>ERZ1032130.15-NODE-15-length-55280-cov-9.623649_pt1 | contig 55280 bp, 86 predicted proteins | sample MGYA00517879_ERZ1032130 | MGnify/ENA primary metagenome ERZ1032130 (study PRJEB33719, sample SAMN04262597) | wastewater metagenome | biome: rural village; feature: animal feces; material: feces | host: Bos taurus | place: El Salvador | collected 2012-01-31 ...
GATTCTTTGGAACGATTCACTCAAATGATGCAAGAAGCTCTGTGACCAGATTAGCACAGTGTGCTAGGTATGTATCGGATTATCCAATGGAAACATTGGAAGAGATGCTTACCTGTATGCCTTTTGTCCTTATCCATATGAGTCATTTTTCCATAGATGAACCTAAAAAATTCTCCGGGGGATATTTTTCAGAGGCCTTTTTACTAGGCGCTTTACGTGCTTCCCAGTCGCCACAGTCCGGATATGGTGGCTTGACGTTTTTCCCTCTCCTTTCAACGTTAAAAGTTACTGGGAGGCATCTAAAACGCCTAGTAAAGTGGTTGATATTTACATGAAAAGGAGGTATAAAGATTGGCTAAGAAGAAACAAAGTGACCCAAAAGAGCAGCCAAAGAAAATGAGACCTGCTACCACACCAGAAGCTAGAGAGAATCAACTCATATCTTTAGCTGTAGATTTAGCAGAAAAGCAACTTATCGATGGTACAGCATCATCCCAAGTCATTACACACTACTTAAAACTTGGTTCTACTAAAGAAAAGATCGAAAGGGAGATTCTAGAGAAACAAAAAGAATTAATTGAAGCAAAAACTGAGAACTTACAATCAGCTAAACGTATCGAAGAGCTTTACACTAACGCTATAAATGCTATGAAGAACTACAGTGGACAGAATAACGCTGACGACGAAGAAGATGACGAGTATGACAATTAGAACATACACCGAATTAATGAAACTTCAAACATTCGAAGAGCGTTTTAGATACTTGAAACTAGTAGCGAGAGTTGGGGAAGAGACATTTGGATTCGACAGATACTTAAACCAACAATTCTATCATTCGCAAGAATGGAAATCGATAAGAAACGAAATAATCATCCGTGATAACGCATGTGATTTAGGTATCACAGGAAGAGAAATGAACAAAGGAATAATAATTCATCATATGAACCCGATAACAAAAGATGATTTAATACATCAGTCAGACTTTCTACTAAATCCAGACTATCTTATATGTGTAAGCAAGAAAACTCACTCCGCTATACACTATGGTGATGAAAGTTTGCTGTTTGACGGTCTAGTTGAACGCTCCAAAAACGACACTTGTCCGTGGAGGAGGTGATGATTCAAAATGGATAGTATACTAGACTCTATCAAAAAATTACTAGGTATACAACCTGAGTATAAGTCATTCGATCAAGACATCATGATGCATATTAACGCCGTGTTTGTGGTTCTAAACCAACTTGGTATAGGACCATCTGAAGGTTTCTCCATAAACAGTAGAGACATTAAATGGAGTAAGTATTCGACAGAGTTAAATACTAACTTAGTTAAAACTTATGTGTATCTAAAAGTTAGATTAATGTTCGACCCTCCAGCAAGTGCTACTTTAGTGGAGAGTATAAACGCTATGATTAAGGAATTAGAGTGGCGCTTATGCTTAGAAGGCGATAAAGGAGGTGAATAACGATGAATAACGAAGAGCTTAAACACTACGGAATCAAAGGACAAAAATGGGGAGTTAGAAGGTTCCAAAACAAAGACGGTTCTCTTACTGCGAATGGAAGAAAACGATATGGGTCAGAAGATAACTTCAAAGAACAATATCCTAAAGATAAAGCTAAAGCTGTGTCGAACGTTAAAACGGGAGCTAAAAGCGTTAAAGACGCTACTGATAAAGTCAAAGGTAAAATAGATGACAAAGCGAAAGCTGCGAATAAAGCTAAGATAAAACAAGACTTGTCTAAAATGTCTGACGCCGAACTAAGGGATATAGTTAACAGATTAAATATGGAGGAGCGCTACTCACAAGTAATGGAATCTAGATACGCGCCTTCAGGAAAATCTAAAGTCGAGAAAATACTTAGTTATGCTGGTACACTTGCGGCGGGTACTGTAACTGCGATAGAGTTGTATCAAAAGATCAACGAACTAAGAGGTAAAAAGTAACAACTTAATATACGAAAGGAGAATTCAAAATGGCGTTATCGAATACTGCCACTCCCATTTACTATGGTAAATTCAGAGACGCTGTAATAAGAGGCGAAATACCAGTATGCAAAGAGATTTCCATGGAGATGAACAGAATCGATGACCTGATTGCGAATCCTGGAATATATTACGATGACCAAGCGATAAACGGCTTTATAGACTTCTGTGAACAGGAGCTTACATTGACCGATGGTGCAGACCTTCACTTATTGGACTCATTTAAGCTATGGGCTGAGCAAGTGTTTGGTTGGTATTATTTCGTCGATAGAAGCGTATTCGAACCTTCGCCAGATGGACATGGGGGACGATATATAACTAAAACTATAAAGAAAAGGTTGATTAATAAACAATACTTGATAGTGGCAAGGGGAGCTGCTAAATCGATGTACGGTTCATTAATACAAAACTATTATCTGAATGTCGATGTTAGCACTACACACCAGATAACAACTGCTCCAACAATGAAACAAGCAGAAGAGATACTATCACCTATGCGTACAGCCATAACAAGAGCTAAAGGTCCGTTATTCAAGTTCTTAACTGAAGGATCTATACAAAACACTACAGGGTCTAAAGCTAATAGAACTAAATTAGCGTCCACTAAGAAGGGGATAGAGAACTTCTTGACTGGTTCATTGCTTGAAATAAGACCGATGAATATTAATAAACTACAAGGGCTAAGATGTAAAGTGGCTTCGGTGGATGAATGGTTATCAGGAGACATAAGAGAAGACGTTATAGGTGCTATAGAGCAAGGGGCATCAAAACTAGATGACTATCTAATCATAGCGATGAGTTCAGAAGGTACTGTAAGGAATGGAAGTGGAGATACAATCAAAATGGAGTTAATGGACATCTTAAAAGGTGACTATATAAACCCTCACGTATCCATTTGGTATTACAGACTGGATGATATCGAAGAGGTTTCAGACCCTAACACATGGATGAAAGCAAATCCGAACATAGGAAAAACGGTAACATATGAGACATATCAATTGGATGTGGAAAGAGCCGAGAAAAACCCTGCTGTTCGTAACGATATCCTAGCTAAACGTTTCGGAATACCGATGGAAGGGTACACATACTTCTTTACTTATGAAGAAACTCTACCGCATAGACGAAGAGACTTCTGGGGAATGCCATGCGCTATGGGTGCTGACTTGTCACAAGGGGATGACTTCTGTGCATTCACATTCTTATTCCCACTTCGAGATGGTTCGTTCGGAGTCAAGACACGAAACTACATTACAGATAAAACTCTGCATAAGCTGCCAGGAGCTATGCGTTTGAAATACGATGAATTCATGAGAGAGGGTAGTCTAATAGTACTAGAAGGAACTGTCCTAGACATGGAACAAGTTTATGATGACTTAGATGCTCATATAATCGAAAGAGAATACGACGTTCGTTGCTTTGGGTTTGACCCTTATAACGCTAGAGCATTTGTAGAACGTTGGGAGAGAGAAAATGGACCGTTTGGTATAGAGAAAGTAATACAAGGAGCTAAGACTGAGTCCGTTCCATTGGGCGAATTAAAGAAACTTGCAGAAGAAAGAATGCTAGTATTCGACGAAGAACTTATGACATTCGCTATGGGTAACTGTATTACTCTAGAAGACACAAATGGTAATAGGAAGCTATTGAAGAAACGTTATGAGCAAAAGATAGACGCTGTTGCGGCAATGATGGATGCTTATGTTGCGTTTAAACTAAACAAAGATGCCTTTGAATAATAAAGGAGGTGAGAATTCAAAATGGGAATAACAGATAGATTACAACATGCTTGGAATGCTTTCTTGGATAACGATAGAAGACGTCCTTATCAGTATATGGGATATTCTAGTTATAATAAACCAGACCGTGTTCGTTTTACAAGAGGCAATGAAAGATCGATAGTAACATCTGTATATAACCGTTTGGCTTTGGATGTAGCAGCCATAGGAATCAAACATGTAAGACTTGATGAGAATGGTAGGTACACTGAAGAGATAAACTCCGGATTACAAAACTGCTTGAATGTTGAAGCGAACATTGACCAAACAGGTAGAGCATTCTTACAAGATGTGGTAATGTCTATGTTGGATGAAGGATGTGTTGCTATAGTGCCGGTAGATACAACCATCAACCCCAACGTATCTGGTTCTTATGAAATAAATACCATGAGGGTTGGCAAAATACTAGAGTGGTATCCGGCACATGTAAGAGTTAGACTATATAATGACCAAAAAGGTATCCACGAAGAGGTGACTCTTCCTAAGTCTACGGTGGCTATAATAGAAAATCCTTTATATGCGGTCATCAATGAGCACAACTCGACTATGCAACGTCTTATACGTAAGCTTAATTTATTAGACGTGGTTGATGAACAATCAGGTTCTGGAAAACTAGACCTAATAATACAATTACCTTACGTTATAAAGAGCGAGGCTAGAAGAAAACAAGCAGAAGACAGAAGAAAAGATATAGAGATGCAGTTGGCTGGTTCAAAATACGGTATAGCTTATACTGATGGTACAGAGAGAATAACTCAGTTGAACAGACCTGCTGAGAATAACTTAATGCATCAGATAGAGTATTTAACTAACATGCTTTATAGCCAGTTAGGTTTAACACAAGCTATACTAGATGGAAGCGCCGATGATAAAACAATGTTAAATTACTACAATCGTACTATAGAACCTATAATAGCGGCTATAGTGGATGAGATGAAACGTAAATTCTTAACTAAAACCGCTAGAGCACAGAAACAATCTTTAATGTTCTTCAGAGACCCATTCAAGCTTGTTCCTGTTGCCGATTTAGCTGAAATAGCTGATAAGTTCACAAGAAACGAAATTATGTCTTCTAATGAAATAAGACAAATCGTAGGAATCAAACCTTCCGATGACCCAGCTGCAGATGAACTTCGTAATAAGAACTTAAACCAATCTACTGAAGAAATGAAACCACAAGAGAATATAGAACAGAAGGAGGAGAAAGCCGAAGATGAAGAAGTATGATTTTAGCGGATGGGCGACTAAGAATAACTTAAAATGCTCAGACGGTAGAACAATCATGAAAGATGCGTTCAAGCATAACGATGGTCAAACCGTACCTTTAGTTTGGAACCATCAACACAATGATCCGTTAAATGTTTTAGGTCACGCATTACTTGAAAATAGAGATAACGGCGTATATGCATACTGTACATTCAACGATACTGAAGCTGGTAGAAATGCTAAGATGTTAGTTGAGCATGGGGATGTGAAAGCGTTATCTATCTATGCTAACCAATTAAAACAGAAAGGAGGAAATGTGGAGCACGGGATGATAAGAGAAGTAAGTCTAGTTCTTGCTGGAGCTAATCCTGGTGCTTTTATAGATTCTATTCTTAGACACGGTGAAGCGTCAGATGAAGAAGGTGTAATATACACTGGCGAAGAGATAGCGTTATACCATGCTGACGAAAATCAAAATGAAAAAGAAGAGGAGGATGGAAAAGTGGAAAACAAAAACGAAAAGACAGTACAAGATGTTGTAGATTCTATGACAGAAGAACAAAAGAACGTTATGTATGCGTTAATAGGTCAAGCGCTAGAAGATAAAGCAGTAGAACACTCAAATATTGAAAATAATGGAGGAGAAGAGGAAATGAAACATAATGTATTTGAAAACGATAACAACAAACAAGAATTAGCTCATGCTGATATGGAAACTATATTAAAAAATGCTAAAAGATGCGGTTCATTAAAAGAAGCAGTATTACAACATGCTGACGAACATGGGGACGCTATATATGATAATTACGGGATTAAACCTAACGCTGATGGCGAAGGTATATCTATGTTATTCCCAGAGTATAAAAATCTAAACAATGTTCCAGAATTCATCAAAAGAGATACAGGATGGGTTGCTCAAGTAATGGGTGGCGTTCATCATACTCCATTCTCTAGAATAAAATCTATGTTTGCAGACATAAGAGAAGAAGAAGCTAGAGCTTTAGGTTACATGAAAGGTGACTTAAAGAAAGAAGAAGTATTCTCATTATTAAAAAGAACAACTGATCCTCAAACTATATACAAAAAGCAAAAATTACACAGAGATGACGTTATAGATATAACTAGCTTCGACGTAGTTGCTTGGATTAAACAAGAAATGAGAATGATGTTAGACGAAGAGATAGCTAGAGCTATATTAATAGGTGACGGAAGATTAGCTGATGATGATAATAAAATCCAACAACAACACATCAGATCTATAGCTAATGAAGATCCTTTATTCGCTATACACAAACAATTAGAAGTAGCTGAAGGAGAAGACAAAGCTAAAGGATTCATAAAATCAGTATTAAGAGCAAGAAAAGATTACAAAGGTTCTGGTGAACCAACTATGTTCTTAGCTGAAGATATGCTAGTTGAAATGTTATTATTAGAAGATAAAAACGGAAGAGTAATATATGATTCAGAAGCTGCTTTAGCTAGAGCTTTAAGAGTTAAAAACATAGTTACAGTACCAGTTATGGAAGGAGCTAAAAACTTAGACAAAACTAAAAATGTATTAGCTATAGTAGTTAACTTAAAAGACTACAATGTTGGTGCTGATAAAGGTGGAGCAGTTGCTATGTTCGAAGATTTCGATATAGACTACAATGCTCAAAAATACCTAATCGAAACTAGATGCTCAGGAGCATTAGTTAAACCTTTCTCTGCTATAGTTATAGAAGAAAACGCTCAATAGGAGAAAAATCAAAATGGCAAAATTTTGTGGAATAATCGGCTATGTTAAGACTGTGGAGACATCTAAGGGTATTTATGAGGAGCTTGTTATAGAGAATGAGTATTATGGCGACGTTATAAAGAATACTCGTAGATTAAAAGATGGAGATAAAGTAAACGATGATTTAACAATCTCAAATCGTTTCAGCATCGTAGCCGACCCATTTGCCAATAATAATTTTCACGCAATGAGATATATAGAGTTTATGGGTACTAAATGGAAGATAACTGAAGTCGAAGTTCAGTATCCTAGATTAATACTGACAGTAGGAGGGGTATATAATGAATAATAGATTAAAACTACATGATAAGCTAAAAACACTTGTAGGATCGAGTAACGTATATTTTCAACCTCCTGCTTCAGTGCAGCTTTCTTATCCATGCGTCATTTATAGTATTGGCGAGGGTGACGCTAAACATGCTGATAGTATGGTGTATAACTATGTTAATAGCTACGAATTAATATTCATTTATAAAAAGCCAAACGTCGGAATCATCGAACAGGTTCTGTCGACTCTACCTATGTGTAGGATGACTAGGGCTTATGTCGCCGACAATCTAAACCACTACGCATTTCGCGTATACTATTAAAATAAGGAGGAAACATCAAAATGGCAAAATTAGTTTGGGATAACGCTGGTGCTCGTCTATTCGAGACTGGTGTTAAAAATGGCGTACTTTACGTACAAGACGATGATGGAACATATATGGACGGAGTTGTATGGAATGGTTTAACTGCTATTACAGAAAGTCCTTCTGGGGCAGAAGAAACTCCTTTATATGCTGATGATATAAAATATGTTGTATTCTATTCAAATGAAGAGTTCGGAGCGACTATAGAAGCATACACTTATCCGGAAGAATTCGAACAATGCGATGGTAGTGCCGAAATCGGAGAAGGTGTAAAAGTAGGGCAACAAGCTAGACGTTCGTTCGCATTAGTATATAAAACATCTATAGGTAATGATATTCAAGGGCAAGACTATGGATACAAAATCCACATTATATATGGAGCAAAAGCAGCACCTTCTGAGAAAGCTTATGCTACAGTAAATGATAGTCCAGAAGCTATAACATTTAGCTGGGAAGTATCAACTGTACCAGTTAACGTTGACGGATTCAAACCTACATCTACAGTTGTAATAGATTCAACTAAATGTAACGGGGATTCTTTAGCTGCTATAGAAGCTAAGCTATTCGGATCTGATGAAGAAAACGCAACATTATTATTACCAGATGAAATAAAAGCTATGCTAGCTTAATTTATAAACGGGTCTCGCGTAAATAACGTGGGGCTCTTATTTTTTATCTAAATAAAATACTAAATTAAGGAGAGATTTTTAAATGTTAAAGAAAACTGTTAAATATGTAGATTACAATGGTGTAGAAAGAACTGAGGATTTCTATTTCAACATGACTAAAGCTGAGATAACAGAAATGGAGTTATCTGTAGAAGGCGGGTTCTCTAAGATGTTACAAGAGTTAGTGGCGTCTAAAGACAACGTGAAAATAGTACAGTTATTCAAAGAAATGGTGTTAAAAGCGTACGGTGAGAAATCTCCAGATGGAAGAAGATTCGTAAAAAGTAAAGAGCTTTCAGAAGCGTTCGCGCAAACAGAAGCATATAGCGAAATATTCATGGAATTAGCTTTAAATGAAGAAGCTGCCGCAGCATTTATAAATGGTATAATGCCTGCAAACCTAGATAAGTAATGTTGGTGACTGGACATGTTAGAGATAACTATTCCAGGTGTTGAATTATACGACGAACGTACCAACGAATTTATCTACTATGACGATGAGACTCTTCAACTAGAGCATTCTCTCGTCTCTATTTCAAAATGGGAAGCTAATTGGTGTAAACCATTCTTACATGGTAAAGATAAAACTTCGGAAGAAATATTAGACTACATTAAATGTATGACGATAACTGACGGAGTATCTGACGATTTATATTCTAGATTAACACCAGAGAATTATTCAATGATCAACGACTATATAGGTAGACCTATGACAGCAACAACATTTCCGGAAGACAATAATAGAACTAATCGAGAAATAATAACATCGGAGATTATATACTATTGGATGGTATCGTTTAACATACCATTCGAATGTCAGTATTGGCATCTTAACAGGTTGTTAACTCTAGTTAGAGTATGTAATGTTAAAAATAACCCACCTAAGAAAATGAGCCAAAATGAAGTATTAGCTAGAAATAGAGCTTTAAACGAGGCTAGAAGAAAACAATTAAATACTAGGGGGTAGGTGATATGAAAAATAATATACGAAAGTGGTGGTGAGATTGATACGTTTCACATCTAAGGGCGACTTTAATAGAACTTTTAAATTTCTAAAGAAAATGGATAACTTTAAAGTTGCGCAAATACTTGAAAAATATGCCGGAATGGGCGTAGAAGCATTAGCTCAAGCCACTCCTGTTGATAGCGGAGCTACCGCTAGTTCTTGGGGGTATGAAATAGTTACTTCTGGTGAAGACGCTACTATCTATTGGACCAACACGAACCAAAACGATGGAGTATATATAGCTGTAATACTACAATTCGGTCATGGGACTGGGACTGGCGGATATGTCGCTGGTAGAGATTATATTAATCCCGCGATGCGTCCAATATTCGATAAGATAGCGAACGAAGCATGGATGGAGGTGGTTAACGCATGAGTTCCATCGATAAAAGAATCGTCCAGATGCAGTTCGATAATCAGAACTTCGAGAGTGGCGTAAAGACAACAATGAATTCCCTTCAAGCACTGAATGAAAAACTCAAAATGAAAGGGGCTACAGACGGGTTAAGCAATGTTGATAGTGGAATTAAAAAACTATCATCTGGGGGCTTGAATGGATTATCTGCTGGGGTAGATGGTGTGACATCTAAATTCTCAGCTTTACAAGTAATGGCGGTAACCGCTCTAGCTAACATAACTAACAGTGCGGTAAACGCTGGGAAGAACTTGTTAAAATCATTCACGCTAGATCCTATAATGCAAGGGTTTAGTGAGTACGAACTAAAGATGAACTCTATACAAACAATATTGGCTAATACATCTTCGAAAGGAACAACATTAAAAGATGTAAATAAAGCATTAAATGAACTTAATAAATATTCGGATCAAACCATCTATAACTTTGCTCAAATGACAGATAATATAGGTAAGGCGACTGCTGCCGGATTAGGTCTAGAAGAATCTGTAATATTCGTAAAAGGTATGGCTAATGCTGCGGCCGGATTCGGTGTTGACGCTAATAGAATGGCCGGAGCAACATATCAAATGACACAAGCCTTAGCTTCTGGTGTGATTAAGCTTCAAGACTGGAACTCATTAACCCAAGCCGGTATGGGTGGAGAAAGAATGCAAGAAGAAATGTATAAGGCTGCTGAGGGTATGGGTATATTCGTTGATAGATCTATACCATTTAGAGAATCTCTTGCGTCTGGCTGGTTAACAGCAGAAGTGTTCATGAAAGCTATGGAGAACATGGCTAATGACCCATCGCTAACAAAAGCGGCAACGGAAGTAACTACATTTACTAAACTGTTAGATACATTGAAAGAAACAGTTGCGTCCGGTTGGGCTCAATCAATGGAGCATATATTTGGAGATAAAGAGCAATCTACTAAATTATGGACAGATCTTTCTAATACGATAAGTGACGTTATAAATAAAATGTCAGAAGCAAGAAACAAAGTATTAGAGTTTTGGAGCGCTAACGGTGGTAGAGAAGCCGTAATAAAAGGTTTAGGTAATATATTCGGAAGTCTTGGTAAAATTATAGGTTCTGTCGGAAAAGCGTTTAGTGAAATATTTCCGCCTATGACTGGTCAGAAACTTGTTGAAATCTCTGAAGGGTTTAAAAACCTTACTGAAAAATTCAAAATAAGCAATGACGCCGCTAAGAAAATAAAAGAAACATTCAAGGGTATATTCTCTGTATTTAAAACTCTAGGTGAAGCTGTCGGAGCGGTAATAAAAGGATTTAGTCCTTTAATAAATACTCTTCCGGTAATAGGTTCTGGAATACTAACGGTAACATCCACAATCGGTAAGTTTATAACTAAGATATCAGAAGCCGTATCTAAGACTAACATATTTAGTAATATAGGTAATGGTATTAAAACCGTATTTGAAACTATGGGTGAAGTTATAAGTAGAGCAGGAGATAAAGTTTCAGATTTCATAAATAAGTTAGATTTTAGCAATATTACTAGCGCTTTATCAACCGTGTTATCTGCTGTGGGTAGCATCATAGGAACAATAGCTAATGGAATAAGCGACGCGATCGGAACCATAAACTTCGATACTCTGATTAATATGCTAAAAGCATTAATGGGTGTTGGTATATTTAAGGTATTAAAAAATGTATTTTCCGAAATAAGTAGTATCGGAGAAGGATTATCCGGAGTATTCGAGTCATTCAAAGGAATTGGTGAAAACGTCAAGAGTGTTTTAGATAGTACAAAAGATTCATTGACTGCTTGGCAGAATTCATTAAACGCTAATTCATTGTTAAAATTAGCAGGCGCTATAGGTATATTAGCTGCGTCACTGACTGTATTAGCTTCTATAAATCCTGGTAACTTAGCGACTGCGTTAGCCGGTATGGGTGGCTTATTCGCAGAGTTAACGCTTACTATGACTGCTATAAATAAAATAGGTAATATCAAAGGCCTAGTGAAAACGAGCACAAGCATGATACTTATAGCCAGTGCTATAGTAATACTTTCAGGAGCATTAAAGTCTTTATCTAGTCTTAACCTAGGAGAAGTAGCGACTGGATTAATAGCTATGGCTGGATTATTAGGGACTATGACTGCCGCTGTTAAATTGTTTAGTACTGCATCGAAAGGTTTGATTAAAACATCTACGGGATTAATAATATTCGGCGCAGCAATGAAAGTCATGGCTAGTGCTTTACAAGATTTAGGTAGTATAGACGCTGAGACTCTAGGAGCCGGTTTATTCGCTTTAGCTGGAACTCTAGTCGAACTAGCAGCATTCTTAGCGATGGCCAAGTTTGGTAGTTTAGGGCCTTCTAGTGCTACTGGAATATTGATATTATCAGCATCGCTTATAGTATTGGCTCAAGCATTTAAACAATTCGGAAGTTTCAATCCGGAAGAAATAAAGAAAGCTTTAGTTGGTATAGGTGGAGTATTGGCTGAGATAGCAGCATTCGGTAAACTTGCAGGAAGCGGTTTAAATATGATCGGTCTTGGTACAGGTTTAACTGCTCTATCCGCTGGTATGTTGGTTATGGCGAAAGCTGTTGCGTCTATGGGATCTTTACAATGGGATGAAATAGCTAGAGGGCTTACTAGTATGGCCGGAGCATTGACTATATTAGGTGTTGCATCTAAACTTATTTCCGGACCACAAATGATGTTAGTCGGTGCGGGTGTAACGGTTATGTCGGCATCCCTATTACTATTAGGAACAGCTCTGAAATCTATGGGTAGTATGTCTTGGGAAGAAATAGCTAAAGGATTAGTAACATTAGCCGGAGCATTAACTATATTAGGTGTCGCAGCAGCGGCTATGTCAGGAGCATTAGTCGGAGCAGCTGCTATGGTAGTCATGGCCGGAGCATTAGCAATCTTAACTCCACAATTGATATTACTAGGAACAATGAGTTTAGGCGAAATAGGTGCGGCGTTATTAGTATTAGCGGGAGCATTCACTGTTATAGGTGTTGCTGCGTTAGTATTAACTCCTATAGTTCCCGTAATCGCAGCATTAGGCGCTGCTGTAGCGTTACTTGGAGCTGGTTGTCTAGCAGCCGGAGCTGGTGTTGCGGCGTTTGCAACTGGATTCGCAGCAATAGGAGCAGCTTGTGCGGCATCTGGTTCAGCGATTCTTGATTTCCTAAGAGAAGCTATAAAGCTGTTACCAGAAATGGGTAAAGCGGCAGTAGAAGCCTTTGCTAACTTTGTAGCGGGAATGGCTAGCGCGGTACCTCAAATAACAACTGGTATGGTTGCAATATTAACGGCTATGTTGTCTGCTATCACGACAATGATACCAGAGATAGCCGCTGCAGGAGTCAAAATAGTTGTAGAATTCGCTAAGAGTTTAGCATCAGGAATACCAGAATTAGTAAATATCGGTATAGACTTCGTGACGAATTTATTACAAGGTATAGCTAGTAGAATCGGTGATCTTGTAAATGCCGCTGTAGATCTAGTTGTAAACTTCATAGATACTGTGGCGAGCAACCTACCAAGGGTTATACAATCTGGTATAAATCTAGTATTAAGTTTCGTAGAAGGTGTAGCTAATGGATTATCTAGTAATACGGCTAGACTAGAAGCGGCTATGCGAAACATTATAACTGCTATGATTAATGCTGGTATAGCAGCGATAAAAGGTGCTATCAGTGGATTCGTTTCAGGTGGTAAATCTTTAATGGATGGATTCGTTAAAGGTATAAAAGGTATGGCATCTTCTTGTGTTAGCGGTGTTAAATCTTGCGTTGACTCAGCTAAGAAAGGAGCTAGTAATTTAGGCTCAGCTTTAGCTAGTGCAGGTAAAGATTTAATTCGAGGATTCATTAACGGTATAAAATCTATGGCTCAGTCTGTATGGAATGCCGCAAAAAGCGTTGTAACTGGCGCTATAAACGCAGCTAAAAGCGCGCTAAAAATAAACTCACCTTCTAAAGTATTCATAGAAATAGGTAAGTTTACATCTGAAGGTTTTGCTGTTGGTATGGAGAAATACGGTTACCAAGCGGCCGAAGTAGCAGGCGACGTAGCTAATGCTGTAATAGATAACGTTAGAGATCCACTTAAAAATGTGGCTAAAATCATGGATGGTGATTTGAATATCGACCCTGTAATAACACCAGTAATGGATTTATCAAATATTAAAGCTGGAACAAGAGCATTAAACGGTATGTTACCTGATGGAACTATGCAAATGAACGGAGTATCAGCAAGACTGGCAAGCACTGTAGGGGTGATTCAAAATGGATCTGGAAATGCTGATATAGTAGCAGCACTTAAAGATTTACAAAGCAGTGTAACTAATTCTGGAGGCAACACATACACAATAAACGGAATAACTTACGATGATGGAAGTAATGTTGCTAATGCAATAGGTACTTTAGTAAGAGCAGCTAAAATAGAAAGGAGGATATAATCAATGGCAACAGCGACTATAACCGGTTTAGGATTACAAGCCGGTACCGATAGGACGACGTATGCGACTTGGTCGTGGGGTCAATCTAATACAAAAAACTATGAAATCTTATGGCACTATATAACGTCGGATGGTAAATGGTTTGTCGGTAACCAAACTACAACTAACCTTAACCAAAGCACATATACCCCACCTCAACATGCTGTCGGGGTAGGTTTCTCTGTTAAACCATTAGCAAAGACTAGAACCGTAAACGGTATAGAGTCGGCTTATTGGACGGCATCGTGGGCCACTGCGAAAACTTATTACTTCGCAGCCAAACCTCCTGCTGCTCCATCTGCTCCGACGGTAACAGTTACAGACTATCAATTAACAGCTAAGTTATCTGGTCTAGACGATGATGTAAAAGAAGTACAATTCGAAATTGCAGCGAATGACGCAACAATATATAAGAGCGGTAGTGCTACACCTAAGACTGGTGTGGCTTCATACTCTTGTACGGTTTCCGTAGGTAACAACTATAAAGCAAGATGTAGAGTTAAAGTTGGCGGTCTATACAGCGAATGGTCTGGATATTCAGGAGAAGCTAAGACTAAACCTAGCGCTTCAAATGGTATTACAAGCTGTACGGCTGTTTCACCAACAGCGGTTAAGCTAGAATGGTCTGCGTCGTCTTCGGCTACATCATATGATATAGAATGGGCGACTAGTAGAGAATATTTAGGTTCGTCTAATGCTACAACTATCATCAACGGGATTAAGAGCACACTATATACAATCACCGGATTACCTAGCGGTAACACTATATACTTTAGAGTAAGAGGTGTCAATGAAGAAGGTGGGTCCTCTTGGACAGAGGCGGTGTCACTTCTAATAGGAGCCGCTCCTCAACCACCTACGACTTGGATGTCCACATCTACTGCCGTAATCGGCGAAACTGTAATGTTATACTGGCTCCACAATACACAGGATAACTCTAGGGAATCCGACGCGCAACTGGAACTAACCATTAACGGAACAACTAATACTATAACTCTGGGAGAACCAAATACCGATGACGGTCGATATTATACATTAAACACAAGCATGTATCAGGATGGAGCCGAAATACGTTGGCGTGTTCGTACCAGAGGAGTAATGCCTGACTGGTCGGACTGGTCGGCTGAGAGAGTGATAAGTGTATTTGCTCCACCAACTCTAGGTTTTAGTATAACAGACATTAACAATCAAGCTATATACACAGTAACTTCGTTTCCATTCTATGTTGTTGGTATCACTGGACCTAATAATCAAACTCCTATAGGTTACCATGTATCTGTAGTATCCAACGATTCCTATGAATGCCGCGATGAATTAGGAAACGTCAAAATGGTTACTAAAGGTAGTGAAATCTATTCCGGGTTCTTCGACATAAAATCAAACCTAAAACTAGAGATGACTCCAGATAAAATCGATTTGGAAAACAATATGTCTTATAGTGTGTTTTGCATGATCACAATGGATAGTGGATTAACTGTAAGTGAGACACTAGATTTCAACGTGGCTTGGAAAGATGAGACACTTTCTCCAAACGCAGAAATCGCTTACGATCCAGAAACATTGTGTGTTCATATAAGACCTTATTGTGCGTCAGCTTCAACGTTAATATTATCTTATCAAGTAACTTATGACCCGTCAACTGGTAACTTCTACCGTACTAACACGGTCTTAGATAATCCAACAGGGAAACCTATAGATGGATGCTACACGGAAGACGGTGACGTAGTATATTATGCCGGAACTAATTTATATTTCTGTATAGTAGACACAGGTATCCCAGCACCACTTGAAGATGTGACTATGTCTGTATATCGTAGAGATTATGATGGTCGATTTGTCGAAATAGGTTCAAACTTAAATAATGAAGAAAACATATTCGTAACAGACCCACATCCATCGTTAGATTATGCAAGATATAGAGTTGTGGCTAGAAGTGATAAAACGGGGGCTATAAGCTACAATGATATTCCAGGATACCCTATTGGTGAAAAAGCTATAATAATACAATGGGATGAAACTTGGGAATCATTCGAAGAAAACGAAGTAACGCAATCGAAAGATAGACCATGGGCTGGATCGATGCTTAAATTACCATACAATATAGACGTATCAGATGATAATACTGTAGATGTATCGTTGGTTAATTATATAGGTCGTTCACATCCTGTGAGTTATTATGGTACACAATTAGGTATAACTTCGAATTGGAATGTGGAAATACCAAAATCAGATAAGAATACTTTGTACGGATTAAGAAGACTCGCTATTTATATGGGGGATGTGTACGTGAGAGAGCCTTCGGGAAGCGGATACTGGGCTAACATAACGGTATCATTTAGTCAAACACATTGCGAAACAACAATACCGGTTTCATTTAAAATTACAAGAGTAGAGGGAGGCGTATAATATGGTAGATTGGACGTCTGCGATGCAACAAACATTCGAATATTATATCGTGGACCCCGTAACATGGAAAGACTATAAACGAATAGATAACGTGATAAGTAGTAGTATAAATAGAGATTTAGATGCTGAGACTCTTGGGTCTGCTACTATAGATATAAGTGAGACTCTGGGTGAATGTTATATAAGAATATACCTAATCACAATTCAAAATGGAGTTAGAGAAAAGCATCCTTTAGGTACTTTCTTGGTGCAAACACCGTCTGTAAGCTTCGACGGTAAATCTAAGAGTACATCTTTGGATGCTTATACCCCATTATTAGAACTTAAGGAGAACCAACCACCATTGGGTTATCCGTTATTGAGTGGAGAAAATATTCTAGAATCGGCATATAAAGTAGTAAAAGAGCATGTGAGAGCTCCTGTTATACAAACAAGAAACTCTGAAACTCTGTCTACCGACTTTGTAGCCAATACGGATGACACATGGATAACTTTTGTATACGACTTATTAGACAATGCTAAATATAGATTAGGTATCGATGAAATGGGTCGTATACTTTTCTTACCTAAACAAGATACTGCATCCTTACGACCTGTTTGGACTTTTACAGATGATAACAGTTCGATTTTATACTCAGATATAGATATAGAGCATGACTTATACGGTATACCAAATGTTGTTGAGGTTATATATTCGACTAGCTCTGGCGGAAAATACTGCAGAGTGGTTAATGATGATCCTGATAGTCCGACTTCAACAGTCAATAGAGGACGAGAGATAATATACAGAGATACAAGTCCTAGTGTTATGGCGAATCCTTCAGATGAAATGATGAATGAATACGCAACACAACTTCTTCGTGACTTATCATGTCTTGAATATAAGATATCGTATACGCATGGGTATTGTCCGGTTAGAATAGGCGATTGCGTTCGTCTGAGTTATAATAGAGCGGGATTAAATGGGATAGTAGCGAAAGTAATTAGTCAAGGTATAACTTGTGCGGCTGGTTGTTCCGTAACCGAAACGGCTGTATTCACAACTAGGTTATGGGGGTGATTCAAAATGAAACTGACTGGTTATACGATTTCGGAATTTGCTAAGCTAACAAATAATGAAACAAAAAACGCAGACAGCACGATATACGGAACGGTTAAATGGGTTAATGAAAAACTTTATGTTAAGATAGACGGTTCAGAATTTATAACTCCGGCTACAACAGAATCGGAGGTTAGAGAAGGCGAAAGAGTATCTGTACAAATACAAAACCACAGTGCGGTTGTTACTGGTAATAGCAGTAACCCGTCATGTAGTGTCGGTACTGTCGAAGAGAACTACAGTGAATTTGTACAGGAAAAAGAATTAATATATGGTAAAGTTGAGGACGCCAATGGTAATATAGCAGAGCTGTCAATCAGAGCGGATGAAATAAGTACTAGGGTTGAGAATGCTGAAGGGTCTATATCTAGTATAACGCAGAGAGCGGATTCGATAGAATTAAAAGTCGACGCTAAAGCTGACTCATCTAATATTATAAGTACTATAAATATGTCTAAAGAAGGTGTAAAAATAAGTGCGGATAAGATAGCTATAACTGGATTCGTTACTTTCGAAGATTTAAAAACAGCTGGTAAAACTACTATCTCGGGTAGTAATATAACTTCTGGTAAGATAACAGGCACACGACTTCAAACCGCAGAATTAACTTCGACAACCGGTGTTGCTATAGAAACCAACTCGGTGAAAATAGGTTCTGCTAGTTTATTCTTTAATAGTGGTAGGTTTGATATCCAATGCTCGAAAAATATAGCAGTCGCATCACTTGGTAATATAACAATAATGGCTGGGTTAAGACAAGATGGTAGTTCTACTAACACTGGTCAAGTAAATGTACCAGAAGCGTTATTGAATGTTCAAAGATTAAGAGTTGTTAATAACGCCACAGTGTATGATGATTTAAGCGTTGGTGGTACGGTTACGGGTTATGATATAAAAGCTACAAGACATATGAACTGTGTTGATATAGCGGTATCCGGTAACATTTCGGTAAGTGATACAGCATGGATAAAAACACTATACGTAAATGGTTCTGCTGTAACTTCCGACGCAAGATTAAAAACTGACATTAAATATGTAGATAGCGATATTCAAACAATTGGTGATTCTGGCTGGATGGCGCCGAATGTCAACATCAATAAATCGGATATGTTCGAATTTATTGAGGCGTTACCAATAGCTAGTTATCGCTACAAAGAGGATGTAGATAAAGGTGTTGATGAAACACACTATGGTTTTATAGTCCAAGATGTCGTATACACAAAAGTTGGTAGCGAACTGGTTAAAGTGTTAGATGAAGATAAACAGGTCGGGGACGAAGGCGATATTATGGGATATTCTCCAGAAAAACTCATGGTATTCATGTGCGGAGCATTACAAGAAGAAATAAAAGCTAGAAAAGCTTTAGAAGAATATATTAAGAATAGATTGAGTTAGTGATAACTGAAAGGAGAATTCAAAATGGATAACAATAGATTATTACAAATATTAACATATTACAAACAAACATTAGCGGATGTATTAGAAGAAAACTTCTTATATAAAGCGACGGTGAAAGAATTAAAAGAAGAGATAGAGCAACTAAAGAAAAAAGAAGAGGAGAAAGAATAATAAAAAGGATGTGAAAGCTTAAATGATAGTCACAGATAGAACTATTACGGTTCGCAAAGGTGTCGCGACCATAAATGAACCCGTTGTGTTATATAGGGGCGATTACGAGGTTGTAATAAGATTCAAGATCAGTAATAGTAAGCTTAAATTCATGGCTGGCGCAAATATGATAGAATCCGAGAAAGCGGCATACGGTCAATTAGCGATTCTCACTCCATATGGAGGTAATATATTTTCAAGTATGACTAGATGCTCGGAAGGAGCTGTAGCTTTTGTCGTAACACAAGACATGCTGGATCAAATAGAAGAAGTAGGATTGTATTCATTCCAAATAAGACTATTCGACGCTAATAGAGAATCTCGTATAACTATTCCACCTGTGGAATTCGGTATAGAGATAAGAGAACCTATAGCTTCCGAAGACCATGATAACGAAGTGAACAATGCGATAGTTGGATATTCTATTGCTAAGGTCGTGGATCCAAGTGAAGAGAATGTTGGTCCAACGTTTGATCATAACGGACAATACAACAAAACCGACTGGAAAACTGGGGATAGAATTTCGCAAGGTAAATTAAATAAGATTGAAGAAGCTATCGATCAGATAAACCAAAACGATAAAGCTTTGGATAAGAGGATAGTTGGTAACTATAACGTTTTAACGAATGGTAAAATGGATAAGGGAGTCAAGATAAAGGGTACAGAACTCGATACGTCTACCGACGCCAATAAAATAAAAATGATAAATCTTTCGGATGAAGTTAGAAACGCGATGACCGGCAACGCCAGTGTTAGCCCGGTTATTGATAATTTAAGCATTACAAATGAGAAATACGCCAATAATTCAATCGATTATTCAAAATTAAAATTTGCTTGGGCGGATGCAGTAGAATATGAATCTATAACAATTGATTTAATAAATTTAGAAGTAATTTTCAATAATACCACTACGTTTTTCGCTATAGAAAATGGGCTTATATCGGTAAAACAAGAAGGGTCATTGCCTATAACAGGTATATCTGGTGTTTTTGTGTTATACTTAGATGGTAATAATGTGGTTAAAACCGGTAATTTGTATCCTAATAATCTACCTGAAGGAATAAAAATAATCGCATATATTTATTCTACTTCGGACGGAATGGCTAGTTATAAATACAATGTGGTTACTAAATCAACAAATGGGTTCAAAATAATAGATCGAATGGAACCACCTAAAGCGATACCTTTAGATAATTCAGTATCAGTAAATAAGATGGCTAATCCGTATTGTTATAATCTCTTGAATAAATCCATAACTATAAATTTAAATATTAAAAAAGTAATGTTTAATAGTGATGTGTATTTAGTTTGTCACGATAAATTATATAGCGCTAAAAATCACCCAGAAATCGATTTTTCCGACTTATCCACTAACGGAACTCTAGTTTTAACGTTCGATCCAATAGAAAAGAGTTTTCAATTCAAAACGTTATACCCTAATACCATGACTGCAGGTTTATTTATACTAGCTTATATATACAAGGAAAATTATGTAGACACTTTTCTATCATTAGACGATAAAGGTTTCAAACTAATAGGATTTACAAATTCTAAAGGTTGCTATAAATGGGGCGCTATAGGAGATAGCATCACTCATGCAAACGCGTATCAACAGGAAGTTCTCAAAAAACTTAACATTGGTAACTACGAATTTAACGCGATCGTTGGATCATGCGTAGCAACAAATGATTACCCAGAAGTCGCATTTGTTGATAGATATTTAAATACATCTGCAGATTGCGATTTAATAACAATAATGGGTGGAATAAACGATTGTAATAATAACATCCCAATAGGTAGTATAAATAACGGAGATAGAGCAACTTATATAGGAGGATATCAAGAAATAATAGAAGGTTTATTAACTAGAAATCCGAGCGTCAGAATAATGTTATTTACACCAACACCGTATTGGAAGAATACAACTGGCAGACCGTTTGCTGGTAATTTGATTAATTATGCAGAAGCATCAAAAGAAGTTGCGGATTATTACGGGTTACCTTGCCTTGATCTATATCATAAAATGGGCGTGAATGAGTTTACAAAAAACGAATTAATGACTGATTGGATCCACTACAACGCAAAAGGCTATACTAGAATGGGTAATTTAATAAGCAGCTTCATAGAATCGAACTTATAAAAAAAAGGAGACTAAAAAATGGGGGACGAAAAAATTCAAGAACTACTTCTACAGTTGGTCCAAGATATGTCTTTCGTCAAAGCCAAACTCTCCAACATCGAGGAGCAGAAATTAGCATCTAGAATAGATCAACTCGAAGCTCAATGTAGAGAGCATAACAAGACTATCAAGTCTTTGGAAAACCGAAATAACACAATGGAACAATTTGTTAGAAATAATATGCAAGATGGTAAGAAACAACAAACAAGTGTATTTATATCTATGGGTATGGCTGTATTCAGCGCCATAGTATCGATGGTTATAGGATTATTTTAGGAGGGTCAAAATGGCCCTCTAATTTTATAAAAAGGATGTGATTAAATGATTCATACTAGCCGAACTGTGACAGTTGGAAAGACGGAAAGTATCATTAATGAACCAATAGTCCTTTACAGAGGCGATAGAGAAGTAGAGGTTGAATTCGCTATAGTTGGTAGTAAGTTCACATTTACTAATGGCGGAAATGTAATCCAATCCACTAACGCTACACATGGACAATTAGTGGTTGATACTCCAACTGGTGAAAACATGTTCTCGGAAGTAACAGAATGTCACGAAGGAAAAGTAGTATTCGCAATAACAAAAGAGATGATAGATGAATTAGCCGAAGTCGGACTTTATAGTTTCCAAATAAGATTGTTTGATGAATCACAAGTTTCTAGGGTAACCATACCGCCGGTTTATCAAGGAATCGAGATACGTCATCCTATGGCTGCTGAAGATGAAACAGACTTAGTTGATATAGGTTTAGTTGACTATTCCGTTGTTAGGAAAAATGATTATGAGAATTTCGTAACTTTCTTACCAAACGGTGATTATAACAAGACTGAGTGGGAAGAACATGACGTTATAAGTAAAGATAGACTTAATAAGGTTGAGGATGCTTTATACGAGATAAATAAAGGTACGGAAGGTTTATACCCAACATTCCAAAATCAGTATGACGAGTTTAGTACTAAGGTTAATAAAGATGTTAAGGTGTATAAAGAAGAGATAGAAGATGAAGTTGAGCAGTTCGAGAGGGATATGACTCAAGCTTTTGGAGAGTTTAAGATTGATTATCGTGATGATATGTATGATAGAATGGATGTTGTTGAAAATGAAATAGAACAACTAGATAAAGAAATAAATGATAGTCTAGAGCAAGTTTACGGTGTTGTTGGGGAAAATATTAATACGATAACGTATAATTCTAATACTATGATTTTATATCCGTTTTTCGAATCTAATAATGACGGAGAACAAGGCGTAAACATGTATATTTCGAACGATGGGTATACTTTAAAGAAAATAAACAATAAACCAATTATATCATTACGAGACTCCAGTATGATATATAAAAATAATCAATGGTTGATAGCTGGAACCGGTTATAATCCACACGATTTCGTTATATACAAAAGTCCGGATTTAGTTAATTGGACTCGATATAACGTATCTACTGGTTTGTATACTGGTTCTAAAATATGGGCTCCCGAATGGTTTGAAAACGATAATGGCGATTTATATATTTTAGTATCATATCAAGTGGGTGAAACTGTAGATATAAATGGAGATTCTATACCTAACTTTAGACCTTATATTATAAAATGTTCTGACATAAATAATCTAACTTTCGAGACACCTCAGCAGATAAACTTAGAAAATTCGAATAAAATTGATCCTTGTATCATAAAAAAGGGTGAAATATATCATATGTACATCAAAGATGAGCATGACAAATTCATAGAACATTGGACTTCACCCGACCTATCAAAATGGACATATATCGATGATGTTATAGAATTAGGACAAAATATGGAAGGACCAGCCATCATCAGCATCAACGGCGTTTATTATCTGTACGCTGATATGTTCGCTGGGGATATGGGTATAATTTATTATGTAACGAGTGCCGATCTGGTAACATGGAGTGAACGAAAAATGCTAAAAACCGGAATGGAACGCGTTCGCCACGGAAGTCCACTGATCATCAATGACGAAAGAGCTCAACTCGACTTATGTAAATTTATCATCGCCAATTTAGCTCATGATGAAAAATATATACGAACAAAAGGTATCGTTTTAACGGACTTATCCGACGATGGCTATATCGACGATTTGGAAATTATTGACGGTTGTATATATAGTGTATCAGGTTCATCTAATGTAACTATAAGAAGCGTTAAAAACCCTAACGAAGCGAATTGCTTTTATTTACTGATCGCTTCTAACGGCACCGCGTCTATATCTATATCCGATAATAATAAAGTTATATCAGTACCATCAGGTTATAAATATTCAGCCGAAGCAGGTGATAATGATACACTTATACCATTTTTATATAATCCGGTAGCCAAATGTTTTAAACCATTAGTTTCTAGTAACGAATTTGCTATTGGTAAAAAAGCAATGACGAAAGGATGTCGAGGCGCGCTTACTTTAACCACAGGAACAATAGAATCTTTGGAAATCAAAGATGGTTATGTATATAAAGTGTCCGGAGGAAACCACGTTATAATCAACGGTATATCCGGAGATATATATGACGGATCGCATTTTTATTTGATTTTAAATACTGGCGGTAGTGGTAGTATAACTATAAATAGTGGAAGTAATATAACGGTGCCGGGTGGAACATTCGTTATGTCAAAAGAACAAAACCTTAACGACGTGTTAGTAGAATTCATAAAAGTACCATCGAGCACATTTAGACTTAGAAAGTAAACCGTCACGCAAAAATCTAAAAAGAGTAAACTAAAAAAGGACTGATTCAAAATGAAAAACCCAAAACACATGAGTAAGTGGATAGTGTTATTTATCATATTATCCATTTTCACATTTACAGGTCTAGCTATCTGGCTGCAATTCAAGACGCAAGTGGAATTATCATCAACTTTAATAGTTAGCTTTTATGGGTTCTGCACTGGCGAATTGTGGCTACTAGCTAGTATAAAGAAAACGAAAATAAATACACCATCTAATTTCACACCAGAAGAATGTCCACCAGAAGAACCACAAGAAGATATTTTAGAGAAAATAAAAGAATTATTACAGAAAGGAGGGGAATAATGAACCCTAATTTCATATTTCCAACAATAGCTCTAGCCGCAATCGCTATCGGAGCATTAGTTATATATTTATTCAACTTAGACAAACAAAGACGAGTTGGAGTCCTAAAAGAATGGTTGTTACTAGCAGTCATACAAGCCGAAAAAGAACTTGGCGGTGGTACAGGTCAAGTGAAATTAAGATTTGTATATGATTTGTTTCTAGATAAATTTAAATGGTTAAGTAACTTTATATCTTTCGAATTCTTTAGTTTATTGGTCGACGAAGCTCTAGATAAAATGAGAACAATGCTAGAAACAAATCAAGATTTACAATGCTATGTGACTAAAAAATAAAGGAGTGATAAAATGGCAAATATGTTTGATGAAAACGGAAACTACAACAAAACCGAATGGAAGCCCGGCGACAGAATTGCTGCCGGAAAATTAAACAAGATTGAAGACGCCTTAGAAGCCATTAACAACAATGATATAGAGAGACATAAAGAAGCCGACGAAAGATTAGATGCTCTGGAAGAACAAAACGAAGCAGTTGAAGAAAGATTCGACGAATTAGAGGACTTGGTAGCGGATAATAAGTCTGAGGTTGATACGGCTATATATGAGGTTCACAGTAAAATGGATCGTCTGGAACAAGAGATGAATGATGGTATTGATACCGTGGAAGCTATTGCTCATACAGTAGATGATAAGATTGCTGCGGCGGATGCTAGTATGAAGGCTCAAGTGGCGGAAGCGAAGGATATAGTAGATCAAGGTAAGGCTGATATGGAAACTATGGTGGCTGAGGTTGAGGAGGAGTTGGAAGAACATGACACTCTAATTAAGGGCAGAATGAATGTAATATCAGTTGACGAGTTAGGCGCGAAAGGCGATGGTGTGACTGATGATAGTTCAGCTATACAATCGGCTGATAATTTAGTAAGAAATGGCGGAAAAGTTATATTCGGTAATAAAACATATAAAATTTCTTCCACGGTGTATAAATCACAATATACCACTTGGGAGGGTGTGAATAATAATAATTTCGCGACGATTGACTATGTGACTGACGGTACAAAAATATTAAGTGGTTTTGATGGCCCTCTTGTATCCATAACCAACACGGCAGACACACCTAGTTATGGCGGTAGAGGATATATTAAAAATATGGCTTTTTGGAATGACTATAATAAGTATCCAACCGCTATTGCAATAAAACAAAGTGGTGATAGAATAAAAGGTTTATGTTATGAAAACTTAGACATAAAAAATTTTTGTTATGGTATATGGCATGAAAACACTAGTTTCTGCGAATTTAACAAAATATATATAGTTGCTAAGTATGCTTTAAGGTTGGACGCAATAAGCGATAGCGAGTTTATACGAGTTGAAGTTGGAAATAATATACCATCAAAAGATAGAACACAATATACTAGTTTATATGATTTTCTAAAAGGTGGTTATGGTATTAAATGTACAGGAGTGAACCCAGTAACAAACGGCGGTAATAGGTTTATAGATTGTCGATTCCAATTAGCCAGCGATACGTATTATTGTGCTTTATTCGAAAATATGAGATGTTTACAATTTGTTAACACAATAGTCGATGAAAACGAAGCGATAGGAATATTATTTAAAAATTCTGAATACGTCGATATGATAAATACTTCTGGCTGGAATAACGGAAAAGAAACCGGAGGTCAGTTCACATTACAGTTAGAAGGGTGTAAAAATTTCAACATAATCGGAGGAAATATATTTAATAGAGACATCGGTCATATCAATGACTACCAAGGAAAAGGTATACTTGTAAACGAAAAATGTTCTAATATTAATTTAGTTTCTATACAATTAGACGTTTCTCTTTTAGAACAAATTAGCGGATTAACATACGCTAATCCGTGTTTCATGTCGATGTTTTCACACAATGCTACATTAGCTAACGGCTGGGTTAATCATTCAGATACAAACCCCCTTAGAGTTGTAAAAAACGGTGATTATTTTAGATTGGTTGGCGTTATAAAAAGCGGTACAATAACGGCAGGTACGGTTATTGGAACTTTACCAACATGGTGCGTTAGACCGTATACATGTTATGCTAATATATATGTTGATTCACAAACTAAACCTAATATTATTTCTATAAAACCTAACGGCAATATAGAAATAGTTCAAACATTAGAAAGGAATTCTTATGTATCTTTTAGTGTAGTTTATTAATATATAAAAGACGGATATCACGAACTAAATAACCACGCGAAATTTACAAGCCCTTTAATGAAGAGATGATTAGTTTGAAAAATGATCCAATGGGACATCAGAGCCGAAAGGCCGGTAGAACTAACTCTCTTCTTTTTATTTTATATATTTAAGGGGTGGGTGCTATATGAAATTCAAGAAATACGCAAGTAAAAAAGTAATCGCTGTGGTTATGTCAGCAATGTTAGTAATAGGCGGATTCTTTAATCAACAACACAGAATAAACGATTTACAAAGAGAACTTCAAATCCAACAAAATATGACAGACCAAAGATATAATTATTCCGATACTCAAATTGATATTTCGACTTTAAAAGAAAGACTCAACAAAGAATGTAACTTCAAAATAATGGATGGAACTATAAACATAAAGCATACGTACGTATACCAGCGAGATAGTATACTCGGAATGAAGAGTAAATACAAACTGGTTGGTACTGCAGACTTCTACTACTCTTCGACAGTTAACTTGCGACAAGCCAATATAACAAAAGCTACTAAAAACAGAATAACATTAGAAGTACCTAGAGCTTCATTAGATACTAAAGCTTGTCATAGAGTTGCTAATACTTTCGTACGAATGAATGATGAATGCGACGATAACTTCTTAGCAAACAAAACAGATACAGAGAAAGCAACTCGTCAATGGGAAGATACATTCGATACTAAAGGTTTACAGTATGTTAAAGAATATTTCGGTATGAAAAACGTACAAGACGATACTCAACGAGCAACAGTTCACCAGATAAAAGCTTTACTAGAGGAACTCGGATATTCTCAAAGTCTAGAAGTAATAGTTAAATAGGGGTGATATTATGTTCGTATGTGATCAAGGTTATAGTTCAGACATCCATCAAGAAATAATAAATCAAATAGTGGAAGGAGATTACGATATGGCCAATTCAAAATACGGCTTTACCAAAATGACATCAAATGAATTCAAGTCTTGGATAACGAAACAAGGTAATTACAAATATACTGGTATACAAGTACACCACACATGGTCTCCTAGTTACAAAAATTTCTACAGAGCTGATGGGACTCATGAGGACGAACTAGCAAGACAAAACTCAATGAAGACTTATCATGTTAAAACAAACGGTTGGGCAGACATAGCACAACACTTTACTATATTTCCAAACGGTTCAATCGTAACAGGAAGAAAGCTATCAAACACAACTCCTGTAGGTATTAAGGGGTGGAACGCAAATAAGATATGCATTGAGATATATGGTAACTTCGATAAAGGCGGAGACACTATGACAGAAGAACAAAAACAAGCAGTCATTACCGTGTATGGAGAACTATGTAAAAAGTTCAAAATAACACCCTCTACAGATACAATAAGATGCCATGCTTGGTTTACAGCAGGAGGAACTTATCTAGGAGATTACAACAAATCAAAATCAGCTAAGACTTGTCCAGGGACAAACTTCATGGGATTCGGAAATACAAAAGCAGCATTTCAAAATAACTTTATTCCATTAATCAAACAATATATTAATACAGGTAACACTGAAGTATTTAAGCCGGTCACAGACCCGGTTGCTTGTGGTGTCTATAAAGTTACAGCCGACGTCCTTAACATTCGTAAAGGTCCAAGTACAAGTCATCCTGTGGCTGGTTCAGTTAAAAAAGGTGAAGCTTATACGATAACTAAGATAAACGGTTCATGGGGATATTTAAAAAGCGGAGTGGGATGGATACATTTAGGTTACACACAAAAAGTTAAATAAGATATTTAAGGGTGGAGTGAAAATGTCAAACGAAAAGGGGAAATATGATGCGTCTCAAAAAGTGTATGAGAAAGAACATTATATAATTCTTAAGGTAAATAGTGGAAAGAAAATAGGTTATATAGCATATAATACTAAAAAAGATTGGGAGAACGGTCATACACATTTGGATAGTTTCGATATGGCTAAAACTATCATTTCGAATGTTATAAAACGCAAGAAACCGAAGACTAAAAATTTATATTTGATACGCTCTCATGCAAGATTGAGCGACGACCTTGCATATATCAGATATATTGAAGAGTTAATCGAGACTAAAAAATCTAAAGGAAAACAGGATTATCGCAACCGTACTTTCTAGTTATTGGAAGGGTTTGACGAACTTTGTCGTCGTCCCTTCTGATACTTATTATTTTAATTTTACTGACATAAAACTGACAGAAAATTGATATAAAATAAATCACTATTGCAAATCCTTTTTGTTAGACTGTCTAATCATAATATCACAAAAGTATATATTTTATGTCATTTTTAAAAAATTACAAAATATTACCAGAAAAGGAGAGATTTGGTTGGAATATTTTATAGGTTTTTTATTTGGAATTTTGGGGTCTTGGTTAGTTGTAAAACGCAGATTTAAAAATGGGAATTTTCAGATAAATGAAAGCGACATGAATAAGGACGTCTATACACTCTATATCGATAGCTTTGATAAAGTACACAAAAGACGATATTTATTACTACGTGTTACGCGAAAATAACTTAGCCTATTATGAAATAAAATTATATTTTAAAGGAGAGATTGGAATATGAAAAAAGAAAACAAAGCTTTATTGCAAGAAGTTATAAACGATAGACTTAACAAAGCATTATCTGAAAATGGCGAAGAATCTAAAGCAGCATTTGACGAGGCGATGGAAGCGATCGATAGACAACAAACACTAGACAAAGATACAAAAGATAGAATAGTTAAAGTTGTTGAAATCGGTGCCGCTGTCTTATTAGCTCCGTTAGTTGAGGCTGGGTGTAAAAAAGCATTTGCACATATGTTATGTGAGTTTGAAAAAGATTATAACTTTACGACAATGGCTGGAAGATCTTTATCGGGGCTATTCAAATTTAAAAAATAGATTGATATTCAATTTTGAGACCGCATGGTCTCTTGATTTTCGGAAAAGGAGAAGACAATATGAAAACAATAATAAAATTATGTAAAGACAATAGTGCTAGTATATTAACAGGATTAGGAGTTATAGGAGTTGCAAGTACAGCAGTTATGGCGGCTAAGGATACACCAAAGGCTCTTGAAATTCTTAAGGAGAAAGAAGACTACAAACTAGAACATTATGGTCACAAACTTACAAAGACTGAAAAAGTATTAGCAATGATACCAGCATATTTACCTACAATCCTTATGGGTACAGCTACAGCAGGTTGTATATTAGGAGCTAACCATATCAATAAACAAAATCAGGCGGCTCTTATAGCGGCTTATACGTACCTAGAATCTGAATACAAAACATATCAAGAAAAGACCAAAGCTATATTTGGAGAGGCAGCTGAGAAGAAAGTTAGAGAAGAAATAGAGAATGATAAATATAGACATGAAAAATACGGAGACCCTAGTGAGAAGAAATTATTCTACGACGAATACTCTGATAGATATTTTGAAATGAGTATATACGAATTATTAGAGGCTGTATATGGAGCTAATAGAATATATGCGTATATGGGTGAGTTAACTCTAAACGGCTTATATTCATTCTTAGATTTAAAACCTATAGATATAGGAGAAACATTAGGATGGAATGCAGGTAAAGACTGGGAGTGTTATGGATTTGCTTGGATAGATATATCATGGGAACAAATAGAAACACCAGATAACTTAGAGGCATACGCTATCAAGTTCAATATAGACCCAAGTAAAGATTGGCAAGAATGGTAAGTACGCGAAAAATACAAGGCCTTTAATGAAGAGAGAATAAAATAATTATAAAGGAGAGATTTTGATATGAAAAAATTAAATATTGATTTAGTACAAGTGGCAGGTTTAGCAGGTAGCGTGTTAACAATAGCAGCAACATTATTAACAGGTTATGCGAATGAACAAAAACTTGATAAAAGAATAGATGAAAAAGTAGCAGAAGCTCTAGCTAAACAATTAGGGAACCAATCTTCAAACGAGTAAGCCTTACAAGGGCTTATTCTTTTGTTTTAATTATAATTTTAAGGAGGGTTTATTATGTATATTCAAAAAGCGTTAACTAGAAAATTTGTAGAAATCATAGCTAAACATCAAAATGCTATATGGACTATAGACGAACTGAAATGGTTAGTATACGACAAACACAGATGGCAATTCGATCAACTTAGTGAGTTCGACCAAAAAGAAGTATTTGATTATTTCGATGCATTACACAAATTACATGGAGGTAATTAATATGGATATTAAAAAAATAAGAAATAACGTAGTTAACGCAATCTCAGATAAGAGCCCTGAGATATTAATAGGATTTGGTCTAGCAGGTATGTTGACAAGTACAGTTCTTGCTGCGAAAGCAACACCTAAAGCGCTTGATATTTTAGAACAAGAAGACAGAGAGCTATCAAAAGTAGATAAAGTCAAACTAACTTGGAAATGTTACGCCCCAGCAGCTATTGGATATTGTGCATCTGCGGCTTGTATTATAGGAGCAAACTCAGTTAATTCAAAACGTAATGCGGTATTAGCAGGAGCTTATAAAATATCCGAAGCAGCATTGTTGGAGTACAGAGATAAAGTAACTGAAGTGTTAGGTGAAGAGAAAGAAAAAGAGATACGAGATTCCATAGCCGAAGACAGAGTTAGGAAGACAGAGAGAAAGGGTGAAGTTATAGTTGCAGGTAAAGGAGACACCCTATGCTACGATATGCATTCCGGAAGATATTTCAAATCTAATATGGACGAGATAAAAAGAAAATTGAATGAGATCAACTACAAGTTAATGCAAGATAATATTTTATCTGTTAATGATTTCTATGATCAAATAGGTCTAGACCCTATAAACACAGGATACGACTTTGGATGGCTTGTTGATGATGGTTTAATACAATTATATTTCACATCAATATTAACTGAAGACGGTCAACCTTGCTTGGCGGTGCATTTTGATAACATGCCTAGAATGGGTTATGACAGACTTGGTTAGTACGCGAAAATAACATAGCCTTTAATGAAGAGGGTGAGACCTTGGTTGGGACATGGACTTTACTAAGTAAAGATGCTTGTATGAGGTGGTTCGAATCCACACTCACCCTCTTCTTTTTATTTTAAAAATTTGAAAGGAGAATTAATATGAAGAAAATGTTAGGTATGTATGTTGCTGGTATGGCTATCGGCATGGTTTGTGGTGTTGGTATGGGTGCCGGAATGATGAGTCTTTATTATAAAAAGAGAGGTGACAAATAATGAAGAAAAAAGATATAGATAACTTCTTCGAGTTTGCTGATAGAAGACCAAACACAGCGATATGTGGTTTATTTGGCTTCTCAATAGGCGCTGTTATATTTGTCTCTTCTGTATGTGTCGGTATGATATTAGATAATAAAGGAGGTAAATAGGTATGACTGAATACAAAGGGAACTCTCACAGAAGTAAAGAGGTAGAAGTTAAAGAAGAAAGAAAGAAATTAGAACCTATAGCTAAAGGTAAAGCTAAAAAGAAAAACGAGATACAGAAATTTGCTGATGTATTTATAGCTGAGGATGTAACTAGCGTTAAAAATTATATTTTAATGGATGTATTATTACCAGCAGCTAAGAAAGCCATATCAGACATAGTAACAAACGGTATCGAGATGATCTTATACGGAGAAACAAGAAGTAAATCCAAAGGAAGAGATTCTAGAGTGTCTTATACGAAATATTACGATAGAGAAAGAGATAGAGATTATGATAGACCTTCTAGAAGCAGAGGAAGATATGGTTATGATTATGACGACATAATATTAGACACAAGAAAAGAAGCAGAAGAAGTATTAGATAGAATGGATGACTTGATTGATAATTACGGAATGGTTAGTGTTGCCGATTTATACGACCTTGTAGGCATCTCTGGAAATTACACAGATAATAAATACGGATGGACTAATCTTAGAAACGCGGATGTGCAAAGAGTTAGAGATGGATATTTATTAAAATTACCTAAAGCTTTACCATTTGATTAAGAAAAAATAGGAGGGATTGGTATGATGTTATTAATTGATGCTGCAGTTGGTTGTCTTGTATACAAAGTATTTGGAGAACAAGGATTATGGGCGCTAGGAATGATTTGTGGTGTAACAATATTAAGAACTGCTTATAACATTAACGCCGCTTTAGGATGTTTATTTAGTTGTAATTGTGAAGAAGAGGAGGAAGAATAATATGAAAAAATTAGAAGAAGTTAAAAAGCAATGGGAAGTATTAACTCAAAAAGATAAACAATTAGTCGGGTTAGCGGCTGCCTTAGGCGGTAGCCTGTTCATGAGAGGAATATTAAAACACCACGCCAAGAAACATGAAATGGAAATGATTAAACTTATAGTTCCTAAGAATGCAGAAGTATTAGTATTTGTTAAAGGAGGTAAATAGGTATGATCAAGAAAATGAAAGAAAATTATGAACCTATAAAAAAGACAATAAATAAAATAGGTTGGATTATGGTTGTAGTTAGTTGGGTTATGTAAATTAAGGAGGATGATATTTATGAAAAAAATGCGATTCGGTATAGGAGAAATGGTAGTTTGTACAGCTGCAGGAATGTTGATAGGAGCAGGTCTTATGGTCTTAGGTTGCAGACATTGTAACAAAAAGGCAGGTGCTAGATAATGGATAGCAAAGATATGCAAGTTGTCAATATGAAGGAAGTATTTGATTGGGGTAAACATCTTGTGGAGTTCGCTCAAGACAATCCATTTACAATTATATTATTGGGTGTTGGAGTTATATTAGATAGAGCGTGGAAAAATTATCAAATAAATAATAAGGAGGAAAATTAAAATGAAAGAAAAAATGATGAGATTATATAACAATTCTAAAAACGGGATACAAAAACATAGTCCTGAAATATTAGCAGGTGTTGGTGTTATAGGTACAGTAACAAGTGCGGTAATGGCTTGTAAAGCAACATTAAAATTGAATGATATTTTAGACGACTGTAAGGAAACTAGAAATAAAATAAAAGAAGTTGCTGATAATCCTAAATACGAAAATGAATATACACCAGAAGATGTTAAGAAAGATATAACAATCAACTATACACAAACAGCAGTTAAAATAGCTAAGTTATATGCCCCTGCCGTGATATTAGGTAGCGCCTCTTTAGGATGTTTATTAGCATCAAATGATATATTAAGAAAAAGAAATGCAGCTTTATCAGCAGCTTATATGACAGTTGATAAATCATTCAAAGAATATAGAGGTAGAGTAGCTGAAAGATTCGGAGAAGAAGTTGAAAAAGAAATAAGATATAACATCAAAGCTCAAGAAATAGAAACTGTAGTGGCTAATGAAGATGGAAGTGAAACAGTAGTAATGGAAGAAGCTAAAGTGATGGATCCTAATTTATATTCTGATTATGCTAAATTCTTTGATGAAGCAAATCCTAACTGGCAAAACGATCCTGAGTATAATTTAATGTTCTTAAAATCTCAACAACAATACGCAAATGATTTATTAAAAGCAAGAGGAAGATTATTCTTAAACGAAGTATACGACATGTTAGGTATAGACAGAACTAAAGCAGGTCAAGTTGTAGGTTGGACTTATAATCCAAATAACCCAACAGGAGATAATTTTGTAGATTTTGGTATATACGATATGAGTAAAGAAAGAGTTAGAGCATTTGTAAACGGATATGAAACTAATATATTATTAGATTTCAACGTTGACGGTAACGTATGGGATTTAATGTGAAGAGGAGGAATCGATAATATCGGTTCTTCTGATATTTTTGAAGATTAATTTTTTGGGAGGTAATATTATGAAACAAAAAATATTAAGAATTGCTGGCGCTATCTGTGCAGGTTTAGGAGCAGGACTTTTAACTATGGCGACATATTTAAGTTTCTGCGAGGTGATAAAATAATGGCTATATTAAGCGCGATATATAAAAAACTAGAAGAATTATATGGCGGTGACGTTGCTGTAAAAGCTATATGTATGAGCGGAGCAGTAGGGCTATTCGTTCTTAGTATGATGTTAAAACCACAGCAACCTATAGTCATAATCAATGAAATAAAAAATAATGAGGAGGTATAATTATGAAAGGATTATTTATATTTGCTGCTGGTGTAGTAGCAGGTGCTGTAGCTGGCGCTTATCTAGTTAAAGATAAAGTGATGGCTGACGCAAGAGAAGAAATAAACGAAGTAAGAGAATATTACAAGTCTAAAAAAGAAAACGTTAAAGAGGAAGAACCTGTAGTAGAAGAAAAAGAAAACATAGAAGAAACAGTTAACGAATACGAAGAGATAGTACAAAATAGTGGTTATATAAATTATAACAAAATGTCAGAACAACCTAAAGTTGAAAAGGCATCAAGTGTTGATATGCCTTATATAATAGACCCTGAAGAATTTGGTGAGGAAGAAGGCTACGACACAACGACTTTAACTTATTTCGCAGATGGAGTGTTAATTGATGATGTTGATGAAGTCATAAATGAACCTGACCCTGTAGTTGGTTTGGATAATCTTAAGATATTTAACGAGTTTGAAGCAGGCTCTATATATGTAAGAAACGACGTTTGGAAAACAGACTTTGAAATATTAAAAGATGACTGGAACTGGAGCGACTTACAAGAAAACGAACCAGAAAAGAAACCACACCAATTATAGGAGGGATTTAAATGAAAACTAGAATGTTTGTATTTGGAATGGCCGGCCTTGTTGCTGGTATGGCTTTAGGTGTTGTTAGTCACGCCCTTTCAGAAAAGAGAGGTGTTAAATAATGAAACTACCTAAAGATATACGAGATGAAATCATAAAAGAATTTGGTATCAGAAATTTAACAATAGCGGGCGGTTGTGGCGTAACAGGTGGATTAATGATATTCGTGATGATGCTATTAGCGCTAGATGCTAAAGGAGGACGTCATGAATGATAATGTTATACTAAACGATTATTTCGACTGGTTATATTTCATGGTAGTTCCAAATCCAGGTAAAAACCAGTATAGAAAATTACTAACAACTTTACACTCTATCGAGTTTAGATATTTCGTTGACTACGACGAAAACAGAGCATCTGATGGTGAGAACCTTCGCTGGTACTATGTTGACGATGGTGGTAATGATGAAATATTGAGATGGAAAGAACCATGTACAGTTCTGGAAATGATAATCTCCTTAGCAATGCATATGGATAATATCGTAGGTGATACAGACGGCGAACTTGATATTGTTCATTGGTTCTGGATGATGATGTACAACCTAGACTTAGATTGGATGTTTGACGATAGATTCGATAAATCGTATTTAAACGGTAGAGTTAAAATGTTTCTTGATAGAACATACCAACCAGACGGCGAAGGTAATATAATCTATATTTCAGGTTGCGATACGGATTTAAGAGATGTAGAGATATGGTGGCAAATGTGTTGGTATTTGGATAGTATTTTATAGGAGGTAGTAATATGAAAAAAACTAAGAGTCTTATAAAAATGTCAATACTTGCTATTGGATTTATATTTAGCGCCAGAGCATTAGTAGCAGCTATAAATATGTAGGAGGTATACTATGATTAAGTTTATATACGATATACCCAAAAACAAAATGACGGTTGAAGCTAAAGACGAGAAATCACAAAAAGATGTTAAACAAATGGTCATATTTATAACTAGCTGCGCTACCATCCTTATAGGGTTTAACCTGTATCTAGAGTATAAAAAATATTTAATTCAAGAGTAATCTATAGGAATTATATCCGTCCTTTTCTAATATTATGTATTAGGAGGCGAGAATATGAAATTAAAATACGATGGTACAGGCATAGAGATAACAGATAGAGACTCAAAGAATTTGATAACTTTTATTGAATATTGGGTCAAGCTACCGGAAGAAGACAAGAAGAAACTACTACAATTGATATTGGGAAGTATGGGTACGGCTACTTACTTCGCAATTATATATACAATAATAAAGAGGAGGGAGACCTGATGCAATGATTGATTTCCTGATGATTTCGACAAGAAGCACTAAAAGGGGAGTTATAGAAATATATCCGAAATTCATAATCAAGAAAAGTGCGGATTTAATGATACGTGGGGGAGACTTCTATGCTATATGGATAGAAGAACGTGGTCTATGGTCAACAGATGAACAGGACGCATTGCAGCTAATAGATAAAGAATTAGACAAATATGCGGAGGAGAATAAAAGTAAATTTGATTCAAGTATCAAGGTGCTTCATATGTGGGATGCTGAGTCAGGTATGATCGACGCCTGGCATAAGTATTGTCAAAGACAAATGCGTGACTCTTACCATGCGTTAGACGAGAACTTGATATTTTCAAATACAGTAACTAGCAAGAAAGATTATGCTAGTAAACGTTTACCATACCCACTTGAGAGCGGAGATTATTCATCATGGGATAAATTGATATCTACGCTATATGTACCGGAAGAACGTCACAAGATTGAGTGGTCGATCGGGGCTATTGTTTCGGGGGAAGCAAAGAATATACAAAAATTTATGGTGTTTTATGGTTCAGCGGGAACTGGTAAATCAACCATATTAAATATTATACAGAAATTATTTGAGGGTTACTATTCGGTATTTGATGCTCGCGCGTTAGGTTCTAGTAGTAACTCTTTTGCTTTGGAAGCGTTTAAGTCAAATCCTCTAGTAGCGATACAACATGACGGAGATTTATCGCGAATCGAGGATAATACAAGACTAAACAGTTTAGTTTCTCACGAATTAATGACCGTGAACGAGAAATTCAAAGCTGCTTATACTAATAAATTTAACGCTTTCTTATACATGGGTACTAACAAGCCTGTAAAGATTACGGACGCGAAATCAGGGCTTATCAGAAGGTTGATAGACGTATCGCCTTCAGGTAATAAGTTAGCACCAAGTGAATACAAATCTATAATGAACAGAGTTAACTTTGAAATAGGAGCTATAGCCCAACATTGCTTGGATATTTTCAATATGAACCCGGGAGCATATGACGATTATATACCAATCTCAATGATGGGAGCTTCGAATGACTTCTACAACTTCGTACTTGATTCATTTCCTATATTTAAAAAAGAGAACGGTGTAACTCTTAAATGTGCGTGGGAGATGTATAAAACACATTGCGAAGAAGCTAAAGTTCCATATCCATTCTCGAAAAGGATATTTAAAGAGGAACTTAAAAACTATTTCAGAGACTATAAAGAGCGTTATAGATTAGAGGATGATACTAGAGTTAGAAGTTATTATATAGGTTTCAGGGAAGATCGTTTCGAAGACGAAGAACAACCTGAAATAAAATTAGTAGAGGAGAAACCTAAATTGATATTCGAGTACGACGATTCTATATTCGATGAAGTATGCGAGGATTGTTTTGCTCAATATGCTACGGATAAAGGGACTCCAACTAAGAAGTGGGATAATGTATCAACCACTTTAAAAGATATCGATACGACTAAATTACATTATGTGAAAGTTCCGGAGAATCACATAGTAATAGACTTTGATATTCCAGATGAGAACGGCGAAAAATGCTTAGAACGAAACCTGGAAGAAGCAAGTAAATGGCCACCAACATATGGAGAATTGAGTAAGAGCGGTAACGGTGTTCATCTTCATTATATTTACACTGGAGATCCGACTAAACTTAGTTCAGTATATTCAGACCATATAGAAATTAAAGTATATTCTGGAAAGAGCTCGTTAAGACGTAAACTTACAAAATGTAACGACTTACCGATTGCGAGTATTAGTTCAGGCTTACCATTGAAAGGAGAGGATAAAGTGGTAAACTTTGAGGCAGTAAAAACAGAAAAAGGAATAAGAACCTTAATCAAAAGAAATTTAAGAAAGGAGATACATCCGGGGACTAAACCTAGTATCGACTTTATACACAAGATATTGGAAGACGCATATAATTCCGAATTACATTACGACGTTAGCGATATGAAACCTGCCGTGTTATCATTCGCAGCTAGTAGTTCACATCAAGCAGACTATTGTATCAAGCTAGTTAATAAGATGCAATTCAAATCTAAAGAACCAGCTAATGCGGCAGAAGCTACAGACGACAGAATGATATTCTACGATATAGAAGTATTCCCTAATCTATTCCTAGTCAATTGGAAGTACGAAGGAGAAGATCAAAAAGTAGTTAGAATGATTAATCCTAAACCAGCACAGATAGAAGAACTAATGAAGTTTAGACTTGTTGGGTTTAACTGTAGAAGATATGATAACCATTTGATGTACGCTAGGATGATGGGATATTCTAACGAGCAATTATACAAACTATCACAACAGATAATAACTGAAGGTAAAGGATTCTTTGGTGAAGCGTATAACTTGTCTTATACAGATGTATATGACTTTGCAGCTAAGAAGCAATCTCTTAAAAAATGGGAGATAGAATTAGGTATACACCATCAAGAATTAGGATTACCTTGGGATCAACCTGTACCAGAAGAACGATGGATTGAAGTTGCTGAGTATTGCGATAATGACGTTATAGCAACAGAAGCGGTATTCAACCATCTTAAAGGAGACTTCATAGCTAGAAAGATATTAGCAGACCTTGCTGGAATGACGGTTAATGACACAACAAACAGTCTAACTACAAGAATTATATTTGGCAAAGAAAGACGCCCAGCACTTGTCTATACGGACTTAGCTACAGGTGAACAATTCTTTTAAAGGAGGGTTAATATGAAAAAAAGATTAGAGAATATATGTAAAGGAGCTATCGTTGTAGGGGCTATAGGCTTAGTTGTTTGTACTATAGCTATGAAAAGAGGTGCTAAATAATGGAGAATAAAAATATACCAGTAGAACAAGCACCCGAAAATAGCATAGGGAAAGAAATAGTAAGAATAGCAATAAACGAATACGGAATAATACCGATTATTGGAGTGTGTTCTTGTATCGTTGTTGGTGCAGGAATCGGCGGATTAATAGGAATAAAACTATGTATTAAATAGTACGCGAAAAATACAAACTGTTTAATGGGTGGCGCCGTTACGACGTTACCTTTTACTTTTATTTTTAAGGAGGTATCGTTATGCAAGAATTTCCAAGTCATTGGAACTTAATAACTAAAATAAACTACCTACAGAGAAAGATATTACTGAACTCAATAGCGTATTATGAATACGACGCTTCAACTATAGATGATCATTTCTACGATAGTATTTGTAGACAACTTGTGATATTACACGGAATATACGACGAAGAGACAGGACGAGACTTCAGTAGAGATAGCGAATACGGTTATGTATTCTACGATTTCACAGGTGACACAGGCTATCATTTATATTCTAGATTAGAGCCTAACGATAGATACTGGTTAGATATGATGGTTCATTGTCATATTAACCAACCCACTATAAACGGGATGAAAGGAAGAGATATATGTCTAAGATAATAAACTCATTTCCAGGATACGAATATGTGGATGGTAAGAATATGTATAGAGGTGACGACTTAGGAAAAGGTGGTTATGTATATGCGGAACCAGGAATGTATGGAAATGTAGCTTTGTTGGACGTAGCTTCCATGCATCCTAACTCTGCAATAAACCTTAACGCCTTTGGTGAATACACACAAAACTTCAAAGATATTCTAGACACACGTATCGCAATAAAAAGAGGAAACTTCGAAGAGGCTAAACACTTATTCGGAGGACGACTAGCACCTTATCTAAACGATGAAAGTTCAGCCGCAGCACTAGCTCAGGCTTTAAAAATTGCAATCAACTCTGTATACGGTTTAACATCAGCAAACTTCGATAACCCATTCAGAGATATTCGTAATAAAAACAACATAGTAGCATTAAGAGGAGCTCTATTCATGAGAACTCTACAAGATGAAATACAACAAAGAGGATTCAAAGTAGCTCATATAAAGACAGACTCTATAAAGATACCAGACGCTACACCAGAGATAATACAATTCACTATGGACTTTGCTAAAGATTATGGTTACGAGTTTGAGCATGAGGCAACTTACGATAGAATGTGTCTTGTTAACGATGCTGTTTATATTGCTAAGTACGCATCAGCAGAGGATTGTCAAGCTCAATATGGATATTGCCCAGGCGATAACAAAAAGAAAGGAGGAAAATGGACAGCCACAGGAACGCAATTCCAAGTACCATATGTATTCAAGAAACTATTCTCAAAAGAAGAATTGATATTTGACGACCTATGTGAAACTAAGTCTGTAACTAGCTCTCTATATCTTGATATGAACGAAGGACTAGGCGAGGACGAACACAATTATATTTTCATAGGAAAAGTTGGACGATTCTGTCCTATCAAACCAGGTTGTGGAGGTGGTCTTCTATTTAGAGAAAAAGACGGTAAGTATTACGCAGCAACGGGTTCGAAAGGATACCGATGGCTAGAGGCAGAAATGGTGTGGGAACTAAATAAACTAGATGACATCGATGAACGACACTTCATAAGCATGGTTGACGCAGCAAAAGATACGATACAAAAATACGGGGATTTTGAATGGTTTGTTTCAGATGATCCTTATGTTAAAGGAGAGTAATATGCGAAAATTCTGTAACTATTACGTCAAACCGATAGTGAATATATCCGCTTTTGACTATGATAGAAAATGGGGTGTATTCGCAAAGAGACCAGAAGATGCAACAAAAATACACTGTAAGGATGAAGACGCTAATTTGATTCTATGGGTATACGATGAAATAGTTGCCTATAAGATAGCGGAGTTATTAGATGTAGACGACTACATGCACGAAACAGAAAATAATTAATTATAAAGGAGATTGATATTTATGGCTAGAGCAAACAATAATATAGTAATAGAAAATGCAAGATTAATATTCAAAAACTTCTCAGGAGAAGAAAGTAGATTTAATAGAGGCGGAAACAGAAATTTCTGTGTTGTATTAGATAACGTGGACGCAGAGAAATTAGCAGAAGATGGATGGAACATAAAATACCTAAGACCAAGAGACGAAGATGAGGAACCAACTCCTTATATGCAAGTAGCAGTAGCATTTGGAAACATACCACCTAAAGTTACTATGATAGCTGGTAAAACTAAAACGCCTTTAGATGAGGATTCAATAGGAACTTTAGATTATGCCGAGATAGCTAATGTTGACTTGATAATTAGACCATATAACTGGGAAGTAAACGGTAAGACAGGAGTAAAAGCATATTTAAAAACAATGTATGTAACTATAGAACAAGATATATTCGCAGGGAAATATGATTGTTTAGATGACGAGGATATACCTTTCTAAAACAAAGGATGTGATAATGTGCAGTTACGAGATTATCAGTTAAAAGCTGTTGAAAATATGAAAACTGGATGTATATTAAACGGAGGAGTCGGAAGTGGTAAATCACTAACGGCTCTTTCTTATTATTACCTACAAAATGGCGGGAGTAAAGATTTCTTAACAGGTGGAGATTATGTCTGGATGGATGATCCTAAAGATTTATATATCATAACAACTGCTAGAAAAAGAGATACACTTGAATGGGAAGGCGAACTAATACCTTTTGTGATTGATGCGTATTTTCACAAGGTTGTAGTTGATTCCTGGAACAACATACAGAAGTATAAGGACGTAACAAACGCATTCTTTATATTTGACGAACAGAGAGTTGTTGGTAGTGGGGCTTGGGTTAAAGCCTTCTTAAAAATAGCCAAGTTCAACGAATGGATATTACTATCCGCAACACCAGGTGACACATGGACTGATTATATTCCAGTGTTTGTTGCGAATGGGTTTTATAAAAACAAGACTGAATTTATGAGGGAACACGCCGTGTTTGCAAGATTCTCCAAGTATCCAAAGATAGAAAAATTCATCAATACGGGTCGTCTACTACGACAGAGAAGAATGATATTGATAGATATGGATTTCAAAAGAGAGACTGTGCAGCACCATGAAGATATTTATGTGAAGTATGACTTGCCTACTTACAAAGATATAATGAAAAGACGTTGGGATATTTGGAAGGACGAACCGATAATAAACGCGAGTGGATTATGTTACGCATTACGCAAAGCTATAAACACTCACGAATCTAGAGCGGTAAAATTATTAGAACTATTCGAGTCACACAGTAAGATGATAGTATTCTATAACTTCGACTACGAGCTTGATATTTTGAGAAAATTATACTATGGAGACGATGTAATTGTGGCAGAATGGAATGGACATAAACACGAACCGGTGCCGACTGCAGACCGATGGGTCTATCTTGTACAGTACACGGCCGGTGCTGAGGGGTGGAACTGCATAACCACAGACACTATAGTATTCTATTCTCAAAATTATTCTTATAAAATCATGCATCAATCGGCTGGACGAATAAATAGACTTAACACGCCTTATACAGATTTATATTATTATCACTTTAAAACTCACTCTGGTATAGACCTAGCTATCGCTAAGGCTTTAAATAGTAAGAAAAAATTTAATGAATCTAGCTTTGCTAATTTTTAGGAGGAGATATTATGGAAAATAAAATAAGAAAACACGAAGAAATATGCGAAGAGATACATTTAATGTACATTAAAAAGAACGCCGACTATGGGGATTCTGTCGGTGAACTATATGCTAAATTAGGGGATATTTCTTTCTTGACTAGAATTTCAGATAAGTACCACAGACTAATGAATCTACTTTGTAAAGACGGAGAAGTAAATTATGAAAGCGTTGATGATACGATAATGGATCTAGCCAACTATTGTATCATATGGATGATGGAAAGAGATTTGAAGAACGAATGGACACAACTAATGGTTACTGAAGAAGACGAGAATTAATTGATATTTAATACTATTAGGTTAGGAGGGAATATAATGACGAGATCAATAAAGAAAAGAGATGGAAGAATAAAACCATACGATAGAAATAGAATACAAGCTGCCGTTGGTGCAGCTTATTCAGATGTATATAACGAACCGAAAGATTCACTACCTCACGATTTGCTTATCGCTTTAATACGCGTATACGAACGAGTAGAAACTTTACCAGATGATCCAGTAACAGTCGAGGCTATACAAGATATTGTTGTTGAAGAACTATCTAAAGCTGATCCATTAATGGCCGAATACTATGAAGACTACAGAGTAAAAAGAAGCATATATAGAGATTCTAAGAACGATTTGATCGAAGGTATAAACGGACTAATAAATTATACAAACACTGAAGTACTAACTGAAAACTCCAATAAACAATCACAATTGATATCTACACAAAGAGACCTAATGGCTGGGGAAATCAGCAAGTATATAGCTAAAACGTCTATGATACCGAAGTATCTTATGGATGCGCACAACAAAGGAGAAATAAAAATACACGACTTAGATTACTACTTACAACCAAGCTATAATTGCGAATTACTAAACATCGATGATATGTTACAAAACGGTACAGTTATAAATAAAAAGAAAATAGATAAACCAAAATCATTAAGAACCGCTATGACTCTAGTTACTCAAATAGCAGCTCAAGTAGCATCTTGTACTTACGGAGGACAAACAATAACATTATCTCACATTGCTCCATTCGTAAGAATAAGTAAAGAAAAAATCGAAAAGAAATACCGCGAGATGAACTTGCCTATACCAGAAGACAGACTTAATGAATTGATATTTAAAGAACTAAAAGACGAGATAAAAGATTCAGTACAAACATTCAACTATCAAGTATCTACACTAATGACTACAAACGGTCAAGCACCATTTATAAGTGTCTGTATGTATATTTCAGAGAACCCGGAATACGAAGAAGAAACAGTATTACTTATAGAAGAATTCTTAAAACAAAGAATAGCTGGAATGAAAAACGAATACGACGTTATAGCAACACAAACATTCCCTAAACTATTATATTTCCTAGACGAGAACAACACATATGAAGGAAGTAAATATTATTGGTTAACAGAGTTAGCGGTTAAATCAACATCTATAAGAATGAATCCAGACTTTATATCTGTTAAGAAAATGAAAGAACTTGTTGGATATGCGTTCCCTCCTATGGGTTGTAGAGCATTCCTTAGCCCTTTTAAAGACGAAAATGGAAACGTGATATTCTACGGAAGAGGTAATCTAGGAGTTCAAACAGTTTGTCTACCTCATGCAGCATTAAGCTCTAACGGTGACATCGATGAGTTCTGGAAGATATTAGACCAACGACTTGAATTATGCAGAGACATGTGCGAACTTAGATACAACAAACTAAAAGGCGTTAAAGCTAACGTTGCACCTATATTATGGCAACACGGAGGAATAGCTAGACTTAACCATGACGATGATATTTTAAAAGCAGTGGACGAACGAGGATTCACAGTAACTATAGGATACAGTGGTTTATATGAAACTGTAAAATACTTAACAGGCGAGTCTCATACTTCTCCAAAAGGATTCGCATTAGCTAGACAAATAATGAAACATTTATTAGATAAATGCGAGGAGTTTAAGAAAAGATCTCCTCATTTAAGAATTGCTCTATACGGAACACCTGCCGAATCGACTGCTGGATGGTTTAATCATAAGTTATTAAAACAATTCGGAGAAATAGAAGATATTACAGACAAAGGATTTATAACAAACTCTTATCATGTTGATGTTAGAGAAGAAATAGACGCATTTAGCAAAATTGTTATAGAATCAGAACTACAAAAATATTCAACTGGTGGAGCAGTTAGTTATATAGAAACAAATAATATGCAAAAGAATACAGCAGCATTAATGCAAGTTGTACAATTCATATACGAAAAGATAATTTACGCAGAGATAAACTTCGAGTGTGACGTATGTGGTAAATGCAAATACACAGGTGTTATGGAAAATGATTCTGAGACATTACGCTGGGTTTGTCCTCAATGCGGTAACGACGATCAAAATACTTTAAGTGTAGTTAGAAGAACATGTGGATATTTAGGTGAAACTATTTGGACAGAAGGAAGAGTATTAGACATCATAAATAGAGTAAAACATTTATAAGGGAGATGGTTGGAATGAAATACGCTAAAATTATAAAATACGATACTGGGAATTGGGATGGAATAACAGCTACTATATTCTTTAGTGGCTGTCGTTTCAACTGTCCTGGGTGTTTCAATAAAGTTGCTCAGGACTTTAACTACGGAAAAGAATTCACAGAAGAAGTCATAGATAAATTTATAGAATATGCTAATGACGAACATGTTACTGGTATCTGTATATTAGGCGGAGAACCATTCCAACAAGATCTTGATATGCTGTATCATTTTGTATTTAGATTGGTGGTCGAGGTCGGCAAACCTATACACATGTGGACTGGGTACACTTACGAAGAATTAGAAAAACACCATGAATGTAGAATGGTATTAATCAATATCGATACGTTAGTTGACGGACGTTTTATGATCGATAAAAAAGACTTATCTCTAAAATATAGGGGTAGCTCTAATCAAAGAGTAATCAATGTTCCAGAAAGTATAAAAGCCGGTAAAATAATACAAATAAAGGAGTGATTGATATGTTAGGATATTCTAAAATGGAATCTGCTAGAGAAGTAATAGAACGCAGCGAGGTAAATGGAGAATTAGTATTCGTAACTAAGAAATATTACGATGATAATGATAATCTTGTATTCACTGCAGTTTATAATAAATACGACGTATTAATATACGATTCATTTTTCGGCGACTATTAGTACGCTATTTTTACATCCTATATTATGAAAGATTATAATTATTAGGAGGTAAAAACATGAAACAAAATACTGAAAAGAAAACTTTAAAAGAAAGAGTTATAGATAACAAAGGTAAAATCTTAACTATAGTTAGCGGTACAGTTGTAATTATAGCTGGATGTGTGATTTATAAAAGCTATAAAGACAATGAAGTAATAAAAAGGATAGTGGAAGAAGGTGCCTTAACACATGCAATAGACTCTGTAAATAGAAAAGTTTCTTATAGAGAAAATAAGAGAAATAACATAAAAAACGATAATCCTTATAATTATGAACTTAACGAAGATTATATAAGATATGGAAAAGAACTAGTATCATTATATAAAGATCAAGAAGCTTTTATGAGAATGAGAAACAAGATAAAAGTGAAAGAAGTTTAGGCCCTTCATGGGCTTTTACTTTTTTGTTCGCGAAAAATACATGGTCTTTAATGAAGAGAAAACAATGTTGGCATGGGCCTGGAACAGACCAGGTTCCTATTCTTAGAAATAGGGGAACGTTCAGTGCTAAAGTATGTTGGTGGGCCTGGAACAGACCAGGGTCTTATTCTTAGAAATAAGGAAACGTGTAGCCGAGACATACACTTCTCTTTTTACTTTGTCGAACCCACGCGAAATTTACATGGCCTTTAATGAAGGGATATAAAATTCATTAAGGAGTGGTAAATATGAAAAAACAAAATACATTAATAAATGATAATATAATAGTTATTAAAACATGTGAAGGTTATAAAGCACTAAAAATATATTTTGATGACGAAGAAAAATCATACAAAATGGATTTAGTTGATGAAAGACATCATGACAAATATGAAGATTTATTCTAAGAAACACTAAGAGGTGACGATTACGTTGCCTCTTTTCTTTTTATTATTTTTAGGAGGGGTGCGCATGGACTATTTATACTACGACAATATGGTGATACCTATAGGAGAAATAGAAAGAATCTTTAAATCCGATATTTATATTTTCATACAAACCGAAGACAAAGAAGTATTTAGATTAGAGTTTGATAACGAGCCTCATAGAGACGCTGCTTATGTTGAAATATGTTCTTTGATAGTATCTCAAGATATTGATAATTACTAAAAAGGAGATGGGTATATGATCTGGATTGAGAGACACTATAACGATTATGGTTTATGTGAATGTATAAGAAAACATATTGACGGTAAAGTAGTTTATGAAGCATACCTAGATTACGACGAAGAAGGCAACTTAATAAGAGCCACATCCACTAAAGATATTTGGTACGACTATTACCACGAAGATGATTACTACGAGAGAAGTAGTATATTCGACAGAAATAGAAGATATTAAATATTATTTTAGGGGGAATGGATATTATGAAATCTACAATAACAACTAACACATACTATAGAAACGATATGATAATAAAAGAAACAATCGTAGACGGTGATATATTTGAGATTGTAGAACAATATCTAGATGAAAATGGGGATTTAATATACGAATATAAACATGATTACAGTCCTGGTAAACTAATGAAAATACATGAAGAGCTTCTTAACCAAACTCACGATTTAGATTATTACGGAGCTAAAGGTGTATTAAGAATGATCGATGCAGCGGAGAGAAAGAAACTAGACGCAGCTAGAAATAAACGTATAACTAAAGAAAGAAATAAAGCACAATACAATGCTAAATTAAATAAAAAGTTAGAAAAAAATAGAAAAAGAGGATAGGTGAAATATATGGGATGCAGAAGAAAAACAAAAAGTGAAAGAGAATTAGTAGCAGATATTAACAAAACATTTGATAAATTCTGTGCGAGAAATCAGTGCCGCACTTGTCGATTTGGAAGTCGTAGAGATTGCAAGCTTGAATATTTAAAAGAATTATTATCCTTGTATGATGAGGATGAAGACGAAGAATAAGGAGGATTTATATGAGTGTAGAATACGATGAACGACTAAAAGTTCACAATGCTAATGTTAGAAAGGCTTACTTCTGGATTAAGAGAAGCTTACCAGAGATTCTTATTGATATTCCAGGAGTTGACTATTCTTGGTATATCGACTTTCATGACGATTCTAAGACTATTCCGGACGAGTATAATGCTTATGACGAACACTTATTCGGAAAGCAAACGAAAGAAACGGAAGCTAGATATTTAAGAGCAAAACTGGACCACAGACACCGCAATCCTCACCATTGGGAATACTGGGTGTTATACACTTCTGATAACCCACCGGTAGCTCTTGATATGGAATACCCATATATCATAGAAATGATTTGCGATTGGTGGTCATTTAGTTGGGCGGAAGGAGACTTATTCGCTATATTTGATTGGTATGAAAAACACAGAAAAAATATAAGACTTAGTAAGAAAACTAGAGCCACAGTGGAAGATATTTTAGATAAACTAGAAGCTAAATTAATAAAAGTTAGGGGTCCTAGAAAATAAAAATGGGGGTATTGATTATGTTATGTAGTTTAGGTTTATTTGTTGTTGGTGCTATGGCTTGTATGTTCCTTAAAGATGATGGAAGAGAAGAGATTATATATGATGTAGATGATTCTATGTATTATAACGAGACTAAAGAAGATTATGAAAAATTAACATACGATTATTTCCTATCTTTAAGAATAGACGAGCAAGAAGAATATTTCAAAGAAAACCTAGACTTAAGATATTATAAAGACGATTTATCAAAAGGATTAACTAACGATAGACATTTAAATGCTAGACATGCTCAAGAGATTTCTAGAATTACTGGTAAAAAATTTACAGATAAATATAAAACTTATTAGGAGGTAATGGTATGTTACTAAGCGCTAAACCTTATGTTGAAAAGAAAATAGCAGAGTTAAAGGAAAGAGTATCCGTATTAGACAGGAAACCAAAACTAGCAATTATACAAGTTGAGGGAAATCCAGCAAGCGATAAATATGTCAATAACAAGATGAAAAGATGTGCTGAAGTCGGTATAGATGTACGTTTATGTTATTACGGAAAGGATGTTGATTTTGTAACATTAACAGAAAAAATAATGGAACTTAACACGGAACGAGAAATAACAGGGATATTGTTACAATTACCTTTACCAGACAATCTAAAAATATATACAGAAGCTCTTATTAGTCAGATAGCTCCTCATAAGGACGTCGATGGATTAACTACCGAAAACATAGGGAGACTTTCACAAGGTCTGTCATGTATCAAACCATGTACCCCTAAAGGAATTATAGATTTATTAGAATTCTACAACATTCCAATAGAAGGTAAAGATGTATTGATAATTAACAGAAGCGATTTAGTAGGGAAACCATTAGCTCAGCTATTCTTACAAAAAGGAGCTACAGTTACGATAGCACATAGCAAGACGAGAAACCTTCACGGAAAGATATTTAGATCCGATATAGTTGTCACTGGAGTTGGAATATCTAACTTCCTAGCGGATGAAGATTTTATCGGTAACACAACAATCGTCGATGTATCAATCAACTTTGAAAACGGTAAGATGAGAGGAGACATAGTTAAAGAAGACTATGATATTTTAGCAGAGAGATGTAACTTAACACCAGTACCAGGAGGAGTAGGACAAACTACAGTTATAGCATTATTAGATACTTTAGTTGAATTAGCAGAAATGGGATTTTAAGGAGGTAAGTAATATGAAAGCAAACGAATACCAAGAACTAGCTGCTAGAACTATTAATCCTAGGTTATACGATTATGAAATAGAACAGCACGCTATACACGGTTTAGCAGGTGAAGTAGGAGAACTACACAGTATATACCAAAAATGCTACCAAGGACACGACTTTGATGAGGAGCACGCTAAAAAAGAATTGGGTGACCTTCTATGGTTTGTTGCTGAATATTGCACGGCCATGAATTGGGAACTTGAGGAAGTGATGGAATTAAACATTGAAAAATTGATGAAGCGTTATCCGGACGGATTCGAAGATGTTAAAAGCATAAATAGAGAGAAGGGAGATATTTAATATGAAAGTATTCTTATCACAACCAATGTCGGGCAAAGAAGAACAAGAAATCCTTTTGGAAAGAGCTTATGTTACAGACTTATTAAAAGAAAGGCTTGGCGAGGATATTGATATATTACACACCTATTACGATGGACCAGAACCACCATTATGTAAATTAGGTAAAGCAATACAAGCATTATCGGAAGCAGATATGGTCTATTTCTTACCTGGCTGGAGAGATTCCCGAGGATGTAAAATAGAATACCAATGCGCTATGGAATATGGTTTAAAATGTTTCGAGCTATTGGTTTAGGACGTGGAAGACGATGAGAACTAATCTATTTGATATTACCTGTATAAAATGTATACTACGTCAGCATCATTTTGATATTGAGACAGATTGTGAAGGCTGCGAACACTATTATGAAAAATTAGCCAATGGAGAGATATATGTAGAAGTAGAAAATGATATTGAGGAGGAGTAAATATGAAAGTTAGTGGAATGAATATAGTAGGTGTAATAAGAGTTGATAACGCATACGTTTACGGGTTACACGAAAGTATAATAGCTAGTGGATATCCTATGTCAACTGAAGCATACAAAGATATGGAAGATATTCATAGAACTGACGCTGATATAAAAAGAGTAAAACATTTAGGAAATGCTGCTCCTGGTTCTGGACACGACTGTTTCTTAAAAGGAATACAAGTACAATTCGATTTACAAGTTCCTGAGTATATCTGGAGACAATTAGACAGATACCATTTCATAGATTATGTAAGTAGTCAAAGTAAAATGCACAGAATCCTTAAGCTTGATTTAGACGAAATGTGTAATAAATATGTCACAGAGGAGACTCTAGTTAACGTTAAGAAGTATATCGAGCAATATAACAGCTTCGACTTCTATTACAACGCATATATCAAACAATACAAAGAAGACTGTGCGCTTAGAAAAGTAACTGCCGATCCAAATTGGGTCCCTACTCTTAAGTTAAGAAATGGACATACAATAGAATACAATAAAGAAAACTTATTCAGAATAATAGTTGCTAACTGTCCTTGCGGATTAATGTTAACAGCTAGAATGACCACTAACTATCTACAACTTAAATCTATAATAAACCAAAGATCAAATCATAAAATGCAAGAATGGCGCTATTTAACAGCATGGTTCAAAGGCTTACCTCACGTTGATTATCTATTATTAAATCAAAAATAAGGAGGTTCATATGTGGATTAAACTTCTATTCCGCATTAGGTCCCCTATATTATTAAGATTATTCGGACGTATTAAAAAATAAGGAGGTAATGTTATGCCACTGGATCCAAAACTATTTTACCTTTCTGTCGTATGGGGCTTGATTTGGATAGCCCTTATTATATCTCTTGATACGCGAGAATAACATGTCCTATTATGAAAGATAAATATACTTTAAAGGGGATGTTTAGATGTATAATTCAAGAAACTATTATGAAATACAAGCAGGTATGGTAATGGAGAAATTAGTGGAACAAAGAAGAATATTAAACTATGTTGACGATGTTCTAGTAAAAATCGATATCGTATCTAGAATAAAACAATTGGAATCTGAATTAGATTTCTACGTTAGACATTTAAAAAATATGTAATTTCACAGAAGGATGCTTACACAGCATCTTTTCTTTTTGAAAAATATTAAAAAAAGGAGAGGGTAATATGGCAATAGAAGCATTAGTATTCGTAGGAGTAACAACAGTATTCACTATAGGAGCAAGTTTATTATCTATAGCATTAGCAGAACGCATAATAGAGGAGGCAGATAAAATGGAAGAAGAAAAAGATTATGTATATATGGAAGACGGAACACCTGTGGAATACAACGAAGACGACCAAGAATAATATTTGCTTTGCTGGTGGTGTGTATCGTGCTAGCCTGCTTTATATTTGTAGGACTAGCCGACATCATCGAAATAGAGTTACGTAAATATAGAAAAGGAGATTGATATTTATGAAAATGTATATAAACTTTGATAGCGAAACTAAAAAGGTCGATATTAGAATTGTTACGGATGAATTCGGTAAAGAATTAACTCTTAGCGACGCTATGCCTTATATTATGGATGAACTATACGAGCTAGTAGTGAAAGAGCAAAAAAGAAATATGACGAGATAATCTATTAAAAAGGAGAGATAATATGAAACCATATCAAAAAAGATTATTAGAAGATTACAGACGAGTTAGAAAAGAAGAGCTTAAGTTATTCAATTATATTCTAATAAGAGAGCTAGGCTTAAGCGAAACTAAACCTAAGGCACCAATGAACTTACTAAAGAAACAATACGAAGCGATGCATGAATACTCTAAAGTACTAGCAACCCGTCTTGTTATGGAAGGAATCGATAAATATATTTAAGGAGGGATGATTATGGCTTTTCTTTTATGTTTAGTATTTTGTACAGCTGTTGTGGTCTCATTAACTATGGGTTGTATGATGTTGGCGTGTATATTATGGGATTTATTCGAAGATATTTTTGAAGATCGTAAATAGGAGGCCGACATGAAAATATGGGAAGCTATGAAGGTGATGCGAGAAGGTAAAAAAGTGAGACAGACGAATTGGCACAACGAAGACCGTTACATTTGTCTTCAGAACGGCGACCATGGTTATATAGTAGACAATCATGGTGACATTTATATTTTAACTTATATAGACGATCGTGAGTGGGAGATTTATGATAGAAAATTTATAAGAAGATAGGGAGGGTTACTTGTATGTATGAAGTAGTTGCTCATAGAATACCGAAAGATTGTAACTTCCAAGAGACTATCAACGATCTTGTTAGAAACATAAGAGCTGGTAAGGACGTAGAAGAATCGATGGATATTCTGTATAGAATGACCTATCTTATAGTTCTACCCGAACTAAACAAGTATCCATATATAGGTACACCCGATGAATTGATATCCGATATGAGCATGGCTTTCATGAAAACAATTAAAGGGTACGATCCCGATAACCCTAAAGCATCTTTTATACAATATTACAAACGAGCTATATTTACTGAGATAATAAACAACTATTATGGGAAATTCAGGGGTAAAGCAGAAAAGAGAGAAGGATATAGATATTTCATGAATGGTATTAAGTCTCTAAGCGAAGAAGTATATAAAGATGGTATCGAAGCAGGAACTTGGGAAGACTTGATAGAGGATGACAATAATATATTTGAAGAAACGATAGAGCGAATAGGTTTAGAGGATGCTATCAATAAAGCACTTGATGAAATATTCGATAACCCTAAAACAAAAGCTCGCGGCGAGGAGATTTTTAGATACTATATAGAACTTTGTATGGCTGATGAACATGTTACGTACGATAAAGTCGCAGAGAAGGTTGGCGGATGTAAAGCAAATGTTAGTAATATCGTGCATAGATACGGACCGAAGTTATACGAAATATTAAAAAGAGAGGGTATTATGTAATGGAAAAATATGATATAGAAGCAAAAATCTTAGAATTAACGTATGAGATATTTATGATAAAAGACAAAAGAGATATTTGTCGCGACCCGAATCGTCTCGAAGTAATAGTCGATAGACTCGAATACTTAGAAACAGAAAGAGATTTATTAACGTATTCTATATTAAAAAGAGAGGGGATTATGTAATGGAAAATATAATAGATAAAGTACACGAAATAGAGGAGCAAATATTAACATTAAAACATTGGATTCAATACGCTAAGGATCAAGAAACTAAAGAGAGCTTACTAAACGATATCGAGATACTAGAAGCTAAGAAAGACATTTGGTTGGCATTCTTGTCTTAGGGCTTACATGCCCTTTTATTTTTGCGCGATTATTACATGGGCTTTAATGAAAGAATATTAAAAATATAGGAGGTAATTTTATGAAAAAAATATACGGGATAGCAGTAGCAATGATGTTAGGATTAAGCATGATAGGATGCGAAGAAACAACAATCGAGGATACAGCTACAATAGAAGAACCTAAACAAAAACAAGAAGAAACTATACAAGTTGAAGAGAAAAAAGAGGAAGTAGTTAAAGAAGAAAAAGTAGAAGAACCTGAAGAGAAAGTTGAAAAATTTGATCAAGATAAATTAAATCACTATTTAACAACAAGCTTAACAGGAGAAGAATACGAAGCTTACTTTAACGAAATTAAATTTGACGAGACTGGATATAGTAGAGAGATTGAATTTGATGGTTATGTTGTGGATGTAATACCAAGTGAAAAATACAGCACTAGAAGCGAATTAGCATTAGCTGGTGGAGACTATGACGGTATAGACGTAAACAATTACCCAGGTGTAACAATATTAACAAGAGATATAGGAAACTATAAAATAGCTGGTTTAGTACCAGGAACTAACGTTAAAATCAAAGCAAGAATTGAGAAGTACGACGTTGATGGTGGATATTTAAAAATAAGTATAATAGAAATAGAAGCTAGATAGTTTGAGAGAGCCCTTACATGGGCTTTTCTTTTTATTCGAAAGGAGGTGAGGGTATGAGGGAATACTATTTGACTATACCTGGATTTGAAAATTATGAAGTTAGTAATTTAGGAAACGTACGTAACAAAAGAACTGGTAGGATACTTATACAAATGCTAAATAAAGAGGGTGGATATTATAGAGTGAATATCGGTGGGGGTCACCAGTATGTTCATAGACTTGTAGCAATGGCGTTCTTCGATGAAGATATAACTGGTAAGGACGTTAATCATATAGACGGAGATCATTGGAATAATCACCTTAGCAACTTAGAAATTGTCACTAGAAAAGAGAACATACGTCATGCGTATAAAGCAGGTTTGAAAGCCGTCCGTGTTGTGACTTGTAAATATTGTAAGTATAGATTTAATTGCTCGATACGTCCTGCTTATGATTACGAAGATTGGTTCTGTGCCGATGGTGAAATTTAGGCCCAAAAAATTTTGACCAACCCAAAAAAAATTTGGACTTTTAGCGTTTTGGCCCGTCAAATTCGATGGGCTAAACAGGCCTTTTGGCCCAAAAAAATTGACCAAAAACCCACTTTTATTTTGGAATTGACCCGGCTGAAACCCAGTGATTGCAACGGTTTGAGGCACTTTGGCCCAAAAACCCACTTTTATTTCTTATTAATT
>ERZ1032130.16-NODE-16-length-55192-cov-5.332807_pt1 | contig 55192 bp, 36 predicted proteins | sample MGYA00517879_ERZ1032130 | MGnify/ENA primary metagenome ERZ1032130 (study PRJEB33719, sample SAMN04262597) | wastewater metagenome | biome: rural village; feature: animal feces; material: feces | host: Bos taurus | place: El Salvador | collected 2012-01-31 ...
ATATTCTTTATTATATTTTCCACTTCATAACCGTTATCAAATATTTGCTTGAAACTGCTTTGAAGAATAAAATTCAGAGCAATTACACTATCATAGTTTGTTGAGGCAAAGTGCATTATTGAAGATGTTTTGCCTATTTGCCGGGCACCTTTCACAATGAGTGGTTTGTGATTACGTTTTTTCCACTCCTTAAGATAAATGTCGATTTTTCTATGCAAAAATTTCATAATCAGTGTATTTAGCAATGCAAAGATAGTGATTTTCCACATTTTTCCAATGGTTTTTAGGGATATTTCCCACATTTTTCCGGGTTTTCTGCGCACTTTTCCCACATTTTTCCATGGTTTTATCCTATGATCTTACACATTTTTCCAAATTTTGGGCCGTCTTGGGGGGGTTACTTGAAAAAGGCTGTCACTTTTTGGGGCGGTTACTCGTGGTAGGCACGGTAGCCGCGAATGAAGTCGGTGCGCTTTATCTCGCGAAGGTGCGCAAGATACTCGGTGGGCGACATGCCGGCAAACTGGCGGAACTCCTTGTTGAAGTGTGAGTGGTCGGTGAAGCCGAGGTCATCGACGATGGTGGTAAACACGCTCTCGTCGAGCGTCTGCATCATCTTTGTGGCATAGAAAAAGCGCTTGGTACGAATCATCTGCTTGGGCGTCATTCCCACATGTTCGGTGAAAATGCGTCGAAACTGGCGCTCGCTGAGGCAGGCAATGTCGCTAAGCCGTTCGATACTCACGGTGGGATCGGAGTCGATGGCACTGCACGCTGCGATGAGCGGTTTGAGATACACGCTGTCGCCGTTGTTGTAGAGACGGCGCATGATAAAGGCTTCTATTATGGCGATGGCTTCATCATCGGTGGGGCTGTCGAGCACACGGCATTTCAGATCGTGGAAGCCGGGCATTCCCAGCAAGTCCATCGACACGTTGTCCTCAACAAACGAATCAGACGGCATGCCCATAATCATCTTCAGCGCGTAGGGGCGGAAGAAGACAAACAGCAAGTGCGTGGATTGCGCCGTGTGAACGTTGATGCTGCGTGTGTATTGCCCGCACACCGATGCCACATTGCTGTTATCTACCATACCATTCACCACAAGAGGTGTGCGCCGGTGAAACATCCATTTCATCGACCCCGTAGGCACGATATTCATCTCGGCTGAGATACGCTCGGTCTTCATCACCCAGTAGTGGTGCACATAGGCACGCAAGGGTGGGGTAGGAAGCATCACCCTCGTCAGCATCAATAAGTCGGTAATTCTTTGTTGCTTTATACTTTACTTTCTCTCACAAATCGGGCATTAGCCTTAGTGCAAATTTACTACAAATAGATGAATTGCAACCTAAATTATTGCAAAATTCCCTTTTCGTCGATTAAATTCACCTGTGCGTTGAAGAATCGGGGCAAAAGTTTGCTTTCGGTTGAAAATTATTGCATATCTTTGCAGTTACCACTATTTATAAACAGACAGAAACTACAAAACAACTACCAATAGGCATGAAAAGATTATTTACCTCTATGGCAGCCTGCCTGCTCACATCTGCAGCAGTCTTTGCCGATGCTCCGGCTGGATACTACAGCTCTCTCGACGGAAAGTCGGGCGAGTCGCTCAAAAACCAACTGCACGACATCATTGCTCCCCACACTCAGCTCACCTATAGCAGCCTGTGGAACTATTTCCCGCAGACCGACGCTTATCCCGAACAGGTGAACGGCAAGCTGATTGTGTGGGACATGTACTCCGACAACTGGAACACGCTGAAATACTTCTACTATGGCGGCACCCGCGGTCTCAACCGTGAGCACTCGGTGCCGAAGAGCTGGTGGGGCAACTCTGGCAGCTCAAACAGCGACATCGAGAAATTCCTTGCCGGAACCGACCTCATGCACCTCTTCCCCAGCGACGGCCCTGCCAACTCTGCCAAGAGCAACTATCCGCTCGGCGTGGTTGATGTGAGCACTTTCAGCAATGGCGTGAGCACTGTGGGCTACCCGGTCACAGGGCAGGGCGGTGGAAGCTCGCGCGTGTTTGAGCCTGATGACGAATACAAGGGCGACTTCGCACGTGTGTATTTCTATATGGCTACCTGCTATCAAGACTACACCTGGAAATACACCTATATGTTCATCGACAAGTCGTCGAGCTATCTCTCACTGAAGCCGTGGGCATACAATATGCTGCTCGAGTGGGCACGCGAAGACCCCGTGAGCCAGAAGGAAATTGACCGAAACGATGCCGTATATCGCATTCAGGGCAACCGAAACCCATTCGTTGACGACCCTATGCTTATGGAATACATCTGGGGTAACCGCCAAGGGCAGACCTACGCCGCCGATCACCCCACCGGCGACCCCGAGCTAATAAGCCCCGTACAGGACTCCGAACTCGACTTCGGAGAGGTGGCTATCGGAAGCTCGCAGCATGTGGATTTACTCGTGAAGGGAGTGAATCTTACAGGCTCTATCTCGGTGACAATTTACCGCGACGATGCAGCTATGTTTAAGGCTCAGGTGAAGACCATTCCTGCCAGCAACGCCAACACCGCCGACGGCTATAAGCTGCGAATCACCTACACCCCTACAGCCATTGGCGAACACAAAACCCGACTCGTAGTGAGCGATGGCGGACTCACCGGCAGTGTGGGCGTATCGCTCAAGGCTTCGTGCCTCGCAGTTCCGTCGCTCTCGCAGCTCACTGCCAACCCGGCTACCGACGTGACAGATAGCGGCTATCACGCTTCGTGGAGCGAAGCCCCTGAAACCATCGATTACTATGTGCTCACCCGCACCGTGTATAGCGGAAGCACCGCCACTACCACTCAGCTACAGATTGATGAAACATCTTGCGACTTCGACGACCTCCACGCCGGCGAAACCCACACCTACTCGGTGCAGTCGAGCCGACTCGGCTATCTCTCAGTGGCTTCAAATGTGGTGACGGTAACCGCTTCGGGCGTGACGGGCGTAGAGGGCGATAAACGCCTCGTGGTGGCTTCTTACCACGACGGGGTAGTCCGCATCATTTGCAGCGAGAAGCTCGCAAATTTGCGCGTTTATGACGCTCAGGGACGCATCGTTCACAGCCAGCCCGCCGTAAACCCCGACGAGCTACTCACGCTACCCCTAGGAGTGTATATCATCACCGTCGATGGCATGACTCACCCGGTAAAAGTCGTTGTGCGGAAATAACCGCTCAGCGCACCGATTGATTGTAACATCGACCAACCATAAAACAGCGCAAGCGCATCGCCCGAGAGGGTTGATGCGCTTGCTGTATTTTTGCTCCACTGCCACATTGCGGCGGCTTGCGATTCCACTATAATCGCTTCGGCGAGGCAGCTTGTGTCATCGCATTACGGCGGCTTGCGATTCCACTATAGCCGCTTCAGTACGGTTGCTTGTAATGTCGCGACACAGCTGTTTAGAAAGCCTTTGTGGGGGCGCCGAGGATGTCGGCAAGGAGATTGTTGCCCAGGCTCGAAGCTCCGATGCGGAAGAAGCGATTGGTGAGCCATTCTTCGCCGAGAACTTCCTTCACAATGGTGTAGTAGATGAGGGCATCTTCGGTGGTGCGTACACCGCCCGAAGCCTTAAAACCAACCATCACTCCATGCTTCTCGTAATACTCCTTGATACACCGGCACATCACATAGGCTGCCTCGGGAGTTGCTCCATCATAGATTTTTCCGGTAGAGGTCTTGATGAAGTCGGCACCCGAATACATCGACAGGATAGAAGCCTTCTTGATGTTGTCGGCGGTCTTCAGTGCGCCGGTTTCGAGAATCACCTTTAGGCGGGCATCGCCTGCCGATTCCTTGATTTCTGAAATCTCGTCGGCAATTTCCTCATAGTTCTCGTCCATGAAATAGCCAAGCGGGAAAACTATATCCACCTCATTGGCACCATCGGCAACGGCAAGAGCAGTCTCGGCGCACTTCACTTCGAGGCGAGCCTGCGACGAAGGGAAGTTGGCTGAGCACACTGCCACATTCACCTCGCTCACTTCGAGAGCCGAGCGGACCACTCCGGCGAAATTGGAATATACACAGATGGCAGCCACATTCTTCAGCTGCGGATAGTTGGTTTCAAAATCATTCACCTTCTGGGTGAAGGCGGCAACCGAGCGCTCCGAGTCGGTAGAGCTGAGGGTGGTGAGGTCGATGCAGTTGAGCATAAACTGATACACCTCCTGTTTGCGATTTTCGTCAACGTGCTCAGCGAGCAGCTTTGCCACTTCGGCTTTCACTTGCGCATCGTCGGTGCACACGTTGCTCTCCTTGATGGCTTGAGTGTACTTGTTGGGAGTTTCTTCCATAATCCTATAATTTTTTTGAGTTGTTCTTATTGTGTGTTGAAAAAATTTTACAATGTGTCTTTTTGTGGAGAAAATTGCAGCTTGAAAATTATGTAAACGTAGGTAATTGCCCGTGAAAAATCAAATTTTAAAATCTCAAGCAGTTGAGCGATGCCGTACGCAGCCTCCGAATGTGGCTCAGAATGTGCTCTCGCCGCGATTTTCAGTCATTTTCGGGTTTGTCGCCATGAGGTCGCAATTTTTCATTATCTAAGTGGCGATTTGCGTCGCGACGCGTTTTTTTCTCAAAACTGCGCTTTAGGGCCTCGGTGAGATTCACGCCGGTCTGGTTGGCGATGCAAATGAGCACCCACAGCACATCGGCAAGCTCCTCGGGGAGCGCGTCGGGATTTTCACCTTTCTTGAACGACTGGTCGCCGAAGCGGCGCGCCATCACCCGCGCGAGTTCGCCCACCTCCTCAGTGAGCACCGCCATGTTGGTAAGCTCGCTGAAGTAGCGCACCCCATAGGTGTGTATCCAGTCATCGACCATTCTCTGTGCTTCATCTATTGTCATATCCTTTGAAATTAGCAATTGAGTTATTGACAATGCAAATCTACACAAAAACCACGAATAATCGCCATGTGGGGCAAAATATTTTCACCTCACGAGCATCAAAGAGAAATGTCGGTTGCTTCGACAGCAAATCAACGCCAACAGGTAGGGGACAGAATCACACTTTCAGCTTTGAATCCATTATAATGGTCACAGGTCCATCGTTGATAAGCTCCACCTGCATATTAGCACCGAAGATGCCTTTCTTTGTGGATTTTCCGGTAAATTCAGCGATTTTATCGCAGAATTCGTCATATAGAGGCACTGCGAGAGCGTGCCCGGCAGCGTGAATGTAGCTGGGGCGATTGCCCTTCTTGGTAGAAGCAGCGAGGGTAAACTGGCTCACAGCAAGAATCTCGCCATCTACGTCGATGACCGAGCGGTTCATCACTCCATCGGCATCATCAAAGATTCGCATATTGGCAGCTTTCTGGGCAAGCCACTCCATATCCTCACGAGTGTCGCCTTCCACCACACCCACAAGAATCATTAGTCCATGCCCGATTTCAGCGATTAATTCGTTGTTTACCGTCACTGAAGCGCGACTTACGCGCTGAATTACTAATTTCATATTATGTTACTATTATTTGATTTAATGGCGCAAATGACGCCCCGAATATTTTTATTCAAAATTATCGATGGATTCGTTGCCACCTGCATTGATGCTACAACCGGCACAATCAAGCACCTCATTGCATGGCAGAGCAAGTAAATTAGCCGATGGAATCGTTATCCGCCGACGGATTCATCGGATTTTTCTGCGTGCAATGCGTCATAAATCAACCGAGCTTTCGCCGGACCCATCACAGCGGCAATTTCCTCGATTGATGCGTCGCTAACTCGCTTTAAGCTACGAAAATGCTTGATTAATGTTTCACGTGAAACATTTCCAATTCCTTTGATATCGTCGAGCATTGAATGCGTCTGTCCCTTGCTGCGGCGGTTGCGATGGTGTGTGATACCAAATCGGTGCGCCTCGTCGCGCAAGTGTTGCACCACACGCAGCGATTCGCTGTTTTTGTCGATGTAAAGCGGAACCGAGTCGCCGGGGAAGAATATTTCCTCCAGTCGCTTGGCAATTCCCACAAGCGCAATTTTTCCACGCAGCCCCATAGCGTCAAACGCCTCCACTGCCGCGCTCAGCTGTCCTTTTCCGCCATCAACTATCACGAGTTGGGGCAGAGGTTCACCTTCATTCACCAGGCGCGTGTAGCGGCGCGTTAGCACCTCCTTCATCGATGCAAAATCGTCGGGTCCAACAACTGTCTTTATATTGAAGTGTCGATAGTCGCGCTTAGATGGTTTCGCATTCTTGAAGACCACACACGATGCCACAGGGTTTGTGCCTTGAATATTGGAGTTATCGAAGCACTCTATGTGGCGAGGCAACTCCGAAAGACGGAAATCGCGCTGCATGGTGGTGAGGGTGCGCATCACACGCTGCTCAGGATTGAGTTTCTCAGCGTGCTTCAGTTTATCGAGCATGAATTGCTTGGCGTTGCGTAGCGATATATCGAGCAGCTTGCTCTTGTCGCCACGTTGCGGAATAGTGAAAGTGACGCCCTCAAAGTCGGAGTCGGGCATCACGGGCACAACTATCTCTTTCACGCGGCGTGCAAACTTGTTGTTAATCTCTGCAATGGCAAGAGAAAGCACTTCTTCAACGGTTTCATCGAGTTTTTTGCGATATTCGAGAGTCAGGCATTGCACGATAGCTCCGTTGTTCACGTGAATGTGGTTCACATAGTAGCTGTCGTCGTCGCTTGTCACCGAATATACGTCGAGATCATGAATCTGAGCGCTCACGATAACCGACTTTGCCTTGTATTTCTCAACAAGCAGATATTTCTCCTTCACCTCCTGTGCCTCCTCGAAGCGCAGTTGCTCAGCGAGCGAGTTCATTTCGTCCTTCAGATAGTCGCACAACTGCTGAATGTCACCATTTAGGATTTGCCTGATTTCATCGATGAATTTGCCGTAATCCTCCTTGCTGATTCGCCCCTCGCAGCAGCCGAGACAATTCTTGATGTGATATTGCAGGCAGATGCGGTTACGGCCCTTGCCCACGGTTTCATCGGTGATTGTGTTGTGACAGGTGCGAATGGGATAGATTTCGCGCAGCAGTTCGAGCACGGTGCGTGCCATCTGCACATTGGAGTATGGACCGTAGTATTTTCCGCCACGGTCGGGAGTCTTGCGGGTGAGTAACACACGCGGATAAGACTCCTTGGTGACACAAATCCAGGGATACGACTTATCGTCCTTCAGCAGCACATTATATCGCGGCTTGTATTGCTTTATAAGGCTGTTTTCAAGATGCAAAGCATCTTCCTCACTACCCACAACGGTGTAGCGAAGGTCGCAGATGTTGCGCACAAGAATATTGGTGCGAGCCACGGAGTGTATGCGGTTGAAGTAGCTACTCACCCTGCGATGCAGGTTCTTAGCCTTTCCCACATAAATCACCGTACCCTCCTTGTCGTAGTAGAGATATACGCCCGGCGAATTGGGCAGCATACTCACTTTCTCCTTTAGGTCTTCTCGCGTATTCATCGGGTAGAATTTGCAAATTTGCCTATTGTAAAATGCCATTTAATCGGTGATTTTTGCAATAGGCAAAGAATATGGTTTAATGTCGGCAAAAGCCGCTGCAATCAAAAAGTGCGATTGCAACACGTAATCATCGATGTTTTCAGGGATTGCAAGTCATCTCCCTACATTCGTGAAATCTTCGATTAATAGGTCACAAGCGTGGTCACATCCACATCAGCCGGGAAGGCAGCACGACCATTGAGATCCGACAGCTCCACAAGGAAACTGATGTAAATCTTCTTGGGTTTCATGCTCTTCACAAGCTCATAGGCAGCAGCCATAGTGCCGCCGGTGGCAAGGAGGTCGTCGTGAAGCACTACCACGTCGTTTTCATCGATTGCATCGCTGTGAATCTCGATGGTATCTACGCCGTATTCCTTGGTGTAGGATTGCTTGATGGTATCGGCAGGCAATTTGCCCGGCTTGCGAACAGGCACAAAACCGGCATTAAGATCGTGTGCGAGGATAGCACCGGCGATGAATCCGCGCGATTCAATGCCCACAACCTTGGTGATACCCTTGTCGGCATAGAGCTTTTTGAGTTCCTCGCTCATGATGCGCAGAGCATCGGGATTCTTAAATGCAGTGGTCAGGTCGCGAAACAAGATTCCCTCAACAGGAAAGTCGGGAATGTCGCGAATAACGCTTTTCAGCAAGTTTTCTTTCTCTAATTCCATAATCTATATTTTGTTTCTAAAATTAATTTTCTCTTATTCGACTAATTAGACCTATTAGACCTATTGGATTTATATGTTTCACATGAAACACTATTCAATTAATCCCATTTCATCGAGGTTTTTAGCTATCGTCCGAGCAACAACAGCAATATATTGATGTCGCTTGGTGATATACCCGGTATTCGCGATGCTTGTGCCACGGTCTCAGGGTCGATGCGTTGTAGCTTCTGTCGTGCCTCAGTAGAAAGAGCATGAATGGAGCTATAATCGAATTTTCCGCGAATACGAATGCTTTCGAGGCGTGAAATCTTGTCGGCAATCACGCGCTCGCGGTCTATATAGCCTTCATACTTGATGAGGATTTCGGCAGCCTCAACGATTTCATCGCGGCGTTCTGCATCGATTCCATCGATAAATTCGGCAAGAGGTGTAATCACCTTCGAGAGTTTAGCTATATCGAGCTGTGGGCGCAGCACAAGGTCGCGCAGCTTCAGTCCCTGCTTGAGCGGTTCGATACCAAGCTCGTGTATGCGAGGGTTGATTATTGCAGTGCGCACAGAGAAATCACGCACGAAATCCACGATTTCATCGCGTTTTTCGCGTTTTTTCAGCATCACCTGATATCTATCCTCGGTAGCGAGTCCAAGGCGATAGGCGCGCTCTGTGAGGCGCATATCGGCATCGTCCTGACGGAGCAAGATGCGATACTCGGCACGAGAGGTGAACATTCGGTATGGTTCATCGACACCCTTCGTCACCAAATCATCGATTAATACGCCAATATAAGCCTCATTGCGACCAAGCGTGAATGGTTCGCCACCCACACAGTTCTGGTGGGCATTGATTCCGGCAATAAGCCCCTGCCCTGCCGCCTCTTCATAACCGGTGGTGCCATTCACCTGACCGGCAAAGAAAAGGTTGCGCACGCGCTTTGTTTCGAGCGTGTGGCGCAGCTGTGTCGGGTCGAAGAAGTCATATTCAATGGCATATCCCGGGCGGTAAATCTGCACATCACGCAGCGCAGGGATACGCTTCAAAGCTTCAAACTGCACCTCAATAGGAAGCGACGAGGAGAATCCGTTGAGATAAAACTCCTGTGTAGTCTCCCCTTCAGGTTCGAGGAAGAGCTGATGCTCGTCTTTATCGGCAAAAGTGACTATTTTCGTCTCAATACTGGGGCAATAACGCGGACCGATGCTGCGTATCTGACCATTGTAGAGTGGAGAATCTGGCAATCCTGCACGCAAAATGTCATGCACCTCGCGGTTGGTATTGATAATCCAGCACGGGCGCTGTCTCAGCACACGTTTCACCGTGGGAAGATAGGAGAAGCCATGGAAATCGTCTTCGCCATATTGCACGGTAGCTTTCGAGAAGTCGATAGTTCGGGCATCGAGGCGCACCGGAGTACCGGTTTTCATGCGGTCGGTGGTAAACCCGAGGGCTTTCAGCTGCTCGGTGATGCCGTGTGCTGCTGGTTCAGAAACACGGCCGCCGCCTATCTGCACGCGCCCTATGTGCATCAATCCGTTAAGGAAAGTGCCTGCGGTAAGCACCACAGCCTTGGCTTTGAACGTCACGCCCATTGTCGTGACTACACCGGCTACAGCACCATCTTCAATCACAAAACCTGTGGCGCTGTCCTGCCACATATAGAGGTTTGGAGTGTTCTCAATCACTTTTCTCCACTCCTCCATAAAGCGCATACGGTCGGCTTGCGCACGAGGGCTCCACATGGCAGGGCCCTTGGAGCGATTGAGCATGCGGAATTGAATCGAAGCACGGTCGGTGACAATACCCATCTGTCCGCCCATAGCATCGATTTCACGCACAATCTGCCCCTTGGCAATGCCACCCACGGCAGGATTGCAGCTCATCTGCGCAATCTTGTTCATATCCATGGTTATGAGCAGCGTAGCCGAGCCCAATCGGGCGGCGGCACAGGCAGCCTCACAACCGGCGTGGCCGGCACCAATCACTATCACATCATAGTTGAATCTCATAATCTCTTATTCTGAAGCAATGTAGAGTGGTTTTTACTAAAAAGCTATGCCAAAATCGCCGAGCATAGCAAGAGCAGTGTCTTCGTGATGCTCCATAATCTCGCGCTCACCGGGGCCCTTGTCGTTTATACCCACAAGGTGAAGCACACCGTGAATCACCACACGCAGCAGCTCCTCCTCATATCGCTTGCCGAGCATTTGGGCATTGCTGCGCACCGTGTCGAGCGAGATAAACATATCTCCGGCGATTCGGCGGCGCGAGGAGTAGTCGAAAGTGATAATATCGGTGTAGTAGTCGTGCTGCAAAAACTCGCGGTTCACTTCCAGGATTTTCTCATCGTTGCAGAAGATATAGGCAAGCGTGCCCACCGACTTATCGAAAGTGCGGGCTACAGCCTCAATCCAGCGGCTCACAGCCTCATTGCTGAATTGCGGCAAATCAATGCCTATTGCGTTGTAAGTGATATTCGACATCGTTCTCTACATTAGCAACCACAAAAGTACACAAAATTTTTCTAAAAACAACGATAAAGCCGACCCGAAAATTACAATCGAGTCGGCTTATATATATATTAGGTGCTTATTGGTGTGTGTTATAGGTGTGTTTTTGATTTTTCAGACTTCTCTTATATCTCATAAAAACGTGATGCGAATGACGACGTAACCTATCTACGTAATATCTTTGAATTTTAAGTTATCAGGCAAATTCACCGAGCCCTATCAACCCGTTGAATAGGACTTGAACTATTCCGCCATAATCATGTAATCTTAACTAAGACACTCTGCCTATTGCAATTGCAAGGAGTATTTACGTTTTCAAGTGGTTGTTGTCTCTTGTCTCTGATGCAGACATGTATATTTAGGCATTATTATAGACAGTAGGTAAATCGCTTCGTAAGACTTTATACTTTAAATTCTTGAGATGCTCCCCAATGTATTCTAAGCGCTTATTATTTGGAATGAAATGCTTACAAAAATACACATCGACATCTTTTGGATTCTTGGGTAATTCTGAATCCTCCTTGCTTTTTGCGCACCATAAATCTACTTCGTTAAATTTTGAACGTTTACAGTTTGCGCATGCAGCACAATTATCGAACGTTCTAAATCCCCTGGAATATGCGATAGCGCATGCTAACTTACCTACCGATGGCGTGTGTTTCCGGAACTTTGGCTCTAAAGTAAATTCATAATATGACAAAGGGTCAATGACCACAGCGAAAGCACATCTGCATTCATAGTAATCATTATAGTTCGTATTGAAGACTTCTATACAGTTAGATTTTTCAATCTTTATATCCGAGGCGCAGCGGTCATCTTCAAAGCTAACGAAGTACAGTTCTTTCCCTTTAGATGGTTCTCCCTTAAAACCATATAATGAAATCTTATCACTAAAAGGTATGCGGTTTGAAGTTATTAAATCATCTTCATTATTTATTCGTATTTCGACAATGGGATAGCCGGATTCGATTTTGTCAGATTCACATTTATGGGTATGATAAAATTCAATCAAAAGAAGCTTTGTACATTTCCCAGATGAGTCTCGCAATAGTATATCTGCACAGAATTGACCGGCGTTCACCGGTGCTTCAATGAGGCATTCATCAAAGACAGCCTTCAGATTCATTGTATAAACAGTTGTACTATATGAATTGCAATCATTGTTTGCAAAAATGCAGGAATGACTATCCCGATTATGCGGACATTTAATAGGTTTTCTGTATTCCAGTATAAATTGAGATGATTTGTCGTAAATCTCTTTGAATTTTAATTTAGCTATCTTATGGAGATAGGACTCTCCATTACAGGAGCATTCCACTTTATGCGCAAAGTGATGTGCATTAATATCTCCCATTTTCGGAATCATTTCATTCCCACACTGCGGACAGTAGTATATACCACCCTGAAATGCATCCTCAATATGCACTATATGCCCGTCTAAATCTTTTGCGTATGAATATTTGATTTCCATTTGTATAGCCATTGTTAATGCGAAATTACGGAAAAAATTCCATAGATGTAGCAGTAGATGATGAAATAATCATATATCGACAATTATTATAACCCTACTGTTTTTGATTTTTAGGCTTTGAGGCTCAGCTCTACCGCTTCGCCCTATGAGGTGACCATAGCTTCGCGCAGCAAGCGCAACTTCGATCTACCATTATTCAATCCAGGCATTGCAGTGGCACAGCAAGCTGCCGTAGTCGCTCGCCGACTTGGCTGCCGGAGTGTATGTGGTGACAATCGACAACAACGGCACATCACAAGCCACCAAGGTGGTACTCACACGACTATAGTACATAGAATAAGCATAATACGTTAGTTAATTCAAGTTTCCGAACCCGGGTCCGAAAAAATAATAGTGCTATCCCGGGTTCTTTTTTTGTGCCTATCTGAAGCTGTGAAAGAAATTTGCACGCCTCGGCTGATTTTTCTTCGCAAAATTGTGCTTGATATGCTTCTTTTTCCTATTTTTGCACCATTAATCCCCGTATAAAACAATTTTTAATCAAGAATTATGATACACAATAGGATTTTCGTGAAACTTCTTGCATTGGTGGTCCTTGCAGTCTCTACACAGTGTGTTGCACGCGCCGATGGCGGCAAAAGTTGCTGCCCGAAGGCTGAATGTGCCAAGCAGTGTGCCAAGACGTGCCCCGAGAAGTGCGATGCAGCCGTGAAAGTGGGTGCCGAACGCACCGCCGAGTATATCCCCTTCCTCAAGGGCAAGCGTGTGGCAATCATGAGCAACCACACCGGCATGGTGGGCAACAAGCACACCCTCGATGTGATGCTTGAGCAAGGCGTGAACGTGACCACCATTTTCTCGCCCGAACACGGTTTCCGCGGCAACGCCGATGCCGGTGAAAAGGTGAAAAGCGGAGTAGATGAAAAGACAGGAATCCCCATTGCGTCGCTCTACGATGGCAAGTCGCCCATGCCGAGTGCCGAGACAATGGCAAAATTCGACGTGATCGTAATTGATATTCAAGACGTGGGACTTCGCTACTACACCTACTATGTGACCATGATCAACCTCATGGACGCTGCCCTCACCTACGGCAAGGAAGTGCTTGTGCTCGACCGCCCCAACCCCAACGGCATGTATGTAGATGGCCCTATCCTTGATATGCAATATAAGTCGGGCATAGGCCGCCTGCCCATTCCTGTGGTGCATGGCATGACGCTCGCTGAGATCGCCCTTATGGCCGATGGCGAAGGCTGGCTGAAGGACGGCAAAAAGCTTGGCAGCAAGCTCAAAGTGGTGCCGTGTGATAACTACACCCACCAGACGCGCTACCGCCTGCCTATTGCGCCATCGCCCAACCTGCGCACAATGCTTGCCATCTACCTTTACCCCTCGATTTGCTACTTTGAGGCAACGCCTGTGAGCCTTGGGCGTGGTACCGACAAACCTTTTGAGATATACGGTCACCCCGACCTCAAAGGGAAGGGCTACACCTACTCTTTCACCCCTCAGAGCGTGCCGGGAGCAAAGAATCCGCCCCAACTCGGCAACCTCTGCTACGGCCGCGACCTCACCTCGCTCGATGAAGAGGCTGTGATTGCAGCCGGAATCAATCTGGAATATCTCATCGACGCCTACCGCAATGTAGGCATTGGCGACGCCTTCTTCACAAAGTTCTTCGAGAAGCTGATAGGCCGTAGCGACATTCGCACCATGATTGAGCAGGGTCGCAGCGCAGCCGAAATCAAAGCCACATGGAGCGACGATGTGAAGCGCTTCAAGGAGCAACGCCGCAAATATCTTCTATACAAAGAATAATTCAAAAACATAACACTGAATCTATATATTTATGACAGCTTTCACAGTGCTGGCTACGATAGTCGGCTATTTCATTCTTCTTTTCCTTGTGTCCTATCTTGCCGGACGCAAGAGCGACAACGCAAGTTTCTTTACCGGTAATCGCCGTATGCCGTGGTATATAGTAGCATTTGCCACCATGGGAGCCGCCATTTCGGGCGTCACCTTCATCTCGGTTCCGGGCATGGTGGTGGGCAAGAGTTTCTCTTATCTGCAAATGTGCTTCGGCTTCATTGTAGGCTACATAGCTATAGCCTATGTGCTCGTGCCGATGTTCTATAAGCGCAACCTCATCTCCATCTATGGCTACCTTGAGCAACGCTTCGGGGCAATGACCTACAAGAGCGGCGCATGGTTCTTCTTCATCTCGAAGATGCTCGGCGCGGCAGTGCGCTTCTATGTGGTGTGCGTGGTGCTCCAGAGCCTTGTGTTTGCCCCGCTCGGTGTTCCTTTTGTGGTGAATGTGATTCTTACCATCGCTCTCATCTGGCTCTATACCAAGCAGGGTGGCGTGCAGACGGTCATCTGGACCGACACGCTCAAGTCGTTCTGCCTTGTGCTGTCGGTGGTGCTGAGCATAGTGTTCATTGCCAAAGGTCTGGGCTATGATTTTGCCGGGCTTGTGAGTGCCGTGGCAAGCGACGACACCTCGCGCGTGTTCTTCTTCGACAACCCCAAGGAGGGCACATACTTCTGGAAACAGTTCCTCGCCGGAATCTTCATGGTGATAGCAATGACCGGACTTGACCAGGACATGATGCAGCGCAACCTTGCCTGCAAAAACTTCAAAGAGTCGCAGAAAAACATGATTGTCAGCTCCATCTCGCAATTCTTTGTGATAGCCCTATTCCTGGTGCTCGGCACGCTGCTCGTGCTCTATGTGCGTGCCACCCCTGGCATGGCAATACCCGAAAAGACCGATGAGCTGTTCGGGCTTGTGGCTTCGAGCGGCGATATGCCAATAATTGTGGGAATACTCTTTATTCTGGGCTTGATTTCAGCATCTTATTCGGCAGCCGGCTCGGCCCTCACCTCGCTCACCACATCGTTTACCGTCGATGTGCTTAAAGCCCATGAGAAGCAAGACGAGGCACGCCTCACACGCACACGCAATATGGTGCACGTGGCAATGTCGGCAATTATGGGCGTGGTGATTGTGGTGTTCTATCTCATCAGCAACAGCGATGCAATCAGTGCAGTCTATGCCATTGCCAGCTACACTTACGGTCCGATACTCGGCTTGTTTGCCTTCGGACTCGCCTGCCACACTGCCGTGCGCGACAAGTGGGTACCGGTGGTGTGCATCGCAGCCCCGGTGATATGCTTCTTCGTGCAGAAGTGGCTTCTCGATAGCTTCGGCTATGTGATGAGCTTCGAGCTGCTGCTGCTCAACGCCGCCGTAACCGTGATAGGATTGATTCTGCTAAAGAAATAAGCAATCTCCCTCACCTCTCCACTCTTACCTCTTACCTGAACTCAAAATGGGACGTGGATTAATCAACAAATACATCTGGATTATCGACACCTTGCAGCGATATGGCCGCATCACACGCGAAGATTTGGGGCAGCTCTGGAAGGACGATAAAGTGTCGGGTGGTGAACCTCTCACCCGACGCACTTTCTATAACTATCGCGATGGCATTGCCGACGTGTTTAACGTGGAAATTGAGTGTGATGCCTCTACCTACGAATACTACATCAAGGATAAAGGCGAACAAGCCGGCAGAATGTGTAATCTCCTGCTCGACAGCGTGACGATGACGGGAATGCTAAGCGGTGCCGGTGCCGTGGAAAGCCGCATCGTGCTCGAAGACGTGCCAAGCTCGCGCACCAACCTCCCGGTGCTGATTGAGGCGATGAAGCACAACCGCCGTGTGCAATTCACTTATCACTCCTACACACGTCTGAATCCCACGCCAGGAGTGGTGATTGAGCCTTATTTTGTGCGCCTTTTCAAGCAACTGTGGTATGTGATAGGCTATAATGTGAAAGACCGCAAAATCAAGACCTATTCGCTCGACCGAATGACCGATGCAGTGGTGGGAATCGACACCTTTGAGATGCCCGACGGCTTCGATGCATCTAACTTTTTCCACGACAACTTCGGCATAATGACCAGCCGCGGCGTGGCAAAGGAAGTGGTGCTGCGAGTGAACAGCACCCAGGCAAAATATATGCGTGCTTTGCCCCTGCACCACTCGCAGCGCGAAATAGCCATTCACGACGATTATTCCATCTTCAGCTTCAAGCTCTATCTCACCTTCGATTTCATCAAGGAACTGCTCTCAATGGGGTCGAGCGTAGTGGTGGTGAAGCCTAAAGAGCTGAAAGTGCAGCTACTCGACGAGCTTCGCAAAACACTTGCCCACTACGACTAAAAACCCCCTCTCACCTCTCCACTCTCCACTCTTACCTCTTACCTCTTACCTCTTGAAATACGCCCTTATCTCGCCAATCGACAAGCGACCTCGCACCATCAGCGGAATGCGACGCTCATCGGTTGAAATCCACGTGTCGATGTCGTCCGACGACTTCGTGGCACCATCTTGCGTGAAAGTGAACTGCACGTGATAGGCACGGTGCTTGCTCTTGTCGCGCAACTTCACATCTTCAATGCCCACAAGCTTCACGCTCACAGTCTCCTTCTTTTTCCCCGAAAACACAGTAGATTTATACACCGTGCTCTCGCGCATTCCCGCAAAATTGAGTTTACGCAGGAAATAAAACACACTGAGCATATCGTAGGCAGTGCCTTGCGTCTCAAGTTGCTTCACCGTAGGCTCCTTGCCCGGACGACGGCGAGTGCATTGACCGATTGTGGTGTAGCCACGGTAGGTGTATTTCACCTCATCTACCTCATCGTGCTTGCCCTCGTGCGACGACTTCACATAGTGCAGCGGTCGCAACCCCTCCTTGGCAATGGTGCAGGAGAGAGTGTCGCGCACACGATACACCCCATCAGCCCACGACACCGTGCGGGCAGTGAGCGAAGTGCGATACACATCACCATCGTTGCGAAGGCTCAGCGTTGCCGATGCGGCATGCTTCCATATCAGTCCCCAGTGATAAACTATCTCATAGTTCAGGTCTTCGTTGGCAAACTCGGCAGCGCGAGCACGCTGCGGCAACACCATTGCCACCAACACCACCGCCAAAAAAGCAACCCTCAGCGAGCCTTTAAGCAAAATATCTTTTGAAATAAGTTTCATATCTTCGTTTATAGTGAAAAAATTACGTTTTCTTGATTAGACGCATAATGCTGCATTTGGTTTATCACCTTAAGTCACAATTTTTGTGAAATGAACAATAGTAAGCAAATTTTGCTATAAATTGATACAAATATGCAACACTTTGAACAAAAATACACATATTCTGAACATTTATCACCTATCCATATCATCAAATAGCAGTAACTTTGCAACAGTAATGATAAGAATTTAATTCTTCATAATGGGTAAATAATAAGGTTTTTTTATAGTTTTTTGGGTTATTTGCGGCTGCAGTGCGCGACGTGATGTCGTATCCTCCGGCCGCAACTTTATTTTTCCGCCAATCCACAGCAATCGAGGAGTCAGTCCCCACTGTAGCCCATCTACGGAAATTTCTTTAGATAGCCACCCTTTATGGCATCATCGGGTTAGGCATCATCACGAAATATCACTCAATGAGTGACGATTTTTGCCGATTTTGTCCCTCATTAAGGGATATTTTTGGCTATTTTCTTCCCTCATTGAGGGAAATTTCATATATTTGCATCATTGTTTTAATAATTAATCTCGCATTTGCGAGGAATTGACAGGAGGCAATAACTACTTTTATGGTCGAACCGATTCTATATGAATATATGCGCGAAATGTTGCAACAAACCACGCAACAGCACTTGCGCTATCTGTATAATGACATTAACTGGAATGCCCGAATGATAGGCATAGTTGGAGCACGCGGAGTAGGCAAATCAACAATGGTGCTCCAGCACATAAAAAAGTATCACAACCCCGGCAAAGCTCTTTATGTTGCTGCCGACAATATCTATTTCAACACTCACACACTGCTTTCGCTTGCCGATGATTTTCAGAAAGATGGTGGCGAATTATTGGTAATCGATGAGATTCACAAATACAAGCAATGGAGCAAGGAGCTGAAGACTATCTATGATGTTCACCCAAAGCTAAAGATAATCTTCACGGGTTCATCCATCCTCGACATAAAGCGAGGCGAAGCCGACCTTAGCCGCCGCACACTTATGTATGATATGCAGGGGTTATCGTTTAGAGAATATCTATTGATTATTCATGGCATTAAGTCGCCGGTTTACAGCCTTGACGACATAGTGAATCATCGCGTAGAACTTCCCGGAATTGAGCACCCTTTGCCCTACTTCCGTAAATATCTCGAACACGGATATTATCCATTCTGCAATGAACCCGGGTTCTTCAAGCGTTTGGACCAAGTGGTGCAACAGACTATCGACACTGATATAGCTCAGTATGCCAACATAAAGCCGGCAACCGCACGACGGCTGAAACAGTTGCTGGGCGTAATCTCCCGGCTTGCCCCTTTCAAGCCCAGTTTCGACAGCCTTGCACAAGAGGTGGGGGTGAGCAAGAATAATGTCCCTGATTATCTCGTGTATCTGCAGCAGGCCGGCATGATCGACTTGCTACGCGATGACACAGTCGGGCTTCGGGCTTTGGGTAAAATTGAGAAAGTGTATATCGACAATCCTTCACTCATGACGGTGCTTGCCCGAAATAACCCCGATTTGGGCAATCTGCGCGAAACTTTCTTCCTAAGCCAGATGCGGGTGAGGAATGTGGTGATGGCATCGCGTGAAAGCGACTTCTGTATAGCTCCTTACACTTTTGAAGTGGGAGGCAAGCGAAAAGGCAAACGGCAGATTGAGAATGTGAGCAACGGCATTGTGGTACGCGACGACATTGAATTTGGCGGAGGTATCATCATTCCTCTCTGGCACTTTGGCTTGAACTATTGAGACTGGTTATCACACGAGTCGGATATTAAGGTATTCTTCTCTATGTTTTGACAGAAAATTTCTTGCGTGTGCGCAATATACAAGATTTTTATTGTACATTTGCATAATTATAGGCAGACCATAGCCTGACTACAAACTGAAAACTCATGAGTAAATACATTGTTTCTGCACGAAAATACCGACCCGAGACGTTTCACAGCGTGGTGGGACAGCAGTCGCTCACTCACACGCTGAAGGCTGCCATCGATTCGCAACGCCTGGCTCACGCCTACCTCTTCTGCGGTCCGCGCGGCGTGGGTAAGACCACCTGTGCGCGTATTTTCGCCAAAACCATCAACTGCCTCTCGCCCACTGCCGAGGGAGAAGCCTGCAACGAGTGCGAATCGTGCCGCGCTTTCAATGAGCAGCGCTCCTACAACATCGTGGAGCTTGACGCTGCATCGAACAACTCGGTAGATGACATTCGCAACCTTATCGACCAGGTGCAGATTCCGCCCCAAATAGGCAAGTATCGCGTGTTTATCATCGACGAGGTGCACATGCTGTCGTCGGCAGCATTCAATGCGTTCCTCAAGACGCTTGAGGAACCTCCGGCTCACGCCATATTCATTCTTGCCACCACCGAGAAGCAGAAGATTATCCCAACTATACTATCGCGTTGCCAAATCTACGACTTCTCGCGCATCACCATCAACGATATGGTGCAGCAGCTGCAATATATCGCCTCACAAGAGGGTATCACTGCCGAGCCTGCCGCCCTCAATGTGATTGCACAGAAAGCCGACGGTGCCATGCGCGACGCGCTCTCCATATTCGACCAGGTGGCGGCTTCCTCGTTTGGGAATATCACCTACCAGAGTGCCATCGACAACCTCAATGTGCTCGACCACGACTACTACTTCCGCCTGATGGAGACATTCCGCACCTGCAATGTTCCCGAGGCTTTGCTTATCTACAAAGAGATTCGCGACCGTGGCTTCGACTCGCTCTTCTTCATCAATGGCTTGGCGCAGCACATTCGCGATATGTTGGTGGCTCTCACCCCAGCCACAAAGAGCCTGCTCGAGATGAGCGACGAAGTGGCGCAGCGTTTCATCGAGGAGTCGCGCAAATTTCACCCGAAATTCTACTATCGCGCCCTCGACCTGTGCAACACGTGCGACGTGAACTATCGCACTGCCACCAACAAGCAATTTGTGGTGGAGCTGACACTTATCAAGCTGTGCCAGATTCTAGATGCCACCACGCCTCCGGGCGGCGGAAATGGCGGTGGACAACCACTCAAGACAGTTGCTGCTCCACAACAGCAGCAGCCCACCACGGCAGCTCCTCGCCAACAATCGGCAGCGTCGCAGCCACAAGCCACAGCAGCGGCACCGCAACAAGTGGTGTCGCCCCAGCCTGTGACTGCAACACCACCACAGCCCCACCACGCCACCACAGCTCCACAAGTGCCCTCTAAGCCCGCACAACAGCCACAAATGCAGCCGGGAGGCTATCGTGCCGCCACGAGCAACACAGTGGCTTATAAGCCCGGCGCACTGCGCACCCCGGCAGCAAGCCGCATTATGATCAATACACAGCCTGCGCAGCAGCAAGGCACGGTGCAAAGTGCCACTCCATCGGCTACTACGCGCCGCAACTCAACATTCACCGAGCAGCAGATGCTTGCCGCCTGGCAACGCTTTATCACCGAGCATCCACACGAGAAGGTGATTATCAACACCATGCGCATGTCGCAACCCAAGCGCGTGAACGACACACTCTATGAAATATATGTGGAAAACCAAGGTCAGGTAGAGTTTTTCAACACCCACCGTACCGAAATTGTAGAATATCTGCGTAACGCAGTCAGCAACGATATGCTTGCCATCAATGTGAATATACGTGAGGGTGGACCCGCCCCCAAAATCTGGTCGCCACGCGAAGTGGTAGATGACATGTGCAAGCAGAATGAAGCCGTAGTGAACCTAATCCGCGACTTCGAGCTTGGGCTGGCATAACCCCACCCCAGTTTTCCCAAAACTTACAATTTATTCCAAAAACAAACGACACATTTTTGGCAAAATCAAAATAGTGTCAATCACAACGAAAGGTTCGCCCCAAAGGCGGCTCTTTTAGTGTGTTGACAATAAAAAAGAACACCCCTCAAGTATGCTGCCTTGCGGCAAGCCTGAGGGGCTTATTATCTTTATAACAATTGTTAGTCGGTTTTTGTACGGCAAAATTATCAATTATATTTGAATTGCCAAAATAAATCTTCTTGTCTGTCTGTTCAACTACGAAGCCTTCGGACGCGAACTGTTCATATACGACTACTCGATGGGCGCCAACAATAACGTGTTCCGCAACGTCTGACCCTCTTTCTCCCTCTCTCCACCTTTAAGGGTCGCCCTCCGGGGCGGCTCTTTGCGTTTACTCGAAATAATAGGATAAGGTCAGATATACTCCTTGCATAAAGGATTTCTTGGGATAAAATTGGCTGAATGAAACACCATTATAAGATAGATGTCTTCGTTGACTATATATGTCAAAATTCGACATCGTATAACCAGCACTTATTCCGCAAGGTCCTACGTTTACATAAATTCCAACTCGTAAATCCATTGCACACCATTGACCTTTGCTCGTGCTTATTTTTTCATATTCAGTTTCAGGCCAATTTATTGTTTTATCAATATAAACACTATGGTACGGGATATTCATCATTAATCCTGGTTCGGCATAAACTCCTAAATATGCATCTTTAATTTTAAGCGCAGGGCTTTTCAATACTATTGAAGGACGAAGATAAATATTCCAAGGTTTCTCATCATCACTTGAAATGTGCCAATTCGAGCCGGAAGCATAGCCATCAACATAGTAATTGCCCCATCCTCCAATTCCACCCCCAACGCCTAAATACGGAAATATCATATAATGATAAGCAAAATCTACTTGCCATGCATCAGAAAATGTTAGCAATCCCGAAAGGGAAGCTCTGTGATGCGTCAAATCTTCAAATTGACGAGCATGTACAGTAGTGGTAGTGCATAGAGCAATGAGTACAAATATTATAGTTGCCAATCTTTTCATAACGGAATTTTTCTGCAAATTTACGCATTTTCCGTGACTTTGCGAGTCTTTTCATCACTATTATATGATAGGTAATTTTGTGGCAAAACTAAACGTGTTATGCCGCAAACTCAATACAATCTTCACCTGAAAGGCTTCGTCGGCAGTGCCGACTTTGACCGCAATTATGTCGATTATATCCTTGCAAAAAGTGCCATCCTTTATCTTTTTTTTAACAAATACGAGATTATTTTCTATGCGTATTGCCTTAAAAAGAAAACACGCTAACTTGGTTATTGTTAGCGTGTTGGGGCGGAGTGAGGGAGATTCGAACTCCCGAACCGCTTTTGACGGTTACACGCTTTCCAGGCGTGCCTCTTCAGCCACTCGAGCATCACTCCTTTACCGGATTTTCGGCAAAGGTAGTAATTTTTTCGGGATTTGCTGTCATTGCGTATGAATTTTTTTCTTTCTGACATATTATGGCTAACTTTGCAGCCACAAAACGAAATGAATGATGAATAAGCTGAAATATTGTTGCACTAAGGCGTTGCCTTCTACTTGGAAGAGCGCGTCGTGGTTGCTCAAGTTGATGATTCCCATATCGCTTGCAGTGACGCTGCTTCAGCACTATGGCGTTTTGGAGTGGATAGCGGGCTATCTGCACCCGGTGTTTGTGCATCTGGGCTTGCCTGGAGCGTCGGCGGTGGCGTTTATTTCGGGAGCGTCGGCGGGTACTTATGCCGGCATTGCTGCGATGATGTCGATGCCGCTCACCATGCGCCAAGCCACTATCCTTGCCATGATGATTGCTTTGTGCCACGCACTGCCCATGGAGTGTGCCGTAAACCGCAAGACGGGTTCGTCATTCTGGGAGATGGCTGTGCTGCGCATAGTCATGGCGTTTGTGTGTGCATTTTTGCTCAATCTCATTCTTCCCGAGGCTGCCGAAAGCTACATATATCTTGGAGCCGCCGCCGACAGCACCATCGGTGAGGTGATGGCTACGTGGGTGGTGTCGCAGCTCAAGATGTCGCTCATGGTGTTTCTCATCATCTATGTGCTGATGATAATCCAGAGGCTGATTGAGGCTTATTCGCTTCTGCGGCCGCTGTCGGAGTTTTTCGCTCCGATGATGCGTGTGTTTGGCTTGCCGCGCCAGTCGGCATATATGTGGCTTGTGGGCAATGTGCTCGGCATTAGCTACGGCTCGGCGGTGATGCTTGAGCTTGAGGAAAAGGGGATAATCAGCCGCGACGATGCCAACGATGTGAATTTCCACCTCATCATGAACCACTCCCTGCTCGAAGACACCATTGTCTTTGGAGCCACGGGCATCTCGGCACTGCTCCTTGTGGCTACGCGCGTGAGCTTCGCCATAGTGCTTGTGTGGAGTCGTAGGGGCATAAACAAGTTGCGCCGTGCGTGAAAAAGAGCACGTTTCTGAAAAATTTTTCAGTTTTTTGTGTGAAAATGCGGTTATCGTGATAAAAATTGCTATCTTTGCAAAATATTGGCGATCTATTGAGGCAGAAGCAACCTATGATTTCGCGTCGTCGATGCGACGATGCTTCTATACCATAGACCCAAAAGTGTTGCACCGTGAGTAAATAATTTAATGACATAAACCCAAAACGTTGATTATGAAACAACTAAAGCACTTTATTCTCTTCATTGCCCTGCTCATGTGGGGTGTTGCAGGATTTGCTGCCGAGATTGTGTATTCCGATCCTGCTATCGTGCAGCAGAGTTCACAAAACATCGTGATTTACTACAATTCGGCCGAAGGTACGGGCGGACTGAAAGGCTACACAGGCGATATCTATGCCCACACCGGCGTTATCACCTCTGAGAGCAATTCCGACTCCGACTGGAAGCACGCTCCTTCGTGGGGCGACAACAGCGCCAAGTATAAGCTCACTAAGGTGAGCACCGACTTGTGGAAGCTCAACATCGGCACACTCAAGTCATACTATGGGCTTAACGATGGCGAGACCGTAAGGAAGATGGCTTTCGTGTTCCGCAATGCCGATGGCTCAAAGGAAGGCAAGGCTGCCGGCGGTAGCGACATATTCCTTGAGGTTCACCCCGATGGCCTCTCGGTGGCGCTCACAAGCAGTGCTCCGAGCGGTGTGGTGACCGATGCCAACAGCACCGTCACATTCTCGGTGAATGCTTCGCAGAGTGCCAACCTCAGCCTCTACATCAACGACACCAACAGCACTCCTATCGCTACGGCAAACAATGCCACCCAGCTCACCAAGAGCTACAATTTCCCGGTAGGCGACTACGACGTGATTGCAAAGGCTGAAGCTAACGGCTCTACCGTGACCGATGTAGTCTCAATCTGCCACCGCTCCAACTCGGTTGCCGCCAACTACTCGGGCACACTGCTTCAGGGTGCCAACAAGAATGCCGACGGAAGCGTCACTTTCTGCCTCTATGCGCCCAAAAAGAGCAATGTGATTCTCGTGGGTGAATGGGACGACTATCGCGTGAAGAACACCGGCGTGATGAATTATCAAGGCAACAAATACTTCTGGCTCACTCTGCCTGCCGGAAAGCTCGACATGGACAAGCAGTATGGCTACTATTTCATCGTCGATGACGAAATCATGGTTGCCGACCCTTGCGCCAAGCTCATTCTCGACCCCTGGAACGACAAGTGGATCAACGAGGGATACACCCGCTATCCCGACCTTAAGCCCTTCCCGACCGAGAAGGTGGGCACATTCCCTATCGCCGTGTTCCAAGGCAATGGCGACGGTTATAAGTGGCAAGTGACCGACTTCAAGGCTCCGGCAAAGAACGACCTCATCATCTATGAGCTACTTCTGCGCGACTTCACCAAGGAGCAGTGCCTTGAGAGCGCAATGGAAAAGCTCGACTACCTCACGGAACTTGGCGTGAACGCCATTGAGCTTATGCCTATCCAGGAGTTTGACGGCAACAACTCTTGGGGCTACAATCCCAACTTCTATTTTGCCCCCGACAAATACTACGGCACGAGCACAATGTACAAGACGTTCATCGACGAGTGCCACAAGCGCGGTATCGCCGTGATTCTTGATATCGTCTTCAACCACACATGGGGTCAGCACCCTTGGTGCAAGATGTACTGGGGCGATGGAAAGCCCGCTGCCGACAACCCATTCTACAACGTAGATGCTCCCCACAACTGGAGCGTGGGCAACGACTGGAAGCAGGAGTCGGCCGAAGTGCAGAACCACCTCTGCGACGTGCTCAAATTCTGGCTCAAGGAATACAAGGTTGATGGCTACCGCTTCGACCTCGTGAAGGGTCTTGGCGACTCAAACAGCTACAGCAGCGACTACGACGGCGGAAAATACAATGCCTCGCGTGTGCGCAATGTGAAGCGCTTCATCGACGCTATCAAGAGCGTAAACCCCAATGGCTACTGCATTCTCGAAGGCTTCCTCGGCACTCAGGAAGAGAACGAACTGGGCAACTACGGCGCAATGTCGTGGAAGAAGCTGACCTACAACTATGCACAGGCTGCTATGGGTTACCAGAGTGGCAGCTCATTCAAGGGTATGTATTCGGGCGACGAGAACCGTCCGTTTGGCTCAATCGTGAGCTTCCAGGAGAGCCACGACGAGGAGCGTGTGGCATACTCGCAGGTGACCTATGGAACAACTCAAGCCAAGAAGACCGTATATGGCATGCGCCGCCTCAGCGCAAACGCAGCATTCATGATTCTCGTGCCGGGTCCGAAGATGATTTGGCAATTCGGTGAGATGGGCTACGACATCAGCGGCGGCAACGGTGACACAAGCGAGAAAGAACCGCACTGGGAGTATCTCGACAACACCTACCGCAAGGGTCTGCACGACTGCTATGCCGAGCTTATCCACTTCCGCCTCGACAACCCCGACCTCTTCTCGCAGGAGGCTGAGTTCTACTGGAGTGTTGCTGAGAGCAACTGGGACAGCAACGGCCGCTTCATTACAGCCCGCAACCGCAACACCGGCAAGGAGCTTGTGGTTGCCTATAACCCCGGAACTGCCACGAAGACCTACAGCTACACTTTCGACAACCCCAATGGCACTTACTACATCTTCAGCAAGAGTCTTAACACAGTGGCGCCGGTGGTTGATGCAGCTCACAGCACCATCAAGGTGCCTGCTCACTGCTATGTGGCAATAGCCAACTTTGACTATTTGGGTGTGGAAGACGCCACTATCGGCACCCGTGCTGCAAAACCCGAAATCTTCGCTAACGGCAATGGAGAAATCGTGGTGAAAGCCGACGATGTGAAGTCGATTGAGCTTTATTCCATAACCGGACAGCTCGTGGCTCGCAGCGCATCGCAGAGCACCCTCCCGGCTGCCGGAATAGCTGCCGGAAGCTACATTGTGCGTGCCACAACACCACAAGGCGTGTTCACTGCCAAGGTAGCGCTCCGCTAACCGGCACTGAAACGCAAACAACACAAAGTCACCCCACCACATCGATGCTTGTGGTGGGGTGACTTTGTGTTTGCAGGCATTTATGCCGCTTGACTGATTATGCTATCATTCCACTTCGATTTTGATAGTGGGGTGAGGCTTGTCTCCGGGAATCCAGAGGTTTTCCACAGTGAATTTGAGTGCTTTCCCTTCATCTACCGTCATGTTGCGCGAGGTGAAAGGGCGCAGTTGGAAGGGGTTGCCACCACGGGAGAAAAGGAATGTCATCGAGGTGTTGTTGGTGAGCCGCACGGTGCGAACGCCCTTCTTGTTGGTGCTTATCACCTTGTGGGTTACACAAGCATTGAAGAAGTCGCGTACGAGCTGCTCATCGCCGGCAATGGAGCCATAGGCATAGGCGAGGGTGCGGTGTGCGAGCAGAGCTTCCTTGATGGCTTCGGGAGAGTTGTCGCGGGCGAGAATCAGCGTCATGTCGCGCTGCTGCCCATTGATGCCATACACCGAAGCGGTGGCATTGTGTATGTCGGTGTTGGCAGCCATAAACAGACCTTGCTCCACAGCGCGTGTTGCCACACAGGGATAAAACTCCGGACCGTTCATGATTTCTATTCCGTCGATAAGTTTCTCAGCAAACACCTTCTTCTCAAAATCGTTCATTTCGAGGTTCTTGCGTGTCCACCCCGGATGATTTTCCATGATTAGCGCACCTTGGGCGCGGGCGTTGCGCATGGATTGAGCCGGGTCGTTGTCGAAAACGGAGTTGGCATCGGTGATAAATAGAGCATTGAAGTGACCGCAAGTGACCATATCGCGCGTAATCTCTACAGCGGGAATCAGCGTGATGCCATAGTTCTTGGCTACAGGCTCGGCAAGGCGATATGGTAGATTGAGATCTACCTGAATGCCTTCCTTGGTGATATCATTCCGCACAAGACGGTTATTGACGGCTTTGGCATCTTTCTTCACATAGCCCTTCATCCAGTCGATGTAGTTCTGCTCCCATTTGCGGTATTCCACGTGGTCGGCAATTGCAAGCACGTCGAGACCGTCGAGCCACGCTTCTTCCACGCGGAAGTCGGGCGTAACCTGGCCGTCAGAATAGATTGTGTGGGTGTGGAGGTCGGCTTTTAGCACCTTATAGCCATTGACCTCAGGGAGGACAAACTCGCGTCGCAGCCGGTCTTGCTGAGCCACATGGCGAAGCATATCGCAGTTTTTGGAGTCTTGGTAATATATGGCTTGAGCCTGTGCCGATGCAATTCCGGCGCAAGCAGCAGCAATAAGCAATAGATTTCTCATAATTGTGAATTTGGTGATGATTTTGAATAAGTAGCGAAAAACAATTAGCACGGTGTATTCTCGCTCACCGTGCCAACGTGTTGATTAGAGGCAGATTGCCGACTCAAGTGCCAGCACCATCATGTCGCGGAACGACTTCTGGCGCTCCTCAGCCGTCAGCTCCTCATGGTTCACGAAAGAGTCGCTGATGGTGAGCAGGCATGCAGCACGCTTGCCGAGCATATTGGCATTGTGGAAGAGTGCAAAGCTCTCCATTTCCACGCAGTCGCTGCCGGTGTTCTCGGCGATATCCTGCCATGTGCCTTGTGACGGCTCGCGATAGAACACGTCGCTTGAGTGAACCACGCTCAACTTGCACTCAATGCCAAGCTCTTCGGCTTTCTTCAGAATAAGACTGTTGATTTCGGGGCTTGGAGCAATGCTCTTGTCGGGACAGCCGCCCTGAGTGAGGGCAAACGACGACTCGCTCACAGCCGACTTGGCGAGAGTCACGTCCATCACCTTGAGCCAGTCGCGGTAGCTTCCTGCCGAACCGATGCGTATGATGTTCTCCACGCCATAGAATTTGAATAGCTCATAGGAGTAGATGCCAATGCTTGGCATTCCCATTCCGCTTGCCATCACCGATACGCGCTCACCCTTGTAGGTGCCGGTGTATCCGAGCATATTGCGCACCGAGGTCACGAGACGTGCGTCTTCAAGGAAATTCTCTACAATAAACTTTGCCCTCAGCGGGTCGCCGGGCATCAATACCGTCTTGGCGAAATCGCCTTGTGCGGCTGAAATGTGTGGTGTTGCCATTGATAATTCTGTTTTTATGTTAATAATAAAATATTGTTTATTTCAATCTTTCCGTTTCCTGAACCATTCAGTTTCATGGTATTAGGAGAGCCGTTGCATGGCATTTGCGGCATAGAGAAGCCCCATTTTCCCATACTCCGGCAAAGGAATAACAAATGTATAAAAAATCCCCGACATTTCACCCCCAAAAAGTGCTAAATTTTTCATCATCTTTCCACAGACTCATTTGTAAACAAAGCCAAAATGTAGTTTTTTTGCACTCTTTGTGCGATTTTTCAAATTATTTCCCCACAATTATATCTTAGAAATCAGTAACTTTGCAGAGAAAAACTGTTGCCGATTCCAGTGGCTCAGAGTTTTGGACACTGTTGGCAATGATAATAATTTTATGTCTGTAATATAATTTGTAATATGATTATGAAAGCAAAATTATTGATTCTTTCTTTGGTGGCTGCCGGTGCTGTGATGCCGGCGAGCGCCTACGAGGGACGCCTGCTCCGCTTCCCTGCCACTAATGGGCAGGAAGTAGTGTTTTCCTACGCCGGCGACCTGTATTCTGCTCCTATCGAGGGTGGTGAGGCAAAGCATCTCACTTCTCACGAGGGTTATGAAATGTTTGCACGTTTTTCACCCGATGGCAAGCAGATTGCCTTCACCGGACAATACGACGGCAGCACCGAGGTGTATCTTATGCCGGCTGCCGGAGGCTCTCCCACCCGACTCACCTACACCGCAACCAATGCCCGCGACAACCTTGCCGACCGCATGGGCCCCAACAATGTGGTGATGTGCTGGAGCCGCGACGGCAAGAATATCGTCTATCGCAACCGCATCAGCTCGGGCTTCGACGGACGCCTCTACACCATCTCGCCACAGGGCGGAATGTCGCAGCAAGTGCCACTGCCCGAGGGCGGATTCTGCAGCTACTCTCCCGACGGCAAGAAGCTCGCCTACAACCGCGTGTTCCGCGAGTTCCGCACCTGGAAATACTACAAGGGCGGTATGGCCGACGATATATGGATCTATGACCCCGAGGCAGGAAAAGTGGATAATATCACCAGCAATGTGGCTCAGGACATCTTCCCCATGTGGATTGGCGATGAGATTTTCTTCGCCAGCGACCGCGACAACACCATGAACCTGTTCTGCTACAACACCGTGACAAAAGCCACCACCAAGGTGACCAATTTCACCGAGTACGATGTGAAATTCCCAAGCACCGACGGACACATCATCGTGTTTGAGAATGGCGGCTATATCTATAAATTCGACCCTGCCACTCGCAAATCCACAAAAATCCACATCGAGATGAGCGACGAGGGCAATGCCGCCCGCGCCGAGATTCGCAACGTGAAAGATTTCATCAACTCGTGGGCACTCTCGCCCGACGGCAGCCGCCTGCTCTTCGGCGCACGCGGCGACGTCTTCAATGTTCCCGGCGAGAAAGGAGTGACACGCAACCTCACCCGCACCGCCGGCGTGCACGACCGTCTGCCCGAGTGGAGCAAGGACGGCAAGAGCATATTCTATGTGAGCGATGCTTCAGGCGAAACCGAACTCTGGACGCGCAATGCCGACGGCACAGGCGCACGCCAGCTCACCTCAGGCAACGATGCCTACATTCACTTCTATGAACTCAGCCCCGACGGCAAGACTATCGTGTATGGCGACCGCAAGAACCGCCTTTACAGCCTCGACGTAGCGACCGCACACAAGCAGCTCATCGCCGAGGACAGCATAAGTCGCTTCTACAGCGTGAATTTCTCGCCCGACAGCCGCTGGATTACCTACACACGCCCTGCCCGCAACAACATGAATGTGGTGTATCTCTACGACCTGCGTGCCGGCAAGCAATATGCAGTCACCGAAGACTGGTATGACTCATCGGCACCTACATTCAGCACCGACGGCAAATATCTTATCTTTGCTTCGGCACGCGACTTCAACCCCATCTATAGCTACACCGAGTGGAACCACGCCTACACCAATATGGAGGGCGTGTATGTTGCCCTGCTCTCCAAGAACACCCCTTCGCCCTTCCTTGAAAAAGACGACAAGGTGACAGTGGAAGCTCCCAAGACCGATGAGCCTAAGAAGGACGACAAAAAGAAATCAGACAAGAAGGCTAAGAAAGTTGCTGCCGCCGATGAGAATGTCACTGTCATTGACCTCGACGGAATCGGCGACCGCATCATCAAGCTGCCACTTGCGAGCGGAAACTATAGCAACTTCTATTGCAACGGCAAGAAGCTGTGGTATAACAACGGATTTGCCATCTCGGTGTTCGACTTCGACAAGCAGAAAAACGAATCGTTTGGCAAAGGGCTCCTTGCTGTGGCTGCCAATGGCAAGAAGGCGGCTCTCTTCACTTCGGGAGGCAAGTTCTACATGATGGATTTCCCTGCCGACAAGGCTTCGACCGAAAAGCTTGTGAATCTCGACAATCTCACAGTGAACATCAACTATACCGAGGAGTGGAAGCAAATCTACGATGAGGCGTGGCGTGCCTATCGCGACGGTTTCTACCTCGAGAATATGCACGGAGTGGACTGGAACAAGATGCACGACAAATATGCCGCCCTGTTGCCCTACGTGAAGTGCCGACAGGACCTTAGCTATGTGATTGGCGGACTTATCGGCGAACTTGCCTGCGGTCATGCCTACGTCGATCCGGGCGATTTCAAGGGTATCGACGTGGTATCTACCGGTATGCTCGGCGCTGAGGTAAGTGCACACGAGAGTGGCTACTTCCGCATCGACCACATTCTGAAAGGTGCACCCTACAGCAAGGAGCTACAGTCACCGCTTGCAGCAATTGGGCTCAACGTGAAAGAGGGTGACTATATCATTGCCATCGACGGTGTTCCTACCACCGAAGTGAAGAATATCTATGCCCTGCTTGAGGGTAAGGCCGGCGTTCCCACCGAACTCGCCATCAACTCCACTCCAGGCACTGCCGGTGCACGCAACATTGTGATTTCGCCTATTGCCGACGAATATCCTCTCTATCACTACGAGTGGGTGCAGAAGAATATTGCCACAGTCGAGAAGGCTACTAACGGACGTGTGGGCTACATCTATGTGCCCGACATGGGTCCGGAGGGCTTGAACGAGTTCTGCCGCTACTATTATCCGCAGCTCGACAAGGAGGCTCTAATCATCGACGACCGCGGCAATGGCGGTGGAAATGTTTCGCCCATGCTCCTTGAGCGACTCATGCGCAAGCCTTACCGAATGACAATGTACCGCAACTCAAAGCAGAACGGACTGATTCCCGAAGGTACAGCCTACGGCCCGAAGGTGCTTCTTGTAAGCAAATACTCGGCAAGCGACGGCGACCTCTTCCCCTGGAGCTTCAAGGCTGTGAAGCTCGGCAAGGTTATCGGTACACGCTCATGGGGCGGCATTGTGGGAATCACATCGTCGCTGCCCTACATCGACGGAACCGACATACGCATTCCGTTCTTCACCAACTACGATGCCGCCACCGGCAAGTGGATTGTGGAGAATCACGGCGTTGATCCCGATATCGTCATCGACAACGACCCGATTAAAGAGCAAGCCGGAATCGATGAGCAGCTCAACAAGGCGATTGAGGTAATCCTCGAAGAGCTTAAGGACTACAAGCCACTCCCGAGCACTCCTGCTCCCCGCACAATGAAAGACCTCGGCGTGAAATAACGCCGAGAGCTCTACATAATGCGTGATTTATCGACAAATTAACCCACATAAAGCAGAAAAATCAAGAGAGCTTGGTTTTTCTGCTTTCTACTGCGTAAATTTTTAGTAACTTTGTGGCTCGAAATGAATTATTCAGGATAAATGGAAAGGAAGGACTTTGAGATAATGGCCCCCGTAGGCTCATGGGAGTCGCTTGTGGCTGCCGTGCAAGGCGGTGCCGATGCCATCTACTTCGGCATTGAGGGCTTGAATATGCGTGCCAAGTCGGCAAACAACTTCACTATCGACGACATGCGCCGCATTGCCCGATACTGCCACGAAAATGGGCTGAAAAGCTACCTCACAGTGAACACTGTGGTGTTCGACAACGACCTGCCGCTCATGCGCAGCATTGTCGATGCCGCCAAGGAGGCACAGGTGTCGGCAATCATAGCCGCCGATATGGCTACGATTCTCTACGCCCGCTCTATCGACGTGGAAGTGCACATCAGCACTCAGGTGAATGTGTCGAACAGCGAGGCTGTGCGCTTCTATTCGCAGTTTGCCGATGTGATGGTGCTTGCCCGCGAGGTCGATCTGGAGCAGGTGAGCCACATTCACGACACTATCGTGCGCGACGATATTCGCGGGCCGCACGGCGACCTGGTGCGCATCGAGATGTTCTGCCACGGTGCATTGTGCATGGCGGTATCGGGAAAATGCTATCTGAGCCTGCATGAAACCGGCGCTTCAGCCAACCGCGGTGCGTGCCGCCAGATTTGTCGCCGCAGCTACACCGTGCGCGACCGCGAGACGGGCGATGAGCTGGATATTGAGAACCAGTATATCATGTCGCCCAAAGACCTCAAGACCATTCACTTCATGAACAAGATGATTGATGCCGGAGTGCGCGTACTGAAGATTGAAGGACGTGCCCGCGGACCCGAATATGTGCGCACGGCAGTGAGCTGCTACAATGAAGCCATCAATGCCTGCCTCGACGGAACTTTCAGCGACGAGCGTGTGGCTGAGTGGGACGAGCGACTGAGCCGCATCTTCAACCGCGGCTTCTGGAACGGCTACTATCTTGGGCAGCGACTTGGCGAGTGGACCTCGAAATATGGCTCCTCAGCCACGCGAGTAAAGGTGTATGCCGCAAAGGGTCAGCGATATTTCTCAAATATTGGCGTTGCAGAGTTCCTTATGGAAGCAGGTGAGCTGCACGTGGGCGATGAAATCATCATCACCGGGCCCACCACGGGCGCAATCCCCATGACACTCACCGAAATACGCGTTGATCTCAAGCCTGTGGAAAAGACGGTGAAGGGCGAGCGGTTCTCAATAAAGGTTGCCGAGAAAATCCGCCCCAGCGACAAGCTCTATCTGTGGCAGCCCGTTGAGGAGCTGAAAAAGGGCAAGTAACTCACTTGTAGCGATTGCTATATCGTGGATTTTATGTAATTTTGCAAAAAAATTATCAGGAGAGCGTGAAAATGAGCAATTTCACGGGCTTTCCACAAACGTAAAGATATTTCAAAGACAAAGAATGGAAAAGAAATTTGCCCGTACTACTGTGACGTCGGCTCTTCCCTACGCCAATGGAGGTGTACACATCGGTCACCTTGCCGGAGTGTATGTGCCTGCCGATATTTATGTGCGCTACCTGCGCCTCAACCACCGCGACGTAGTGTTCATCGGCGGAAGCGATGAGCACGGCGTGCCTGTTACTATCCGTGCCCGCCAGGAGGGTATCACCGTGCAGGAGGTTGTTGACCGCTATCACGAGATGATAAAGAAGTCGTTTGAGGAATTTGGTATCTCATTCGACATCTACAGCCGCACCACATCGAAGATTCACCATAAGTTTGCCTCCGATTTCTTCCGCACTCTCTACGACAAGGGTGTGCTTGAGGAGAAGACTGAGGAGCAATTCTGCGACGAGGTGACAGGCGAGTTCCTCACCGACCGCAACATCATAGGCACTTGCCCGCGATGCGGTGCCGAGGGTGCCTATGGCGACCAGTGCGAGAAGTGCGGTGCAACGCTTTCTCCCGAGGAGCTTATCAACCCCACCAACCGCAACAATCCCGGTCACGGCTTGGTGAAGAAATCAACTAAAAACTGGTATCTGCCGCTCAACAAGTATCAGGACTGGCTCAAAGAGTGGATTCTTGAGGGTCACAAGGAGTGGCGCACCAATGTTTACGGACAGTGCAAGTCGTGGCTCGACATGGACCTCCAGCCCCGTGCTATGACGCGCGACCTCGACTGGGGTATTCCAGTACCCGTTGAGGGTGCCGATGGCAAGGTGCTCTATGTGTGGTTTGACGCGCCTATCGGCTACATCAGTAACACCAAGGAGCTTTGCGATGCCAATCCCGAGAAGTGGGGCAACTGGGAGAAGTGGTGGAAGGACGAAGACACTCGCCTCATTCACTTCATCGGCAAGGACAATATCGTGTTCCACTGCCTCATTTTCCCCACTATGATGAAGGCACACGGCGAATATATCATGCCCGACAACGTGCCTGCCAACGAATTCCTCAACCTTGAGGGCGACAAGATTTCCACCTCGCGCAACTGGGCGGTGTGGCTGCATGAATATCTTGTGGATTTCCCCGGCAAGCAAGATGTGCTGCGCTATGTGCTCACTGCCAATGCTCCCGAAACCAAGGATAACGACTTCACGTGGCGCGATTTCCAAGCTCGCAACAACAATGAGCTGGTAGCGATTCTCGGCAACTTCGTGAACCGCTCGCTCGTGCTCACCCACAAATACTTCGACGGCGTGATTCCGGCTGCCGGTGAACTCACCGACTATGACCGCGCCACTATCGAGGAATTTAACGGCGTGAAAGACTCGCTCAATGCCAACATCGAGGAGTTCCACTTCCGTGAGGCTCTGAAGGACGCTATGAACCTCGCCCGTATCGGCAACAAGTATCTCGCCGACACCGAGCCATGGAAGCTCGCCAAGACCGACATGGAGCGTGTGGCTACCATAATGAATGTGGCTCTGCAAATCACCGCCAATCTCGCCATTGCCTTCGAGCCGTTCCTGCCGTTCTCAGCCGAGAAGCTGCGCAAGATGCTCAATCTCGCCGCTGCCGACTGGAGCAAACTTGGCTCTATCGACATTCTCGCTGCCGGCAGCCACATCGAGAAGCCCGAACTGCTCTTCGAGAAGATGGAAGACTCGGTAATCGACGCTCAGATGCAGAAGCTTGAGCGCATCAAGCAAGAGAACATTGTGAAAAACTTCACTCCGGCTCCCGTTGCTGCTGATGTGGCTTTCGATGACTTCCTGAAGCTCGATATCCGCGTTGGCAAGGTCGTTGAGTGCAAGCGCGTGCCAAAGGCTGATAAGTTGCTGCAATTCAGCATCGACGACGGTATGGGCGGCCGCACCATTGTGAGCGGTATTGCCAAATACTATGCTCCTGAAGACCTCGTTGGCAAGGAAGTGTGCTTCATTGCCAACTTCCCGCCGCGCAAACTGAAGGGAGTGGAGTCGCAGGGTATGATTCTCAGTGCCGAGAACCCCGATGGAAGCCTCGTGGTAATCGGACCGCAAGGCGAGGTGAAACCCGGTTGCCAAGTGAAATAAGACTCTCACAAACCGTCGGACTTGTCCGTCGAATACTCTGAAACAAATAAATAACCAAAATGATATATCCTGCACCGCTAAAGAAAGGCGACAAGATAGCGATAATATCTCCGGCAAGCCACATCAGGCATGAATATGTCGATGCGGCTTGCCGCATTATTGCCGAGTGGGGCTATGTGCCTGTGGTGAGCGAGCACTGCAAAGGCTCGCGTGGCACCTACAGCGGCACCGTTGAGGAGCGACTTGCCGACCTCACCGCTGCCCTCATAGATTCCTCAGTGCGTGCCATCATCTGTAGCCGTGGTGGCTATGGTGTGGTGCATCTGCTCGACCTTATCGACCCCGAAATCATTTGCAGTAACCCCAAGTGGGTGATTGGATTCAGCGACATCTCGGCTATGCACGCTGCAATGCACCGTTGCGGCATCGCAAGCATTCACTCGCCCATGACCAAGCAATTTGCCGTGGGTGGTGCCGATGATGAGTGCATTGTGGCACTGCGCAACATTCTCGAAGGGCATTTGCCCGAATACTGCGAGCCGTCGCACCCCTTCAACCGTCCCGGCACTGCCACCGGCGAGCTGATTGGCGGCAATCTTGCCGTGCTCTGTGGCTTGCAAGGCTCGGAGTGGGACATTTTTGCCCCCGATAAGATACTTTTCATCGAAGACATAGGCGAGGCCGTGTATCGGGTGGAGCGTATGCTCTACAATCTGCGCCTGCGTGGAATCCTTGGAGAGCTTCGCGGTCTCATAGTGGGCAGATTCACCGAATTTACCTCCCCCGACGGCAACGGCGACACGATGGAAACGATGGTGCACCGCATGGTTGAGCCTTACGGCTACCCGGTGACATTCGACTTCCCCGTAGGTCACATCGACCGCAATCTTCCCCTCATTGAAGGCTCAACGGTCACCCTCACCGTCACCCCCACAGCCACCACACTTCGTCACACATAACTGAAAAGTGAACGCACCACGTTCACTTTTTTTCTTGCTCAAGCTATCATTTAATCGGTTAAGTAGGTTATTTTGGGGATACAAGTGTGTAATATCGTGGAAAATGTGTAACTTTGCAAAAAATAATATATATATTGCCGAGAATATGAGCATTTTAGAATTAAGCGAACAAGAAATTGTGAGAAGAAACAGCCTCGCCGAGATGCGTAAGTTGGGCATTGACCCTTATCCTGCTGCAGAGTATGTGGTGACAGGCTACACCGATGAGATAAAGGAAAACTTCAAGGACGACGCTCCCGTGCGCCACGTGAGCATCGCCGGACGCATTATGAGCCGCCGAATCATGGGTAAGGCTTCATTCATGGAGCTGAAAGACTCGCGTGGCAGAATCCAAGTGTACATCAGCCGCGACGACCTCTGCCCGGGTGAGGACAAGGACCAATATAACGTGCTTTTCAAGAAGCTGCTCGATATGGGCGACTTCGTGGGTGTTGAGGGATTCGTGTTCCGCACCCAGATGGGCGAAATCACCGTGCACGCCGAGAAGCTCACAGTGCTCAGCAAGTCGCTGCGCCCGCTGCCTGTGGTGAAGATGAAAGACGGCGTTACCTACGATGCCTTCAGCGACCCCGAGCTGCGCTTCCGTCAGCGCTACGTGGATCTCATTGTGAACGATGGTGTGAAGGATACCTTCCTACAGCGTGCCACCGTGCTCCGCACTCTGCGCAAAGTGCTCGATGATGCCGGATATACCGAGGTAGAGACCCCTACGCTCCAGGCTATTGCCGGAGGTGCAAGTGCCCGCCCGTTTATCACCCACTTCAATGCTCTCGACATCGACATGTATATGCGCATTGCCACCGAGCTTTATTTGAAGCGACTCATTGTGGGTGGCTTCGAGGGTGTGTATGAGATAGGAAAGAACTTCCGCAACGAGGGTATGGACCGCAACCACAACCCTGAGTTCACCTGCATGGAGCTTTATGTGCAATATAAGGACTACAACTGGATGATGAGCTTCACCGAGAAGCTGCTCGAAACTATCTGTATCGCCGTGAATGGCAAGCCTGAGCGCGAAATCGACGGCAAGGTTATCAGCTTCAAGGCTCCCTATCGCCGTCTGCCTATCCTCGACGCTATCAAGGAGAAGACCGGTTTCGACCTCAACGGCAAGACCGAAGAGGAAATCCGCAAGATTGCCGTTGAAGACCTCAAGATGGAGACCATCGATGAGAGCTTCGGCAAGGGCAAGCTCATCGACGAGATTTTCGGCGAGTTCTGCGAAGGCTCGTTCATTCAGCCCACTTTCATCATCGACTATCCGGTTGAGATGAGCCCGCTCACCAAGATGCACCGCTCAAAGCCGGGGCTCACCGAGCGTTTCGAGCTTATGGTGAATGGTAAGGAGCTTGCCAATGCCTACTCTGAGCTTAACGACCCCATCGACCAGCGTGAGCGCTTTGTGGAGCAGATGCGTCTTGCCGACAAGGGTGACGATGAGGCTATGATTATCGACAACGACTTTATCCGCGCCTTGGAGTATGGTATGCCTCCCACATCGGGTATCGGCATCGGTATCGACCGCCTTACTATGCTCATGACGGGTCAGACCACCATTCAGGAGGTGCTTCTCTTCCCGCAGATGCGCCCCGAGAAGGTGATTCCGCGCGACAAGGAGGAGAAATTTGTGGCTGTCGGCGTGCCTGCCGAGTGGGTTCCGGCAGTGCAGAAAGCCGGCTATCTCACAGTGGAGGCTCTCGGAGGTGCAAGTGCCGGAAAACTCCATCAGGAGCTTTGCGGTCTCAACAAGAAATACAAGCTTGAACTGAAAAATCCGGTTATCGACGAGGTGAAGGAGTGGATTGCTGCCGCAGCACCACAAGCTACCGAGGAATAACCCCAAAAGAATACCCTATACTAATCAACATAATGGCTTCAATATCAGGAACAATTGCAGTGATGGGTGGCGGTAGCTGGGCTACGGCTCTTGCCAAACTCCTTCTGGTGAACAACGAGCGCATTTTGTGGTATATGCGTCGCGATGACCGAATTGCCGACTTTAAGCGGCTTCAGCACAATCCGGCATATCTATCCGACGTGCGCTTCGACACCAGCCGCATCGACTTTTCGAGCGACATCAACGATGTGTGCCGCCGTGCCGATGTGCTGCTACTTGCCCTGCCGTCGCCTTACATTAAAAGCCACCTCGCCAAGCTCACCACCGACATCAGCTCGAAATACATAGTGAGTGCAGTGAAGGGCATCGTCCCCGACGTGAACCTCACTGTGGCTGAATATATGAGCCAATACTACAACGTGCCTTACGACCAAGTGGTGGTGCTCAGCGGTCCGTGCCACGCCGAGGAAGTCGCTCTCGACCGTCTCAGCTACCTCACCGTCGGCGCTACCGATGCAGCACTCAGCAAGGAGTTTGCCAAGCGCATATCAAGCCGTGCACTGAAGACGATAATCTCTGCCGACATGATAGGCATAGAGTATGGTGCAGTGCTCAAGAATGTGTATGCCATCATGGCGGGCATTCTGCACGGCATGAAGAATGGCGATAATTTCCTTGCCGTGCTTGTCAGCTCGGCTATCCGCGAAATGGAGCGTTGGGTCGATGCCGTGGCTCCCTGTGCCGAGCGCAACATCTGCAACTCGGCTTATCTCGGCGACCTGCTTGTCACCTCCTATTCACGCTTCAGCCGCAACCACAACTTCGGTGCGATGATAGGAAAGGGCTACTCGGTGAAAGCAGCCATGATGGAGATGGAAATGGTCACCGAAGGCTACTATGGCGCCAAGTGCATACACGAAATCAACAAGGAGAAGCATGTGGAGATTCCTATTGCCGATGCCGTATATTCCATTCTCTACGAGAAGGCGAAGCCGGCACAGATGATAGAAGCTCTTGCCGAAAAGCTCTCGTGATGCCAGTGGTGGCGTTGTTATGATTTACTAATTATTAAGTTTCACAATATTCAAAATTCAAAACTTATTGATGATGAAAACACTGAAAATAGAAAATTGCAATGTAGAATGTGCAGTGTCGCAAGCCGACATCGCTGCACTGAAGGGCAAAGCTGCTGAGGCTATGGAGAAGCTCCACAAAGGCAACGGCGCAGGTAACGACTTCCTGGGCTGGCTCAACCTCCCCGGCACCACCGATGAGGCTCTGATTGCCGACATCGAGGCTGCTGCCCGCGCATTGCAGGGTTGTGAGTATGTTGTTGCTATCGGCATTGGCGGTAGCTATCTTGGAGCAAAGGCTGTGATTGAGGCCCTCAGCGACTCTTTCGCTTGCTTCAAGCCTGCTAATGGTCCGCGTGTACTCTTTGCCGGACAGAACATTGGCGAAGACTACCTCTATGAGCTTATGGAGCTGCTCAAGGGCAAGAAATTTGGTATTATCGTTATCTCTAAGTCGGGTACAACCACCGAGCCGGCTATCGCTTTCCGTATGCTCAAGGAGCTTCTTGAAGCTCAGGCAGGAAAGGCTGAGGCATCGAAGCTCATCGTGGCTATCACCGACGCTAAGAAAGGCGCCCTCCGCAAGCTCGCTACTGAGGAGGGATACAAGACTTTTGTAATCGCCGACAACGTGGGCGGACGCTTCTCTGTGCTCACTCCGGTGGGTCTTCTCCCAATCGCCGTTGCCGGTTTCGACATTCGTGCTCTGCTCGCCGGTGCAAAGGCTATGGAGGAGAAAACCGCAACTTCGGGCGACGACAACATCTCTGAGGTGTATGCAATGACCCGCAACGCTCTATATAACGCCGGAAAGAAGATTGAAATCCTCGTGAACTACAACCCCAAGCTCCACTACTTCGGAGAATGGTGGAAGCAGCTCTATGGCGAGAGCGAGGGTAAGGACGGAAAGGGTATTTTCCCGGCTGCCGTTGACAACTCTACCGACCTTCACTCAATGGGTCAGTGGATTCAAGATGGCGAGCGCACTATCTTCGAGACAGTAATCTCAGTGGAGGAGCAGAAATACACTGCCGTTATCCCAACTGATGAGGCTAATCTCGACGGACTGAACTACATCGCCGGAAAGCGCGTAGATGAGGTGAACAAGATGGCTGAACTTGGCACTCAGATTGCTCACGTCGATGGCAACGTGCCAAATATCAAGGTCACTTTGCCTGCCCTCACCGAGTATCACCTTGGTGAGCTTATCTACTTCTTTGAGAAGGCTTGCGGCATCAGCGGCTACATTCTCGATGTGAACCCATTCAACCAGCCAGGTGTTGAGGCTTACAAGAAGAATATGTTTGCCCTCCTCAACAAGCCCGGCTACGAGGCAGAGAGCGCAGCAATTCAAGCACGCCTGAAGTAACCCCTACATAGGGACATTACAACCCTGTTTTTAGGATTATCGTAACAATAAGTTCCGGAAAGTGTGGTGATGCACATTTCCCGGAACTTGTTTTTTGCATGGGGTGTGTTGCTTATGCCTTATTGAGTGCGCTAATTTTGGATAAATTCTTCTGCGGCTCGGCAGAACAAAATCAAAAAACAAGTTTTTTATTTGCTAATACGCTCGCCTTGCGCTAATTTTTGATAAATTAATTGGCGGCTCGGTGTTATCAAATCAAAAAAACAAGTTTTTTTATTTGCTAATACGCTCGCCTTGCGCTAATTTTGCATAATATTTTAGAATTGGAATGAAGTTGGGCTTTTCTCGCATATTGGCACTCGTTTTTATGGTAGTATCGGCTGCGGTAGCTTTGGCTCAAGCACCTGTACCCACTGAAGTCACGCCCATTAGTGGCTTGCAGCAGGTGTTTAAGGGAAAATATCACTTTATCGACCAGGCTACGGGCGACACTGTGTGCATGATTGTGTTCAACCCCATCACCATCTATCCCCGTGAGCGTTTCCGCAACAAGAAGGAGGAACAATTCTATTGGCGCACGGTGCGCGATGTGCGCAAGCCGCTCCCTTACGCCAAGCTCATCTGCTCCACGCTGCTCGAGACCTATGAATATCTCGAGACTTTCCCCACCGAAAAGGAGAAGCAGGACTATCTGAAGCAATTCGAGAAGGAGATTTTCAATCAGTATAAGCCTGTGATGAAGACGTTCACGCGCTCTCAGGGAAAGATGCTGGTGAAACTCATCAACCGCGAGACCGACCAGTCGTCGTACAACATTGTGAAGGCTTTTCTGGGCACTTTCCGTGCCGGTTTCTGGCAGACGTTCGGGCGTTTCTTCGGCGTGAACATGAAAGCCGGCTATCACCCCGAGAAGAACAAGGAAGATGCTGTGATTGAGCGCATCTGCGTGCGCATTGAGACCGGGCAGCTTTGATGCCGGCAGTTATTTTTTAACCCCTTAAAAAATGTTTTTCTTTAAGATATATATGCAGACATACAAATCAATAAACAAGCTGATGATGGCGGCAGCGTCACTGATTGTGGTGCTGTTGTGCCCAACAGCTTGCTCAAGCGACCACTTCTCCATAGAGGGCATTATTGCCGATGGCGGCACTCAGAATGTGCGCATAGTGTATCCCACCGACGATGGCTTTGAGTGTGAGTGGGTCACGATGCACGACGGACAATTCGCCTATCAGGGGGCGAGCGAGGAGCTTGTGCCTGTGTGGGTGTGCAACCAGCAGAAGAAGCTCATTGCTGCCGTGCTTGTGAAGAATGGCGACGATGTGAAGATTGAAGGCTCTCTCACTGCTCCATATAGCACCAAGGTGCGAGGCACCGATGTGAATGAGCAGTGGAGCGAATTTATCGTGAGTCACAGCGATGATTTCTCAAATGAGAATCACGCTGCCACCGATGCTGCCATCGAGGAGTTTATCGGGGCTAATCCAAGCAATGTGGTGAGCACACTGCTGCTTATGTACAACTACAGCGACCTGACCGACAAGAAAAAGATTGATGCTCTGCTTGCAAAGATTGAAATTGAGGCACGCCCCGAGTCGGTGATGCGCGGCTTCTATGCCATGCAGGCAATGCGTGCCGGCATCAGCGACAAGGAGCGAATGGCTACCATGACCCTGTGGAGCGACCGCGACAGCATGGAGAATGTGCGCCCCTACGGAAACACGCTCAGCATCTACTACTTCTGGAGCCCCGACGACCGCATGCGCTACAACGATTTCCACGCTATCAAGGACTTTGGCAAGGAACTCGACAGCAAGCGCCTGCAGATTGTAGATGTGAACCTCGACAGCGACACACTGCGCTGGAAGTCGATTCTCCGCAACGATTCTGCCTCGTGGCGTCGCTACTGGGCTGTGGGTGGCGTGGTGAACAACTACGTGCGCAACCTTAGCATCTCCTCTACGCCCTACTATATTCTTTCTGACTCAACGGGCAATATTCTCTATCATGGCGACAACTTCGCTGCTGCACGTAAGCTCATTGAGAACAAGCTCGGGAAAAAACAGTAAACCTCTTATACATAAAACCACTTTTTTGACAAAACCATTTTTCAACTACACTCAAATGAAACAGTTACGCATCTTTTCAACAGTGATTGTCGCGCTGCTCATCGCCTCTTTGGCTTCGGCACAGACAGTGGACACACAATCGGTGCTAAAGCCTACAAAGACTTTGGCTCTTAAAGAATACAAGGTAATTTCCTACAACGTGCGCTTGAGCATGGCTGCCGATACCGATGGCGACAACCGCTGGGAAAACCGCCGCGAGGCTTCTCTCAAGATGGTTGCCGAACAGAAACCCATCGTGATGGGCTTGCAGGAGGCTTGCCCCGACCAAATTGACTACTTCGACCAGAACCTCACCGGCTACAAGCACATAGGTGTGGGTCGCGACGATGGCGACCGTGCAGGCGAGATGATGGCTATTTACTACGACACATCACGCCTCACTCTGCTCAAGAGCGGCACTTTCTGGCTATCGGAGACCCCCGACAAGGTGTCGCGCGGCTGGGACGCTGCCTGCAACCGCACCTGCACATGGGGCTTCTTCAAGGTGAAAAACTCCAACAATGGTTTCTTCTATTTCAACACCCACCTCGACCACCTGGGTCGCGAAGCCCGCAAGAACTCCATTGAGCTGATTGTGGCTAAGATTAAAGAGATTAATCCCACCGGTGCTCCCGTAATTCTCTCTGCCGACTTCAACAGCACTACCGACAATGCTATCTTCGACCCGCTAAAGGCTGCCTTGCACGATGCTCGCTCGGAGTGCAAGGTCACCGACAACTCTATCACCTACAATGGATTCGGCAAGATTGAAGGCAACCCTGCCACCAACAACGACGATGAGCAAGTAATCGACCACATCTTCTACAGCGGTGTCACTCCGCTGACGTTCAAGGTGCTCAACGGCGACTATGGCGTTCCCTATATATCCGACCACTACCCCATTGCTTTCACATTCCGTCCCGGATTGGCAAAGAGCGGCCGTGCCCGCCTGCTCAATGGCTCTTCGCCAAGGAAGAAGAACGTAGCACCGGGCATTGCCACACAGAAACTTGGCAGCACCCCTGCCAAGAACTGCCCGGCAAAAGAGGATGAGGAAAAGTGCTGCTCGGGCAATAGCTGCAAAATGAAGGAACCCACTCCCACAAAGAAATAATCACATAGAAGCTAATATTGAGCTAAAAAGCAGGCAATCGGTGGCATTTTTTGCCCGATTGCTTGTTTTTTTGCAGATACCTACAATCTATATTGAAATTTCTTCGTAAATTTGTGGGATTTTTCGTAAATAGGCTCAATGTGAGCATTATTCAAGTGAAAATAAACTCTCAAAATTATGAATATATCATATAATTGGCTGAAGAAATATGTCGATTTCGACCTTACTCCCGATGAGCTGGCTGCTGCCCTCACTTCGCTCGGTCTCGAAACCGGCTCGGTAGAGAAAGTTGAAACCATCAAGGGCGGTCTTGCCGGACTGGTGGTGGGCGAAGTGCTCACCTGCGTGGAGCACCCCGACAGCGACCACCTGCACATCACCACCGTTGACCTCGGCGACGGCGTGCCCACCCAGATTGTGTGCGGCGCACCCAATGTGGCTGCCGGACAGCACGTGGTAGTTGCCACCGTGGGCACTAAGCTCTATGATGGCGACAAGGAATTTGCAATCAAGAAGTCGAAAATACGCGGCGTGGAGTCTTTCGGTATGATTTGCGCCGAGGACGAGATTGGCGTGGGCACTTCTCACGCCGGAATCATTGAGCTGCCGCTCGATGTGAAGCCCGGTACGCCTGCCCGCGAATACTACAACGTGACCGACGACTATGTGCTGGAGGTGGATCTCACTCCCAACCGCATCGATGCCGCTTCGCACTATGGCGTGGCACGCGACCTTGCCGCATGGCTCAATGCCAACCGCGGCTTGAATGTGGCTGCACATCGCCCCGACGTGGCTGCCTACAAGAGCGACCGTGCCGACGGTGCCGTGGAGGTGACTGTGGAGAACGCTGAGGCGTGTCCGCGCTACTCGGGTGTCACTATCCGCAACGTGAAAGTGCAGGAAAGCCCGCAATGGCTCAAAGACTGCCTCACGGCAATCGGCCAGCGTCCTATCAACAACATCGTGGATATCACCAACTTCATTCTGCTCGGTCTCGGACAGCCGTTGCACTGCTTCGACCTTGCCAAGGTGAAAGGCGAGAAGGTGGTGGTGAAGACAGTAGCCGAAGGCACTAAGTTTGTCACTCTCGATGGCGTGGAGCGCACTCTCACCGAGCGCGACCTCATGATATGCAACGCCGAGGAGCCTATGTGCATAGGCGGTGTGTTTGGTGGCCTTGATTCGGGTGTTACCGAATCGACAACCGACATCTTCTTGGAGTCGGCTTACTTCCACCCCACATGGATTCGCAAGTCGGCACGCCGCTTCGGACTCAACACCGATGCATCGTTCCGCTTTGAGCGCGGTATCGACCCCAATGAGACCGTATATAACCTCAAGGCTGCCGCCCTCATGATAAAGGAGCTTGCCGGTGGCGAGATTTGCGGCGACATTGTGGATATCAAGGCAAAGGATTTCCCACGCTTCCCGGTTACACTCGAATATGCGTATGCCGACACACTCATTGGCAAGCATCTCGGCAAGGATACCATCAAGGGTATTCTCAAGAGCCTGGAGATTGAAATCACAGCCGAGAGCGATGAGGCTCTTGAGTTGCTTGTGCCCACATATCGCGTAGATGTGCAGCGCCCCTGCGATGTGGTGGAAGACGTGATGCGCGTGTATGGCTACAACAATGTGGAATTTGACGAAACCGTGCACAGCTCACTCTCCTACAAGGGTGAGACCGATGTGAAGAACTCTCTGCAGCAGCTTCTCTCGGAGCAGCTCACCGCAGCCGGTTTCAATGAGATAATGAACAACTCGCTCACCGCCGGTGCCTACTATGCCGACCTCACCACTTATCCCGAGGCTAATTGCGTGCATCTGCTCAATCCGCTCAGCAGCGACCTCTGCGTGCTGCGCCAGTCGCTTCTCTTTGGCGGACTCGAAAGCATTGCCCACAACATCAACCGCCGCAGCGGCAACCTGAAGATGTATGAGTTTGGCAATGTATATCACTTCAATCCCGATGCCGACTGCTCTGAGAAGGTGCTTGCAGCATTCTCTGAGCACACTGCACTCGGAATATGGCTCACCGGTAACAACCACGACGGAAACTGGGCTGAAGCTGCCCGCAAGAGCACCATCTTCGACCTGAAGGCTGTGGTGGAGAATGTGTTTGCACGCATTGGAATCAGCTCGAAGGAGCTGGTGATGGAGCAAATCTCCAGCGACATTTTCTCAGCCGCCCTCACCATCAACAACCGTGGCGGAAAGCACATCGGTGAGGTGGGTATCGTGAAGAAGGCTATCCTGAAGAAGCTCGATGTGGCTCAGGAAGTGTTCTTCGCCGAGCTCGACTGGGACGCTCTCGTGAAGATGACGCTCAAGAAGAAGGTGACATTTGCCGACCTGCCAAAGACCCAGCCCGTGAAGCGCGACCTCGCGCTGCTCGTAGATGCTTCGGTCACCATGGCTGATATTGAGAAGGTGGTAAACAGCTCGGAGCGCAAACTGCTGCGCGGCGTGAGCCTCTTCGACGTATATGAAGGCAAGAACCTCGAAGCCGGCAAGAAGTCGTATGCCATCAGCATAATTCTCCAAGACGACGAGAAGACACTGCAAGACAAGCAAATCGACGCTGTGATGAACAAGATCATCGCCAACCTCCAGAAGCAGGTGGGCGCACAGCTCCGATAACTGCCCGAAACACTGTGGAATAATAAAAAACTAATATATACAAAACGAAACTTTTTTATGGGAAGAGCATTTGAATTTCGCAAAGCAAGAAAATTTAAGCGCTGGGGACACATGTCGCGCGTGTTTACCAAAATCGGTAAGGAAATCACCATTGCCGTGAAGGCTGGCGGTCCCGACCCCACAGGTAACTCGCGCCTGCGTATGCTTCTCGCCACTGCACGCTCTGAGAATATGCCTAAGGACACCATTGAGCGTGCCATCAAGAAGGCTACCGACAAGGACGCAAGCGACTACAAGGAAATCGTGTACGAAGGATATGGACCTTTCGGTATCGCTATCCTCGTGGAGACTGCTACCGACAACAACACCCGCACCGTTGCCAATGTGCGCAGCTACTTCAATAAGTTTGGCGGAAACCTCGGTACTTCGGGCAGCCTTTCGTTCCTCTTCGAGCACAAGTGCCTGTTCACTGTGAAGGACAAAGAGGGCGTGGAGCTTGACGAACTCGAACTTGAACTTATCGACTACGGCGTAGATGAAATCGAGCGCGATGAGGAAGAGGGCGAAATCACTATCTCGGGTGCTTTTGAGGAGAATGCCAACATTCAGAAGTATCTTGAGGAGAACGGCTTTGAAATCGTCCGCAACGAGTTTGTACGCGTGCCTAACGACCTCAAAGAGGTTACTCCCGAGCAGCGTGAGACTCTCAACAAGCTCCTCGACAAATTTGAGGAGGACGACGATGTGCAGCACGTGTTCCACAACATGAAGGAAGACCCCAACGCCGAGGAGGAAGAATAAACACTCCCTTGCGTAGCGCGTCGGGATTCATCGACACCAATACACACAACAACGAGGACACTGTGGCATCAGGTGCCGCAGTATCCTCGTTGTCGCTTTCTTAATGCTTATTTGCCACCCTGCTGATTTACTCCGCAAAGGAAAACCAACTATGTATCAAGCAGTTGCACTGAATTAGGATTTTCTCTGCAAAGAAAAAATGAGAATTTAGCAGCTAAAATCGTTAATTTTTACTTCCCAAAAACCGTTTCTTTTGCCGTTTTTACGCTCAATGAAACCTTTCTCGGTCAAATTTACTGTAATGTTCTTGACTGTTCTCTCTGATTTGCCTATATGAGCAGCAATTTCTTTTTGCGTAGCTTTAGGTAGTTCTCGCAAGAAGTTCAACACAGCGATTTCTTCCAAAGTGCAATTCAAAGTGCAAATTTTGCACTTTGGAGCAACCTCACTTGATATGCTTGCACTTTGAACGCCTTGCATAGAAGATTCTTGAACAAGCATAGCCTTTTTCTCTTTTCTGAGGCTCACCTTGCGTTATATATTCTTCAAAGTCATTCATCAAATGTCGTATTGTTGCGCCATTCAGGTGCTGATTCTTGATATTATCCACAAATTTAATGCCTTTACCATTATTTATCAAATCTTTTCAACAAGTTTTTTCAACAAGTTGTCAGGGAAGTATCGGTTTGACCAGAGGCTTAGTGGCGCTGCTTGCTATTCCATCGTCATTGGGGCAAAGTGGTCGGGGCGGTGGAAGTCGGGGGAGGGATATCCCGGCAAAAAACCAACAGAGCGAGCACCCCTGTGATGCAAACTTTAGTGTCACTTTGTGTGGTGGGAGAATAGAGCGAAGAGGGCGGCGACACACTCCGACTCGGTGATTTTTTGGGAAAATCCGTAGGCAGCCATCACAGCACGGTCGTTCTGGCGGTGAGCCTCACGCAGCTCTGCGGGCATCAGCACGGGGTCGTAGAGGTCGGCAAGCGACGAGTCGGGATATAGTGCGCGGGCATCGAGAATAGCTTGAGCCGACTGCTCAATGCGCTTCTGTGCAGCCTCATCGGCATCAGGCCATGGGAAGTTGTTATAAACAACATCTTTTGAATAGCGATAATCCGATTTTAGCCTACCACACACGGTGCGAATCCATGCCATGTGCACATTGCTCTGCAACACTCCGAAGTGATAAAGTGTGGCATTAGGAATAATATGCACAGCATTACTCGAAATATCATTTGCCGATAGGAATCCTATAGGAATATATCTTCTACGCTCAGATGATGTGCTTGGGATGATAATATAATTGCCTTCAGGCATATTTTCAACATGGAATCGCGTAGGGCGGTCGGCAAGTTTCACCGTTCCGGCACTTTTGCTTGCGAGGCGGAAATTGCGCACATTTTCCACTCGCTTCATGCAGTGTGGCATCTTCCTTATCTCGGCAGGAGAGCAGTCGCCAAGCCAAAGGCAATAGCGTGGCTTTTGGTGGATAAATTCCTGTGCTCCATACCATGGGTGAAAATATTGCCGTGATTGAGGCTCTTTGGCAATGAAATCGAGCATTTCTTCCTCGGTGAACAGATAGTTTCCATCGTCGATAGGCTTGTTGCCGATACCGATTTCGGGCACATCGGCAATGGGCTTCGGGCGGCTTCCCACAAACACATCATCACCCTCGATGAGATAGGCATTTATGTGGCGCACTTCGCGCTTGAGCTCGCCAGAGAAGAGATATTTGTGGCGTGCCGGGCAGTAACTGAAACCCACTATCACGCAGTGCACGTGAGCCTTCAGGCTCGCTTCACTGTCCCAGCGGAAAGTGTGGTGGGCAAAGTTTATGGTCAGCCCGTCGCGCATCAGCGGCTGCCACAAGTCGGCAACCTGCTCGCCCTGAGTTATAGAGTTGGTCGATACCAATGCAGCCTCAACGGTGGTGCCACGCATATAGTCGGCGGCACGCTTATACCATGCGCCAACGTAGTCGATGTTACCCACATTGTGCCATTTAGGACCAAAAGTGGCAATCATATCCTGTTTTTGGGCTTGCTCCATCATTCGCGCACCGATAAATGGCGGATTTCCGATGATGTAGCTGAGCCTTGAAGGCTCAATTACGCTCTCCCACGGCGTGGCAAGGGCATTCCCCTCGTGAATGTTGGCATAGCTTTTCAGAGGCAGGAAATCGATGTCCTTACCCACAATACGCTCAGTTTCGGCAAGCATCTGCGCCTCGCTAATCCACAGAGCAGTGGTAGCGACCGTTACAGCAAAATCGTTGATTTCAATGCCGTAGAACTGGTTGATGCTCACCTTGATAGGGTTTTCAAACATACTCGTCTGGAAATGGCCTTGGTCGCAGAGGGCAAAAATGGCACGGTTCTCAAGGCGGCGCAGCGAGAGGAATGTTTCGGTGAGGAAGTTTCCGCTGCCGCAAGCCGGGTCGAAGAATGTGAGAGAAGCGAGCTTGTCGCGGAAAGCATTGAGGCGCTTCACAATAGTCCTATCCACTTTTTCTTCGAGAATAGCATCAAGCTCACGGCGAAGGTCGTCGAGGAAAAGAGGGTCGATAACCTTGTGGATATTCTCGATTGAGGTGTAGTGCATTCCACCCTTTCGGCGTGTCTCGGGATTGAGCGTGCTCTCGAAAACGCCACCGAAAATCGTGGGCGAAATCATCGACCAGTCGAAGTCGAGCGAAGCATGGTTAAGCAGCAGGGAGCTAATCTCGGGGGTGAAAGGCGGCACATCAATCTCCTCGGCAAAAAGTCCGCCATTAGTATAGGGGAAAGCAGCCAATTCGGGCTTCAGGAATCGGCTTCGCTTCTCTACCGGGGTGTTAAGCACCTTGAAGAGCTGCATGAGCGCATCGCGCATATCCTCGGTGGCATAGTGTGCCATATAGTCGTGGAAAATGTCGCGCCTGCCAAATACGCCGGCATCTTCGGCATAGAGGCAGAACACCAGTCGCACGCACAGCACATTGAGGCAACGGAGCGTTTCGGGGTCATTGTCGCCATACTCGGCAATAAACGCATCGTAGAGCTTCCCTACAATGTCGCCGGATTTCATCGACACTTCAAATTCCTTCTGCAAATGCTCGTTGCCGGTTTCCACAAGGAAGCGCAGGCGGTAGTATTCGCGCCCGAGGTTGCATAGCTCCACATGGTGCGGCTCACTATTGGGATTCTCCATATCGTAGATGTCGAACTCGGCAAAATTGCAGGTGACAATCCATCGCGGGTGCTGCGACACCTTGAGCGTCATGGCATAACGCTGAGCCTGCTGGAATGGGGTGAGCTTTGTGCCATCGGATTGGGGAGTGGGCTTCCGCAAGTCTTTGCCAAGCGATTTCTGCTCAATCATCACGCGCGTGGATGGTATCATCACATCGATGAACGAAGTGTGGTCGAGCTTTGCCTGCTGCTCAAACTGCAAGAATAGCGACGGATTTTCCACGCCGAACACCTCGGTGACGAGTTCGGTCCAGAACACTTGGCTTTCGCCCTTTTCATAGCCACGCCCTTTCCAGCGACGTGCAAATTCCCCGGCTGCCTGAGCCTGTTGCTTCTCGGTTTTCATCTCCAAATGATTTTGTCATGCAAATGTAGCAAACTCTTGGCAAAGTGGAGCAAATACCGGGTGGATTTTGCGGTAAAACAGATTGATTTTATAGTCAAATCATAGTGTTTTCACATATTTTATGGCTATGATGTGGTATTTGAGGGAATTATACGCTATCTTTGCAAAATTGAATTTCATTGGGTTGTAATTGAAGTGTTAAAAAAACAAGAACTGTAGAAAACTGAATGGATAACAAATCATCACAAATTGCACCGACTCAGAGTCGGCCCTTAATCAGCGTAATTGTCCCCGTGTATAATGTGGCTAAGTATATGGACCGCTGCATGAAGACGGTGTGTGGACAGACCTATAAGAATCTGGAAATCCTTGTGATAGATGACGGCTCTACCGACGGCTCTTCGGCTCTCTGCGACAAGTGGGCTGCCGCCGACAGCCGAATCCGACTTATCCGACAGCCAAACCAGGGTCTTAGCGCTGCCCGCAACACAGCGCTCGATGTTGCCACGGGCGAATGGATTGCCTTTGTCGATAGCGACGACTGGATTGAGCGCGACATGTATGAGGGCTTATGCCGTGTGGCTGTGGAGAATGATGCCGACATTGTGGCATGCGGACACATTCGCGAATACTCCAAGAAGAGCAAGGTGCGCTCGGTGTCGGATATAGTGAAGACTGTTACACCCGATGAGGCTCTGAAAATGGTGGTGGAAGACCGCCACCTGCAGAACCACGTGTGGAGCAAAATCTACCGCCGCCGTCTCTTCAATGAGGTGCGCTTCCCGGTGGGAGAAATCTATGAGGACATTGCGGTGAGCCACCTGCTGCTGCATCAGGCTAACCGCGTGGTGCTGGTGGATAAATCTTACTACCACTACCGCATTCGCCGCGACAGCCTCTCGCGCGTGCCGAGCATCAATGCCGACAAGGAGAGCCAGTATTTCAGGCAAATCACCCGGCAGAGCGACTATGTGATGAAGAATGTGAAGTGGAAAGATGCCGGATTCTACCTGCATCGCCGCGGCGTGCGATGCATAGGTCACTTGCTGCTCTTGCCCAAAAGCGCCGACATCGACAAGAAGGTGGAGGTGATTATCGCCACCATGCGCAGCCATCATTTCTACTACACGGTGCAGTTTGCTCCGATTATCTTCTTGAAACGCCTGTGGATTATGCACCACCTGCGATCCTACCGCCATGCCTACCGCTTTATCGAGCGATTCCGCGGTAAACCCCGCTTTGGGCGCTGATGATAGGAGGAGAAAGATGTTGAGAAAATAAAATTTTTGTATTACCTTTGCAGTCGCAAGTGAGTATCGCACCGTGCATTGCGAAAAGGTGTGCTGTGTTGCTTGTTGTTGCCCTTAGTTTACTGAATGGCAAGAATTTGTTTGAATAAATAACTTGTTCTGAATCGTTATGCCGAAGATTTCAAATCGCGGAGTCATTATGCCTGCGTCGCCAATCCGCAAATTGGTGCCGCTGAGCAATGCTGCAAAAAGCCGCGGCATCAAAGTGTATCACCTGAATATCGGTCAGCCCGACCTCCCCACGCCTCCCGAGGCGCTTGAGGCACTGAAGCACATCGACCGCAAGGTGCTCGAATATAGCCCCAGCGACGGAATACGCTCGCTGCGCGAGAAACTCGCCACCTATTATCACCGCTTCAACATCGACGTTACGCCCGACGACATCATCGTCACCGTGGGTGGCTCGGAGGCGGTGCTGTTTGCCTTTATGGCGTGTCTCGACCCGGGTGACGAGATTATCGTGCCCGAACCCGCCTATGCCAACTACATGGCGTTTGCCATCTCGGCAGGTGCGGTGATAAAGACCGTCACCTCGTCGATCGACGAGGGCTTTGCGCTGCCACCGGTGGAGAAATTCGAGGAGCTTATCACTCCACGCACCAAGGGTATTCTCATCTGCAACCCCAATAACCCCACGGGCTACCTCTACACGCAGAGCGAGATGAACCAGCTGCGCGACATAGTGAAGAAGTACGACCTTTTCCTCTTCAGCGACGAGGTGTATCGCGAATTTTGCTACACCGGTGCCCCCTACATCTCGGCATTCCACCTCAAGGGAATCGAGGAGCAGGTGGTGCTAATCGACTCGGTGTCGAAGCGCTACAGCGAGTGTGGCATTCGCATAGGTGCCATCATCACCAAGCACGCCGAGCTGAAGAAGAACGTGATGAAATTCTGCCAGGCACGCCTCAGCCCGCCATTGCTCGGACAGATTGTAGCCGAGGCTTCGATTGACGCCTCGCCCGAATATATGCTCGACACCTACAACGAGTATGTGGAGCGACGCAAATTCCTCATCGACGGCATCAACCGCATTCCGGGCTGCTACTCGCCCATTCCCATGGGCGCATTCTACACCGTGGCGCGACTCCCGGTAGATGACGCCGACCGCTTCTGCGAGTGGTGCCTGCGAGAATTCCAGTGGGAAGGACAGACCATCTTCATGGCTCCCGCATCGGGATTCTACACAACCCCCGACCATGGTCGCGACGAGGTGCGTCTTGCCTACGTAATCGAGAAGCCCGAGCTTGCCAAGGCACTCGAAGTGCTTCGCCACGCCCTCGAAGCCTACCCCGGCAGCACCCTCCGCTAATCCCACCCTCTCTTAGAATACAATATTTGACTCATTGCGTAAGTTTCGTAACGTAATTTACGCTATGAGTTTTTTGTGCGGAAAAGGGTGTATCAGATGCGGAATCTGATACACCCTCACGTTGCTAAACCCAAAATGCTTGCAGTTTTTTTCTTACCTTATGGACCCGGGGTCTTTTCTCAAAGGCATCGGATCCGGTGTTTATACCGTATTTACTTGTTGAACCGTATTCTATGATTACTCATAATATGTGAATTGAATTAATAGGGTCGTAAGATTATTTGCGACCTTCAAGCACCTCCTGATAGAAAGCTTTCACGTCGCTCCAGTGGTAGAACGGAGCGATGTCGGTGTCAACGGGGATTGAGGTTTCACGCTCGTTGAGCATGAATTTCACAATCACGTCGTCGGCGTTCTTCTTGTTGCGGAAGAACACTATCTGCACGTTTCCTGCCATCGGGGCAATCTTGAAGTCGGTGAAGTGCTTGTAGAACTCGTAAGGGTCGCTCACTGAGTTGTAGCAGTCCTTGAAGCGCAATATTCCGGCAAGTGGAATGAGGTTTCCGTCGTGACCGAAGCGCAGAGTGGCGGCAATGCCACCCTTGGCGATAGCCTCATCGGCACTTTCGAGAATGTTGCGCAGCAACGGACGTGCATTGGCAAGCACAAGCCCGTTGTTGAGCGCGTAGTTGCTGTCGCACACATAGAAGCGATAGTTGAACGCCTGCCACAGGTCAAACAGCTCCTGAGGCTCAAAAAGGTCGAAGAACGACACCTCGGTCTCCATATCCTGCATATCCACGGCGAGCCAGTAGAAGCCCCACATAAGCTCGTGAGGATTGACGTTGCGAGTGACGAAGGTCTCGTCGCAGAAAAGGGTACGCATCATGCGGTCGGGGCGAGTGTGGGCATTCTCGAATTTGCGGTATTCCTCGTGCCACGGTCCGCCCTTGCCGGTGAATTTGTTTGACTCCTCACTGTGATAGTTGAGATAGTTCATGTAGCGCATACTTGCCTCGCGAGTAATCTGCAACTTCGGATTAATCTCCTTGAGTCGCTCGCAGAAAGCGTCCATACTCATGGCACAGCGCATCACAATGGTGGAGCGAGCCGAAATTGCAGGCTCACCCTTGAACACCTGTGGATAGGCAGTAATCATG
>ERZ1032130.17-NODE-17-length-54188-cov-5.932998_pt1 | contig 54188 bp, 46 predicted proteins | sample MGYA00517879_ERZ1032130 | MGnify/ENA primary metagenome ERZ1032130 (study PRJEB33719, sample SAMN04262597) | wastewater metagenome | biome: rural village; feature: animal feces; material: feces | host: Bos taurus | place: El Salvador | collected 2012-01-31 ...
AAGCCGTTTTATACACTGGCGCAAAGAAGTGATAATCCGAAGATTGCATTACTGTTTTCGGTATTGTTCCCGTTTGTTATAGGAATTTTTCATATAAAGGATGTGTGGAAAGACAAGCTGTATTTGGGAAGTCTTCTTATCTGGGGCTTTGGCTTTATGGAAGTATTTTTATTTGTGGAGTCGGGTGCCAGAAGTAAGGATGCAAACTTTATGTGGGGATATTCCATTTCGTTATTTGTTTTGTTTGTCATTTCTCTGGTAAGGTGGATTAGAGATTGTAAGAATAAAGATTTTTTAGGAAAGTATAAGATTTTACGTTACGGATATTTGAGTGTGGCGGGGGGAATATTTGCGTATCACGTCATCTCGGGCATTTGGTTTTTGGGTATATTATTATCAGGTGCCACATATTTTGCATAAAAAGACTGGGAAAGGAGGGCGCATATGAAACTTTCAGTATTAAAAGGTATTGTGTGGGGCGTGGTTTTTGCCGTTTCACTTATTATTTTCGGTCTTTTTACAAACCGTGGAAATCTGGATATGACTGCAAAGATGGAAGATGCTACCCTGCCTTTTATATATTTGGATGTGGAAGGTCGAGAAGTGAATTGCCTTTTTGGTTATAAGGAGTCTATGGAAACGGCCTATGTACAGAATTGTATAACGCCACTTCCTATAGAAAGAACCTTGAACTTTACATTGGTAGAAAATGGTGTTGTTGCAAAGAAGCTGGAATATGAGTTGAGAAGCATTGATGGACAGCGCCTGATAGAAAACGGTGAGGTTGAAAATACTACAAGAGACGAGAACAAAGTTTTTGCAAGCCTTAAGTTTAAGGATTTGTTGGAAGAAGAAACCGAATATATGCTGATACTTCTTGCAACAACAGAAGAAGGAGAAACACTACATTATTATTCAAAAATTCTTATTTGCGAGAACGAGTATATTGCGGAAAGCATCGATTTTGTATTGGATTTTCACAATAAAACCTTCGACAAAGAACAGGCAAGTGTCCTTACGAAGTATTTGGAATCCAATTCAAGTGCGGATAATTCCAATTTTCATTCTGTGAATATTCATAATAGCTTTGACCAGATTACATGGGGAAATCTTGCGGTCAAAGAGGAAACGGAACCGACAATTACTATTTCTGAGGTGAATGAAGCCATAAGCAGTTATAAGCTGAACTTTGTGGTTTCCAATACGGAAGAGGAAACAACGAATCTGTATCGTGTCAGTGAATATTTCAGAGTAAGACACACGGATACACGAATGTATCTTTTGGACTACGAACGCAATATGGAAAAAATATTTGAGCCGACAGAGGAAAGTTATGACAGTACGAAGATTATTTTGGGCATAGGCGATACAAATATCGATCTTTCTGAGAGTGATGATGGAAAGAATCTTGCGTTTGTAACGGCAGACAGATTGTTTGCTTTTAATATTAACGATGAAAAAATGTCACTGTTATTCAGTTTCTACGAACCGGATAATCTTGAAATTTCGGAAATAAATGACAGACACGATATCAAAATTTTAAATGTGGATGAAACCGGAAATATAACCTTTATGGTTTATGGTTATATGAACAGAGGTGTTCACGAGGGAAAAGTCGGTGTGGCGGTGTACACATACAACAGTTTGAGTTCGGTTGTCAGCGAACAGGTATATATCCCATACGGAAAATCTTATGATGTGTTGAAAACAGATATTGAAAAGCTTTCTTATATCAACCGTAATAATAAGCTGTATCTTTCTTTGGAAAAAGCCATTTACGAAATTGATATTACGGAAAAAACTTATGATGTACTGGCAACGGAACTGGAGACGGGAGAGTATAAAATATCTGACACCGGCAGAATGGTTGTGTGGCAGGATTCCATTAAAAATGACTATACGGCAAAGAAATTGTATTTGATGGATTTAAGTACTGAAGAAATTATGGGTATTGAAGCCGAAAAGAATGAATGCATAAAAGCGTTGGGCTTTGTCGGAGAGGATTTGGTATATGGTCTTGCGTACGAAGAAGATATTGTAGTCAATGAAAATGATGAAATGATGTTTTATATGCATTCTGTCTTAATTCAAAATGAAACAGGAATTATTTTAAAACAGTATAAGCAGGATGATATTTATGTAAAGCAGGCCGTTATTGATGGCGATATGATAAGACTTACAAGAGCCACGAAGACAGTTAATGAGGACACAGTCCGTTTTGAAAAAACGACAGATGATCAGATTGTCAGTGCAAAAGAAAGCAGTAGCGGTGAAAACTATGTGGAAACCGGTTATTCCAACCTATATAAAACCTTTGTGCGAATTGTGATTGACGGTAAAATTACACCGAAGGATGTGCATTATACTGAACCGGAGCAGGAGCTGTATGAAGGCGAAAAAATACTGGCTGTGAACTATGAAGAGGTGGAAGAACGCTTCTATGTATACAATGCCAAAGAACTGCTGGGAATATATGATAAAGAAAATGAGGCAGTACAGTATGCTGTTGCAAATAATGCGTGGGTAATTAATGATTATGGCAGTTATGTATGGCGCAAGGAAAGCCGCAGTAATAAAAATCAGATTATGGCTATTAAAACGGCAACGGTTACTGAAGATAAAACAAGTTTAGGTGTGTGTCTGGATACGATTTTGGCGTTTGAAGGAATTATGAGAAATTCATCCTATCTTTTAGAACAGGGCAAAAGTGTGACAGACATACTGAGTGAAAATCTTGAAAATGTACAGGTACTGGAACTGACAGATTGTAGTCTTGATAATGTTTTGTATTATATCAATATGGACATACCGGTGTTGGTCAGAATGGGACAGAAAAAAGCGGTGTTAGTTACCGGCTTCAATGATTCCGAAGTTGTTATTCTTGATCCTGATGCAGGCACACTGTCAAAAGTGAAGAAAAAACAAGCCGAAAAGACATTTGAAGAAGCCGGTAGTTATTATATTACTTATGTTCCTATAGGATAGTTATTACTTGGTGTAGCCGGGAAAAAGAGCTTTCCTGTGTTTTTCCAAAAGGAGTAGGAGTGCAATACCTAAAACTCCGCAGGAAATAAGTTCACCGATGCCGACTGTGATGGCAAAATAATATAAAGTGCCTTCAAATTGGTACACAAAAGCCAGCACGGGCGGAACGAACAAAATATTAAAGATAATTGGCGGGAGTGGAGTTAAATATTTCCACTTCCGCAATTTATATGTGAAAATAGCTCCAAGTAATGTGGCAAGGCTCCCGAAAATGATATCCAGTGGGACACAGCCTGTTAAAATATTGCTCAATATACAGCCTACAAACAGACCCGGAATGGCTGCGGGCGTGAAATAGGGCAAAATTGTCAGTGCCTCGGAAAAACGAACCTGAATTGCGTAATTGGCAAGACCTAATGCATTTGCAATGAGTGTCAGAACAACATAAAGAGCCGCAATGATTGCAGCGTGGGCTATAAAAAGCGCCTTAGAATTTTTTTTCATAAATATCTCTCCCTAGTTTTATTTTTTTTGACCGCTTTGCGGTTGGGTCAGGATGGTTTCGAACTGACCGAGGCTAAGTATAACATAAAAAAGATGGGTGTCAAAATTTTTAACACCCACAAAATTGCCTGTATATATTTCATAAATAAAAGTTTTTAGATTGTTTCATTGTTTTTATATCTTGTAACAACACTTTGAATTCTTTCTACAGGGTTTAATAAGTCACTGATGGAAGAATCGTGGTTCAGTGTATCAATGATGTAAGCAATGTATTTACTCATATCACAGTTGATATACCAAGGTTTGTCCAGTAATTCCTGTGGCTGGTAAATAAGGTTTGTCGTAAGAACTTTATCAATTAAGCCCTTTTCGTAATATTCATCAAACTTTTCAAGACCGTTTGTAAATAAGCCGAAAGTAGAGAATACGAAGATACGGTTAGCTTTTCTGGCTTTTAAAGCAGCTGCTACTTCAAGCATACTTTCGCCGGAAGAAATCATATCGTCGATGATAATCATATCTTTTCCTTCCACACTTGTACCGAGGAATTCGTGAGCTACGATTGGGTTACGACCATTCACAATCTTTGTGTAATCCCTTCTCTTATAGAACATACCCATATCAAGACCAAGTACGTTGGCAATATAGATAGCTCGTCCCATACCACCTTCATCCGGGCTGATAACCATCATATGGTCAGAATCAATGTTAAGTCCTTTCACACTTCTTAAAAGACCTTTGATGAACTGGTATGCAGGCTGAATTGTTTCAAAACCATGAAGAGGAATTGCGTTCTGAACTCTTGGGTCGTGCGCATCAAATGTAATGATGTTGTCTACGCCCATTTTAACCAATTCCTGAAGTGCCAGAGCACAGTCCAAAGATTCTCTGGCGGTTCTCTTGTGCTGTCTGCTTTCATAAAGGAATGGCATAATGACAGTGATTCTTCTTGCTTTACCGCCTACTGCAGCAATAATTCTTTTCAAATCCTGATAGTGGTCATCAGGAGACATATGATTTTCGTGTCCGCAGAGTGAATAAGTAAGACTGTAGTTTGCTACGTCTACTAAAAGGTAAAGGTCTGTACCACGTACAGATTCGTTAATAACACCTTTTGCTTCACCTGAACCAAAACGTGGAACCTTTGCATCCAAAATATAAGAATTACGCTGATAGCCTGAGAATGCAAGGCTGTCTTTGTGTTCGCTTTCACGTTCTGTTCTCCATTTTACAAGATAATAGTCTACTTTTTCTCCAAGGGAACGACATCCTGCCAAAGGAATCATTCCTAAAGAGCCAACCGGTATAGTTTCTAAATTACGTTTTTCTTCACGTGTACCCATGAAAAAATCCTCACTTTCTTATAGAAGCTGTTTTTTTGTATATACGAATGTCCGGACCGGACAATTTGCACAATTTATACTTTGCAGTAATTCGCGAAAAAATTCTGTCAGAATATAAATCCATTAAATGCTTTAACGTAAGATTTGTAGAAATAATGGTAGATTTATTTCTCAGAATTCGTTCTGTTATTAATGAAAAAAGGCTGGTAAAAACAAAAGAATTTGTAATTTCTGTGCCTAAGTCATCAATTACCACCAAGTCACAATTATATATATCTTCTTTGCTTGTGTAAAGGTTTTCTTTGGAATCTTTTCTGAAATCGTTTTCTGCAAGCACATCAAAAAGATGGGATGAGCTGAAATAAAGTACGGAATAACCCTTGTCCAACAGCTCCTTTGCTATGCAACAGGACAGAAACGATTTCCCGACACCGACACTACCATAAAGAAGAAGATTTTCTTTATTTGATTCAAAGTTATCTACAATATTATGGCAAAGAGCGACTGCTTCACGAAAATGCAGTAAGTCCTCGCCTTCGTAGTATTCTTCCGATAAAGTACTGAAATTGTCTGTTTCCAATAGCTTTGCAATGTTAGATTGCTCATAGGATACGGAAAGTATTTGTTTCTTGAGGCAGAAACATTTTTCACCGCCAATATAGCCGGTATCCTTACAGGCAGGGCAGTTGTATTGCATTTCCAGATAATCCTCTGGAAAACCGTTTTGCAAAAGCAATTGTTTCTTTTTGGAAGAAATCTCTGCAAGCGCAGCTTTTAAGGCATCACGCGCAGCAGCATCTCCATCAAGCAGTCTTCTTGTGTAGGACATAGATACTGTAGGAATGGACTCTTCTAAAGTTTTATATTCAGGAATCTTGGCATAAACTTCGTCAAAACGTTTGCTTAGTTCGTACTGATGCTGTAATTGTAGTTTGTCGTACTTACGCATAATCGCATCAAACTGTGTGTTGTTCATAGCCATAGCCTTTCCTCCCTAATTACTAAGAAATTGTTCTTCAATTGCATCAAAATTGTAATTGCGATGTTCAAATTGATGGAAACTGCTTTTTTTATACGTTGGTTTTGTTGCAGTTTCAGCAGTTTTACTTTCCTTGTATTTTTTATCTAATTTTTCGATATCTGTTAAGGTAATAACCTGACTTTTTTTCCATTCCTGCAAAATCTTATCAGCATATTGCAGACGTCCCTTGTCAGTGCCTCTGACAGACCTTTTGCAAGCTTCTAAAATAATATCGTCGGTAAAGCCCAAATCCTTAGACCAGGTATGTACATAAGAAGCTTCTTCGTCTGTCGGAACGGTTGATTTTCCAAGTGCCTTCATAACCGTGTACACAATTTTTGCATACTTGTAGGAAAATTCTTTTGCCTGAGAAGGGGTTTTGATACCATTCTCCGCCCAGTTTATTGCCACTTTTTCAATATAATGAAAATCGGTTTTACCGCGTTCAATGCAGTACTGGAACAAGTAATCAATCAAATCAACGGACATTTTTAATGTTTCGATAAAGAAATAGATTGTTTGTAAATCTGAACTGCTAAGAGGTCTTCTCAAATAGGTCTCTACAATAAAGAGGAGTTCTGTAGTTGACTCTTTTTCTTTAAACTGCTTTAAATCATCCAGCGAACATGCCGGCTTTTCGTAGGTATCTGCATTGTTTTTGACAATCGATATAACTTCGGTTTCCGGTTTGGAAACAGCACTCTTTGGTGTGGTGGAAGCTTTCTCGGCCTTTTTGATGGCAGCCGGAGATGCTACCGGTACAGTGTCTTTTTCCAAAGCAGGTTTTTGCGGGAACGGAAGCATATGGATGCCTGTAAGCTGGTTCTGCTCGTCCAAATCCAAAGAAAGAATTCCCTGCTTTTCCCAATATTTCAACGCACGGATAATATCTTTTTCAGGATAGTTCAAAAAATCTGCCATTTCGCATATGCTTGTGGACAGACCTTCCCCCATCGTACGAAGAAGATACAGATAAATCTTAATCTGCGCTGCGTTAGCATCCGGCATATATTCATCTATAAAATAATTGGACACAACAGTTGTCTTGTGGCTGTTGTCCTGATAAATCGTTAATGGGGTCATAATTTCACCTTTTTCTTTCATTTCAAAGTAATGCAAATTATAGCACAGGAATGAAAAAAAGGGAATAGCCAAAAAGTCGGGAAACCTTGAATTTACTGGGGTTTTCGGACTTTGTGGATAATGTGGAAAATGTGGAAATCGGGATGAAAAAGTTGACAAATGATGTAAAAACTGCGATTTTTAAAGAAGAAAATTATCCACATCCGAAATAAAAAATATCCACAATATTTTTGCAAAGTTATTCGCAAAAAAGTTGTGGATATTGTGGAAAACTATTTGCCAATCAGATTTTCACCGATTTTTACAACATCTCCGGCGCCCATAGTTATCAACAAATCGCCGTTGATACATTTTTCCAATAAAAAATTTTCAATTTCATCAAAAGATGGGAAATAATAGCATTTTTTCCCGAGTTTTTCGATTTCTGCCTGCAAAGTTTTTGAGCTGATACCCAAAGTGTCCTTTTCTCTGGCGGCATAAATGTCGGCTAAAATAATATTTTCTGCCAAAGAAAGTGCTTCGGCGAATTCTTTCAAAAATGCCTTTGTTCTTGTATAAGTATGTGGCTGGAATACACACCACAAATGATTATGCGGATAATTTGCAGCCGCAGTCAGTGTTGCGCGGATTTCTGTCGGGTGGTGGGCATAGTCGTCGATAATGGTTACGCCACCAATGCTTCCTTTGTAGTCAAAACGTCTGTCAGTTCCGCCAAAGGCTTTTAAAGCATCCTTAATAATATTGCAGTCAATACCTTCCAATGTGGCAAAAGCAATAGCGGATAAGGCGTTACTTATATTATGAAGTCCGGGAACGCTAAGGCTATATTCAACGTGGTGTCCCTCTTTAGATATCACCGTGAAGGTGGGATATCCATTTTCGTTATAAGAAATATCGGTAGCATAGAAATCGTCTGTTTCTTTAAAACCATAGGTTACAATCTTGCACGTTAAAGCTTTGCAAAGTTCTTCATATTTATCTATATCGCTGTTGATGATTAAAGTTCCGTCTGACGGTAATAACTTTGCAAATTTTCTGAAGGAATCACGTATGTCGTTTATATCTTTAAAAAAGTCAAGATGGTCTTCTTCCACATTCAGTATGATAGCTGTTTTGGGAAAAAAGCTTAAAAAGCTGTTGGTGTATTCGCAGGCTTCGGTTACAAAATATTTGCCTTGACCTACACGGATGTTGCCGCCGATGGATTTGTAAATGCCGCCGATGGATAAGGTCGGGTCTGTGTCTGCTTTTAACAGTATTTCAGAAATCATCGATGTAGTGGTTGTTTTTCCGTGGGTTCCGCTGATGGCTACAGGGAGTTCGTAGTTTTTCATCAACTGTCCAAGGAGCTCTGCCCGGGAAAGTGAAGGAATGTTTTTATCCTTCATTGCCTGCCATTCCGGGTTATCTTCCTTGATTGCACTGGTATAAACTATTACGTCAATATCATCAGTAATATTTTCGTAACGTTGTCCATAAAATATAGTAGCTCCTCTTTCAGAAAGGAGATTTGTTAAGTCAGATTCTTTCATATCGGAGCCGGAAACTTTGAAGTTTTTATTCAAGAGTATTTTAGCAAGACCACTCATGCTGATTCCACCAATGCCTATAAAATAAATGTGAACCGGGCTGTCAAAATTTACCTGATACATACGTTCCATCCTCTTTTATAATTGATTTAGGAAATATCCTACTTAGTGTATTATACGCATTTTGTTTGAAAAAACCAATACCTTGGTGGGAAAAATATTTCTATCATGGCATTGATTGGTTGATTTGCCACATACTATTCAGATGTTTCGCGTAAATATGCAAAATGCACAAAGGAAATTCCCAAAAGTAAAAAGAAATAGTAAAAAATTCCCATAAAGAGGAGTTTTCGTTATTCACTTTTAGGAAAATGTATGTTATAATTTAATAACCCACGAGGGAATAATTGTACAAGAGGTAGAGACATGATTAAAAAAGAGATGATTGCTATGCTTTTGGCAGGCGGACAGGGTAGCCGACTTGGAGTGTTAACCTCTAAGGTCGCAAAACCCGCAGTGGCATTTGGAGGGAAATATCGAATTATTGACTTTCCATTAAGTAACTGCATTAATTCGGGAGTAGATACAGTGGGTGTTTTGACTCAGTATCAGCCGCTTAGGCTGAATACACATATCGGAATCGGTATTCCGTGGGATTTGGACCGTAATATCGGTGGCGTGACTATTTTGCCTCCATATGAGAAGAGCCAGAACAGCGAATGGTACACAGGAACGGCTAATGCAATTTATCAGAACATTGATTATATGGAAAGCTTTAATCCGGACTATGTTTTGATTTTATCCGGTGACCATATTTACAAAATGGACTATGAAGCGATGCTTGAGTTTCATAAGAAAAACGGCGCAGATGTTACCATCGCAGTTATGCCTGTTCCGATGGAGGAAGCAAGCCGTTTTGGTATTATGATTACAGATGACAACCGCAAAATATGTGATTTTGAAGAGAAACCTGAAAATCCGAGAAGTAATTTGGCTTCTATGGGAATTTACATATTCAGCTGGAAGACATTAAAGGCAGCTTTGATTGCAAATGCGGAACAGTCAGGTCTTGATTTCGGTAAACATGTTATTCCGTTCTGTCATACGCAGAATAAAGCAATGTATGCTTATGAATTTAATGGTTACTGGAAAGATGTAGGAACGCTGCATTCTTACTGGATGGCAAATATGGAATTGATTGATTTGGTTCCCGATTTTAATTTGTATGAAGAATATTGGAAAATTTATACAAAGAGTCAGGCGTTGCCACCACAGTATTTTTCGGGAGAAAGTGCTGTTGAAAAAAGTATCATAGGAGAAGGCAGTGAAATTTACGGTCAGGTATACAATTCCGTCATTGGTTGTGGTGTTACCATTGGAAAAGGTACTGTTGTCAGAGATTCCATTATTATGAATGAAACAGTAATCGGTGAAAACTGCGAAGTTTACAAAGGAATCATCGCTGAGAATGTCGTAATCGGCAATTATGTGAAATTAGGTATCGGCGATGAAGTTCCAAATGAAAAAGACCCGCACATTTATAACCACGGTATTGTTACCATCGGTGAAAAGAGTATTGTACCGGATGGTATCAGCATAGGTAAAAACTCTGTAGTTGCAGGTGTTACTACCTACGAAGATTATGAGAATAATTATTTGCCAAGTGGTAGAGCATTGTTGAAAGCAGGTGGAGAGAAATGAGAGCAGTAGGAATTATTTTAGCCGGTGGCAACAACCATAGAATGAAAGAATTATCTCAGAAAAGAGCCATTGCAGCCATGCCTATTGCAGGCAGTTATCGAAGCATTGACTTCGCACTGAGTAATATGTCCAATTCTCATATCCAGCAGGTGGCTGTTATGACACAGTACAATGCGGGAAGTCTGGGAGACCACTTAAATTCATCAAAATGGTGGGATTTTGGACGTAAACAGGGTGGTCTTACCGTATTTACACCGAGTATGACCAGTGAAAACAGTTTCTGGTACCGCGGAACTGCCGATGCAATTTATCAGAATCTTTCTTATTTGAAAAACTGTCATGAACCGTATGTTGTTATTGCATCCGGTGATTGCGTTTATAAATTGGATTATAATAAGGTGCTGGAATATCACATTAATAAGCAGGCTGATTTTACTGTGGTAGTAAAAGAAATGCCGGCGGATGTAAATGTAGAGCGTTTCGGTACTGTACAAATGGCCAGGGATAACCGCATTACAAGTTTTGAGGAAAAACCGATTGTGGCAAGGTCTAATACCATTTCCTGCGGTATTTATGTAGTACGTAGACGTCAGCTTATCGAACTCATTGAGCAGAGTGCGGAAGAAGGACGCTTTGATTTGGTAAAGGATATCCTGATTCGTTTTAAGGATATGAAACGTATTTATGGCTATAAAATGGAAGGCTACTGGCAGAATATCGCTACAGTGGAAGACTATTTTAAGACAAATATGGACTTTTTGCAAAAAGATATCAGAGATTATTTCTTCAGACAATATCCGGATATTTATACAAAGGTAGACGATTTACCGCCGGCAAAGTATAATTATGGAGTGCATGTAAGAAACAGTCTTGTTGGTAGCGGTTGTATTGTAAACGGCACCATTGAAGATTCGGTAGTATTTAAGAAAGCATACATTGGTAATAATTGTTATATCAAAAATTCAATTATTATGAATGATGTATATATTGGTGACAATTGTCACATCGAGAATTGCATCGTAGAAAGCCACGGTACGATTCGAGAAAACTCATACTTCAAGGGAGAAGACGGGATCAGAATTCTAATTGAAAAAAACGACAGATATGTAATTTGACATCACGGGGAAACAAGCAATAAGGGGGATAACCAAAGAGCAGGGGGGACAGCCGGATGAAGGTTACAGATGTAAGGGTTCGCAAGATTACTAACGAAGGCAAGATGAAAGCAGTGGTATCGATTACTTTTGATGATGAATTCGTGGTACACGATATCAAGGTAATTGAAGGTGAAAAAGGCTTATTTATTGCAATGCAAAGTAAAAAGGGTAATGATGGGGAATATAGAGATATTGCCCATCCGATATCTGCAACAACCAGAACAGAGATACAGCGGTTAATCCTTGAGAAGTATGAAGAAGCATTAAAAGAATTGAATTAGAGTTTGGTATCCTAAAGAAAGAGAGTCGATTTTGGTGAAAACTATAATTGATTCTCTTTCTTTATTTATTTTCGTAAGTGTGCTATGATATTCATAATGCGTAAAAGTAGAAAGGAAAGTAAAATGTATATCATAGTTGGTTTAGGAAATCCCAAAAAAGAATATGATAATACCAGACACAATATCGGGTTTGATGTAATAGATGCTCTGGCGGATGCTAATAGAATCGGTATGACAGAGAAAAAACACAAAGCAATTATCGGAAAAGGTATCATTGCGGGACAAAAGGTCGTTCTTGCAAAACCACAGACGTATATGAATTTGAGTGGTGAGAGTGTCAGAGAACTGGTGGATTATTATAAAATTGATGAAACTGTGGAACTGGTAGTTATTTCTGATGATATCAGTCTGGATGTGGGACAGCTTCGCATTCGCAAAAAGGGAAGTGCAGGCGGTCACAACGGACTAAAAAATATTATTTTACATTTAGGTCATGATACTTTTCAAAGAATCAAAATGGGTGTAGGTGAAAAGCCGAAGAACTATGATTTGGCTGATTATGTTTTGGGACATTTTTCCAAAGAAGAACGTCTCATTATGGATGATAGTGTTTTGGATGCCTGTAAGGCAATCGAAATGATAATAAATGATGATACAGACGGAGCTATGAATCTTTTTAATAAGAAGAAAAGCGAGTAGTATTGTGCTCCGGTTACGTGGAATTGGCAGTGAGGTAATAAAGTGAAGTTTTTAGTTGCACCGATGCAGGAAATGGCTGCCTTTGAAGAGGCGAAGAAACTGCTTGCAAAGAAAGAAGTAAATATTGGTTTTTCGGGTCTGTCTGACAGTTCAAAGCTTCATATGACTTATGCGCTCACGGAAGAGTTTCGTAACAAATTGATTGTCACATACAGTGATATCCGGGCAAGGGAAATCTATGAGGAATATCGTTTTTATGATCGCATGACCCATATATATCCGGCAAAAGATTTGATTTTTTATCAGGCGGATATTCACGGGAATGAATTGACACAAGGGCGTGTGAAGGCATTAAGAAGAATTGCAGAGAATAAGCCGGTTACGGTTGTAACTACTTTCGACAGTCTTATGACCCCGCAGGTACCGCTTCCTGTTTGGAAGGCACATATTTTAAAGCTTAGTAAGGGCGGACCTCTGGATGAGAGAAATATTGCTACCCGGCTTGTTAATATGGGATATGAGAAAAATTATCAGGTAGAAGCACCGGGACAGTTTAGTATCAGAGGCGGTATTATAGATATATTTGATCTGACGGAAGAAAATCCATACCGAATTGAGTTGTGGGGCGATGAAATAGACTCTATCCGAAGTTTTGACATATTGAGCCAGCGTTCCATAGAGAATCTGGAATCCGTTTCCATTTATCCGGCTACAGAGCTTGTACTAAGTAGTAGTGATAAGGAAGCAGGACTTTTGGAAATCCAGAAAGAATGCAAAGAGACGGCTATAAAGTTCAGAAAAAGAGGAAAACCGGAAGAAGCAGCCAGACTGGAAAAACAGGTTGCCGGATTTTTGGAGCAGATTGAATTTCAGACAGGAGCCAACCTTGACAGCTATATTCATTATTTTTATAAATATACGGATTCTTTTTTAGACTATTTTGATGCGGAAAACTCCATTGTTATATTGGATGAGCCGGTAAGAATCAGAGAGCATGCTGATGCGGTGGAACTGGAATTTCGTGAGAGTATGATGCATCGTATGGAAAAAGGCTATTTGTTGCCGAAACAGATGGAACTTTTGTCCTCGGTGGAAGAAACAGCGGCACATATACTTGGAAGAAAGAGTCTGTCTATGGCAACACTGGATATGAAAAATCCGCTTATAAAAGCTCGCAACAAATTCGATATTACAGCAAAAAGTATTTCATCGTACAACAACAGTTTTGAAGCGCTTGCAAAGGACTTGGAAAAATATCGGAAAAACGGATACAGAATTGTTTTATTATCAGGCTCCAGAAGTCGTGCCCAGAGACTGGCAAACAACTTGCAGGATATGGATATTCCGGCGTTCTTCACAGAAAATCCGATGAGGATTTTGAAGGCAGGAGAAGTGATGACGTATTACGGGTCAGTTCATAAAGGATTTGAATATCCTATGATTAAATTGGTTGTCATCAGTGAAAGTGATATTTTTGCCACGGAGAAGAAAAAGAAAAAAAGAAAAACCTCTTATGAAGGTCAGAAAATTCAGAATTTTACAGATTTGAAGGTGGGTGATTATGTCGTCCACGAACACCATGGTCTGGGAATATACAGGGGAATTGAAAAGGTTGAGGTGGATAAGGTTGCCAAAGACTATATGAAAATTGAGTATAGGGACGGTGGCAATTTATATGTTCTGGCAACCGGATTTTCAGTCATTCAAAAGTATGCATCTGCAGATGCGAAAAGACCGAAAATCAATAAGCTGGGAAGCAAAGAGTGGGGAAATACCAAGTCAAAGGTACGCGGCGCAGTAAATGAGGTCGCAAAGGATTTGGTACAGTTGTATGCGGCAAGACAACAAAAGGAAGGCTATCCTTTTGGAAAGGATACGGTGTGGCAGAAGGAATTTGAAGAAATGTTTCCTTTTGAAGAAACAGCTGACCAATTGTCTGCTATTGAAGAAACCAAGAAGGATATGGAAAGTACCAAAATTATGGACCGCTTGATTTGCGGTGATGTAGGCTATGGCAAGACGGAGGTAGCTATCAGAGCGGCGTTTAAAGCGGTGCAGGAGGGAAAACAGGTAGTTGTTTTAGTGCCTACAACTATTTTGGCGCAGCAGCATTACAACACGTTTTCACAGCGTATGAAAGACTTTCCTATCCGAGTAGATTTATTGTCCAGATTCCGTACCGGAGCGGCGGCAAAGAAAACACTGACAGATTTACAAAAAGGGCTTGTGGATATTGTTATCGGTACCCACAGAGTCTTGTCGGATGATGTGAAGTTTAAGGATTTGGGGCTTCTTGTAATCGATGAAGAGCAACGTTTTGGCGTGGCTCACAAGGAAAAAATCAAGAAGATGAAGGAAAACATTGATGTTTTGACTTTGACTGCAACACCGATACCAAGAACGCTTCATATGAGTCTTATCGGAATCCGTGATATGAGTGTTTTGGAGGAAGCACCCAATGACAGAATGCCGATACAGACCTACGTTATGGAATATAACGAAGAAATGGTGCGCGAAGCAATAGTCAGGGAATTAGCCAGAGATGGTCAGGTCTACTATGTGTATAACAGGGTAAATAACATTGCCGATGTGGCGGCAGACCTTAATAAACTGGTTCCGGAAGCAAATGTGGCTTATGCCCATGGACAGATGAAAGAATCGGAACTGGAAAAAATTATGCTCGATTTTATTGAGGGAGAAATTGACGTACTTGTTTCTACAACAATTATTGAGACGGGACTGGATATCCCGAATGTAAATACAATGATTATCCACGATTCAGATAATCTTGGTTTATCCCAGTTATATCAGTTAAGAGGACGAGTGGGACGTTCCAACCGAAATGCCTATGCATTTTTAATGTATAAGCGTGACAGGATGTTGAAAGAGGTAGCTGAAAAACGTTTGCAGGCGATTAAAGAATTCACGGATTTGGGGAGCGGTTTTAAGATTGCAATGCGGGACTTGGAAATACGAGGAGCGGGAAATCTGCTTGGTAAAGTACAACACGGCCATATGGAAGCGGTTGGCTATGATTTGTATTGCAAAATGCTTAATGAAGCCGTGAAAAAAGAAAAAGGTATTGAAACAATCGAAGATTTTAACACAACTATTGATTTAGATGTAGACGCATTCATTCCAAACGAGTATATTATGAATGAGTACCAAAAACTGGATATTTACAAACGTATAGCAAGTTGCCTGAGTAGTCAGGAATGTGATGATATGTATGATGAGATGAAGGACCGATTCGGCAATGTGCCGAAATCGGCTGATAATCTTCTTCGTATTTCACGAATCCGACTTAAGGCGCATAGACTATATGTGTCAGAGATGAAAGGAAAAAATGGGGAAATCCGCATTATGATGCATAAAGATGCAAAAATAAAAGTGGAAAATATACCGATTTTTCTTCAAAGATACAGAAAAGAACTTTCTTTTCAGGCGGCGGGTACGCCAACGTTTTTCTTTAAATATATAAAGACAGGTATTGTTGAAAAAGATGCTGAAAATTTATTGATGTATTCAAGCACTTTACTTGATGAGATGGAGGAAATTTTATTATGATAATTGATGCACATGTGCATATTGGTGGTGAATCTGTAGGATTTGATATGACGGAAGACATTGTCCTTGAATCTATGGATAAATATAAGATTGATGTATGTCTGATTTCCAATGGTGATTCCGGTGAATACGGACATGATTTAAAAGTGTTGCCAAAGGAAGTTCAGATTGACCAGAAAAAGTCACTTGCGAGAGCCATTCAGTTTGCAAAAGAAAACGAAGGAAGGGTTTATGCGGGGTTCTGGTGTAAACCGCATCACGAGCTTTTGGATGATGAAATAGAGAGAATGATTGCAGAGAATCGTAAGTATCTGGTTTTTCTGAAAGTGCATCCGTATCATTCTAATCTTGCTTTTGATGATGATAAAATGATTCCGTATTTGGACCTTGCGGTAAAATACAATTTGCCGGTGGTTGTGCATACGGGTAGTAGTTATAATGACAGCCCGGAGAGAGTCTATAATATGGCAAAAAGATATCCGCAGTTGAAATTTATTCTGGCTCATATGGGACTTGGAACTGACAATCAGCTTGCTATTGATTTGATGGCAAAAGCAGATAATCTGTATGCCGATACTGCGTGGGTACCTGTCAGTACGACGTTGGAAGTCATTAAACGCTATGGAAGTAAACGAATTGTGTTTGGTACGGATAGCCCGATTGACGGCGTAGATACGTATTATTGCAACAAAGAGGGCGAGCCTAGTCTTTACAGACAATATTTCGGAGAACTGAAAGAAATGCTTTCCAAGGAGGATTATGAGAATTTGATGTGGAGAACGGCCAAAGCGCTATTTGACATTTAAAGAAATTTTCGCTCCGAAAGGAGTATGAAAGGATAGAAGAGATGATATATGACAATGTATTAGACGCGATGGGGCAGACCCCGATTATACGTCTTAGCAGAATGAATGATGAAGACAGCGCGGAGGTGCTGGTAAAATTTGAAGGCCTTAACGTAGGCGGTTCTATTAAAACCAGAACAGCCTACAATATGATTAAAGCCGCAGAAAAGAAAGGTTTCATCAACCAGGATACGATTATTGTGGAGCCCACAAGTGGAAATCAGGGTATTGGTCTTGCACTGATTGGTGCGGTAAAAGGCTACAAAACCGTTATTATTATGCCGGACTCTGTAAGTGAAGAAAGACGTAAACTTGTAAGACACTATGGTGCAGAGGTGATTTTGGTACACGATGCCGGAAATATCGGTGAATGCATTGATGAATGTCTCCAGACAGCACTTCGTATGGCAAAAGAAAATCCGAACGTTTATGTGCCACAGCAGTTTGAAAATGAGGCTAATCCAAAGGTACATAAGCATCATACAGCACTTGAGATAATGGAACAGGTGGCAGGACCTATTGATGGTTTTTGCTCGGGAATCGGTACAGGCGGAACAATCACAGGTATCGGAGAAGTGTTAAAAGCGCAGAATCCGGATATTACAATCTGGGCAGTAGAGCCGGAAAACGCAGCGATTCTGGCAGGAGGAAACATCGGCACACATCTGCAGATGGGTATTGGTGACGGTCTGATTCCACCGATTTTGAACCAGAATATATATGATGATATTTGCATTATTTCGGATGAGGAAGCCTTACAGACATCTAAGGATTTGGCAAAAAAGGAAGGTCTTATGTGCGGTATTTCCAGCGGAACCAACGTGGCAGCAGCCTTAAAACTTGCTAAAAAACTAGGCAAGGGAAAGACGGTTGTAACAGTGTTACCGGATACGGCAGAGAGATACTTCAGTACACCTTTATTTGAAAATGAATAAATTATTGTATAGAGCATAATGTGTTTATAAAAAATTAGTTGATTCTTTTTGATAATTACATTATGCTCTTTTTATAGGTTTCGTTCTCTTTTAAGGAGAGGACACATCTTATGAGCAAATCTAAAACATTTCAGGAATTAAATTTAGTCGACGGCTTCTTATTTGGAGCATCAACAGAAAATCCGAAAGATGCAGAGTATATTGCAAAAATAATTATTGAAAGAGCCACAGGAAAGAAAGTAAAGGAAGTTACTGTAACACAGGAAAAGCCCTTGCTTGGTGTGGATGTGGGATATCATGGTATACGTATGGACTTATATGTTTCAGAGTATGAAAGGGATAATATCGTTAAAGTGTATGACATTGAACCTAACAGATACGGGATAACTGAATTGCCACGGCGTAGTCGATTTAGTCAGGCGTTAACAGATGCCAAACTTTTGAAATCAGGGGAAAATTATAACGATATGCCGGAATACCTTTCCATATGGATTTTAACAAAGGACCCTTTTGGAAAAAATCAAATGCTATATTGTGTCAAAAATTATGTGGCAGGATTCCCTGAGATTGTGTATAATGACGGTGTAACAAAACTATTTTTGTATGTGGGTGGAGAACTTGGAGGTAGTGAAGCATTGAGGGATTTGCTTCGCTATTTCGGAAAATCGGATAAAAACAATGTTGTGGATGAAGACATTGAAAAACTACATACAATTGTGGAGAAGATCAAACACAATCGAAAGGTAGGGGAACAGTATATGACGTGGCAGGAGATGTTGGATTACGAGAAAGAAGAAGCAAGACAGGAAGCGCGTGAAGAAGGTCTGGCAGAAGGCAGGGCGAAAGGTCTGGCGGAAGGTCTGGCGGAAGGTCTGGCGGAAGGACGAGCAGAAGGACGAGCAGAAGGATTGAAAGAAGGGCGGTTGGAAAATATCGCAGCAACTATTAAAGTTTGCAAAAAACTTGGTGCTTCAGATGAACAAATTATTTTAAATTTGATAAAAGAATTCAATTTTTCAGAAGAGGAAGCAAAAGCATATCTTATGAATTGTAACTATTAAGCTATTTTATGACAGAGAACGAAACCTATAAAATGTAGAATGAGTACAATTTTTAGATGATATTATGCAAGAAAATAAACTCTTGGGTGAGATATAATACAAATATATATTATATCTATGGGAGGGTTAGTATATGAGCAGTATAGTAGTATCAGGTCTTGCAAATGTGGAGACAACTTTGAACATTGGTCAGTTTCCGGTGCAATATTCCCCAATTGAATACAGATTTTTTGGACTAAAATCCAATGTGGCGGGAGTTGCATATAATGTGGCAAAAGCGCTTGTTACTTTAGAAAATAATGTAGAACTACTTTCTATGGTTGGAACAGATGGCGAAGGCAAAGTGGTTTTAGAGGGTATGAAAAATGCCGGAGTCAGTGATACATATATTTTGCCGAAACTGAGCGAGACACCGACAAGTCTGATTTTGTTTGATGATGAAGGAAAGAGAAAAATTTATTGTGATTTGAAAGATATTCAGGAATCCAATTATCCGATGGAAAATGTGGATGAGGTACTGAAAGAATGTGATTTGGTGGTAGCGTGTAACTGCAACTTTAACCGTCCGCTCTTAAAGCTTGCGAAGGAAAAAGGCAAGACAATTGCAACGGATGTACACGTGCTTTCAGATTTAAGTGATGAATATAACAGAGAGTTTATGCAATACGGAGATATCGTATTTTTAAGTGATGAAATTATAGTTTCAGATAATAAAAATCCTTGGGATTTTCTTCGGGAAATGTATGGAATGTATGCACCGAAAGTCATTGTTCTCGGACGAGGCTCAAAGGGGGCACTTATGTATCTTGGAGAAAAGGATGAATTTGTGGAACTTTCGGCAGTGAAAACAAATGATGTTGTAAATACAGTTGGTGCAGGAGATGCCCTGTTTAGTGCTTTTGTGCATTTCTATGCAAAAGATTTGGAACCTATAGAGTGCCTGAAACGGGCACAGATTTTTGCATCACTTAAAATTGCTTACAATGGTGCATCACTGGGGTTTGCAAGTGAAGAAGAGATAGAAAGATGGTATAAAGAAATTTATGGCGAATAAATATAGAGCGACAGAAAAATTATATGACAAAGATGCATATGCGACTACGTTTGATGCAACAATTTTACAGGTAGAGCCGGCGAAAACCGGACTCTGCCTTATTTTAGATAGAACCTTGTTTTTTCCGGAAGAGGGTGGACAAAACAACGATAAAGGAACGCTGACCTGTAAGGGAGTAGAATATGCGGTTTCTTATGTTGCACTTGAAAAACGAGATGGCGTAGAAATGATTTGCCATTATATAAAAGAAGGTGCCGTGGGCACGGATAAGGATGTTTTGCCGCTTTGCGTGGATGCTAAGGTACAGGGAAAAATCGACTGGCAGGACCGATATGATAAGATGCAGAACCATTCCGGCGAACATATTTTATCGGGAATTATCCATTCCGAATTTGGCTTTGATAACGTAGGATTTCATTTAAACGATGAGCTGTTTACGATGGATTTTAACGGTGTAATTAGCAAAGAACAGTTAGAGTTTTTGGAAAAGAGAGCCAATGAAATCGTTATGGAAAATGTAGCGATTTATGGAGAATATATACCTGATGAAGAATTGGCAGTTTTGGAATACCGTAGTAAAAAAGAAATTGAAGGGGCAGTCCGCATTGTGACTATCGAAGGTTATGATAAATGTGCCTGCTGTGCACCACACGTGAAAAGTTCCATTGAAGTAGGAGTGATTAAGATTGTAAAGGCGGAAAATTGGAAGGGTGGTATGCGCCTGACTGTTTTGTGCGGAAACAGAGCTTATAGGGATTATGCGAAAAAGCATGAGCTTTTGCAGAACTTATCCAGAAGTTTTTCAACTTCAGAGGATAAGATTACGGATGTAGTGGAAGGTCTGAAAAACAATCTGGCAGATTTAGAGTTTAAAATGGCATCGTTGGAGTGCCAGATGGCAACGGAAAAACTATTACAAAATCCGATACAGTTTTTTGAAACTTTATCGCCAAAGGCACTGACCAAAGCTATGGATGATGCAATGAGGCAAAAACCATCGGAGTTATTTATGACATTTGTAGGAAACGATGAAAGCGGATATCGTTATATGGTGGCAAGCGCCACACAGAACGTAGAAGAAGTTGGTAAAATGCTTCGCGAGAAACTCGGCGCAAAAGGCGGCGGCAGAGGAACGATGGTACAGGGAATGGTGAATGCCACGAAAGAAAAAATTGAAGAAGAAATTTGTGAGTAATATATATAAGAAACGTAAGAGGGGAACAGTTATGTATAGAATCGGGATATGTGATGACGAGACGGATATCTGCGCTAAAATAGAAGAGATAGTTCTATTGTATGCGAGAAAAAGAGATGTTAATTTGGATACAGAGGTTTGGTATTCCGGAGAAGGTGTTTGCGAATATTTAAAACGAGGGAATAGCATAGATATCCAATAACAGAAAATGAGAAACAGCTTAATAGAATAAAATTTTTAAAAATTGAACTTGTAAAAGGAGACCAACAATGAAAAAAGGGATTTTATATTTGCTTTTAGTAATGTGCTTATGTGGATGTGGTAAGAATGATACAGTTATTGATAATGAACAGCATTCCATTCCAGAGGAAAATACGGCTGAAAATAATAGCTATTCAGAAAGTGAGCAACCACAGGAAAAAAAGGCACCTGAAAAAATTGTATTACCTATAAATTCGAAAGAGGAAACCGTTACTGGTGAGTGGAATGGAGAAAGGTTAGCTAAGATATTTGCTACAATTGGTGAAACAATGTATTTTGGTCAATGGGAAAATGACGGAAATGAATCTGCATTTTACAAAATGAAGATAGGACAAACGAGTTTACAAGAAGTAAATGTAAATATTCCGGAAGGAATGAATATTTACGCAATGACTAACGATGTCTATAATAACTTACATATCTTGTTGCGTACTAAAGTGAGCAGTTCGGAAGATGTTACAAGTATTATAAGAACATTGGATAGCGAAGGTAATCCGGTAAGAGATTTGGATATTTCGAAGGCGATAGAAGGTGAAATATCTATACATCAAGCGTTTCAAGCAGACAGTAAGGGGAATTTTTATGTTACAGGATTGTGGGATACTATAGGAATAGATGCTGAAGGCAATAAAATGTGGATTTTAGAAAATAGAACTATTGAAATAGGGGATTCTTATACAACAATCCTTGGCGGTGACGAAAACCTTTACATACCATACCAAAAAGATGAAACTCTTTATTTGGGAAAAGTAGATACTACAAATGGTACATTGATGGAAGAATATACTTTGTTGGAAATGGATGAGAATGATAGAATTCTTGCTATGGCACAGAGCGAAAACGATGAAATATTGTTATACAGTAGTGCCAGTGGTATATGGAAGTGGAATGAAAGTGATAATAGTCTACAAAATACAATGGAAATGTCGGAGTCTGAACTGGCGAATAATGAATATATTTTAATTCGAGCTTTTTTAGCAGATGGAAGAATGCTGTTGGTAAAGAATATTGATGATGATAAGCGGGTATATCAGTATATTCCGGTTCAAAAATAAGTTAAACAGTATGTAGAAGGTGGAGTTATGAAAAAAGTTTTTTTTATATGCATAACTATGATATTGCTTTTGGTAGGATGTGGAAAAAATGAAGAGAATGAAAATCAAGTTGAGACGTTGGTTTTAGCATCTTTTAGTAATGACACGTCACTTATGAAACAAGTGGAAGCTTTTAATCAAAATCATACAGATTATAAAATAGAAATTAAGCAATATATGCGTTCAGAATATGTAGAAGAGGACGGAATAACCCAATTACAGAGAGAAATAGTATCAGAAAATGGACCGGATATTATTAATTTTGGATACGGATATTCTATAACAGATATTATGGGAGAGTATACAGAAAACTTATATCCATACATTACAAAAATGGCCGGAGAAAATGACACAGAGTACTTTTCTAACATTTTGGAGACTTTCACCTATCAAGAAGGTTTATATGCACTTCCAGTCAATTTTACTCTGAAGACATACGCTGGAAGAAGTTCAGTTATCGGAGAGCAAGAAAGCTGGAGCATAGAAGAATTAATGGACTGCTTTGAACGTGAAAAAGCAAAGTCAAATGGAACTTTAATGCTTTATCCAGGTGAAACAAAAAAGGATGTATTTGGTTCAATCATTATAGGAAGCATTGGAAATTATGTTGATTGGGAAAAGGGGACAAGCAGATTCACAGACGATGAATTCAAGAGGATAATGGAATTTGCAAATCAGTTTCCCGACACCTTACTAATTTCAGAAGGTTTTTCACCAATGCAGTGTTTTGCAAATGGAGAAACATTGTTGTGTCCTGTATCGTTAAGAAATGTTTATGATATATGTGATGCGGAAATGATTTTGGATGAAGAAGTTATTTATATTGGCTATCCGGTGAATGGTAATAATGGAACTGTTGTAGAGCCGGGGGAATTAACACTGGCTATTAGTGCAGGAAGTGAACATAAGGATATAGCATGGGAATTTTTAAGTCAGTTTTTGACTATAGAATATCAACAGGATATGACGAATGGTTTTCCAATCAATAAGACGGCATTTGTAAATCAATTGGTCTTGGCACAATCTATAGAATATGAAATGAATTCTGATGGTAGTCAGAATCCGGTCACTAAAAGTCAGATTCGATTTGAAGGTGAGGAACCTATAGAAATATATCAGATTACAAAAGAACAAAGTGATATATTGTTGAAATTAGTTGAAGAAGCTTCTCTAGGCTCAGCATATGACAGAACATTACATATGATTCTCTTAGAAGAAGTAGATAGTTACTTTAACGGAGACAAAACAGTGGAAGAGACTGCTGAAGTAATGCAAGGCAGAACTTTGGCTTATATAGGGGAATAGAATATTTGTTAGGGAGTTTGATATAGAGTCCTAAAAAGGTGCTTTTGAGTTGCGCTTGTGTATATATAAAAAGCTCTACACATTTTGATTGATGGTGTGCAGAGCTTTTTTAATTATAGCAACTTAAAATTAATGATGGAACAATCTGATTCCTGTAAATGCCATTACCATATCGTATTTGTCGCAGCAGTCGATAACAGCATCGTCACGAACAGAGCCCCCCGGCTGAGCAATATATTTTACGCCGCTCTTGTGAGCTCTTTCGATATTGTCTGAGAATGGGAAGAAAGCATCTGAACCAACTGTAACATCTTTCATACCATCAAGCCAAGCACGTTTTGCTTCGTATGTAAATACTTCCGGTTTTACCTTGAAGATGCGTTCCCAAGCACCATCAGCCAAAACGTCCATACATTCTTCACCCATATAAACATCGATTGCGTTATCTCTGTCAGCGCGTCCAAGTCCGTCTACGAACTGTAAGCCCATAACCTGTGGAGACTGGCGTAAATACCAGTTGTCAGCTTTCTGACCTGCAAGACGTGTACAGTGGATTCTGGACTGCTGTCCTGCACCGATGCCGATTGCCTGACCATCTTTTACATAGCAAACTGAGTTTGACTGAGTATATTTTAATGTAATAAGTGCAATTTTCATATCGATAACGGCATTTTCCGGAAGCTCTTTATTTTTTGTAACAATGTTAGATAATAATTTTTCGTTGCAGTTTAACTCGTTACGGCCCTGTTCAAAGGAAATACCGTAAACCTGTTTTACTTCCAGTTCAGCAGGTTTGTAGTTTCCGTCAATCTGAATTACGTTGTAGTTGCCGTTTTTCTTAGCTTTTAAGATTGCCAGAGCTTCGTCTGTGTAGCCCGGAGCGATAACACCGTCAGAAACTTCACGTTTGATAAGTTTTGCTGTGTCAGCGTCACAAGTATCAGAAAGAGCAATAAAATCACCAAAAGATGACATTCTGTCTGCACCTCTGGCTCTTGCGTAAGCACAGGCAAGTGGTGATAATTCGCCTAAATCGTCTACCCAGTAGATTTTTGCCAATGTATCGGAAAGCGGAAGACCTACCGCAGCACCTGCAGGAGATACGTGCTTGAAAGATGTGGCAGCAGGAAGTCCTGTAGCTTCTTTCAATTCTTTTACCAACTGCCAGCCGTTAAAAGCATCCAAAAAGTTGATGTAGCCCGGTTTTCCATTTAAAACAGTAACAGGAAGTTTGCTTCCGTCTGCCATAAAAATTCTGGAAGGCTTCTGGTTAGGGTTACAACCGTATTTTAACTGAATTTCGTTCATAATTTTTCTCCTTGTAAAATAAAGTAATTAAGCATTTTTGTTGATAATTTTTGTTTCGTAGCTACCTGTTTCAATATCGATGTAACGGACAAATAAAGAAACCTTGTTATCCTCATTTAAGTTTTCCCAAAGCATATTTGCAAATGTGTCCATATCGTTGTCGATGGCAACTAATTTTGGTTCGCCTTCAAAGCTAGGAAGCGGGTTGTCATCATGCATATATGTATGGATAAAGTGACCTTCGCCGTTTACAGGGTTTTCGTATGTAAATGTGTAACGGTTACAAGCCTCAGGATTTCCGTTGTTGCTCTTTAAAATTGACATTGCATAGTGGAAAGTATTGTTTTCTACTTTCATAATGCCGGAAATTCTAGGGGTGTAGTTTGGTCCGTCCGGTTCAAATTCACGGATGCGCAGGGATTGTTCGAATGTTTCACCTTTTGACATGCCATCAAAAATGGTATCTGTCTGGTCACCGTTTGTTACGATTGTGTAGTTGTTAAGAACGCGTACCGGTGCATAGATGATTAAAGAAGGGTCTTCCAATTTGGAAGGGTCGAAAGCTTCTGTGCGGAGACCTTCTCCTTCTGTTACAAATACACGGTTACGGCTGTTTGAACTTCTTCCCATAATAAAGTAAGCTGTTACAGCTTTTTTGCCATCAGGAGTTTTACCGATGACAATTCCACGGCCAGGGTATGCGTTCTGGCTGAGTTCCTGTTTTAAATCAATCATTTTCATAGTAGAATAAACCTCCATTGAAGTAAAATAAAAACCGCCCCAGGCAATCTGTACTCAAGGTACGGTTAGCCCAGGCGGTCGGCAATTCTTTTTGCAAGCCATACTCCCTGTGGGTACTCCCACAACAGATATCATCTGTTTTCCGCCAGTTGTATAACTTTTATTTTGTTACAACATAATTTTACACGAAGAAGATGAAAGTTGCAAGACGGAAAAAGTAAAGAAAAACTTGCATCATAGCAATTTTTCAGATAGTATAAAATGGTAGAATTATGAGAAGGAGAAGTTTTATGAACGAAAACAAAGAATTTAAGCCGTATATTCCGGCTGACAAAGTAACTCCGGAAATTACGGTGACATCCATAGTTATGGGTATACTTTTAGCTGTAATATTTGGTGCGGCTAATGCATATTTGGGATTACGTGTAGGTATGACTGTTTCAGCGTCTATTCCTGCGGCAGTTATTGCTATGGGTGTAATCCGTGTGATTATGCGTAAAAACTCAATTTTGGAAAGTAACATTGTGCAGACAATCGGTTCAGCAGGTGAATCCTTGGCAGCAGGTGCCATCTTTACACTGCCTGCCCTTTTTTTGTGGGCAGCTGAAGGAAAAATGGACAAGCCGGACATTGTTGAAATTACGTTGATTGCACTTCTTGGTGGTTTGCTTGGCGTATTTTTTATGGTACCGCTCCGTAATGCGTTAATTGTAAAAGAACATAGTACGCTTCCTTATCCGGAAGGAAAAGCTTGTGCGGAAGTACTTCTTGCAGGTGAAGAAGGTGGTGCAAATGCATCAACAGTATTCGCAGGTATGGGTATTGCAGCAGCATTCAAATTTGTAATTGATGGACTTAAAGTGGTTCCAAGTGAGGTTTCAGCCAGAGTAAAAGGTTATGCGGGTGAAATCGGAACACAGATTTATCCGGCAGTATTCAGTGTTGGTTATATTTGCGGACCAAGAATTTCATCTTATATGTTTGCAGGTGGTGTATTCAGTTGGATGGTGCTTATTCCAATGATCGTATTATTTGGTGAACAGTTACTTCTTTATCCGGGCACAGCGCCAATCGGTGAAATGTTTGCAAAAGGCGGTGCAAGTGCAATTTGGAGTAGCTACATCCGTTATATCGGTGCAGGTGCTCTTGCAGCCGGTGGTATTATCAGTTTAGTGAAATCATTACCGCTTATCGTGCGTACTTTCAGAGATGCCATCAAAAGTATGAAAGGCGGAATAAGTTCAGGACAGAGCCGTACAGAAAGAGATATTCCAATGACAATTGTACTTGGTGCAATTTTAGTGCTCACATTACTTGTTTGGTTGGTTCCGGCGATTCCTGTAACACTCGTTGGTGCGTTTATTGTTGTAATTTTTGGTTTCTTTTTTGCTACAGTATCTTCCAGAATGGTTGGACTTGTAGGAAGTAGTAACAACCCTGTATCAGGTATGGCAATTGCAACGCTTCTTATTGCAACCTTGATTTTAAAATTAACAGGCGATGCAGGTGCTCACGGAATGCAGAGTGCGATTGCAATCGGTTCTATTATTTGTATCGTAGCTGCTATTTCAGGCGATACATCACAGGATTTAAAAACAGGTTATTTACTTGGTGCAACACCTAGAAAGCAGCAGATTGGTGAAATTATCGGTGTTGTAGCTTCTGCGTTTGCAATCGGAGGAACACTTTATTTGTTAGACAGTGCTTGGGGCTTTGGTTCAGAAGAACTTGCAGCACCACAGGCAACACTTATGAAAATGATTATCGAAGGTGTTATGGAAAGTAACCTTCCTTGGGGTCTTGTTTTTATCGGTGTGTTTGTAGCAATTATTGTAGAAATTTTAGGAATTCCTGTATTGCCATTTGCAATCGGTGTTTACTTACCGGTACAGCTCAATGCTTGTATTATGGTAGGTGGTCTTGTTCGTCTTGCTTTCGATAAGATGAAAAAAGAAGAAAATGATAAAAAACGTATTATTAACGACGGTATTTTATATTGTTCAGGTATGATTGCGGGTGAAGGTTTGGTAGGTATCTTACTTGCACTTCTTGCAGTATTCGGTGTAAGCGATGTTATTGATTTATCATCAAAATTAAACCTTCCTCCGGTTGTGTCAAACATCGGAAGCTTAGTTGTTTTTGCATTGATGATTTTAACAGTACTTAAATTCTCTCTTTGGAGAAAAGTAAAAAAGAATGGTGCAAAAAAGGACGCATAGTCAATGAAAAAGAAAAAAGAAATTATAAAAGAAAACTATTTGGAACGCATTCCGAAACGACCGGAAAAGTATGAGTATACTGTAGGAGATGACGGAAGCGTAACCTTGCATATTGAGAACAAGGGAATTTTCAATAAAATAGCCCAGAAACTATTAAATAAACCGAAAATCAGTTATGTGCATCTGGATGAAATGGGAAGTTTTGTCTGGCCTTTGATGGATGGTAAGATGAACATAACGGAAATCGGGAAACTGGTAGATGAAAAATTTGGAGAAGAAGCACATCCTTTATATGAAAGATTGGCAAAATATTTTCAAATATTAGATAGCTACGGCTTTGTTGAGTGGGTAAAAAAAGATAAATAAATTGCAGAATGGCGGTTGCATCAATGCGATGCAGCCGCTTGTTGTTTCTATGCGTTTTTAGTGAAATATTTTTGACTATCTACTGCATCAGTGTTATAATATACGGGTGAAAATTTGCACATATATATAAATGATGGATATACTAAACGGTGTCGGAAAGGAGATATTATGAAACGGATTATAGATTTTTTACTCAGTATGTTGGGTCTGATAATTTTGTCTCCTATTTTTCTGGTTCTGATTATCTGGATAAAGTTGGATTCAAAAGGTCCGGTATTATTTAAACAAAAACGTGTGGGCATCCATAAAACACATTTTAATATTTTAAAATTCAGAACAATGAAAATTGATACACCTAAAGATACACCGACACATCTTTTGAAAAATCCTGAGCAGTACATTACAAGAGCGGGCAAGTTTTTGAGAAAAACAAGTCTGGATGAACTGCCGCAGATTATCAATATTATTAAAGGGGATATGGCTATTGTGGGACCACGTCCCGCACTTTGGAATCAGTACGATTTGATTGAAGAAAGGGACAAGTATGGTGCCAATGATATAAGACCGGGACTTACGGGTTGGGCACAGGTGAACGGACGTGATGAACTGGAAATTCCTGTAAAGGCAGCTCTCGACGGCGAGTATGTCAAAAAAATGGGATTTGCAATGGATATCAAATGTATTTTTAAAACCGTGATTCAGATTTTTACGCATGAAGGTGTTGTAGAGGGCGGCACGGGAAATATGAAGAAATAACCGTTAAAAGCGGTGCAACGGAGTGACAATGCAACATATCAGAAAAACGTTATTTGATAAAAGAATATTATATATTTTATGTTTTATGGCACTCAATCTGATTGAGTTTCTGCGCGGCGGAAGTGTACCCGGATACGTGTGGTATGTGGCAGTAAACTGTACCGGTATAGTAATGTTTGTTATTGTGGCAAGTGCATATAAACTGAAAAAATTCTGTACAATTACCAATGCGATCTGGACAATTTTGTGCCTTGCCGTTATGGTGGCACTACCATTTCATTGGGTCAATCATATAGGTGAGTATCTGCTGTGGCAGGTGGAAACCGCTGTGTTTAATATTTGGTGGATTGGAATTTGGATAAAAGAACTGATTCATAGATTTTTTGTTGAAAAAAGTGTGAAAATCAAATGGAGTTTTCCGGCAAAAATATGGGTGGCAATGTCAGTTTTAATGTTCCTGTCCGTTGCATATAACAACATTTGGCCAATTTGGTTTCTTTTGATGTTTGGAATCTTCTACTTGACGGATTACTCTGAAAAAGACAGAGAAAAATTGTGGAATGGTATGATTGACGGAAATATTATTTCGTTTTTTATATTGCAAATATTTGCATATGGATTCAGGCCATATGATGAACTCCGGTACAGGGGCTTTCATGAGAATTGTAATATGGCAGCACTGTATTATCTGGTAATATATGTGATGTGTTTATATAAACTTCACGTGTTGGAGTGTAAAAAAGCAAAACGCGGTTGGAAAGTTTTTTATCTTCTCGGAGCCGGTGGAATGCTTTCGTTTCAATTTATTACTATGTGCAGAACGGCATGGATTGCATCGGTTATTGTAACGTTTTTATACGGAATCTTTGTAGTGAGAAAAATATGGAGAAAAAAATGGAACGCTGTATGGGGACGGGGCGTTTTAATTGTAATAGCTATGGTTGTTACATTTTTACCTGTATTTATGACAGTCAGATGGCTCCCGACGATTACGCAGAGAAGAGTATGGTATCCGGGAGAATATCAGAATGAGATGTTAATTCACAGGGGCGACCCGCCAACTTCCGAAAAATATACGGAATTGGATGAATTTTTTAATGAGGCACTGGGACGAATTGTTTTGATGTTTGAAAGTGCGGAACTGAATAGTCCTTTTACGCTTAAAGTATATGCGGCTGAAGATATGGTGATTGAGAAAGCGGAAGTGATTGGTGATGAATGGATAAAAGATTCAGCGCTTAGAATCCGAATGTCAATATATAAAGCATATTGGGATGATTTGACATGGATAGGTAATCCAAAAGGAACAGGTTACTACGAAATATATGAGGGCTATCATTCGTGGCATGCGCAAAATTTGTGGCTTCAGATAGCATACTATTATGGTATTCCAGCGGGAATTTTCTTAGTCATACTGACGGTTGTTCTCTTGGTATACGATTATAAGAAAATGATGAAAAACAGAGAGAATCCATATGCGATTATTCCGTTTTTCTTATGTGTAATATATTTTTGTTTTGGTATTATGGAAGTGGTGTGGAATCCGGGACAACTGATTTTCTTTTTGATGTTCTTTGTTCATATGCCATTAGACAATAAACACTTGTTAGCAGAAAAGAGTAAAAAAAGTGAAAAAATCAACTAAATTATTAAGCATTCCTGCAAATAGAATATTGATTCTTTTAATGATGGATATAATGGCAATTCTGGTAGCATCTTTCGGCTCATTGTTTTTGCGCTTTGAGTTTGATTTTGATGCCATAATGGAGCCGTTTTTGGAAAACTATATTCATATCATTCCGTTTACGGTGATTGTTTCCTTGTTGTTTTTTTGGATTTTTAAATTGTATAAAAGTGTGTGGCGATATGCCAGTGCTACAGAAATGGTCAATATCGGACTGGCGACAACAAGTGCTGCCGTAGTTCAGACAATTTTTTGTTATGCGACCGGTAATTTAATGCCAAGAAGCTACTATGTACTGTATTGGTTTTTCCTTTTTATGATGATTTGTGCAATCCGTTTCAGTTATCGTTTTTTACGTATTTTCAAATTGAAACGAAGTGATATGGTTTCCGGAACACCAAGGACAAATGTTATGGTTATTGGTGCCGGGGCAGCGGGAAATGCAATTCTCAAGGAAATAGAAAGCAGCCAGTTTATTCATCAGAAAGTAAAATGTATTATTGATGACGGTCCGGGATGTCACGGAAAAATTATGCGTGGTGTACCGATTGTAGGTGGCAGGGATAAGATTGCGGAAGCAGTGCGAATCTACGGAATTGATGAAATCATTTTTGCCATTCCGTCAGCCAGCACAAAAGAGAGAAAAGAAATTTTGGAAATCTGTAAAGAAACCGGCTGTAAGTTACGTGCCCTGCCGGGAATTTACCAGCTCATTAACGGCGAGGTGTCCGTTGCAAAGCTGAAAGATGTAGAAATTGAAGATTTACTGGGCAGAGAGCCTATCAGAATTAATATAGATGACATTATCGGATATGTAAGTGGAAAAGTCGTTATGGTGACAGGCGGTGGCGGTTCTATCGGAAGCGAATTGTGCCGTCAGATTGCAGCCCACAATCCGAAACAGCTTATCATTGTAGATATTTATGAAAACAATGCGTACGATATCCAGCAGGAATTAAAACACAAATTCCCGAAACTGGATTTACAGGTATTAATCGCGTCTGTACGAAATACGAAGAGAATGCAGTCGATTTTTGAAACATACAGACCAAACATTGTATATCATGCGGCGGCGCATAAGCATGTTCCGCTTATGGAGGACAGCCCGAATGAAGCGGTGAAAAACAATGTTTTCGGAACCTATAAGACAGCCCAGGCTGCGGCAAAATACGGCGTGGAGAAGTTTGTACTTATTTCAACGGATAAAGCGGTTAATCCGACAAACGTTATGGGTGCGACGAAGCGAATCTGTGAAATGGTTGTTCAGATGATGAACGGTATTTCAGAAACAAATTTTGTGGCAGTGCGTTTCGGCAATGTACTTGGAAGTAACGGAAGTGTGATTCCACTTTTTAAAAAGCAGATTATGGAAGGCGGACCTGTTACAGTTACCCATCCTGACATTATAAGATATTTTATGACCATTCCTGAAGCGGTATCTCTTGTATTACAGGCAGGCGCCTATGCAAAGGGCGGAGAAATCTTTGTGCTGGATATGGGTGAGCCGGTGAAAATTTTAGATTTGGCGCAGAACCTGATTAAATTGTCCGGCTATAAAGTGGGCGAAGATATTGAAATTAAATTTACAGGGCTTCGTCCGGGCGAAAAAATGTATGAAGAGCTTCTGATGAATGAAGAAGGTCTTACAAAGACAGCTAATGAGATGATTTTTATCGGAAAACCGATTGAATTTGATGCAGATGAGTTTAAAGGGCAATTGGATGAACTGGAAAAACTGGCTGTCAGCGAAAGTCAGGATGTTAAAAAGATGATTAAAGAGATTGTTCCCACATATCAGTTGCAGGATAAAAAATAGAGGCTTGTGATGAAAAAAGTATTGATTACCGGTGCAAACAGTTATATTGGCACTTCATTTGAAAACTGGATAAAGGATAACGCACCGCATATTAGTGTGGACACGCTGGATATGATTGGCGATGCATGGAAAAGTGCTGATTTTAGTGCGTACGATGCAATTTTTCATGTGGCAGGAATTGCCCATGCGGATGTGGGAAAAGTATCGGATGAACAGAAAGCACTTTACTACAAAGTCAATGCGGATTTAACAGGCGGATGTGCTAAAAAAGCAAAGGCGGAAGGCGTTAAACAATTTGTTTTTATGAGCAGTATTATTGTCTATGGTGAGAGTGCCGGCATCGGAAAAGAGCGGGTGATTACAAAAGACACACCGCTGTCTCCAGCCAATTTCTACGGTGACAGTAAGGTAAAGGCAGAGGAAAAATTGCAGGAAATTTCGGATGAGAAATTTAAAGTAGTCATTCTTCGTCCGCCGATGATTTACGGGAAAGGCACCAAAGGAAATTATCCGCTTCTTGCGAAAATGGCAGGAAAACTACCATTTTTTCCGAAGGTAAAAAATCAAAGAAGTATGTTGTATATTGGAAATTTATGTAAACTAATTGCCTGTGTAATTGAAAGAGAAGAGGAAGGCATTTTCTTCCCGCAAAATAGAGAGTATGTCACTACCAGCGAGATGGTAAAAGGCATTGCCGGTGTGAAGGGCAGAAAAATATGGATGACCGGTCTTTTTAACTGGGCACTTCGTCTTTTAGGAAAACTTGGCGGAAAACCGGGGGCTCTGGTGAATAAGGCATTTGGCAATATGGTATATGAAAAATCAATGAGTCAATATGATTTTGAATATCAGATATATGATTTGGAAGAATCGATTTTATTGACGGAATCAGAATAACTTAAAGCGAAATTTTAGATAGATGAATGAGGAAAATATGAAGAAGCACATACTGGTGATTTCCCAATATTTTTATCCGGAAAACTTTCGTATTAACGACATTTGTAAAGCGTGGGTGAAAAGAGGATATGAAGTGACGGTTGTCACAGGAATCCCGAATTATCCGCAGGGAAAGTTTTTTGACGGGTATGGTTTATTCAAAAAAAGAAAAGAAGAATATGAAGGTATCCGCATTATCAGACTCCCTATCGTTTCCAGAGGTAAGGGGAGTATAAGACTTGCTCTTAATTACTTCTCATATGTGTTTTCGGGCTTTTTCTGGAAAGCGTTCACGAAGATAAAGGCGGATAAGGTGTTTATTTTTGAAGTGTCGCCTATGACGCAGGCTCTGGTGGGTGTGTGGTATGCCAAAAGAAGAAAAATTCCGTGTACACTTTATGTTCAGGATTTGTGGCCTGAAAATGTGGAAGTAGTGACCGGGATTCACAATAAAACCATTATTGGTGCCATTGATAAGATGGTAAATTACATTTACAAACATTGCCAGATTATTTTGGCAACCTCGCCGTCTTTTGTAAAAAGACTGGAAGAGAGAACCTCGGTTTTTGATAAAGAGAGCAAAAGCAAAGTAAAATATTGGCCGCAATACGCGGAAGAATTTTACAGACCGGTTCCAAAGAAGGATTTGGAGGACTTGAAAATTAGTAATACTTTCCGTATTGCGTTTACCGGAAATATCGGATATGCACAGGGACTTGATATTTTACCGAAGACAGCAGAAATTTTGAAACAGCAAAACATATCCTGTGAATTTGTTATTGTGGGCGACGGAAGATATATGGACGAGTTTAAAACGGAAATTGTAGAAAGAAAAGTTGATGCAATGTTTTTATTACTTGGCCGAAAGAAACCGGAAGAAATTCCCGGTTATCTGGCACTTTGCGACACGGCGTTTATTTCTTTTGCTGACAATCCGCTTTTTGAAAAGACCATTCCGGCAAAATTGCAGTCTTATATGGCTTGTAAAATGCCGATTTTAGCCGCTGCAAGTGGAGAAACAAGACGGGTTATCGAAGAAGCACAGTGTGGTATTTGCAGTGAAATCGGCGATGCCAAAAAACTTGCCGAATCCATAATCGCTTTTGGAAAAATGGAAAAGAGCGGATTAGAAAAAATGCAGGAAAATGCAAGTAGATATTGTGAGATGAATTTTGAAAAAAACACTTTATTAAACCAATTGGAACAGATGGAAGAGTAAAGGAAATATAAAATGGAGATAAATAATATGAGAAAGTATCAGGTATGTTCTAACTGCGTTATGGACACGTCAGATTCCAAAATTATATTTGATGAGAAGGGTATGTGCGACCATTGTCATAATTATTATGAAAACATTGTGCCTAACTGGCATCCGGATGAAGTGGGTGCAAAAGAACTTGAGAAAATTGTAGCCCAGATTAAGAAGGAAGGCGAAGGCAAACAATATGATTGCATCATAGGCTTGAGCGGTGGCGTTGACAGTTCTTATCTTGCTTATTATGCAGTGAAAAAATTAGGCTTACGTCCTTTGTTTTTTGCATGTGATACCGGTTGGAATTTGAATGTGGCGGTGGAAAATGTAAAGAAAATTGTAGAGGGATTAGAGCAGCCTTTGTATGAAGAAACTGTAAACTGGGAAGAAATGAAGGATTTACAGCTGGCATTTTTTAAATCCCAGGTGCCGTATCAGGATTTGCCACAGGATCACGTGATTTTTGCATCGTTATATAATTACGCCGCAAAACACGGTATCAAATATGTTCTGACAGGTGGAAATAACTCCACGGAATGTGTCAGAGAGCCAAATGAATGGGTTTATAATAACGATATTAAGATGATAAAAGACATCCATAAAAAATTTGGCAAAACCAAGCTGAAAACATTGCCGATGTGCAGTATGTTTAAATACCGCTTATATTATCGTTATTTTAAGGGGATGAAGGTTATTAAACCACTGGATTTGATTCCTTACACAAAGGCAGATGCCATTGATACTTTGCAAAGAGAGTTTGGCTGGGAGCCATATGCCAATAAGCATTTTGAAAGTGTGTTCACAAGATTTTATGAAGGCTACTGGCTTGTGAAAAAATTCGGCTATGATAAGAGAAGAGCGCATTTCTCAAGTCTTGTTTTAACGAAGCAGCTTGACAGAGATGAGGCACTTGACATATTAAAAAAACCTCCATATGACGAAAAAACAGCAATGGAAGATATGGAATACATATCCGGAAAACTGGGTATTACAAAAGAAGAGTTTTTGGAAATTATGGCAGGTGAAAATAAGACCTACGAGGATTACAAAAACAGTGCGGGACTGATTAATCTGGCTATCAAAATCGCACATATCGTTGGTATGGAAAAAAGACAGTACAGATAAGTATGTTGGAAAGAAAAGGCAATATATCGGAGGTAAAATATGCTGTCATATTACTGGTTTAAAATATTGCAAAAGTTAAAAGGCAAGGCAATTAAAAACAGTACAGTGGATAAAGAGGCAAAAATAGAAGCAGGCAGTGTATTTTTGTCTTCTACGATGAAAAAGTATTCCTATTGCGGATATAATTGTTTGTTTGTCAATGTGGAAGTGGGGGCGTTTTGTTCCATATCCGATAATGTTGTTGTCGGCGGCGGAAACCATCCTTTAGACTGGGTATCCACGTCACCTGCATTTTATAAAGGACGGGACAGTATTTCCAAAAGGCTTGCAAAACTGGAATATGATTCAAGCGATGCCCACACCATAATTGGAAACGATGTCTGGATTGGAAACGGTGCGTATATGAAACCGGGCATCCGAATCGGTGATGGAGCTGTTATCGGAATGGGTAGTGTGGTGACGAAAGATGTGGAGCCATATGCCATTGTTGCAGGCAATCCCGCAAAAGTTATAAGAAAGCGTTTTGATGATGCTACCATTCAGAAACTGCTTGACTTAAAGTGGTGGGACTGGAGTGATGAAAAGCTGGCAGAGTATAGTGATTGTTTTTATGATACAAATGAATTTTTATCAAAATTGGAGAAGTAAATGTTTAAGCTGATTGAAAAATGGGATAACATAGCATGGCTTGTTTACAACTTTTTTGCCATGCTGAAATATGTTCTGATAGACCGATTCAAATATAGAAAAATCTTAAAAAAAAATAAGGAATTAAAAGACATTCATAAGGGCGAAAGATGTTTTATTGTTCTGAATGGACCATCCATTAAGTCGATGGATTTATCGAAGCTTAAGAATGAAAAAACGATATGCTCCAATTACTTTTACCTTTCGGATTATTATGATGTCATAAAACCGGATTATTATTGTATCTGTGATTCGGACACTTTTCATGATGACAGGATACATCAGGTTCACGATTTGATGAAGCTGGGCAAAAATGTAAAATACATTTATAACCGGAAAGCAATACCGAAGTTAAGCGACGAAGAAAAAGAAAAAACGTATTTTGTATATGGTATGCATATGCCGACGCTTTTTAAGGTGCGTGATAATCTGTCAGGAATGTCCTCCTCATTTATAAATGTGGGAATGTTTTGTATGCTCTGTGCAATGTATATGGGTTTTAAAGACATATATGTACTTGGCAATGACTTTGCACCGGGAGCGGGACTTACCCATTGTTATGGGAATATTGATATCGAGAAAGAAGTCAACAAAGTATACCAGGAAAATAACCGTGTAAATTTGTGTACCTTTTATTGGTGTTATTATCTGGCTCATTTGCAGAATTTTTATATTGCAAAGGCTGCCAAGAAAAAGGGAGTCAATATTTACAATGTAAATAAGGATAGTTATGTGCGTTCCTTTGAGTTCGCAGATTATGATAAATTGTTTTCGTAAAATGTCCAATTCATATAATCGGAGAAATGTTATGGAAAATAAAAAAATCAGGGTATCAGTTATTGTACCTGTATTTAATGCAGAAAAAACATTAAAAAAATGCGTGGATTCCTTACTGGCACAGACACTGAAAGAAAAAGAAATTATTTTGGCGGATGATGTATCTTCGGATGGCAGTGAGAAAATTATAGATGAGTATTGTAAAAAATATCCGGAAATCGTGCGCAAGGTAAAAATGCCACAAAATTCCAAAGGCTCAGGCGTTATCAATAAAGGGGTGGAAGTATCGCAGGGTGAGTTCGTTATGGTGGTGGATAACGATGACTATTTGCATCCCGAAGCTTTGGAAAAAATGGTTTGTGCTGCCGATAGAGAACAGGCTGACGTTGTAGACAGTAATTTCAGACTGGTCGATGAAGAGGGAAACACACTTCAAATTGAGGAAAGTAATACAAAAGAGCAAATTGGCAGAATTGATGATGCAAAGAGAAGAAGTTTATTTGTTAATCCGGGCAGAAGACTTTCCAAAATTATAAAAAGACAATTGATTGTAGAGAATGGACTGGGATATCCGGAAAATGTATGTTACGGTGATAACTATTTTATGGAGCTTTTGATGGGATATGTGTCGCATATCGCAAAGGTGGAAGAGCCGTTATACAACTATTTTGTGAGCACCGGTTCCATTACACGTAAGTACAATAATCCAATTACATATGACAGGGTAAAGTCCGCAAGGCTGATGCTTGAAGAACTGAAAAAACGTGGCTTTTACGAAAAATATCAAGAAGAAATCGAGTTCCGTTTTATCGAATTGTTTTATGTGAATTCTGTGCCTGTTTTTCTTGCAAAATTTAAACCGGCAGAGATAAATGAGTTAAAAAGATTAAGAGCGTATGTAAAAGAAAATTTTCCGAACTACAGAAAGAATAAATATTTTAAACAAAGAGTCACAAGGATGTATCAGATGATAACCAAAATCAATGATATATCGCCACGACTGGCTATTTTGGCATACAGTATTATTAATTGTAAAGTATTCAGAAAAATGATTAAATCAAGGATGTAGAAATATGCAACGTTTAGGAATTATAGGAACGGCGAGTATTGCAGATAACCGTTTTTTACCGGCTTTAAAGCTGAGTGATACATTTGAATATGTGGGTGTGGCAGGAAGGAATGCCCAAAAAACAGAGATGTTTATTGAAAAGCATGGCGGACAAGCGTTTCAGGGCTATGATGCCATTGTTGACAGGGATGTGGTGGATTGTTTGTATGTACCATTACCGCCGGCATTACACTATGAATGGGGAAAAGAGTGTCTAAAAAAGGATATTCATGTTTTTATGGAAAAACCATTTGCTACAAGTTATCAGGAAGCTTTAGAACTTGTAGAAATGGCAAAGGAAAAAGAAAAAGTAATTTATGAAAATTATATGTTTTTGTATCATAGACAATTAGCTGTGATTAAGGATTTGTTGTTTGAACAAAAGTTATTAGGCGATTTGCGTATGATACGTATCAATTTTGCGTTCCCGCACAGAGATAAAAATGACTTCAGATACAGTGCCAGAATGGGTGGCGGAGCCTTGCTTGATTGCGGCGGATACACGGCAAGACTTGCAATGGAACTGCTGGGAGATGTGATTGAAGTCAAAACGGCGAAGTTGAATACAAACGATGCGTATGATGTAGATTTGTTCGGCAGTGCTACGTTGGAAGATGAAAACGGACTTGTGGCACAGCTGGCATTCGGTATGGACAACGGATATAAGTGCGAATTGGAGGTTATCGGGCAAAAAGGATGGCTCAGAGCAGGCAGAATTTTTACAGCGCCACCGGAAATGGATGTAGAAATTGCAATGTCCGTAAATAATGAGACAAAGATAATCGTCGTAGAAAAAGACAATCAGTTTTTCAATTCCATTCAAACTTTCCATAGTTTGCTTGAGGATGATAAAAAACGTGAAAATATGTATTCAGAAATTTTGAATATTGCAAAATTAGTAGAAGAAATTCGATTGAAGGGATAACACATTGATGAAAAGTGCAATTGTAACAGGAGCCAATGGATTTATTGGTGGGGCTGTGTGCAGAGAGCTCCTTGAACAAGGGATAGCGGTTACTGCAATTGTAAGGAATAAAGGAAGCTTAGCCCGATTTTTTGAATATGATAATTTGCAGATTGTGGAAGCAAAATTAACAGAATATCTGGACATAGAAGATAAATTACCACATGGCGCAGATGTGTTTTATCATTTTGCATGGGAAGGTGCCTATGGTCCGATTTTGGGAGATTATAAGCAACAGATAAAAGATATTGAGTATACCTGTGATGCAATTACACTGGCAAGTAAAATAGACTGCAAAAAGTTTATTATGGCAGGAACAATTAACGAACTGGAGTTGTTACAGTTTTTTTATGCGGAAAAAAATGTACCGAGAAAAGCCTGTATTTACGGGATTTCAAAATTAGCCTGTGATTTTATGTGTAAAACACTGGCGGCTGATTTGGGTATCTTGTTTAACGTGGCAATTATAGGAAGCTGCTTCGGACCGGGAGACAATTCCAGACGTATTCATAATTCAGTCATTTTGAAATTACTGGCAGGACAGGCTCCGACTTTGGTCAGTGGAGAAACCATGCATGATTGGATTTATATTGACGATGTGGCAAAGATGTTTGTCTGTGTTGGAAGAAAAAGCGTCAATATGAAAAATTATTATTTGGGTCATCGTACCCTTAGACGGTTACAGGATATCGTGGAAGATGTAAGGGATGAAATTAACCCGGATGTGAACTTAAAATTTGGAGAAATCCAATCGTCATTTGCAATAGATTATTCGTTAGTGGATTTGAATGCGGTTTATGAGGACTGTGATTTTGAAATTCACGATAATTTTAAGGAGAATATCCGAAAAACGGCAGAGTGGTTAAAGATACAAGAAGGACTATAGTATGAACAATAAACAACTGGTGGCAGACTGGCTTAAATCCTGGGCAGATACCAATGGAAATGTAAACAGCATACAGGACATACTGGACTGGGTTTTGGAAATACGTCAGCGAACCTATGTCAACATCAAAGAATATGAAATGCAAAAAGACGATTTCTGGTTCTATAATGAAAAAGTGGGCAAAATCAGTAATCAAAAAAACAGTTTTTTTTCCATTATGGGTATCAGAAAATACGAAAACGGAAAAATGGTATCGGAACAGCCTATTATCTGTCAGCCGGAGATAGGATATCTCGGTATTATTTGTAAGAAAATTGATGGACAATTAAATTTGTTAATGCAGGCCAAAATTGAACCGGGAAATGTGAATTGTGTACAGATTTCACCGACGATTCAGGCGACGAAAAGCAATTTTACGCAGGTCCACGGTGGGAAACTTCCGCTGTATTTTGAATATTTTGAACAGGCGGACAAGTATCATATTATTTATGATCAGATTCAGTCAGAGCAGTCATCCAGATTTTTAAAGAAGCGGAACCGGAACATTATTATTTTAGTGGATGAGGATGTTCCTGTTTACGAAAACTATAGGTGGATGACTTTAGGACAGATTAAAAAGCTTATGCGTTATGACAATCTCATTAATATGGATACCAGAACCGTAATTTCAGGTATTCCGCTATCGGGATTTCATTTTGAGGAAAGCAGGCTCGATAGTTTTAAAGATTATTTTAAAGATACCTCGTTTTTTGAGTCGATTTTTTCGGCAGAAACCATTGATGATTTACCCCTTGTGTATCATCAGATTAATAATTATAAAATGTTTCATAACGATGAGATTGAAGAAGTTCCGTTGTATGAATTAAAACAATGGAAAATAGATGAAACGGGGATGGAATGTAGTAAGGAAGCGGACTTTTGCGTGAAATACTATGATATTTCCATTGAAGGCAGAGAGGTCAGTCAGTGGAAACAACCCTTGTTTAAAGCATTGGGAAATGCGGTGTTTGGCTTATTGATAAAGCGCACTGATAAAGGAATGAAATTCTTGGTGCGAATCCGTTCGGAAGTGGGTTCCTTTGACAAAATGGAGCTTGCGCCGAGTATTCAGTGGGAACCCACACATAAAGCAGATACAGATGATATGGTAGAAGCTTTTTTTAGGAACAGGTATGCAAAAAAACAGGGCGTTTTTCTGGATGTCATTTTGTCGGAAGAAGGGGGACGTTTTTATCAGGAACAAAACCGCAATGTGGTTATGCTGGTGGAAGAAGATGAATTGGCGGATGTTCCTGCGGATTATATGTGGGTGAGTTTCAGTACGTTGAATATGCTTGTGCAGATTAATAACTGTTTGAACATTCAGTTGCGTAATTTGTTGAGTACATTTGAGTTATAAAATTCGGATGAAGATTTCGGATAAAAAAGATAAGGTGTATTATGAGTGTTGCGAATAAAGTGACCAATGGTATTAAGTGGCAGATGCTGGAAAGGGTATTGACGGCAGTTGTCCAGTTTATCATTTCGGTACTGCTTGCCAGACTTGTTTTGCCGGATGAATACGGGATTATTTCTCTTGTAACGGTGTTTGTGACCTTGGCGGATTTGCTGGTCACATCAGGGTTTGGTACGGCTTTGATACAAAAAAAGAATATAGATGATACAGATGTGAATGCCGTTTTTACCTTTAGCACAATTGTTTCACTGGCTATTTGGGTATTGTTATTTGTAGCAGCACCGTTTGTGGCGGCATTTTATAAGATTCCAATTATTACGAACGTACTGAGGATTTATGCATTGATTATTTGGCCTTATGCAATAGCAGGACTTTTACGTTCTCTGTATATGAGAGAGTTGCAGTTTAAAGTGCTGTTTTTTGTATCGTCAATACCATTACTAATTTCGGGTGTGATAGGCGTTATAGTGGCCCTATACGGTGGTGGTGTATATGCACTTGTGGCACAAAATCTTACCAATGCGTATGGTGCATTAATTTTAATATGGAGTGTCAGTAAAAGAAAATTAAGACTTAGGTATAATAAAGGACGAATTACCGAACTTTGGAAATATAGCTGGAAATTGCTAATTGCCAATATAGCAGATGTGGCATACAAAAATTTGTATACCTTGTGTATACCAAAGTTTTATAATGACAGAATGCTGGGATTTTATTCTTATGGACGGCAGATACCAAATGTTATTTTCAGTACGTTAAACAGTGCAATGGTATCTTCTATGTTTCCTGTGTTTGCAAGGAAACAGGATAATATTCTAGATTTAAAGGCAAGCCTTCGCAAAACCATTCGTTCCTGCAACTTTTTCTATTTTCCCATTATGGTGGGGATTGTTGCGTTATCCGAGCCGGTGATTCTGATATTGCTTGGAGAAGAGTGGAAAGAATCGGCGTGGTATTTGCAGTTTTTCTGTTTTGTGTATGGACTTCATCATATACAAAACCTGAATTTCCAGGCGATATCGGCGTGCGGAAAAAGCGGAGTCTTTTTAAAATATGAAATGATAAAGAAGGTTATCGGGGTTGTGATTATGGCTGTCACATTACCGCTTGGAATCAAGTGGTTAATGTGGGGACAGATTGTAAATATAACCATTGCGATTTTATTGAATATTCATCCAAACAAAAAATGGTTACAGTATAAACTTGGAGAGCAGTTAAAGGATATCGTGCCTTATGCGATTCTTGTAATTATTATGTATCTTGCAGTTGCAGGATGTGGTATACTGTTAAAGAATGTGAATTTTTATTTGTGTACAGTTCTTCAGGTTCTGGCTGGCGTTGCAGTATATATTTTTGGAGCGTGGCTGTTAAGAATAGTAGAATTGAAAGAAACTTGGAATATTGTGAAAAATAAGATGAAAAAATAGATTTATGAAAGAAGGTAAATTATGTTTACAGGAAAAACACTTTTGATTACAGGTGGTACAGGTTCATTCGGTAATGCCGTATTGAACAGATTTTTGGCAACAGATATCGGAGAAATCCGTATTTTCTCCCGCGATGAATTGAAACAGGACGATATGCGTCATTATTATCAGAGAGAATATCCGGAATACAGCAATAAATTGAAATTCTATATCGGTGACGTAAGAGACCGTCAGAGTATCGACAAAGCGATGCATGGGGTGGATTTTATTTTCCATGCGGCAGCCCTAAAACAGGTTCCGTCCTGTGAATTTTTCCCGATTGAGGCGGTAAAAACAAATGTACTCGGTACAGAAAATGTGTTACAGTCCGCAGTGGATTACGGTGTGAAAAAGGTTATTTGTCTTTCTACAGATAAAGCGGCTTATCCTGTAAATGCAATGGGTACTTCCAAGGCGATGATGGAAAAAGTAATTGTGGCAAAAGCAAGAACGATTTCGCCGGAAGAAACAACCATCTGCTGTACAAGATATGGTAACGTGCTTTGCTCACGTGGTTCGGTAGTGCCGTTATTTATCAGCCAGATTAAAGAAGGTAAGCCACTGACCATTACAGAGCCGACGATGACAAGATTTGTTATGACTTTGGAAGAAGCAGTAGAATTAGTTGTTTATGCATTCCAGAATGCGGAAAGCGGCGACATTATGGTACAGAAAGCTCCTGCTTGTACAATTGAAGTACTTGCTCAGGCTGTGAAAGAAATCTTTGGTTCTAAGGAAGAAACAAAGATTATCGGAATCCGCCATGGCGAAAAAATGTACGAAACTCTTCTTACCAATGAAGAATGTGCAAATGCGATTGATATGGGTAATTTCTATCGTGTACCGGCTGACAAACGAGGCCTGAATTATGATAAATATTTTACAGACGGCAATTTAAAGAGAGCAGAATTGTCTGAGTTTAATTCCAATAATACAGCACTTATGACAGTGGAACAGGTAAAAGAAAAATTGTTGTCACTTTCTTATGTACAGAATGAATTAAAGGATTGGAAGAAAAATTAATTGTTTTAGGAGTCGGAAATGAAAGTACTGGTTACGGGAGCGAAAGGCTTTATCGGAAAAAACTTAATTACGGAACTGGAACGCAGAGAAAATGTAGAAGTATTGCCTTTTGATGTGGATACGGACCGGACACTCCTTGAAAAATATTGTAAAGATTGTGATTTTGTATACAATCTGGCAGGAGTCAACAGACCGGAAAATGAAGAAGAATTTATGGAGGGCAATTTCGGGTTTGCAACAACCTTGGTTGAAACCTTAAAAAAATATAACAATACCTGCCCGATTATGGATTCCTCCTCCATTCAGGCGGCTCTTGAAAATCCTTACGGAAAGAGCAAAAAAGCAGGAGAGGATATGCTTTTTGCCTACGGAAAAGAAGTGGGAGCCGATATCTATATTTACCGCTTCCCGAATGTGTTCGGAAAGTGGTGCAGACCAAATTACAATAGTGCGGTGGCAACATTTTGTCACAATATTGCCAATGATTTGCCGATTTGGGTAAATGACAGAAGTATTCAGTTGAAGCTTGTTTATATTGATGATGTGGTGGAAGAACTTATGCAGGCTCTTGATGGACATCCCCACGTGAACTCCGACGGATATTGTTTTGTGCCGACAGTATATGAAACCACACTCGGAGAAATTGTGAATCTGCTTTATAGTTTTAAAGAAAGCAGAAAGAACCTGATGGTGCCGGATATGACACCGAATAGCTTTGAAAAGAAGCTTTACAGCACATATTTAAGCTATCTTCCGAAAGATGGTTTTTCCTACCCTCTGATTATGCACGAGGATGAACGCGGCAGCTTTACAGAGATTTTAAAGAGTGCGAATGCAGGTCAGGTTTCCATTAACATTTCCAAACCGGGAATTGTAAAGGGAAATCACTGGCATCATACCAAAAATGAGAAATTTATTGTTGTCAGCGGAACAGGAACGATACGCTTCAGAAAGCATGGATGTGATGAAATTATCGAATATCACGTCAGTGGCGATAAACTGGAGGTTGTGGATATTCCGACAGGATATACCCATTCCATTACAAATGAAGGGGATACGGATATGGTAACCCTTATGTGGTGTAACGAATGCTTTAATCCGGGAAAACCGGATACGATATATGAAAAAGTGGACGATTAGGAGAAAACTATGAAAAAGTTAAAGGTAATGACAGTTATCGGTACAAGACCTGAAATTATCAGATTGTCGGAAGTGATAAAAAAATGTGACAAATATTTTGACCAGGTATTGGTACATACCGGGCAAAATTATGACTATACATTAAACCAGATTTTCTTTGAAGATTTGGGCTTAAGACAGCCGGATTATTATCTGGATGCGGTTGGCAGTGACCTTGGCGAAACAATCGGTAACATTATTGCAAAGAGTTATAAGCTTATGACAGAAGTAAAACCGGATGCTTTTTTAGTACTTGGGGATACCAATTCTGCACTTGCGGCGATTTCAGCCAAAAGACTCAAAGTGCCTATTTTTCATATGGAAGCGGGCAACAGATGCTTTGATGAAAATCTTCCGGAAGAAACAAACCGCCGAATTGTGGACCATATTGCGGACGTGAACTTATGTTACAGTGAACACGCAAGAAGATATCTGAATGCGGAAGGAACCGCAAAAGAACGTACCTACGTAACCGGTTCGCCTATGGCGGAAGTACTTTCTGCCAATATGGAAAAAATTATGGCAAGCAATGTCCTTGAAAAATTGGGACTTGAAAAAGGAAAATATATTCTTTTATCTGCCCACAGAGAAGAGAATATTGATAATGAAAAGAACTTTTTTGCACTGATGGAAGCAGTAAATCAGATGGCAGAAACTTATCAGATGCCGATTATTTACAGTACCCATCCAAGAAGCAAAAAATTTATTGAACTTAGAAACTTTAAGTTTCATCCGCTTGTAAGAAGCTTGGAACCTTTCGGTTTTTCGGATTATAATCACTTACAGATGAATGCGTTTTGTGTGGTATCCGACAGTGGAACTTTGCCGGAAGAATCCTCATATTTCAATTCTAAGGGACATCCATTCCCGGCAGTTTGTATCAGAACTTCTACAGAAAGACCGGAGGCCATTGATAAAGGCAATTTTATTTTAGGAAGTATTACAACCGATTATGTACTTCAGGCTGTGGATATGGCAACGGAGATGAACGATGCCGGTGATTTTGGTGTGGAAGTGCCAAATTATGCGGATGAAAATGTCAGCACCAAGGTTGTAAAAATCATTCAGAGCTATACAGGCATTGTAAACAAGATGGTTTGGAGAAAAGAATAATAATTGTATATCAAAATAAATTGTAGTAGAATATACTGTGATTTAAATCATTTTTTTGGAGGCGACGATTATGAGAATCATCAAAGCGAAAGATTACAACGATATGAGCCGCAAAGCTGCAAACATAATTGCAGCTCAGGTACAGTTAAAGCCTGATTGTGTATTAGGTCTTGCTACAGGCTCTACACCAATCGGTACATACAAGGAATTGGTGGCTGCGTACGAAAACGGTGACCTTGATTTTTCCAAGGTAACAAGCGTAAACCTTGACGAGTACAAGGGTATTACAAGAGACAATGACCAAAGTTATTATTATTTTATGAATGATAATTTGTTTAGTCACGTGAATATTAATAAAGAAAGAACTTTCCTTCCGAACGGAATGGAACCTGACAGTGAAAAAGCTTGTAATGAATACAATGAAATCATTCATTCTGTAGGCGGAATTGATTTACAGTTATTAGGCTTAGGTCATAACGGACACATCGGTTTTAATGAACCGGCTGACAGTTTTTCACTGGAAACAAACTGTGTGGATTTAACAGAATCTACAATTAATGCAAATAAACGTTTCTTTGCATCTTATGAGGATGTACCAAAACAGGCATATACTATGGGTATCAAAACCATTATGCAGGCAAAAACAGTACTTGTTGTTGTAAGTGGTGAAGATAAAGCAAAAATCGTAAAAGAAGCATTTTTTGGTCCTGTAACACCACAGGTTCCGGCTTCCATTTTACAGTTGCATAAGGATGTTATTGTGATTGCTGATGAAGCAGCAATGTCATTAGTATAATATTAAGAAGGAAAACAGGAATAAATTATGGAACAGTTAGCAATTTTTGGTGGGACACCGGTGCGTGAAACCCCAATTTATTACGGAAGACAATTTATTGATCAGGACGATATAGAGGCAGTAGTTGAAACTTTAAAAAGTGATTTGATTACATGCGGTCCGAAAGTAGAAGAATTGGAAAAGAAATTATGTGAAGTCACAGAAGCAAAGTATGCTGTGGTAGTTTCTAACGGAACTGCGGCTTTACATCTTGCGGCTATGGCAGCAGGAATTTCAGAGGGTGATGAAGTAATTGTAAGCTCCATTACATTTGCAGCATCTGCAAACTGCGTATTGTATTGCGGCGGAACACCGGTTTTTGCGGACATTGATCCATATACCTATAATATTGATCCTGAATCAATAAAAAAATTGATTACACCAAAGACTAAAGCAGTTGTAGCAGTTGATTTTACCGGTCAGGCAGTCAAATTAAATGAAATCCGAGAGATTTGTAAGGAGCATAATTTGATTTTAATTGAAGATGCGGCTCATTCTCTTGGTACATACTACGATGGAAAAGCCATCGGAAGTATTGCGGATATGACAACCTTCAGTTTTCACCCTGTAAAGACTATAACAGGTGGTGAAGGTGGTGCTATCACAACCAATGATGAAGAATTATACAAAAAACTTCGTCTTTTACGTACACATGGTATTACAAGAAATGCAGATGAAATGGCTCATCCGACAGATGACCCTTGGTATCAGGAACAGGTTTGCCTCGGTTACAACTATCGTATGACAGATTTTCAGGCAGCATTACTTATCAGCCAGCTTAAAAAATTACCTGCCTTTTCTATGAGAAGAAAAGAAATTGTAGAAAAGTACGACGATGCTTTTGTTATGATGCCGGAAATCAGAATACAGAGAGAAATTCTGGAATCCGATACAACCAGACATTTATATATTATCCGTTTGAATTTGGATAAATTAACTTGTACGAGACGACAATTTTTCGATGCGTTGTACGCGGAAAATACACGTCCGCAGGTACATTACCTTCCGGTATACTGGCATTCTCATTATGAAAACTTAGGCTATCAAAAGGGACTTTGCCCGAATGCCGAAAGCTTCTATGAGGAAGTAATGAGTATTCCACTTTATTATTCCCTGACAGATAAAGATGTAGACGATGTAATTGCTGCGGTTAAAAAAGTAATAGAATATTACAGAAAATAAGTATAACAGTAAGGAGAGCATTTTTCAGAAATTGATCCATATAGCATCAAAGACTTGAAACGGTTCCGCGGTATTATGACAAAATATGTTGTAAAAGAAGAATACGATATTCCTTATACATGCAAAGTGCTTATGGGAAAACTGGGATTGAAATCAAAAGAAAGCTTATGAAGAAATTATTTGCGCCCGGCAGTAGATATGAATGTTATCCGTATGACGATTCCTGATAAACCTAATAGCAGAAACCAGAGATATGTAAAATTTAAAATATAGTATGAATATGTCGAATCTTGCAAATATTTTCAAAACTGATATACTAAAAGTGTTAACAGCATACTTTGTATAAAGAGGGAGGAAGAAAAGATGAAAGCGTTTGACATTTACAAAAAGACGATGAAATTCGTCTGGCTCAAATTGGCATTGGGAGGTGCATTATTTCTAGGTGCACTTGTACTTGGTGGAATTTTCTTATTAATTGCTTCTTTGGCAAAAAATGAGATTGTATCTATCGTACTTATGCTTATTTGGATTATTGGTATCCTTGCAATGGATAATATTATTACACATTATTTTGGATACCTGATTAAGGCGGGACATATTGCCATTGTATCAGAAGCCGTTACAACAGGTAAGATTCCTGATAACCAGTATGAAGTAGCAGTATCTATGGTAAAAAGCAGATTTGCAGAAAGTTCTGTATATTTCCTTGTAGATAAGCTTGTTTCAGGTGCTGTAAAAGAGTTACAGAAGGGTGTCGGCAAAGTTGGCGATGCATTGGATGCAATTCCGGGTATGAGTGCAATCACAAATTTTATCCAGATTTTTATTGGTATTGTATTAGGTTATATTGATGAATGTTGTCTCGGCTACACCTTCTACAAAAAAGAACAGGGTGCGTTTAAGAGTGCCTGTGATGGCATTACAATTTACTGGAAAAACAAGAAGAAACTTTTAAAAGATGCAGCGGTTATGGCACTTGTTGTTATGGTAATTACAGCAGTACTTTTCATTATTCCGTTAGTGATTATGGTTCCGCTTGCACTTTTGACAGACAACACAATTATTGTGGTTTGTGCAGTAATCGGTAGTGCAATTATTGCAGGAATTATCAAGAGCGCGTTTGTGGACAGCTGGATGATGGTTAAAATGATGACTTCTTATATGGAAGAAGCACCTACTACAGTAGTAGATAACGGTATCTATGATACATTGTGTAAGCTTTCAGGCAAGTTCAGACAGTTGTTTAACAAATCTCAGGAAACAGCATAAAAATTATATTGTACATAAGAAAGAGACCGGTGTTTACACCAATGTCTTATAGTTATAGTATACGTTGTTAAGTTAAGGGAAATCGCTTTGGGGTTTCCCTTTTCTAATATATGTATTTTTATAATTGTACTTGCTATGATACCGCATTATTTGGTGGTAAATCCACACAGGAGATGAAGAGAAAATTAGGCGTGAATGATAATCGCCCGTTAGCGGATTTCCTGCCCACACTTACAATTGCTGCGAAAAATCTTGCTACAGAAATGACAAATTATAATGTGGAAGAAAAAGATTTGCCAGCGTCAGAAGATATAAAGATATTAGAACGTCGGGTAAAATCTCAGGAGAAGAATTGATTTCTTTTATTGAGACAGGTGCACATACATAGATGTTTAAAATAGAAAGCCCCTATCTTGTTTTTTACAACGAAAGTAGGGGCTTAACATAATAATTATATTTCTAAACTAAAAGACATTGGTATGTTACCTTATTCTGTTTCATCGCAAGTATAGGTCAAAGGAATGCCATAGGTTTTTTCATAGATTTCTTTCCAGGCCTTGTTGTGTTCACTCATTAAATATTCCACATTTTCCGGCATAGATTTTGTCTTATCCGGATAAATTGGCTTTGCAATGTTAATGGTGTATTTCTGCACCGGAAGTCCGTCGCTGTCTTTGTATTCGCTGTCTTTCATTGTTACGAAACAAGGAAGGATAGGCACATTGTTTTTTGCAGCAAAGGTAAAGCCACCTTTTTTCACAGGCTTTGGTTTACGGTAGTTCCACCACATACTCTGCTCAGGATAAATCAGAATCAACTGACCTTTTTGCAGCAATTTATCTACCGCTTTAATAAATTTTTTCATGGTAGCCTTGTTAGAGCTTAATGGAAGCGTGTTACAGTTACGCATCAAGAAGCCGTAAAAGCCCGGAAAATTTGTGTAGTTGCCTTCGCGGATGATGCGGAAGAACTTTCTTCTATGGAGTCTCTGGTGTGATTTTCTGTATGCAATTTCCATAACAAAGCTGTCCAGCGGATTAAAGTGGTTACAGGTAATAATAGCACCACTGTTTAAGTGCTGGTAGTTTTCAATGCCTACAATGTCTTCCACGATGAACTGGTTGTTACGGCGAAGTGCGCTCAAAAACCAGCTTGCCAGTTTGAAAGCATATTTGGTACGCATACGTTCTGTCAGAGTTTTATGTAAGTAATCGATATCTTCCGGTTTTAATTCTTTTGAAGGTGGGTCTTCTTCTACGTCTTCATCAAAACGTCCTTCTTTTTCCAATTCTTCAATCTTTTTAAGGACCGCAATTCTGGAAATCGATGCGTCGTTATAATGTCCGAATTGTTTGAAGAAGTTGTTTTCGTTGTTAATTTCTGAAATAGCCAGATTCAAAAGGTTTTCGCCGCTGTCGGCATCTTTTTTTGCATCGGCTTCCGTAAAGTTATCAAGGACAGCTTTTAAGGTTTCATATTCCGGTGTTTTCTTTGCATAATCCCAAAAGTAGTGGCCGTATCGGCAGTCTTCATAGTGCCACGGTTTCGCTGCCAGATTGTAGTGAATCAGGGCAAAATCTTTTTCAAGGCAGGAAGGTTGGCCAATCATCTGAACGTTCCATTTTCCGTCAATCCAGAGGATTTTGTTTTTACACAGGATATTTAAGTAGTCCTGGTCCTGTGCAACCACAAAACGGTAGGTATTTAAAAAGTCCACGAACTGCTTATGAATGCCTTTTTTGCGGAATTGTTTGCAGTTGATAAGAACTACGCCGGCGTTAAAGTAGGCTTCTCTGGATACACCGAGAACCTTTTCCACATAATCGCCGTAAATATCTGTCTGGGCTACCAACTGGTCGCGGATAGCGCCAATGTAGTTGTCTTCCAGATCATAATCAACAAGACCTGCAATATCCTTTAAAACAATGGTATCACTGTCGATATATGCCACTTTATCATATTCCGGAAACATATCCGCAATAAACAATCTGTAATAGGTTGTGGCGGAGTAGTAGTCGCGGAGAGTAATTTTCTTTTCAATCTGTTCTAATTGTTTGGAGACACTGTTAAATTCAATTTTACAGTTTTCGGTTTCCAAGGTTTTTACAAGCCCCTGATTTTTGATGGAAATATCCGTATGGAGTACGTGAATTTTATAGGTTCTCTTGGAAGAAGCATTTTCAATCAATGATTTCATAGTGACCATCATATACGGAACGAATTTATCGTCACAGGCAAAGAAAATAGGAACTATTTTACTTTTGTTTTTCAGAAGATAATTATATTTCATTTTCAAACTTTCCTTTCAAGTAAATATATTCGTAAATTATGTCATCAAAACAGTCGTATTTGAAAGTGCGGTACATTTTACTCACATGCCATTGTTTGATGTTATCCGTGTGCGGATAAGGCAGATAAAACAGACGCTTGGAAAAATGTCGTACAACGGTGTGTTTATGCAAAAACTTCTGGTCGTTAAACCGCTGCGGCAACATTTTCTTTTTGGTCGTGCTCCTATAAATCGCATCCTGGTCAGCAAAAAGCATTTTCTTTGTTTTAATCAGCTCACGCGCTTTTATAAGAAGCCCGGTTTTTCGTACTTCTTCCATATTAAAAAGGAGTACGCCTGCGTTTATATAATTTGGATTTAATAAAAACTTTCCGTAGTGGTCTCTTGCGGCTGCGTATTCATAGCCTGCTAAATCCTGATTATATAAAAGAGTAATATCCCGGTTAAACATAATATCGATATCCAGATACAAAAGTTTGCCCTGAATTTCGGGAATCATATCGATAAACAGTCTTAACAAAGTATAGGGGGAACAGTAGCACTGCTCGTTTGGACAGGCACTGAATTCTTTCATATAAAGTTTTGTGACATCCAGTTTGATTACACTGTTTTCGGCATTGTATTTTTTTACCACGTCATTTAAAAAGGCAATGCTTTTATCTCCGATGGCAGTGTATTCCGGTTTTAAATGGGAAACATCCATTGTCATAATATAAAATGTGAAAGGTTCTTTACTTTCCGTGCGTTTCAAAATGGAAAGTGCACAGGTAAGTATCCCGTCGAAAACCTTTTCGTTTCCTGAAAAAAGTATGTTCATAAACTATTCCTCAATTTTTATGTATTGTATCATTTCCACGTTACTGTGCCCTGCCGCCTTGCACATAGCCTCATAGACCTGATTGCGAAGACTTGCTTTTTGCTCCTTTAAACTAAGGGATTTATCAGCGGTAAAAGGTCCGTCTATATATGTAACAATCCTTGGTGTCTTCCGAAAACGACGTTTTTTATAAGTATTTGTAAAACAGAATACCTTCGCATCCATTTTTAACGGATAGCCAAAGGAGGTATCCTTAAATGGTCTGATTTTCGTGTAGTAAGGCCAGATGTGTGCCTCAGGATATATGGTTACACAGTATTTTTTTTCAATTTTATGTCGGATAGCTTTGTTAAAATTCCTGGCAGCTTTTGCGTCATCCGGTAATGGAAGCGCACCTAAGAAAGGCGTTATCTTACCGAGAAACGGCATTGACACATTGTTTGGGTGCACAATAACTGCCACATCTTTCGGAAAACAGGAAAGAGAGGGTATAAGTGCATCGGCAATATCGTTGGTATGGTTGCCGTATAGAAAATATCCTTCTTTTTTGGCTTCCTTCAAAAGTTGTTTATTCATTACCTTGTGACCGAATTTCAGTTTCATAAAGCAAAAAGCCACAGGTTTTGCTATTATCTCATAGAAGAAAAGCTTTCCGAGAGTAAAAAAAGGACCGCCTTCGTATTTGTAATTTTCATCAATCACCTTCGGGGTGATTTTTGCAGTGGAAAATTCATCTTCCAGTTCGTTTTTGTAATAAATGATTTTTTTGTTATGATTCATATATATTCCAGCTTCCATTTTAAATCAAAGAAGAATGTAACGTTTTTTTACAAAAAAGTCAAATTAAAAATTTATGAAGTAGTATTAAAAACTACATTGAGTATAACTGAATACTACTACAACTCTATCAATGTGTCAATAAAGTTTTGGTATGATTCTATTATCTCTTGTGATAAAATGTAGGTGATTTGAGGGAGAAAGAAAAATGGATAAAGGAAAAAGAAAACGGAAATAAGGCCATTGTCGGTTTCATTCTTTCCGTTGCAGGTTTGTTGTTGCCGTTTACAGGTATACAGTTACTGTTTTTAATTTTTGCACTTGTTATTAGGTTAATGGCAATCGGAGGATAGGGATAATATGAATGATTATCTTAGTAAAAAAATAAAATTTTTATCTTTTTTTGCAATGATTGGCGTGGTTTACTGCCATGCGTATAATTATTTTGACCGATTTTTGCAGTCGCGGACGGTGCTTTCGGAAGGTGCGAATCCCGGGGCGATGCTTCAGTTTTTTATTATTAACGGATTGGTGCG
>ERZ1032130.18-NODE-18-length-53146-cov-6.023318_pt1 | contig 53146 bp, 48 predicted proteins | sample MGYA00517879_ERZ1032130 | MGnify/ENA primary metagenome ERZ1032130 (study PRJEB33719, sample SAMN04262597) | wastewater metagenome | biome: rural village; feature: animal feces; material: feces | host: Bos taurus | place: El Salvador | collected 2012-01-31 ...
GGATATATTAATTAGTGTGAATTTTGAAAATAAAAATCTGATTATTGAAGGAACGATATGGAACCATATTTTAATAGTATAGAGGAAGAACAGGAATATTTTGCCCGCAGGGCAAAAAGAAAACAGCGTATGATCCGTGAGCGCAAACGTCGTCAGAGACGTCGTCGAATCATAAAGCTATGTGCATGTCTAAGTGTACTTTGTATTCTGTTTGTGGCGTGTGCAGGTATTTTTGGCGGAAAAGGGAAAGAGGACAAAACAAAGGAGCAGACACAGACTGATCAGAATGTGGTTGCAGAGGAGAACAAACCATATACAGAACCGGTATCCACAGAGCCGGAAGCAGAACCTGTGGAGTCGGAAACCCAAAACTACAGCTTTGAAGAGAATGAACAGACAAAAAATATTTACAGTGAAAATGTGATCAGTACCCATGCAATATTAGTTGATGAAAGTACAGACAAAATTGTTGCATGGAAGGGAGCAAAGGAGCGCATCAGCCCGGCATCCATGACAAAGGTTCTGACTGTTTTGGTAGCAGCAGAGCATATCACAGAAGAACAATTAGATGATACCTTTACCATGACCATTGATATTACGGATTACTCTTATGTGAATGACTGCAGCAATGTGGGATTTTTGGTGGATGAGAAGATAAAGGTAAAAGATTTATTCTACGGAACGATTCTGCCTTCCGGCGGCGACGCTGCAGTAGGTCTTGCCACTTATGTGGCAGGTTCCCATGAAGCATTTGTTGAGCTGATGAACGAAAAGCTTCAGGAGCTTGGATTATCAGATACGGCTCATTTTACCAATTGCGTAGGCCTGTATGATAAAGAGCACTACTGCACACTTTACGATATGGCAATTATTATGAAAGCAGCCATAAAAAATGAGCTTTGCAGGGAAGTACTGAAAACAAAATGCTATACAACTGCAGCAACTGCAGAACACCCGGAAGGACTAACCATTTCCAACTGGTTCCTTCGAAGAATCGAAGACAAAGATACTTGCGGCGAAGTGCTTGGTGCGAAAACTGGATTTGTGGCAGAGTCCGGAAGTTGTGCCGTCAGCTATCAGGAATCAGATGACGGAGTTCCGTATATCTGTGCCACAGCAGGTTCCTCAAGCAGCTGGAGGTGCATTTATGATCACGTGGAAATCTATACAAGCTATGTCCCGGATGGAAATGTATAGGAAATGAACAAGATTATTTAAGAAAATTTTAAGAATCTTTTGAGAAAATGAAAAGCTTTCTGTATTACACTAATCAGTAATTACAGGGGGCTTTTTTATGTACGATAGAGAAAATGAACGAAGAGCCAGACGGCTAAAAGAGAAAAGAATGCGTGAAAAAAGAAGACGAAGGAGAAGAAGAAGGATCGTGCGGGCACTGCTGCTTCTGCTTATGACGTTTTTGCTCCTGCTGGCAGGTTTGGGACTTTTCTTTTTAGGAAAGACATTATTTAAGGATAGGGTAAAAGAAAAACTGAGATTACAGTGGGACATAGGAAAGGCTGATGTTGTCCTGGATGCCGGCCATGGGGGAAAAGATCAGGGTGCGAGTTCCGGTGAAGCCATTGAAAAAGACATTACGCTGGAAATTGCAAAAAAGACAAAGAAACTTCTTGAAGAGGCAGGCTGCAAAGTAGGCATGGTTCGTAATGATGATACCTTTGTGGAGCTGGGAGAACGTGCTGAATATGGAAATCGAAAGGAGGCAAAGGTCTTTGTAAGCATTCATTGTAATTCTGCGGAAGAGGAAGCAAACGGCATTGAAACCTTTTATACGGAGCAAAAAGGAGAAGAGAGCCAAAAACTGGCACAGCTTCTTCAGAAAAATGTAATTGCGCAGACACAGGCCAGAGACAGAGAAGTGAAGGCTGAAGATTATACGGTAATTGTACGAACTGACATGCCTGCGGCTCTGGTGGAGGTTGGTTTTTTAAGTGATCCTGAAGAATGTAAGCTTCTGCGGCAGGAGGATTATCAGAGGAAGCTGGCGGAGGGAATTGCGGCAGGAATTTTAGCGTATTTGAAGCCTGTTACATAGTTCTTTTGATTTTGAGCATGCTATTTGTGAATTCTTGGAATGGAGCAAAGATAGGATGTTAATTATCAATGGCAGGATTTTTACTATGGAGGAATCCTTAATAGAATGTGGTTTTGTCAGAACAAAAGGAAATTTGATTGAAGAAGTAGGATCAATGTCAGTTCTTTCAGATAGGAAAGACGAAAAAATACTGGATGTCCGGGGAGCCTGGGTAATGCCCGGGCTCATTGAGTCTCACGCTCATATTGGAATTACAGAAGAAAAATGGGGAATCATCGGAGATGACAGCAATGAAATGACCAATCCTTCTACGGCAGCTCTTCGTGCTATTGATGGAATCAATCCGATGGATCCTGCATTCCACGATGCCATAGAAGCCGGAATCACATCCGTCATGGCAGGTCCCGGCAGTGCCAATGTGATCGGCGGTCAATTTGTATTTATGAAGACCCAGGGGCGCTGCATCGACAATATGATTGTAAAATATCCCGCGGCAATGAAGGTAGCCTTTGGGGAAAATCCAAAAACAACCTATGGAAATCAGGGACAATATCCCTCCACCCGCATGGGGGTTGCTGCAATGCTTCGAAACACACTGCACAAAGCCATCCAATATAAATGCAAAAAAGAAAAAGGAGAATTGTCGGAGGAAGATTTTGAACTGGAGCCATGGCTTCCTGTCTTAAACAAAGAAATTCCCCTAAAAGCTCATGCCCACAGGGCAGATGATATTTTGACAGCAATTCGGATTGCAAAAGAAATCGATGTGAATATTACCATTGACCATGGAACAGAAGGACACTTGATTACAGACGAAATAAAAGCTTCCGGATATCCCGTGATCGTAGGAACAGACTTAACTTCCCGTTCAAAGCTGGAAGTGCAGAATATGAATTTTAAGACCTGCGGGATTTTACAGAAGGCTGGGATTTTATGTGCTATTACAACAGATCACCCGGTTGCTCTGATACAATCGCTTCCTTTGTGTGCGGGGCTGGCAGTCAAACATGGTCTGCCTCTGGAGGAGGGACTTCGAGCAATTACCATCAATGCAGCAAAGATCTGCAGGGTGGACGACAGAGTTGGCAGCCTGAAAAAAGGGAAAGATGCAGATATTGTAATATTTTCCGGAAATCCCATGGAGATTTTTACAAAAACATTATATACTATCATAGACGGAAAAATTATTTACGAGAATCAGGGATAGGGAGGAAATTTTATGTTTCATGATGGAAAAATCTGGATTGGAAATTCCGGTGATGAGAAAATATATATTTATCCGAAAATGGCAAATCGCCATGGTCTGATTGCAGGTGCAACAGGTACAGGAAAGACAGTTACTTTGAAAGTTCTTGCAGAATCTTTTAGTGATGCCGGTGTGCCGGTATTTTTGGCAGATGTGAAGGGCGACCTTGCAGGAATGTGTATGTTTGGTACAGAAAGCGACAGTGTAAAAAAACGTGTAGACGAAATGGGACTTGCCGCAGAAGGCTTTGATTTTTCGTCTTATCCAACTACCTACTGGGATATTTATGGAGAAAAGGGGATGCCTCTTCGTGCAACGATTTCCGAAATGGGTCCGTTGCTTCTTAGCAGAATCCTGGATTTAAATGATACACAGTCGGATATTTTGACGATCATTTTCAAGATTGCAGATGATGAAGGGTTGCTGCTGCTGGATACAAAGGATTTGAAATCTATGATTCAGTATGTATCTGACCATTCAAAGGAATATGCGCTGGAATATGGGAACATGGCAAAACAGAGTCTGGCAGCAATTTTACGTTCCGTTGTGGCGTTGGAAGCAGAAGGCGGCGATAAATTCTTTGGGGAACCTGCTGTCAGCATTGGGGACTGGCTTTGCACAGACTGCAGCGGCAAAGGAGCTATTCAGGTGCTGGATTGCCAGAAGCTTATTAACAATCCAAATATGTATTCTACATTTATGCTTTGGATGATGGCAGAGCTTTTTGAAACATTACCGGAAGCAGGAGACAGACCAAAACCTAAGATGGTATTCTTCTTTGATGAAGCACATTTATTATTTGAAAATGCTTCTAAAACATTGCTTAGTAAGATTGAACAGGTGGTAAAACTGATTCGTTCCAAGGGTGTGGGAATCTATTTTATCACACAGAATCCTGCGGATATTCCGGATGATGTTTTAGGTCAGCTTGGCAATAAGGTACAGCATGCCCTTCGTGCCTATACACCAAAGGAACAGAAAGGGGCAAAGGCAGCGGCACAGTCCTTCCGTGAAAATCCGGAATTTGATACATACGAGGTACTATCACAGCTGGGAATCGGGGAAGCCCTTGTTTCTGTATTAGATGAGGAAGGGATTCCGACAGTGGTAAAACGGTGTAATATTTTACCGCCGCAGAGCCAGATGGGTGCGCTGGATGATGAAACAAGAAAATCCGAGATTTTAAATAATCTGCTCTATACAAAATATACGCAGGAGCTGGATCGTGAATCTGCGTATGAGCTTTTAACAAAGAAAGTGGCAGCAGAAGAAGAGAAAGCTGCGGAAGCAAAAGCGGCAGCGGATGCGGAAAAACTTCGTTTAAAAGAAGAAGCAGCAGCAGAAAAACAGAGATTGAGAGAAGCAGAAAAGGAAAAGGCTGCAAAGGAAAAACAGATGAAACGTGCGGTCAAGAGTGTTGCAAGCAGTGCCACAGGAACCATTGGCCGTGAGCTTGGTAAAACCATTGGAAATTCCGTGGGGGGAAGCTTTGGAAAACGACTGGGAGGCAACGTAGGTGCTTCCTTAGGACGAGGACTGTTAAGTACCTTATTTAAATAAGCAGCAAATAAAGCCTTCATAGAGGGAATGAAAGACAGACCTGTTAATCTGTAATAGTGGTAGACAATCTACCAATCTTCGTATATTCTATTATGGGCGGACGAACAACTAAAGTCTATTATTTTTGTAACTAGGAGGAAAGATACATGGCGTGGTATGATGAGGCAGTCTTTTATCATATTTATCCATTGGGGCTGACAGGAGCTCCAAAACAGAATTCTTATGGAGAACCGATTTCCCGGTTAAATACATTACTTCCATGGATTTCTCATATTAAGGAGATCGGATGTAATGCAATTTACATCGGACCGCTTTTTGAATCTGTAGGGCATGGCTATGAAACAACAGATTATAAAAAACTGGATGGCAGACTTGGAACAAATGAAGATTTGACAAATTTTGTAGCGGAATGTCATAAACAGGGAATTCGAGTAATTTTGGATGGTGTATTCAATCACACAGGCCGTGATTTCTTTGCTTTTCAGGATATTAAATGCAATAGAGAAAATTCTCAATATAAGGATTGGTACTGTAATGTGAATTTCTGGGGAAATAATTCCTTTAATGATGGGTTTTCCTATGAAAACTGGGGAGGCTATGACCTTCTTGCAAAATTAAATCAGCACAATCCGGCAGTGAGAGATTACATTTGCGATGTGATTCGTTTCTGGGTAAAAGAATTCGACATTGATGGAATTCGTCTGGATGCGGCGGATGTTATGGATTTTAACTACATGAAGGCACTGCGCAGCGTGGCAAATGAAGTGAAGCAGGATTTTTGGCTCATGGGAGAAGTGATCCATGGGGATTATTCCCGCTGGGCAAATGAAGGGACACTCCACTCTGTAACAAACTATATGCTTCATAAAGCATTGTATTCCGGTCATAATGATCATAACTATTTTGAGGTTGCTCATACTATCAAATACGTGAACGGCATGGTTGGAAACAATTTAAAACTTTACACTTTCGTGGATAATCACGATGTAGAGCGTATTTATACGAAATTGCAAAATAAAGCACATTTTATGCCGGTACATGTGATGCTTTATACATTACCGGGAATTCCGTCTCTTTATTATGGTTCCGAGTTTGGGATTGAAGGACGTAAGGAACGCTATTCCGACGATTCCTTAAGACCTGCATTGAATTACGAAGATTATAAGGATGCAGTAAAGACCAATGAATGTACAAAGCTGATCGCAGCTTTAGGTAAGATTCGTCAGAATACACCGGCTTTAATGTATGGGGATTATAAAGAACTGCTGCTTCAGACAACACATTTTGCCTATGCAAGAATTCTGGATGGCAAATCAGTGATCACAACCTTAAACAATGGGGACAACGAAGTTACCATGAATTTATCAGCCGGAAATTCTGCAGAATATGTTGGTGCGCTGACAGGCGAGAGAGTTGCTGTAAATGGCGGATGCATTCAGGTGAGAGTCCATGGAAACTTTGGTGAAATCTGGATTCCTGCAGAAATTTACAACGACAGCATTGCGCCGATTAAGACAGTGGAAATTAAGAAAGCACCGGTGCCTGTGAAAGCAGAAACTCCGGAACAGAAAAAAGAGACTGCGAAGGAAGAAGTAAAAACCGAGATAAAGACTGAAGCAGAATCTGAAAAAATCGCGGTAGACTGGAGCAAATCCTATGAAGATATGACCGTAGAAGAACTTCAGGAAGCAATTCTTGAAAAAATGAGAAGCAACGGTCCGGTGACAGACTATATGCTAAGAACTGTCAAGGAAAATACACATCACGGTTCACTGGTGAGCTGGGTGAGAAGCTTTAGATAATTGAACAACGTATTTGTCCCCGCTCTTTTAGAGCGGGGATTTTTAGCGCCTTCGACACATTTCTATAAATATTACATATAGTAATAAAAAAGAGAAATGGGAGCCGCATGTATTATCAGAAAATATATCTGCCCTTTGATGGGATGTACCCGGAAAAAGAATCCGGGATGTTTTATTTTCCGAGAAATAGGGAAGAGCATGAAAGAGATAAAAAAAGAATCTATAATATGTATCCGGAGACTGCAAAACGTCTTGCACCGTATGTAGAAGAGGTTTGTGACCGAATGGAGTATGAGGGAGGAATTCTTTACGACGAATATCCGGATCAGCTGGTATTAAGACTTGCATGCCGTGATATCTGTAAGCAGGTACAGACAGAAAATGATGCGGAGGATGTACTGATGGATATCTGTCAGATTTTGCTTTATCATGAAATGTATTTAAGAAGATGCAAAAGAAGAGAACGGCGAAAAAGCAGATTTATTTAGAAAACAGGCTGTCCCCAATAGGGCAGCCTGTTTGTGTGATTAAGTATAATATTGTGCTTGTGCCTGCCATAGCTCATAGTATTTTCCGTTTTCTTTTGCCAAAAGAGCTTCATGTTTTCCATGCTGGATGATAGAACCCTTATGGAAAACAACAATCTCATCGCAGAACTTGCAGGAGGAGAGCCGATGGCTGATATAGATGGCGGTTTTGTCCCCGGCAATGTCGTTAAACTTTTCGTAAATCTCTGCTTCTGCAACAGGGTCAAGGGCCGCGGTAGGCTCATCTAAAATGATAAATGGTGCATCCTTGTAAAGTGCTCTGGCGATGGCGATTTTCTGAGCTTCACCGCCGGAAATCTCCACGCCATTATCTGTAAAATCTTTATAAAGCTGGGTATTCAGACCATCCGGCAAGGAACCCAGACGTTCCTCAAAGCCTGCATCCGTCAGTGCCTTTTGAACTTTTGCTTCGTCATAGACCATGCTTCCGGCCACGTTGCTGCCCAGTGGCTGGGAAATGAGCTGAAAATCCTGAAATACCACAGAAAAAATATTCATATAGTCGTGGTAGTCGTACTTTCGGATATCAATACCGTTTAGGAGAATCTGTCCTTCCTGGGGATCATACAGTCTGCACAGCAGTTTAATAAAAGTAGTTTTGCCGCTGCCGTTTTCTCCCACAATAGCAAGGCGATTCCCCACTTTGAATTTCATGGATACATTTTTGAGTGCCCACAGGTCGCTTCCCGGATATTTAAAGGATACATTTCTAAATTCCACCTCATACTGGCGATCAGAGCGCTTTTCGGTAGTCAGGCTGCCCTGATACATGGAATTTGGAATATCCAGATACTCAAAAGTCTTTTCCAGATAGCCGGTATTGGCTTCCATATTGCCAAGCTCCCTTAGAAAAGTATGAATATTGGCAGCCAGCGCAGTTGCTGCACCTACATACTGGGTAATACTTCCAATACCAAATGCTCCTCCCCATGCCTTGAAACAGGTAAAGACATAGACAAAACCAATGGTCAGGGTGGAAAGACTCAGACTAAGCCCTCCATAAATTCCAACGGGGCCTTTTGCAGCCTTGTAAATGGGTCCGTTTACTCCCCAGGTATTGTCAAAGCTATAATACAGATCAATCAGATGATCCTGCTGATAGATTCTAATATCGCTGCTTCGTTCTTTACGGGAACCTAAGAATCCAAAAAATCCAAATAAGCGGTTCCCAAAGGTGGCATTCTCTGCGACTTTATTCAAAGAACGGACTGATGTTGCGTAAAATTTTCCAGCCAAAAGACTGATGAGGATCATTGCTGCCGCAAACAGTAAAATAAATATGGGGTGATTCAGTATGGTTAATACACCCATGGTTTCCGGAACTCTTGATGTAAAAAGACTTACGGATAAAGCGATTCCACCTGCAATTCCAATGATGCTTTGTATAAATTCTTTAAGGAACACAGGGATTCTTGTAATCCCCCAGCCGCTCCATTGCTCATTTTGCCGAATCTGGTTACGCAGATCATGGGTCTGTTGTTTGTCAATATCCGCAAAATCCAGAGAAAATGCTTTTCTGCAAAAGAGGATTTCCTTTCTGCCCCACATGTCATCGAATAGGGTAGTAAAACGTTGATTTAGCCATGCCTCTAAGACTGCAAAAATCCCTGAGGACAAAACGCAGGCAAACACCCAGTTCCAAAGAATCTTTTCGCTTGTGGAAGCCGCCAGCTCCTTTAAAATCCGTGCCGAAAAGAAAACCGTTACATAAGGGATCAGACCGGCGATCACTGCATGAAGTACCATGATGGGAAAAAGCTTCGGACTGATTTTATGAAGCTCTTTGACACCGCGCAGATGAAGTGAAAAAGTATGGGAAAGTCTCTTTTTCTTCATTAGAAATCCCTCCCTTCCTGATAATACCGGCTTTGCACCTCAAACAATTTTGCATATTCACCATTGTTTGACAGCAGACTCTCATGACTGCCCTCTTCCGCAATTGTTCCGTCTGCTATAAAAATAATACGGTCACAGAATCTGGTAGAGGCCAGACGATGGGAAATAAAGACTGCAGTTTTCCCCTGGGTCATATCATTGTATTTTTGATAGATATCGTTTTCAGCAATAGGATCCAGAGCCGCGGTAGGTTCATCCAGCATCAGAATCGGACCATCCTTATACAATGCTCTTGCCAGCATCAGTCTCTGGGTCTGTCCTCCGGAAAAGAGCACACCGTCTAAGAAAACCTCTTTTCCCACATGGGTATCAATACCTTTGGGAAGCTCCTGTATTAAGGTGGTAAGGCCGGCTTTCTCGATACAGTCATAAATCCTTTCATGATCAATATTTTCTGCAGTCTGAGCAATGTTTTCTGCCACAGTTACATCTAAGATAGAAAATTCCTGAAATACAGCACTAAATAATCGATAATATTCCCGACGGTTAAAATCTCTGATATCCCTGCTGTTTAAAAGCACCCGCCCTTCTGTCGGATCAAAAAGACCGCACAGCAGCCTTACAAGAGTGGTCTTACCGGCACCGTTTAAACCGACGATGGCCAGTTTTTCTCCGGGATGTACGGTCAGATTTATTTGGTGGATGGTATCCTGATCAGCACCGGAATAGCGAAAAGATACATTTTCCAGACTTAATTCATAGCTTTCTGCATCAGGAACGTCCTCCCCCTCCTCAAATTTAAAAGGCTCCGGATATTCTAAAAATTCCCGGACAATACTGATGTCCAGACTGTCTTTATGCAGTTTCGTGATATCACGAAGGATTCCCATGACCCATGTGGTAAAGGTGGAAACGGCTGTAAAATACAACAGAAAGTCTGGAACGCTTAATCCTTCATTTAACGTTAGACGAATGAGGTATACATAGGCAATTCCATTTCTCACCATGGTCAGTACTGCCTCTGTAATATCCGCGAAAAGATATTTTTTCTCGACCCCAAGACGAAAGTCCAGATAGATATCATGAACATGATCTAAAAGCTCATTTAGCCAGTCCTGTAAGCCAAAGATACGAATATCTTTAGCAAGCACTATAGACTCAGATTTACCACGGATATAATATTTCTTTGCGAAATATGTTTCCTCATCTTCGCGGTGTGCATACACCCAGTTACTTGTACTGCGTGATACATAGAAGCCTGCCAGACAGGTAATGATCACGACCATAAGGAGCACAGGATCCAAATGAGAAAGAATGCTCAAATAGATAAGAAATCCACTTACATCTATCAGAAGATTCGTCAGAACCTTCCAGATGGCTTCTGTGGCTTTGTCGTTATCTGTACATGCAAAGTTTGCTTTTTCACGAAGCTTGATAAACTCTGCATCCAATGTGTTTGGAAATGAAGTTGTACAGCTTTTTTTGGAAATCATGCCAATGATCGTGCTGCGAACATCAATGCGGGGAAAAGTTTCTGTCTCAGAAAGATATTCCTTGATTCCCCGTGCAGCAAACAAAATGCCGGTAAAACATGTAATGGTTCCAAGAAGCGCCCCTATAGATGCATGCTGTTCTACACACCTCAAAATTTCAGGAGTGATATAAAGCTGTGCAAGCTTGATGATAATTTCAGTCAATGCGATCAGAATACACATCAGCGGAACACGTTTTCTCTTATTCCATGCAATCTTAATCATCCAGCAAAGGTTTTGGATGATATGATATTTGGGTTTGTTTTTTGATTTCATAATTTCTCTCACCTCGCAAGTTAATTTTAGCATGAAAAATCGTCCCCGAAGCATTCCGGGGACGAATCGTCATTTTCGGGTGATGAACTGCAGTTTCTTACACTTGTGGAAGCAGTATTTCAGTGGTAAATGCACCATCCTCGCTGTTGCGGCTGATATAGCCTTCCAGACGCTCTACGATTGCATCTATGCGTACAAGTCCGAAGCCATGACCGTCACCTTTGGTACTGCGAAACAGCTGTCCTTCCTTTTTCAGTTTCTTTCCTGCAGTAAAGTTGGTAAAGGAAATGTAAAGCTGAGTGTTTTTCATATCCATGTAAACACGAATCAGCCGCTGTTCTTCCGGCAGCTTCATGCAGGCTTCGATTGCATTATCAAAAAGATTTCCGATGATGCAGCATAAATCAATTTCCGAAGATTTTAATTTTACCGGAATATGGGCATCAGCAATTACCTGAATGCCCCTGGCTTTTGCCAGGGAAATTTTAGAATTTAAGATGGCATCGGTCATGGGATTACCGGTTTTGATGACCGTATCCACGGTGGTCAGATCATCATCTAAAAGATCCAGATATCGTTTGACGGCTTCCCAGTCTTCCGATGCAGCATAAGCTTTCATGGTCTGGATATGATTGCGGTAGTCATGACGCCAGCCGCGAATCTGACGGTACATATTGTCAACCTCACGGTAATGGGTCTCAATCAGCTCCTGCTGATAGGAAGCAATCTGTGTGTCAATTTTCTTTGAAAAGAATTTCATAGGTATTACCTCATATTGATAATTGCGCGGTTTACGCCGTCATAGGCACCTCTTGGAAGAGGAATGGTGGTCCCGTCATTTAATCGGATCTCTGTCTTTGTAACGCGGCTGATGAGGGTCAGATTGACGATCACCGAGCGTCCTGCACGATAAAAACGTTCGTCCAGCTCCTTTTCCAGTTCTCCTAAAGTCATTTTGATTTTCAATGCCTCGGAAGTATGGATTGTTACATAATTTCCATAGACATCAGCATAGCGAATCTGGTAAACAGGGATGCGAATCATTTCGCCATTTAGTTCGAAGTTTAAAATTCTTTCATTTTTTGCCAGCTTCTCTACGGCACGGTCTAAAACGGAGGAGAGTTTTTCTTCCTTCACCGGTTTCATCAGATAGTGAAGGGCAGCCACCTCATAGCCTTCGGAAATGTAATCGGAGTATCCGGTGACAAAGATGATCTGGAGTGTATCATTATCTTTTCGCAGCTGTTTTGCCATGGTCACTCCATCCATCTGATCCATTTCAATATCAAGAAGTAAAATATCGAAGTCGTTTTCTTCGGCATAGCAGAACAGGAAATTTTCCCCAGAGGAAAATAAGGAAATCTGTACGTTATGTGCTGTGTTTGCAGCCCATCGGCTCACAAGATCAGAAATGTATTGTCTGTCAGCAGCGCAGTCGTCACAGATTGCAATTTTATAATTCATGTTTTCATTCTCCTTTCTGCAGTCGTTCCTGTTTTTGGCTGCCTTATATTCTAACATGCCAAAACCGGGATGAAAATATATTTCAAATAAAATTGTGCGGCAGTGGTTTTGTAAAAACAGGGAGGTTTGAATGGATTCTGTGACCGGTACCGGGATTGACAGTGACAGATAGAAATTGTTACAATAAAAATTACGATATTGTCTGGAAATTTCAGGCATCAGGTTTGCATAAGGGAAAAAATTATGGAAAGATTAAAAAACATATTAGAAGAGCAGTTAAATGAAAATCTAAGTCAGATAGTCATCAGTAATCCCAGACGTATGGCTCTTGCTCAGAAGATAAAAATCCGTCCGGTTCTTTTAAAAGAGCAGTTGAATTTTCAGGTAACAGAATATAAAGGAAAACAGGTTTTTCATGAAAACATGGAAAAACAGGCTGTGTCTGCTTATGTGAGAGAGCAGATGGAAAACTTTTTTGGACAGATGGTGCTGGAAAGCGCCACAAAAACGGTAAATGTACTGGTCAGCAAAAAAGGAACTGTGACCATAAAACAGAAAGTTCAGAAAAACGAAGTAAAACCGGGAGCGCTTTCTCATAATAGAAAGAAGCGCTATATTTTAGAAGAAGGAACCGTGATTCCGTTTCTGGTGGATCTGGGCGTACAGACCAGGGAAGGAAAAATTGTTCATTCCAGATACGACAAATTTCGACAGATTAACCGGTTTTTAGAGTTTATTCAGGATATTGTAGAAGATTTGCCAAAGGGACGGGAGATTACCATTGTTGATTTTGGCTGCGGAAAGTCCTATCTGACCTTCGCAATGTATCATTATCTGAAAGTGATGAAGGGCTTTGATATTCGTGTCATCGGACTGGATCTGAAAGAAGATGTGATTGCATATTGTAATGAATTGAAGGATCGGTATGGTTATGAGAAAATGACTTTTACAACCGGGGATATTGCAAGTTATACTGGTGTAGATGCCGTAGATATGGTAGTAACCCTTCATGCATGCGATACAGCCACAGATTATGCTCTGGAAAAAGCGGTAAAATGGGGAGCAAGTGTGATTCTGTCAGTACCATGCTGTCAGCATGAATTAAACTATCAGATGAAAAATGAAGGGCTGTCAGCTGTCTTAAAATATGGACTTTTAAAAGAACGTATTGCGGCATTGGTAACGGACGGACTTCGGGCTGAAATGCTGGAGCAGATGGGGTATGACACCCAGGTGCTGGAATTTATCGATATGGAGCACACACCGAAGAACATTCTGATCCGTGGGGTAAAAAGGAACAAAGACAGAAAAGCCAACTTTGAGAAATACGAGGAATGCTGCAGTGCGTTGGGGGTTGATCCAATGCTGGGCAGATTATTATATAGGAGCTAGAGGTAACTTTTGAAAAAGATTATTATTAAGATTATTACAATTATTATGGCCTTTGTGGCAGGGGTTGTGGCCACCAGTTATCTGTATAACAAAGGAAATCTGGACATGACGGCTCATATGGCCGAGGCTACGCTGCCAATTTTATACTATGAATATGATGGACAGTATGTAAATCCTTCCTATGGCTACACTGCGGAAACGGATGCTTCTTGTATGCGAAGTGCGATCATACCATTGGATGATGAGAGAACTCTGGACATTGCACTTGAAAAATATAATGCTGAAATTGAATCAGTAAGCTATGAAGTGAGAAGCATTGATATGGAGCGTCTGATCCAGAATGGCGAGGTCGACAAATTGGAAGAATCCGGCCAGTATTTGAAAGGAAGCATCAAGGTCAAAGACCTGCTGGAAGACTCCGAAGAATATTTACTGATCTTTCATGTGACCACAGAGAACTTTGAAGATGTGCAGTACTATTCCAGAATCAAAAACGGTTCCGGGGAGCTGATGGAAGCCTGCAGGAAGTTTGCCTTTGATTTTCATAATGCAACCTTAGACCCTAACAATGATTATCCACTTACCCAGTATCTGGAAACTGATACAGCGAGAAAAGAGAATTCTCTTGGATATGTGGACATTAATTCCAGATATAAAATGCTCATCTGGGATGGGATGAAGGTTACAGAGAGCAAAGCCCCGACGGTTACTTATCTGGAATCGGAGAATGATGTGGTTTCTTTGCAGCTGGATTATCAGGTGGCTTATGAGAACGAAAACGGAGAACAGGAAGAATATCAGGTAAAGGATTATTACCGTATACGACAGACCAATATCCGAATGTACCTGCTGGATTATGAAAGATATACAGAGCGTATTTTTGACAGTGAAGCTCCGGTATTTGGGGAAACAAGTCTGAATCTGGGGATTCAGTGGGAGAAAATTCCACATATGAGCAACGAGGAAGGCAGTGTGGTTAACTTTGTGGTTTCTAACGAGCTTTGGAGCTATGATGTTGCCCAGAATAAGCTTTCGAAAGTCTTCAGTTTTAAAAACGGGAATGATAAACGAGGACTTCATGAGGAATTTGAGATACAGCTGATCAATATGGAAGATTCCGGAAGCATGGACTTTATTGTCAAAGGCTATATGAACCGTGGACGCCATGAAGGGGAAAATGGTATCGCAGTGATGCGCTATGACAGTTTGACAAATACAACAGAAGAGCTTCTTTTCATTGAAAGCAGGGAATGCGCTGATGTGCTGGCTCAGACGGCCGGAGAACTGGTTTATATCAGCTATGACGATAAAATGTATGTGTCGCTTTCAGGGGATATTTATGCAATTGATTTAAAGATCAAAAGTGTAGAAACTCTGACAGAGGATTTAAGAGCAGGGGCCTACCTGATCTCCAGAGCAGGAGATATGATCGCATGGCAGCACGGAGAGGATCGGTTTTCCTCTACACAGATTACTACCATGGATATGAAGACGGGCGTGCGCCATACCTACAGTGCCAAAGCGGGAGAATATTTGCGTCCGCTGGGATTTAGCGGAGATGATTTTATCTACGGTGTTTGTTCGGAAGGTGATGTGGCAGAAGATTTTGCAGGAAATACACTTTTTCCAATGCACCGGGTGGAAATCGTAGACAGCAGGGGAGAACTGATCAGAAACTTTGATTATCTCTCAAAAAATAAATATGTTGTCTCTGCCACCATGGAGAATAACCGAATCAATCTGCAGTGTATCTGTAAAAACGGCGATGGAACCTATTCTGAAACACTGGCAGAAGCGATTACAAGCAGCGAAGAAGAGCTGGTAAGCAGTATTACCCTTTCTGAAGTAAAACATGATGAAAAGAAAATAGAGCAAATGTTTACCTATCAGGCAAAAGCAAAGGGAAAAATGAAGAGGATTACACCAAAGCAGATAATCTTTGAAGAAAATCGTAATCTTGCTCTTGCATCTGAAGAAGAAAATCATAACTTCCATGCTTATGCAAAAGGAAATGTGATGGGAGTATATCCGGAAATCAGAAAAGCAATTCAGAAGGCTTATGATGATATGGGCGTTGTAACAGATCATAACGGTCAGGTTGTCTGGGAGCGTGGAAATAGAAAAACAAGGTCAGTTTTGGAACTGGCAAACGGTACAGAAGGCTTAGAGGCTTCCGGCAGTCTGGAAGGAAGTTTGCGAGTTCTGTTAGAAAATGAGGGTGTTTATACGGATGTAAAGGCAGCTTTGGACAGCGGAAGAAGTCCGTATCAGATTTTAAAACAGAATTCCCAGAAACACCCGGAAAACTTTACCGGCTGCAATCTGGCATCAGTTTTATATTATGTCAGTGAAGGAAATTATGTGCTTGCCATGTTGGATGCAGGCAGCGCGGAAGTGATCGCAGGCTATGATGCCCAGAACATTTATGTGCTAAATCCATTGACCGGAGAGGTACACAAAGAAGGGCAGAAGGATGCGGCAGCAAAATATGAAGCTTGTGGAAATGTATTCTTCAGCTTTTTAAAATAAAAATTACTATATACAATGGGAGGAATATTAAAATGGCAACAGCATGTCAGTACAAAACAAAAAACGTATGCGCAAGCATGATCAACTTTGAGCTGGAAGGAAATGTAGTAAAGAATGTATCATTCCAGGGCGGATGCAATGGAAACTTAAAAGCGATCAGTAAATTGGTGGAAGGGATGACCGTAGAGCAGATTGAAAACTATTTAAAAGGAAATACCTGCGGTATGAGAAATACTTCCTGCGCAGATCAGCTGGCACAGGGTGTACGCAAAGCGTATGAGGAATTAAATAAATAATCATACAGTGCCCCAGAACTACAATATCACAAAGAACGCCTCGAGGCTGCGCTTAACCTCGGCTTATCTTTGTAAAATTGCAGCTCTGGGGCGTTTTGCTTATTTTTTTACTTAATGTTTGCACAGGGGCAATTTACGTTTTTTCAAACTTTTTACTTATTTAAACAGCTCTAATAATTCCGGGAATTTTTTTATGCTGTAGTCATAGCGGTCCGGTTTGCCGAAGCCGTATTCGCAGTATACGAATGGGATTCCTGCAAAGCCGGCAGCATCCGCATCCCCCTGGGTATCACCTACATAAATGGCAGATTTGAAATTGTTTCGTTCCATGACAAGCTTACAGTTTTCTCCTTTTGGAAGACCGGTGTAACCAGGGCACTCAAAATCGGTAATGTATTTTTCAATGCCAAGGGCTTTCATGGTCAGCTCAATGTAGCCTGCCTGACAATTGCTGACAATGCAAATCTTATATTTTTTTGAAAGTTCACGAATGGTTTCTACAACGCCCTCAAAAATATTCCCGGGAGTTTTCGTAAGAATTTCTTCTTCGTGCGCGCAGCAATGATCCATTAACTTCATCTGTTCATCTGGAGAAAGTTCAGGAAATACAGCCGCTGCAATTGCCCACATCGGACGTCCAAATAATTTCTTTAAATTATCTGCAGTTGGTCTCCAGGCAATATCATCGCGTCCTTTTAAAGCTTCACCCCAGGCTTCTGCAACCACCGGAGTTGTATCCCACAATGTTCCATCAATATCTAAAATAATGCAATCCATAATTTTCCTCATTTCTGTTTCCTTCTGTTATTTTCAGTGTATAGAAAAAGCCATAGAAAAGCAATGAATTTTATGTTATACTTCATTGTTAAGTGAGGATGTTTATGAAGTATTCAAATATTGAGCAGGCCCGTTTTAAAGAACGCCCGAATCGCTTTATTGCATATGTGGAAACAGAGCATGGAAGGGAAGTCTGCCATGTGAAAAACACGGGCCGCTGTAAGGAATTACTGCAGCCGGATGCAGTTGTATATGTGCAGAGGAATGATAATCCTGCCAGAAAAACGAAGCTGGACTTAATCTGTGTAGAGAAAACTCCCTATCTTGTAAATATGGATTCTCAGGCACCTAATGGGGCGGTGAAGGAATGGCTTCAGGCCGGCAATCTGTTTTCGAAAAATGCAGTGATCTATTCGGAAAAAACTTACGGCGAGTCACGCTTTGATTTTTATATTGAAGATGGGGAACGTAAGGCGTTTATGGAAGTGAAGGGCGTGACCCTGGAAGAGAACGGTGTGTGCCGTTTCCCCGATGCGCCAACGGAGCGGGGAGTTAAGCATATCAGGGAGCTGATCAAATGCCGGTTGGATGGCTATGAGGCATATATTCTATTTGTGATTCAGCTAAGCCCTGTGAAATATTTAGAGCCAAATGATGTGACACATAAAGCCTTTGGAGATGCATTAAGAGAGGCTGCAAAGGCAGGGGTGCATGTCTTGGCGAGGGATTGTAAAATTACCATAGATTCTATGGAGATTATGAATGAAGTAGAGGTCAGATTGTAAATGCTGGAGGAAATCGTAGTTCCGCTTTTGGAATGGTATGATAAACAGAAACGTACATTGCCCTGGCGCAGCAAACCTACGCCTTATCGTGTGTGGGTATCGGAAATTATGCTGCAGCAGACCCGTGTGGAGGCGGTAAAACCATATTTTGCAAGGTTTATGAAGGCCCTGCCAACGGTGAAAAAGCTGGCAGCCTGTCCGGAAGAGGAGCTTCTGAAATTATGGGAAGGCCTTGGATATTATAACCGTGTGAGAAACATGCAAAAGGCAGCGCAGATTCTTGTAAAGGAAAATAAAGGAGAAGTTCCGGCACAGTTTGAAGAACTGATCAAATTGCCGGGAATCGGCAAATATACGGCCGGTGCCATTTCTTCCATTGCATTTGGCATTCCTGTGCCGGCGGTGGATGGGAACGTGCTGCGTGTGATCACAAGGATCACCGCGGATGAGAGAGACATCGCAAAGGATTCCGTGAAGCAGGCCATTGCAAGAGACATTCAGGAAATCATTCCCATGCGAAGAGCGGGAGATTTTAACCAGGCCCTCATTGAGCTTGGTGCAATTGTCTGCGTGCCAAATGGTCCGGCAAAATGCACGGAATGTCCGGTGGCTCATTTGTGCGAAGCAAGGAAGCAAAATATGGTGATGGAACTTCCGAAGAAAGCCCCAAAGAAGGCAAGAAGTGTGGAAGAAAAGACGGTATTGATCATCAAGGATGGTGAAAAAATTGCTATCCGAAAGAGACCAAACAAAGGCTTGCTTGCAGGATTATATGAGCTTCCAAACGTGGAAGGACATTTATCAGAAGATGAAGTGTTAGCCCTTGTAAAATCTTATGGTCTGGCGCCATTATTCATTCAGAAGCTGGAGGATTCCAAGCATATTTTTACACATAAGGAGTGGCACATGACCGGGTTTGCGGTGCGTGTGGAGGAATTAGAGGGAGAGTCCGAAGGGATGCTTCTGATAGACAGAGAAGTGGTAGAAAAAGAGTATCCGATTCCATCGGCATTTGCGGCATACGCAAAGCATATGGATATTATACTGGGAAACAAAAGGTAAATGAGGTGACAAAGTATGAAGTTATTATCGATTGGAATTCCATCTTATAATTCCGAAGGATTCATGAGAAAATGTATTGAATCCCTGCTCCCAGGTGGAGAAGAGGTGGAAATCATCATTGTCAATGATGGTTCTAAGGATGGCACAGCTGCTATTGCAGATGAATATGCTGCGAAATATCCAACCATTGTAAAGGCTGTTCATCAGGAGAATGGTGGACATGGCGAAGCGGTGAATGCAGGTCTTCGCAATGCCACAGGTTTATATTACAAAGTTGTAGACAGTGATGACTGGGTAAATGAGGAAGCCTATTTAAAGATTTTAAACAAGCTGGCAGAGCTTGTAAAATCCGGCGACATGGTAGATATGCTCATCAGCAACTACGTTTACGAAAAAGAAGGCAGAAAACGCAAAAAAGTGATGCAGTATCGCACTGCATTTCCAACAGATACAGTGTTTACATGGGATGATGTGAAATTCCTTCACGTTGGTCAGTATATTTTAATGCATTCTGTGATTTATCGTACACAGATGCTCAAAGACTGTGGATTGGAGCTTCCAAAGCATACCTTTTATGTAGATAACATTTATGTATATCATCCATTGCCATATGTAAGAAAAATGTACTATATGGATGTGAACTTTTATAGATACTACATTGGACGTGAAGGTCAGTCTGTACAGGAAGAAATCATGATCGGACGCATTGATCAGCAGATTCGTGTGAATAAGATTCTTATTGATGACTGTGATGTATGGAAGCTGAAAAACAAAAAGCTCCGCAATTATATGCTTAGTTATCTGGAAATTATGATGACTGTATCATCAATTCTTGCGATTCGCTCCAAGACAGAAGAAAATCTGGCGAAAAAGAAAGAACTTTGGCAGTATCTGAAAGCAAAGGATGTTCGCTCCTACAAAAAAATTCGCAGAAGCGTTATGGGAAATACCATGAATCTTCCGGGTAAGGGCGGACGAAAAATTTCAGTGGCGGCTTATAAGATTGCACAGATGATCGTAGGATTTAACTAAATACAGGAAAAGCCTGGAAAAGCGCACAAACTGCTTGACATCCTGCAATACGTATAATAAAATTACCACGTATCAAATGAACAGAGAAAGAAATCTCTTATTCAGAGTGGCGGAGATAAAAGGATCTATGAAACCACGGCAACCCCGACATCGGAAGGTGCCAGCCTGAGCGAGTAATCGAACAATAAGAGGATTTGGTAAACGATAAATCCAGGTCCGCTTACGCGGACCTTTTTCAATGAATCCCTAAGAGATTCTTTCAACAACAAAGAAAAGGAGAATGAACCATGGAGAAATTTTTATTTACTTCCGAGTCTGTAACTGAAGGACATCCGGACAAAATCTGTGACCAGATTTCAGATGCCATCTTAGATGCACTGATGGCAGAAGACCCAAACAGCCGTGTAGCATGTGAAACAGCAACTACAACAGGTCTTGTACTTGTTATGGGTGAAATTACAACAAATGCTTATGTAGATATCCAGAAAATCGTACGTGAAACAATTCGCGAAATCGGTTATACAAGAGGAAAATTCGGCTTTGACGCTGATAACTGTGCAGTCATTACAGCAATTGATGAACAGTCTACAGACATCGCAATGGGTGTTAACAAAGCTTTAGAAGCAAAAGAAAACCGTATGAGTGAAGAAGAAATTGAAGCAATCGGTGCCGGAGACCAGGGTATGATGTTTGGTTACGCTTCTAACGAAACACCGGAACTGATGCCATATGCAATTTCTTTAGCACATAAGTTAGCACTTCGTCTGACAGAAGTTCGTAAAAACGGAACACTTACTTACCTTCGTCCGGACGGAAAAACACAGGTGACTGTAGAATATGATGAAAACGGCAAACCGGCTCGTCTGGATGCAGTTGTATTATCTACACAGCACAGCGAAGATGTGACACAGGAACAGATTCATGCTGATATCAAAAAATATGTATTTGATGAAATCCTTCCACAGGATATGATTGATGAAAACACAAAATTCTTCATCAATCCAACAGGTCGTTTCGTAATCGGCGGACCTCACGGAGACAGCGGTTTAACTGGACGTAAGATCATCGTAGATACTTACGGCGGATATGCTCGTCACGGCGGCGGTGCATTCTCCGGTAAGGACTGTACAAAGGTAGACCGTTCCGCAGCTTATGCAGCTCGTTACGTGGCAAAGAACATCGTAGCAGCCGGTCTTGCTGATAAATGTGAAATCCAGTTATCTTACGCAATCGGTGTTGCTCATCCAACATCTGTCATGGTTGACACATTTGGAACAGGTAAGATTTCTGAAGAAAAGATGGTTGAAATGATTCGTGAAAACTTCGACCTTCGCCCGGCAGGAATCATCAAAATGCTTGACCTTCGCCGTCCGATCTACAAACAGACGGCCAGCTATGGTCACTTCGGAAGAACAGACCTTGATCTTCCTTGGGAAAAGACAGATAAGGCTGAAATCCTTAAAAAATATTTATAAGAATTGCTGCAGGCACGCTCCGGCGTGCCTGTTTTTGCGTTATAGTCTTTTGTGGGAGGAAGTGCGGGGTCTATGTAAGAAAAGTTTACTGTGAGATACCGAAAGTCGGGTGTAACTTGCTTTTTATTAGAGTGTCAGGGGTCTATACAGAAAAAGCTTTTATGAGACCCCGAAAAAATGAAAAAACGGTATCTGTGATGAAAAAAATATTGCATAGACCCAAAAAGCGAGAAAAATTCTGCATTCAGTTGCTTTATCGGGGTCTAACAACAAATTATTTTAGATAGACCCCGTTTATTATATGGCAGAAAGTATTTGTTAAAAAAATCGGAAGATTTAGAAAAACTTTAGAAAGTTATGAATTGTTTAAGTGTAGAGCTTTCGTTTTTGTGCTATAATCAGGAAGAATATGGAGATGATATCATGAAAATAAGAACAAAACTGTTTATTGCATTCTTTTTAATTATCGGACTTCCAATGCTTCTTTTAAGTGCCGGAGTCATTACCTTTACCCAGCATCATATGGATGAGCTTTACGCGCTGCAGGTAGAAACTGCAACCGTGGAGGAAATTGCTCAGGCAGTCAAACTGTTTGCTTTGGATGTCAGAGAATATATTTCCAACCTGATGATGATGCTTTGTCTGGTGGTTCCTGTGATCGTCATCTGTCTGGTACTCTGGATTTATCATAGTATCGTTACGCCGATTCATATGCTGCAGATGGCAACTCAAAATATCAAAAATGGCAATTTGGATTTTGAGGTAGAAGTTCATAACAAAGATGAGATTGGTGAACTTTGTGAAGACTTTGAAGAAATGCGAAAACGATTAAAGGATAATGCAGAAGAAAAGCTTCGCTCGGAACAGCAGAACAAGGAACTGATCAGCAACATTTCCCACGATCTGAAAACACCGATCACGGCTATCAAGGGTTATGTAGAAGGACTGATGGACGGGGTCGCAGATACACCGGAAAAACAGAATAAATATTTGCAGACCGTTTACAGCAAAGCCATTGACATGGATCATTTAATTAATGAGCTGTCATTTTATTCAAAAATTGATACCAACAAGATACCATACACCTTTAATCGCATCAATGTGGTGGGATATTTTGAAGACTGTGCAGAAGATATCGGAAGGGAACTGGAAGACGAAGGATTTGGTTTCTCTTATCAGAACTATGTGGATGATTCTGTGCAGATGATAGCGGATGCGGAACAGATTAAGCGAGTGATCAACAATATTGTGGGAAATTCAAAGAAATATTCCGATAAAGCAGAGACAAAGATCCGCATGACTGTTAAAGACGTAGGTGATTTTGTACAGATAGAGATTGAAGATAACGGCAAAGGAATTGCGGCGAAAGATCTGCCATACATTTTTGACCGTTTCTATCGAACAGATGCTTCCAGAAATTCTTCCAGAGGCGGAAGCGGCATTGGCCTTTCTATTGTAAAGAAGATCATGGAAGATCATGGAGGCAAGATCTGGGTAACCAGCAAAGAAGGAATTGGTACAGTGATGTACCTTGTCATTAGAAAATATCAGGAGGTTCCGGTAAATGAGTAAGATTTTGATTGTAGAAGACGAAGTGGCCATTGCAGAGCTTGAGAAGGATTATCTGGAGCTTAGCGGCTTTGAAGTAGAGGTAGTACATCAGGGAGATGTTGGTCTTCTTCGGGCATTAAAAGAAGAATTTGCTCTCATCATTCTGGATTTGATGCTTCCAGGCGTGGATGGTTTTGAAATCTGCCGCAAGATCCGTGAGACAAAAAATACACCGATTATTATCGTATCTGCGAAGAAGGATGACATTGACAAGATCAGAGGACTTGGCATGGGTGCAGACGACTACATGACCAAGCCTTTTAGTCCAAGTGAGATGGTTGCCCGTGTAAAAGCCCATCTTGCAAGATATGAGCGACTGGTCAGCAGCGGAGTGCCAAGCAATGACATTGTGGAAATCCGCGGCATTAAGATTGATAAAACTGCAAGACGTGTGTGGGTCAATGGGGAAGAGACCAACTTTACCTCCAAGGAATTTGATCTGCTTACCTTCCTTGCACAGAATCCAAACCATGTGTACACCAAAGAAGAACTGTTTCAGGAAATCTGGGACATGGAATCTATCGGGGATATTGCAACGGTAACGGTGCATATTAAGAAGATTCGTGAAAAGATCGAGTATGATACCTCCAAGCCGCAGTATATTGAGACCATCTGGGGTGTAGGTTACCGCTTTAAAGTGTAAATTCTAGCTAAACTGTTAAAAAACCTTGAAAATTAGGCAGTTGAATGATATTTATCAGAAAACTCAAATAGAAAAAACAAAGTTAAGTGCTTATTTGAAAAATCTGATTGACTTGGGGATTATTCTCAGAGAATTTTCTATGGATGATAAAATAAAAGAACAAGCGAATGTTCAAAGAGGTTTATATCGTGTAAACGATAATTTTTTTAAATTTTGGTATGCCTTTGTATTTCCCAATATGTCAGAGTTGGAAGCCGGAGATGAAAAGGGAGTTTTCAAATACGTGGTAGAACCAGAGCTGGATAACTTTACTTCCTATGCTTTTGAAGATGTTTGCAAAGAATATTTGAGGGTAAAAAATCGACTTTTTCGTTGTCCGATCTGAAAAACATGCAGAGAAAAATTAACTTAAAAAATGATGTCCATAAGCTGTATTACTGGGTGTTTTCAAAATCCGGTTTCACAGAAGATATACGGAATGTGGCCGGAGAAGAAAATGCAGTACTGATTTCATTGGATGAAATTGTTGAATAATTACGAAAAATTATAAAGAGGAAAATGAAATGAAAAGAAAATTTGCAGGAATGATAATGAGTGCGTTGGTGACTGGAGTGCTTCTGACCGGATGTGGTGTAAAAAATGAAGAACCTTTACAGGAAACTGTATCAGAACAGGAGGAAGCGTATACTTTTACAGATGATTTAGGGAGAGAAGTAGCTGTTGAAAATCCACAAAGAGTTGCGGCTCTTTTAGGAAGCTATGCAGATATCTGGTATCTGGCCGGCGGGGAAGTCATTGCATCCGCAGATGACGCGTGGGATGATTTTAATCTGCCTATGGCGGAGACGGCCGTGAATCTTGGGATGACCAAGGAATTAAGTCTGGAAAAGCTGTTCGAAGCGGATCCTGACCTTGTGCTGGCCAGCAGCAATACCCAGGGAAATGTAGAGTGGCTGGAGACCCTGGAAGCAGCAGGCATAACAGTGGCTTATTTTGAGGTAAATGATTTTGAGGATTATTTAGAATTTTTAAAAATCTGTACAGAGATTACAGGCAGAGATGATCTGTATGAGAAGAATGGTCTGGCCATCAAAGATCAGATTGAAGCGGTGAAGATGGAGAGTCAGAAACGTATCGAGACTTCCGGGGAAGCCCCAACGGTACTTAGCCTTCGTGCATCTTCTACATTTATACGGGCAAAAAACAGTAAGGATAATGTGCTTGGAGAGATGCTGGCGGCTCTTGGCTGTGTAAATATTGCAGACAGTGACGATTCTCTCCTTGAAAATCTGAGCATGGAGCACATCATTATGGAGGATCCGGATTATATTTTCTTTATCCAGCAGGGAGATGACGCAGAGGGAACAAAAGCCAATATCGAAAGCTTTATAGCAGAAAATCCGGCATGGTCAGAGCTGACAGCGGTAAAAAACGGCAGAGTATATATGTTGGAAAAAGCCTTGTATGCCCTAAAACCAAATGACCGATGGGGCGAGGCCTATGAGAAACTCGAAGGAATTTTAGCAGATGAATCATGATAGGATAAAGCTGTGGTTTGGAGGAGCAGTGCTTTTTTTGATCACATCAATCATATTAAGCACCTGCCTTGGCAGTGCTCATATTTCCCTGACAGATCTTGTAAAAGTCATACAGGATGGAACAGGTAATGTAACAACCCCGGAATCCAGAATTTTCTGGTATGCCAGACTTCCAAGGACGGCAGCCTGCGTGCTGGCAGGAGCAGCATTGGCAGTCTCAGGAGTTGTGATTCAGAAAGTGTTAACGAACCAGCTGGCATCCCCGGGAATTATCGGTGTGAATGCCGGAGCAGGTCTGGCGGTTACCCTTTGCTGCGCCTTTGGGGCATTTTCCGGCTGGATCATTGCCGGTGCAGCTTTTGGAGGAGCAATCGCGGCAGTTCTTCTGGTTGCTTTAACGGCTCAGAAAATTGGTGCCTCAAGAACTACCGTCATCCTGGGTGGTGTGGCTGTTAACAGCTGCTTAAATGCAGCTTCGGAAGCGATCTCTATTTTAGTACCGGATGCAGGAATGCAGGCGGCAGACTTCCGTGTGGGCGGTTTTTCCAATGTGGCTTACGTAAGACTTCTTCCGGCAGGTATATTGATCCTTCTGGGGCTAATATGCTTGTTTACGCTGACAAATGAACTGGATGTCATTTCCCTGGGGGAAGATACTGCACAGGGGCTTGGAATGCCGGTAAAAAAGATGCGTACCGTTTTTTTGGGTTTGTCAGCATTGCTGGCAGGAGCAGCAGTCAGCTTTGCAGGACTTCTGGGATTTGTGGGTTTGATCGTTCCTCACGTGGGGAGAAAGCTGGTATCGGAGGAAAGCGGAAAGCTGATTCCATTCTGCGCTCTCATCGGAGCGGGTTTTGTGGCGTTTTGTGATCTGTTTGCCAGAACATTGTTTTCTCCTTATGAAATACCGGTAGGAATTTTCATGTCCTTTATCGGCGGTCCTTTCTTCCTCTTTTTATTGATCAACAGGAAAGGAGGACATTCTCTATGATAGAACTAAAGAATGTGTGTTCCGGTTACGAGGGGAAGAGGGTGCTTCATCATGTAAATGCTGTCTTTGAATCAGGGAAGGTGACAGTCCTCGTGGGGCCAAACGGATGCGGAAAAAGTACTCTTTTAAAATCAATTGTCCGTATTGCGCCTCATTCCTCCGGAGAAATTTTAGTGGGGGGAATGCCGGTAGAAAAAATGAGTACAAGGAAGCTGGCACAAAATGTGGCTTATCTGGCACAGAACAAAAAAGCACCGGATATTTCTGTGATAAAAATGGTTCTTCATGGAAGGTTTGCCTATTTGAACTATCCCAGAAAATATCGTCCTCAGGACTATGAAATTGCGAAAGATGCTTTGGAATGGGCGGGCATGTCTGAAAGGTCCCATGAGATTGTCAGCAAGCTGTCGGGGGGAATGCAGCAAAAGGTGTACATTGCCATGGCACTGGCACAGGATGCAGACACCATTCTCATGGATGAGCCTACTACATATCTTGATATTGTACATCAGCTTCGTCTTATGGAAATGGCACGCCAGCTTGCAAAAGAAGGTAAGGCTGTGGTAATGGTGCTTCATGACCTGACTCAGGCACTTCGGATTGCGGATAAGGTCCTGGTATTGAAGGAGGGAAAAATTATTGCCCAGGGAACAGCAGATGAAGTATATGAAAGCGGAAGTCTGCAAAAAGCCTTTGGTGTGGAGATTGAAAAGATTGAAACAAAAAAAGGAGAGATCATATGGCATTATTCCCGTTTTTTGTAAACATAGAAGGAGCAAGAGGTTTGATCATCGGCACAGGAAAGCATGCAGAAGAGAAAATTCAGAGGCTGCAGCCCTATGGTCCCTGTTTGACGATTATTCCGGAAGGAAAATTCAAGGAAAGTGATCTGGAGCCTGTACCGGCCTTTGTAATAGCTGCAGGGGTACTGTTAAAGCAAAAAATAGAAGAACAGATTCCGGAAAATATGGAAGAAATTCTTAATTTTTTGCAGGAGGTACGGCCGGTGATCGCGAAAACCTTGACAGATAAAAAACAAAGATATACATTTTATTATAAGCTTGCAGAAATCTGTATGGCGGAGCACCGTGTATTGAAGGAAGAAGAATTTAGGAGGCGATTGTTATGGCATGCACAATCAGTAAAGAAGAATTGAAAAGAGTCAAGGGTTTGGGATTCTTAAATAACAAGGGTACAGACTGTTTTAATGGACGAGTAATTACAAGAAATGGCAAAATTACATCCAAAGAGATGATTCATATTGCCAATGCAGCGGAAAAGTTTGGGAATGGCGAAGTGGTATTTACAACACGTCTGACAGTAGAGATCAGAGGTGTACATTTTGACAATATTGAACCGATGCGTGAATTTCTGGCGCAGGAAGGGCTTTCTACAGGAGGTACCGGCGCAAAGGTTCGTCCGGTGGTAGCATGTAAGGGAACCACCTGTCAGTTTGGTCAGATCGATACCTTTGCATTATCGGAAAAGATTCATGAAAGATTTTTTGTAGGATATCAGGATGTAAAGCTTCCTCATAAATGTAAGATCGCAGTGGGCGGATGCATTCACAACTGTGTAAAACCGGATTTAAATGATATTGGCATTATCGGAACCCGTACGAAAGATGAAGAGGGAAAAGCATGTCCGGGCTATAAAATCTGCATTGGCGGCAGATGGGGCAAAAAAACGGCCAAAGGACAGCCGTTATCAAAAATCTTTACCTCTGAAGAAGAAGTTTTAGATACCATCGAAAAAATCATCCTGTTCTATAAAGACAACGGCCTTGAAAAAGAGCGATTTGCAGATACCATTGCCAGAATCGGATTTGAAGAAGTAGAAAAAGAAGTACTCAAATAAAAAATATCCCCCCACATTGTGGGGGGATATTTTTTATTTGAGTACTTCTATTTTCCCTGCTTCGCTTTGTACTGCGCTACAAATTTGTTGATTCTTTCGTATGGTTCCAGCAGATCACTGATAGATCCGTCATGGTTCAAGGTATCAATTAAGAGTGCAATATATTTGCTCATATCACAGCTTACATACCATTCTCTGGATAAAAGCTCCGGTGTCTGGTAAACAGTGTTTGTTGTACAGATTTTTGAAATGAGACCCTGTTCATAAGCTTGATCAAATCTTTCCAAACCGCTTGTGAAAAGTCCAAATGTGGAGAATACAAAGATTCTGCCTGCACCGCGGGCTTTTAACTGTTTTGCAACATCTAACATACTGTCACCGGAAGAAATCATATCATCAATGATGATGGCATCTTTTCCGTTTAAGTCGGAGCCTAAAAATTCGTGTGCAACGATTGGGTTCTTTCCGTTTACGATCTTTGTGTAGTCGCGGCGTTTGTAGAACATTCCCATGTCAACGCCTAAAATACTTGCAAGATAGATGGCACGTCCTGTAGCACCTTCGTCAGGGCTGATGACCATTAAATGATCACTGTCTAACTGAATATCATCTACGTTGTTAAGAAGACCTTTGATCAGCTGATAAACAGGTGTCACTGTTTCGAAGCCGTTTAACGGAATGGCATTCTGTACACGTGGGTCGTGAGCATCAAAGGTAATGATATTATCAACGCCCATGCCGATCAGTTCCTGAAGTGCCAAAGCACAGTCTAAGGACTCTCTGGAAGAGCGTTTATGCTGTCTGCTTTCGTAGAGGAAAGGCATGATCACGTTGACTCTTCTTGCTTTGCCTGCGATGGCAGCGATCACACGTTTTAAATCCTGATAGTGATCGTCCGGAGAATAATGATTTTCATGACCGCATAAGGAGTAAGTAAGGCTGTGATTACATACATCAACGATCAGATATACGTCCTGTCCACGAACAGATTCATTAATGATTGCCTTTGCCTCTCCTGAACCAAAACGTGGAACGGAAGCATCGACAATATAAGAATCCTTTTCATAGCCTGAAAAGATGATGCTTGATTTATGTTCAGAAGTGTTTGCGTGGCGCCAGCTTACAAGGTAATTGTCCACTTTTTTCCCGATTTCGGCACAACTGGAAAGTGGAATGATTCCAAGAGGTCCTACCGGAATTGTGTCGATTGTGCGAAGACTACGTTTGAACATATTTTAAAATCCTCCTAATTTCTTTTTGAGACGAATATCGCTTCCGGAAAGCTTTAGCATGGTATAGTTGGAAATGATACGGGAAGCGCATCTCTCAGTATATGTTGATAGTATTTCTTCTGGTGACAGGTTGGTAGAAATCAGCGTGGATTTCTTACGCAAGATTCTCTCGTTGATCACAAGGAAAAATCCTGCCACGGTAAATCTGTTTGCTAATTCGGTTCCCAGATCATCAATGATGAGCAGGTCACTTTCAAAAATATATGGATACTGCCTTGCAACGTCACTTTCTTTAGAATCACCGGCAGAAAAAGAATTTTTCGCCATCAGATCAAAAAGCTGGAATGCGGACAGGTATAAAACACTGTGTCCCTGATCCAGAATTTCCTTTGCAATGCAGTTGGAAAGAAAGGTCTTTCCAATACCTACAGTACCACATAATAAGATGTTTTCAAAGCTTTTGTCAAACTTTTCTACAAAATTTTTGCAGGTGTCGATGGCAATCTGCATTTGTTTAATATTTTCCTGGTCATAATATTTGTAGGAAAGAGTAGAAAAATTCTCTGCTTTCAAAATTTCCCGGAGGTTGGACTGCTGGTACATCTCATCAATGATACGCTGTTTGAAACAGTGACATTTCTCGTTTCCAATGTACCCGGTATCCTGACAATCCTGGCAGCGGTACTGCATCTGAAGCTCTTTTGGGGAAATGTGATAGCATTTCAAAAGTGCTTCTTTTTCCATACGAAGGTCAGAAAGCTTACTTTTATATTGTTCAAAGTTCATGATTCCTTCTGATGTAAAAGAGGAGGCAAATTTTTCGGCCAGATCGGAAATCTGATCATCAATCTGCTTAATTTCCGGGAATCGTTCATAAACGCTCTGGGTACGGGCATTTAATGCATGCATATTCTCAAGTCGCTGATTGTCATATTCCCGCATAATAGAATCATAATGTGCTGCTGAAAGATTCACGGTGTTTCCTCCTACTGATTAATAAAAAACTTATCAAGATCGCCGGAATCATATTTGCGCTCTTCCTGAAAGCTGCGAAATCCCGGTGGGATGGTTTTTTCATTTCTTCCCTGTGGTTTGGCGGCAGTACGGTTTTTAAATTCCGTGCTGAGACGTTCCACATCGGAGAGATGATGTACTCCTGCGGCTTTCCAGGCTTTTAAGATTCCGTCTACGTATTCGAATTTTGGCTTGTGGATCTGCATAATGGTGCGTTTGCAAGCCTCTAAAATAATATCAATGGTAAATCCATACTCCCTCATCCAGCGGTCTACATAAGCGATCTCTGTCGGAAGAGGGTCATGGTTATTGATGCCAAGGGCCTTTAAGACCTGATAACATTCCCCGGCAAAAGGTTTGGAATCAAGCTTGGCTTCATCTACCGTTTTAATTCCTTTTTTATGCCACTCTAAAGCTACGGTTTCCATGTAACGTAAGCTTCGTTTGTTTTTGGATACACTGTACTCTACCAGATATTCGATGAGATCTGTAGAAAACTGCAGCTGATCGTAAAAATAAAGCAGTGTTTCAAGCTCTGTCCTGGTCAGCTGTTTTCCGATGTACTGTTCACAAACGAAGAGCAGCTGTTTGATTTCGGTATTTTCTTTGAATGCCTTGGTTTCGGCAGCAGAGTAAGTGTGCTTTTCTACTATCGGAGCATTCACTGCTTCTGTAGAAGGAGTTTGTGTGCTCAGTGTCAGCAGACCTTTGCTTTCCCAATATTTCAATGCACGTTTGATGTCGTTTTCTGTACATTGGAAGACATCTGCCAATGTAGAAACAGAAGGGATTTTGTCGCTTTTTACACAGTGAAGCATGTAAAGATAAATCTTTACATATTCTCCATTTGCGGTAGGCATGTAGTTTTTTATGAAGTCATCCGGTATGACTGTGGATGGTATGTAACCGGCATTTGTAATCTGAAAATCTGCCATGATGCGTTCCCCCTGACTTTAAGCATTGCAATTATAGCACATTCAAAATCGCTTTGGAATAACAACTTGGTCGCCGGTTTCCACAAAATTATCCACATATCAACAGGGATACTTTTCCCCGTTAAAACGTGGATAATGTGGATAATTATTTGCGGAGCAGGTTTTCTCCAATATTTACAACGTCTCCGGCACCCATAGTTATCAACAGGTCCCCGTGGACACAGTGTGATTTGACAAATTCTTCAATTTCGCCAAATGTCGGGAAATAATGACAATCTGCGCCAAGTTTTTTAATCTCCTCGCAAAGGAGTGCAGAGCTGACACCTAAAGTATCGGTTTCACGGGCAGCATAAATATCTGCCAGGATTACGTGGTCTGCCAAAGACAGACTTTCGGCAAATTCTTTAAAAAATGCTTTGGTTCGTGTGTAGGTATGTGGCTGGAAGACACACCAGATTTCTTTGTGTGGATAATTTTTCGTAGCTTCCAGTGTGGTGCGGATTTCTGTCGGATGATGAGCATAGTCATCGATGATGGTTACTCCGTTTAATTCCCCCTTGTGCTGGAAACGGCGGTTGGCACCGGAAAAGCCCAAAAGTCCGGCCTGAATCTGTTCCATGGAGATACCAAGCTTGCGTGCAGCACAGATTACTGCCAATGCATTGGAAACGTTGTGCTGTCCCGGAACAGAAAGTACGATATGACCAAGCTTCGTATGGTGATGCATCACGTCAAATTCTCCATAACCCTGTGCATTAAACTGAATGTTTTCCGCGTGGTAGGTACAGGATGGATCCATACCGTAAGTAATGACCTTGCATTCCAGACCTTCCACGATTTTTTCGTAGTCTTTGATTTCCTTATTAATCACTAAAACTCCATCCTTTGGAAGTTTCTTTGCAAACATCCTGAAAGAGTTCATGATATCATCTAAATCCTTAAAGAAATCCATGTGATCTTCTTCGATATTTAAGATGATGCTCATAGTAGGATAGAAGGATAAAAAGCTGTTGGTATATTCGCAGGCTTCTGTAATAAAGGTTTCGGATTTTCCAACACGGATATTTCCGCCGATGGCCTCTAAAATACCGCCTACAGAAATGGTAGGATCTGTTTCTGCCGCCAAAAGAACGGAAGAAAACATAGAAGTGGTAGTTGTTTTTCCGTGGGTACCGGAAACGGCAATGGCTGTTTTGTAATTTTTCATAATCTGTCCAAGGAGCTCTGCACGGGACAGCATCGGAAGTTCTAATTCCACGCAGCGCGCAAATTCCGGATTATCTGCATGGATGGCTGCGGTATAAACCACACAGTTGTATTCAGCAGAAATATTTTCTGCACACTGACCGTAAAATACCTTTGCCCCTTTTTCTTCCAGCTGTTTTGTCAGTGGAGAAGGCTTCCTGTCGGATCCTGAAATTGAAAATCCGGCTCCCAGTAAAATTTCTGCAAGGCCGCTCATGCTGATGCCGCCAATGCCGATAAAATGAATATGTTCCGGTTTGTTAAAATCTATTTTGTACATAAAAGTCCGCCTTTCATGAAAATTTTCGTAATTACAAATGTTTCTGATTTTATTATACGCTGAATAGAAGTGTTTTTCAAACAGTAATGCAGAAGGGTAAAATCTTATAGTAAATATGACGTTTGTATGGATAAAAATATGAGAAAATTTGTTCACATTGCGCAGAACTATGGTATAATACCATATTATAGCGTAGATTAAAAAACAGCTTAAGAGGTGATTATGTGATAAAAAAAGAAATGATAGCAATGCTTCTGGCAGGAGGTCAGGGCAGTCGTCTTGGCGTATTGACAGCTAAAGTGGCAAAACCGGCAGTATCCTTCGGTGCGAAATACCGCATCATTGATTTTCCGCTTAGCAACTGTATTAACTCCGGAATTGACACGGTGGGTGTTTTAACTCAGTACCAACCCCTCCGATTGAATACCCATATCGGAATCGGAATGCCGTGGGATCTGGATCGAAACAATGGCGGGGTAACAGTGCTTCCGCCATACGAAAAAAGCAGCAGCAGTGAATGGTACACAGGAACGGCCAATGCCATTTATCAGAATATCGAGTATATCGATACATACAATCCGGACTATGTTCTGATTCTTTCCGGAGATCATATTTATAAAATGGATTATGAGTTAATGCTGGACTTCCATAAGGAAAATCAAGCAGATGTTACCATTGCCGTAATGCCTGTACCGATGGAAGAAGCAAGCCGTTTTGGAATTATGATCACAGATGATAACAATCAGATCCTGGAATTTGAAGAAAAGCCGGAGAAGCCAAGAAGCAACTTAGCTTCCATGGGAATCTATATCTTCAGCTGGCCGGTACTTCGTCAGGCGCTGATCGATAAAAAAGAGCAGCCGGGCTGTGACTTTGGGAAACACATTATTCCGTATTGTTTTGAGAATGGAAATCCAATGTTTGCCTATGAATTTAACGGCTACTGGAAGGACGTTGGTACATTGGGCTCCTATTGGGAAGCAAATATGGAACTGATCGATATCATCCCGGAATTTAATTTATATGAAGAATTCTGGAAGATTTATACAAAGAGCGATGCCATTGCACCGGAATACATTTCGGCAGATGCGAAAATTACCCGAAGTCTGATCAGCGGCGGGTCTACAATCTGCGGTGAAATAACAAATTCTATTATCGGTTCCGGGGTAACCATTGAAGAAGGTGCCATTGTACGGGATTCCATCATTATGAAAGGAACCGTCATCGGGAAAGGTGCCGTGATTGATAAAGCCATCATTGCAGAAGATGTGGAAGTGAGCGAAGGGGTTGTGATGGGTATTGGAGAAGATGTGCCAAATCAGCTTCAGCCAAAGATTTATTCCTTTGGTCTCGTAACCGTGGGAGAGGACTCCTATATCCCGCCAAATGTAAAGATCGGCAAAAACACAGCCATTTCAGGAAATACCACTCCGGAGGATTATCCGGATGGAATTTTGGAAAGCGGAAAATCTTTGATTAAGGCAGGTGACAGAGTATGAGAGCAGTGGGGATTATCTTAGCGGGCGGAAATAATCATCGAATGAGAGAACTGTCAAATAAGCGTGCGGTTGCAGCCATGCCTTTTGCAGGCAGCTATCGCAGCATTGATTTTGCCCTCAGCAATATGTCAAATTCCAAGATTAAGAGTGTTGCCGTGATGACACAGTACAATTCCCGTTCATTGAACGAGCATCTAAACTCTGCGAAATGGTGGGATTTTGGCAGAAAACAGGGCGGTTTGTATGTATTTGCGCCAACCATTACCGTGGAAAACAATTCCTGGTATCGGGGAACCGCAGATGCCATTTACCAGAATCTTGAATGGTTAAAAGAACGCCATGAACCATACGTAGTAATTGCATCAGGGGATGGCATTTACAAACTGGATTATAATCAGGTGCTGGAATATCACATCGAAAAGAAAGCGGATATTACCGTGGTATGTAAGGAGATGCCGGGGAATATAGATATCAGCCGTTTTGGGGTTGTAAGTATGGATGAAGACGGCCGCATCACAAATATGGAAGAAAAACCGATGGTATCTGATTGCAGAACGATCTCCTGCGGAATCTATGTAATCCGAAGAAGACAGTTGATCGAGCTGATCGAAAAGAGTGCAAAAGAAGATCAGTATAATTTTGTAACAGATATTTTAATTCGTTATAAAAATGTAAAACGAATCTACGGCTATAAGATGGAGTCCTACTGGAACAACATCGCATCCGTAGAATCCTACTATCAGGCAAATATGGATTTCTTAAAGCCTGATATCAGGAAACATTTCTTAAAAGATTATCCGGAAATCTATTCCAAAGTATTTGATCTGCCGCCGGCAAAATACAATCCGGGCTCTGATGTTAGAAACGCGCTTGTAGGAAGCGGTTCTATTATAAATGGAACAGTGGAAAGCTCTCTGCTGTTCAAAAAGGTTTTCGTAGGAAGCAACTGTTTTGTGAAGAATTCTATCATTATGGATGACGTGTATTTGGGGGATAATAGCTGCATCGAAAATTGTGTGGTAGAAAGCGGTACAACGATTCGCGCCAATACGGTATATAAGGGAGAAGGCGAAATCAGGGTTGTGGTAGAAAACAACGAGAGGTATCATATTTAATACACGAGGGGGGAAAGGAAGCTATGCAGATTACGGATGTAAGAGTGCGCAAAGTCGCAGCAAAAGAGGGGAAATTAAAAGCGGTTGTATCGATTACCATCGACAATGAGTTTGTAGTTCATGATATCAAGGTGATTGAAGGAGAAAAAGGTCTTTTTATCGCCATGCCAAGCAGAAGGTCATCCGATGGAGAATATCGTGACACTGCACATCCGATCAATTCAGAAACCAGAGAAAGGCTGCAGAAGCTGATACTGGAAAAATATGAAGCAGCCATGGCAGAAGAGGTATAGAGAAATGATTACAGGCGGCAAGCTTAGTCTTGTCGCCTTTCTTTTTTTTGAGTATAATGTTTGGAAGAATGATTTTAGGGAGGGTTTTCGACATGGCTATGCATGTATTGGAAAATGAGTATTTAAAAGTAATGGTAGCTGACGCAGGAGCAGAGCTTAGCAGCGTCTTTGATAAAGAAACAGAAGAAGAACGTCTCTGGGATGCCAATCCGGAAGTCTGGAACCGTCATGCACCAATCCTGTTTCCATTTGTAGGAAGAGTGATCGGTGGTGTGTATCGCATCGGTGAGAAAGAATATACTATGAAAACACAGCACGGCTTTGCCCGTGACAAAGAATTTGAATGTGTAGCTGCAACACAGTATTTTGTAACCCATCGACTGGTGTCTACAGAAGAAACAAAGGAACTTTATCCATACGATTTTGAACTTTTGGTAACACATTCTTTAGATGCAGAAAACCCACGTCTTCTTCACATTGACTGGGAGGTAAAAAATAAGGGTGGTGAGCTGATGTATTATTCCATCGGAGCACATCCGGGCTTTATGATTCCGGAGGGAGAAAAGAAGGAAGACTATTATATTGAATTCCCTGGAAGAGATGATCTGACCTATATCAGCGTAAATCCTGAGAATGGTTTTGCGGCACCTGACAAAAAATATAAACTGGAAACAGAGAATGGATTTATTAAATATAATGAAACCGTTCCGGCCACCTGGATCTTTGATTTCCAGAACATTGAAACTGTCCGCATCGCAAGACCGGACAAAACACCGGCAGTGACTATGAACTGTAAGGAATTTCCGCTTCTGGCAGTCTGGGCCAATCCAAAGGGCTCTTTTATCTGTCTGGAGCCATGGGTTGGAAGAACAGACGATGATGGATTTACAGGAACCATTGATGAGAAGGTAGCAGAACAGAAGCTGGAAGCAGGAGCTTCTAAAAAGATTTCTCATACCGTAGAATTCCATAAATAACATAAAAATAAGAGGAGATTATGTATATTATCGCAGGACTTGGAAATCCCACAAAACAGTATGAAAATACAAGACATAATGCGGGGTTTTGTGTAATAGATTATTTATCAGAAAAATATAACATTCCGGTAAAGCAGGCAGGATATAAGGCCCTTTACGGAAGCGGATACATTGAAGGGCAGAAGGTTATATTATTAAAACCACAGACCTTTATGAACCTAAGCGGTGAAAGCATCCGCGCATGCATGGACTTTTTTAAGATCGATCCGGAAGAGGAGCTGATCGTCATTTATGATGACATTTCCCTGGCTCCGGGCCAGCTCCGGGTGCGGGCAAAGGGCAGCGCCGGCGGACATAACGGTATCAAAAACATCATTCTGCACACCGGTGGACAAAAATTCCCTCGTGTCAGAGTGGGTGTGGGCGAGAAACCGGCAGACTATGACCTGGCAGATTATGTCCTGGGACATTTTTCAAAAGAAGATCAGAAATTAATGGATCAGGCCTTTGGAGAAGCTGCGGCCGCGGCGGTCACCATTATGACAGAAGGAATCGATTCGGCCATGAATCAGTTTAACGGAAAGAAATAGTATGAAAAGTTTAACGTACCCTTTAAAGCAGTTGGAGTCACTCTCCAAGGCAATTGAAAAACTGAATAAAGAGACTGGCGTACAGCTGCTTAGCGGGTGCATCGATTCTCAGAAAACACATCTGGCCTATGCCATTGGCGAAGGGTTTGGGAAGCGGCTGATCGTAACCTACAGTGAAATCAAAGCAAAGGAAATCTTTGAGGAATACAAAATTTTTGGAAAAGGCGTCTATTTGTATCCGGCAAAAGATTTTCTCTTTTTTCATGCCGATATTCAGGGGAACCTTTTAGAAGAGCAGAGAATGCAGGCACTGCAGGCACTGATGGAGCAGGAAGAAGTTACCATCATTACCACCATTGACGGCTGTATGGGTAAGGTAAAGCATTTGCAGGCTCTGAAAAGTCAGATTCTTACCATTGATATGGAAAGCATCATTGAACTGGATGCCTTAAAGGTTTTGCTGGCGGATATGGGCTATGAACGTGTGGGACAGGTTGAGAGCAAGGGGCAGTTTGCCATTCGGGGAGGCATCGTTGATATTTTCTCTCTGACAGATGAGGTGCCGGTAAGAATCGAGCTCTGGGATGAGGAAGTGGATTCTATTCGAAGCTTTGATGCCATGAGCCAGCGTTCCATTGAGAATCTGGACAGTATTAAAATCTACCCTGCAAAAGAGCCGGAAGCGAAATTTCAGGGGGAAAGCATCAGCTTTTTAGAATATTTTGCAGATCGGGACAGCGTGGTCTTTCTGGATGAACCAAACCGTCTCATTGAAAAAGCGGATGTGGTGGAAAAAGAATTTTGCGAAAGCATTCAAAACAGGATTGCCCAGGGGAAGGCAGCGCCGGAGGAAGCCTATGCTGTATCGGGTGCGGCAGAGGTATTTGGTAAGCTGGAAAGAGTCCGATGCGCCGCCTTTTGCATGCTGGATGCAAAAATCAAAGAATTGAATGTAAAAAATAAATTTGCACTGGAAGTCAAAGGCATTAACAGCTATCAGAACAGCTTTGAACTTCTGACAAAAGACTTAAAGCGATGGAAGAAAGAGAAATATCGCACGGTATTGTTATGCTCTTCCAGAACGAGAGCTAAACGTCTTGCCCAGGATTTACAGAACGAAGATCTGAATGCATTCTATACAGACGATGAAACCCGGGTGGTAAATCCGGGAGAAATCGTGCTTTTGTACGGAAATGTAAAAAATGGTTATGAGTACCCTATGTTAAAATTTGCGGTACTTTCAGAAACAGATATTTTCGGCGCAGAGAAAAAGAAGAAAAAGAAAAAACAGACCCGGTATGAAGGACAGAAAATCCAAAGCTTTTCAGAGCTTTCCATCGGGGATTATGTGGTACATGAAAACCACGGACTTGGAATCTACCGGGGTATTGAAAAGGTAGAGGTTGAAAAGAAATTAAAAGACTATATTAAAATAGAATATGCCGGCAGCGGCGCCCTGTACATTCTGGCAACCCAGCTGGAGACTTTGCAAAAATATGCATCTGCGGATGCGAAAAAGCCAAAGCTAAATAAACTGGGCGGCAGCGAGTGGAGCAGAACAAAGACGAAGGTGCGCACTGCCGTACAGGATATCGCAAAGGATCTGGTGGAGCTTTATGCAGCCAGGGCCGAGCGCAACGGATTTGTTTACGGGGAAGACACCGTATGGCAGACAGAATTTGAAGAAATGTTTCCTTTTGAGGAGACAGAGGATCAGCTGGCAGCCATTGAAGCCACAAAGCAGGATATGGAAAGCACCAAGATCATGGATCGCCTTATTTGCGGGGATGTGGGATATGGTAAGACAGAAATCGCCATCCGCGCCGCATTCAAGGCAGTGCAGGAAAACAAGCAGGTGGTATATCTGGTGCCGACGACGATTTTGGCACAGCAGCATTATAATACCTTTGTGCAGCGTATGAAGGAATTTCCGGTGCGGGTGGATCTGCTTTGCAGATTCAGAACTGCGGCCCAGCAGAAAAGTACACTGGAGGATCTGAAAAAGGGTCTGGTGGATATTGTCATCGGTACTCACAGAGTTCTTTCTAAAGATGTGCAGTTTAAGGATCTGGGGCTTCTGATCATTGATGAGGAACAGCGTTTTGGTGTGGCGCATAAGGAAAAGATCAAGAAATTAAAAGAAAATATTGATGTATTGACATTGACGGCTACGCCGATTCCAAGAACCCTTCATATGAGCCTGATCGGCATCAGAGATATGTGTGTGCTGGAAGAAGCACCACAGGATCGTCTGCCGATTCAGACCTATGTCATGGAATACGAAGATGAAATGGTTCGGGCGGCAATCCACAGGGAGCTTGCGCGAGGAGGACAGGTGTACTTTGTGTACAACAGAGTGAATACCATTGCCGACATGGCAGCGCACATTGAAAAGCTGGTGCCGGAGGCAAATGTTGCCTTTGCTCACGGGCAGATGAGCGAAAAAGAGCTGGAAAAGAAAATGTACGAATTTATCTCCGGCGAGACAGATGTTTTGGTGTCCACAACCATCATTGAGACAGGCCTGGATATTTCCAATGTGAATACCATGATCATCCATGATGCGGATCAGCTGGGACTTTCCCAGTTATATCAGCTAAGAGGCCGTGTGGGGCGTTCCAACAGGACTGCCTATGCATTTTTAATGTATCGTCGAGGAAAATATTTATCAGAGATTGCGGAAAAGAGACTGCATGCCATCAGGGAATTTACAGATCTTGGCAGCGGATTTAAGATTGCCATGCGGGATCTGGAGATTCGTGGAGCAGGAAATCTGCTGGGAGCAGAACAGCACGGGCATATGCAGTCTGTGGGATATGATCTGTACTGCAAAATGCTCAATGAAGCGGTGAAGGAGTTAAAGGGAACTGCCAAGGCTGAGGATCAATTTGAAACCGTCCTTGACCTGGAGACAGATGCTTACATTCCAAACTCCTATATGAAAAATGAGACTCAGAAATTTGACATTTACAAGCGCATTGCCAGCCTTGAGAATGAAGAAGAATGCGAAGATATGTTAGAAGAGCTGACAGACCGTTTTGGAGACCCGCCAAAGGCAGTGATGAACCTGCTGGAGATCGCAAGGCTGAAGGCACAGGCTCATAGCCTTTATATTCGGGAGATTTCCGGCAATCCGAACCGATTAAAGCTTACCATGTATGAAAAAGCCAATATTGTGGTAACGAAGATTCCAAAACTCATCGAGCGGTATCAGGGAGCACTGAAGTTTCAGGCAGCGGAAGCACCGTACTTCTTATATGAACGTAAAAATAATAAAAAGAATGAAATGACCGTATTAAAAACACTGGCCTATCTTTTGAATGATATGCAGTGTTTGCTGGAGGGAGAGTAAGAAAAAAGTATGAATTTTCTTGAAAGTGGGTTGCCCTCCATCTGAAAAATCACTATAATACGATACAGAAGTTTTAAAATCGAGGAGGCATATACGATGAAAGTATATCATAAAGTACTTGCTGTAGCAGCACTTGTGATCTGCATGGCACTTGGCATGACCGGCTGCGGAAGTGAGCCGGTGGACGGAAGCCAGGTGGTTGCAACAGTAGGAGAAAAAGAAATGCCGCTGGGGGAAGCAAATTTCCTTTTGAGATTCCAGCAGGTACAGACAGAAAGCTTTTATGAAAGCATGCTTGGGGAAGGCATTTATGTAAAGGATGTTTCCGGCACAGGCTCTACTTTCGGTGAAGATTTCAAATCCAATATCATGAAAGAAATGCAGGAATATTATGTCATCGAAGAAAAAGCTGCGGACTACGGAGCAGCCTTGACAGAAGAAGAAACTGCAGAGATCACAGAAGCAGCAAAAGCCTTTGTGGAAGCAAACAAAGCAGACACATTGGAACAGATGACTGCAGATCAGGCGACTGTAGAGAGAGTCTTATCTCTTATGAAACTGAGAAGCAAGGTGGAAGCTGCAGTAAAGGCAGAAGCGGATGTGGCAGAGACAGCGGAAGAAGCAGAGAAAGAAACTGCAAGAACAGAATACTTCAATGAAGTTTTGGCAGGATGGACAGCGGAATATCCATTCACAGTTGTTGATTCTGTTTGGGAACAGGTTGTATTTGACAGAAGCTATGAAGTGAAAGCGGAATAAGAATATAAAAAAGAGGAAGAAATATTATGAAAGAACAGATTAGAATTGGTATTTTAGGCTATGGAAACCTTGGAAAAGGTGTAGAATGTGCCGTAAAACAGAACGAAGATATGAAGCTGACAGCCGTATTTACAAGACGTGCACCGGAAACTTTAAAAATCTTAACAGAAGGTGTACCGGTATATCCGGCAGCGGAAGCGGCTGCACATGCTGATGAAGTGGATGTGCTGATCCTCTGCGGCGGAAGTGCTACAGACCTTCCGGAACAGACACCGGAAATGGCGAAATATTTCAATGTGATCGACAGCTTTGATACTCATGCAAGAATTCCGGAACATTTTGCCAACGTGGATGCAGCAGCGAAAGCAAGCGGTAAGGTTGGAATCATTTCCTGCGGCTGGGATCCGGGAATGTTTTCTTTAAACAGAGTTTATGCAAGCGCAGTGCTTCCGGCAGGAAAAGACTATACATTCTGGGGAAAAGGTGTCAGCCAGGGTCATTCCGATGCGGTTCGTCGTATTGAAGGCGTTTTGGATGCAAGACAGTACACAATTCCTGTAGAAGAAGCTCTTGATCAGGTAAGAAGCGGCTCCAATCCGGAGCTGACAACCCGTCAGAAGCATACAAGAGAATGTTTTGTAGTTGCAGAAGAAGGCGCAGACCTGGCACGTATTGAAAAAGAAATCGTAACCATGCCAAACTACTTTGCAGATTATGATACAACCGTACATTTCATTTCCATGGAAGAGATGAAAGAAAATCACAGTGGGATTCCACACGGCGGATTTGTGATCAGAAGCGGTAAAACAGGCTGGAATGAAGAGTATAACAACGTGATTGAATACAGCTTAAAGCTGGATTCCAACCCTGCATTTACATCCAGTGTCATTGTTGCTTATGCAAGAGCTGCATATCGTATGGCAAAAGAAGGTGTGAGCGGCTGCAAAACCGTGTTTGATGTAGCACCGGCCCAGTTAAGCGCATATGAACCGGCATATTTAAGAGAACATATGCTGTAAGATTTGTTTTTTAAGACCGTCAGTTATGGCGGTCTTTTTGTATGATAAATGTAAAATTGGAAAATACCCTCATAATTTCAAAAAAATGAGTGATACTAATTGCAGAATACTAGTTTAAAAGGAGAAAACTTTATGAAAGCAACCGGAATCACTCGTAAGATTGATGAGTTGGGTAGAATTGTCATTCCAAAGGAAATTCGAAGAACCTTACGTATCCGTGAGGGTACGCCTTTAGAAATATTTACAGAAAAAAACGGGGAGATCATTTTGAGAAAATATTCTCCCATGGGAGAACTGGTGGCATTTGCAGCACAGTATGCGGACAGCCTTGCACAGACAACGGGAATGATGGTATGTATTACGGATCTGGAGCAGGTCATTGCTGCAGCCGGCGGAGCCAAAAAGGATTATCTTGGGAAAGAGATCAGTGAAAAGCTTGATCAGCTGATAGAAGACCGTATGCAGAGCCAGGCAATGCCGGAGGAGAAAAAATACGTATCAGTATTGAAGGAATCTGTATCAGAAAAATATGCCCAGACCATTTGTCCGATCATTTGTCAGGGAGATGTGATCGGATCCGTTGTATTGCTTGCAAAAGATGCAAAAACCCGAATGGGAGAGACGGAGAAAAAGCTGGCTTACTGTGCGGCGGGATTTCTGGGACGTCAGATGGAAGAATAAGCCTATGACAAACTACTATGATTTATGAGAAAAATGTGGTATACTTCTTGGAAAATAAACTTACCAAAGGAGAAGAGCATGAGTACCATGAATCTGACCCTGTTAACTGATCTCTACCAGTTGACCATGATGCAGGGATACTTTAAAAATAAAAACAATGACACAGTTGTATTCGATGCATTTTACAGAACCAATCCAAGCGGTAACGGCTTTGCCATTGCAGCAGGCCTAGAGCAGGTAATTGATTATTTGAAGAACTTACGCTTTAGTCCTGAAGACATTGAGTATTTACGAGGCCTTCATATTTTTGATGAGGACTTCCTTGATTATCTGGCGGAATTTAAATTTACCGGAAGTGTGTATGCAATTCCGGAAGGAACCGTTGTATTTCCAAAGGAGCCTTTGATCAAGGTGATTGCACCAATTATGCAGGCTCAGCTGATTGAAACAGCGATTTTGAATATCGTGAACCATCAGAGCCTGATCGCTACAAAAGCAGCCAGAGTTGTCTATGCAGCCAAAGGTGACGGGGTTATGGAATTTGGACTTCGCCGTGCCCAGGGTCCGGATGCCGGTATCTATGGTGCCAGAGCAGCCATGATCGGCGGATGCGTTGGTACTTCCAACGTACTTGCCGGCCGGATGTTTGACGTTCCGGTGCTGGGAACGCACGCCCACAGCTGGATCATGAGCTTCCCGGATGAATATACGGCCTTTAAGAAATATGCAGAACTCTATCCAAATGCATGTACACTTCTGGTAGATACCTATGATACCTTAAAATCAGGTGTTCCAAACGCGATCCGCGTATTTAAGGAAATGCGTGAGGCAGGAATTCCGTTAACAAAATATGGTATCCGCCTTGACAGCGGTGACTTGGCATATCTTTCCAAGCGAGCAAGAAAGATGCTGGATAAAGCCGGATTCCCGGATGCAGTCATTTCAGCTTCCAGTGATCTGGATGAAAATCTGATCGACAGCTTAAAAGCCCAGGGAGCGGAAATCAGATCCTGGGGTGTAGGTACCAACCTGATCACTTCCAAGGACCAGCCGGCATTTGGCGGTGTTTACAAGCTTGCGGCAATTATGAAAGAGGATGGAAGCTTTATTCCAAAGATCAAGCTTTCTGAAAACACAGCAAAGGTCACAAATCCCGGAAATAAAACTGTTTATCGTATCTACGATAAAGAAACAGGCATGTTAAATGCAGATCTGATCTGCCTGGCAGATGAAACCTTTGATACAGAAAAAGATCTTCGTATCTTTGACCCGATTGAAACCTGGAAAAAGACAAAATATAAAGCCGGTACTTACGAAATGAGAGAGCTGCTGGTGGAAGTCTTCAGAGATGGTGAATGTGTTTACGAATCTCCAAGCGTGATGGAAATGCGTGAATACTGTAAGCAGGAACAGGAAACTGTCTGGGAAGAATCCAGACGTCTTGTAAATCCGCATAAGGTTTATGTGGATTTATCTGATAAGCTTTATAAGATGAAATCAGATCTTCTGGAAGAATTGAGTGAGCTGGAAGATTAATAATGTACAGAAAAAGGGGCGTATTATAAATACGCCCTAAGTTCTTTTCTAAGCTGATCTTCGATAGAAATCAGTCTTTTGCACAAATCCTTTACCTTCGAATTGGCCCCCGGATATTGATTCATATATTTATACAGAGATTTAATCCCCATATTGCAGCCATCTGTGATCAGATCTGCTGCCGTCTGGTCGGTATCCTCTTTCATGCCCATCATGACGCCGGTTTTCATTTTCGACATGCCTTTTGCCATTGGATTCGGGTCTTTTTCTTCGCAGCCATATTCCATGAGCATAGAATGAATTTCATTCCCCAGTTTTTCGTGATGGTCTTTTGTTTCATCCAAAAGTCTTTTTAAATTCACATTTTCAACCTTATCCAGGAGATCCTTCAAAGAGCTGACGGCCATTTTGGATCCTGCATCACATTCTTTTAATAGTTTGATAGTATCTCGATCTTCCATAAGAAACCTCCAAAAACGTTTGAGATTAATATGTGCAGATTTCAGGAGAAATATTACGAAAGCTGTAATTTCGCCGGATGAAATCAGATATTACATCTTTGAAAAACAAAATGTATATGATAAAATGTAAAAAATTTTTAACAAAGTAACAGTGAGAAAGCAAAATTATGGAAAAAAATAAAGAAAAACCGAAGATGGAAGCAGGCGTCCAATCATTTATCACAGCAATTGTGGTGATGTTTGCTATGATGGTGCTGACCTACGCATTAACAATTATAATTCCGGGGGGATATATTCCCTTCTGGAAGTGGATCTTATCACCGGTTCTGGTGCTGTTTGCAAAAGACAGCGGTTCGATGATTGCGATTATTGCCTTGCTTGTAGTGCTTGGCGGTATATTTAACACCCTGGATAAATTTGGTGTTCTAAGACTTTTGCTGGATAAGGTGACAGCAAAATTTGGAAAAAGCAGAAGAGTGCTGCTGGCAGTAATTCCGCTGTTTTTTATGGTAATTGGTTCGGCTGCAGGTACCTTTGAAGAATGTGTACCCCTGGTGCCGGTGGTAGTTGCTTTGGCAGTGAGGCTTGGATGGGACGCCCTGACCGGCCTTGGCATGAGTATTTTGGCGGCAGGGTGTGGATTTGCAGCCGGTGTATGCAATCCCTTTACTGTAGGGGTTGCCCAGGAGCTGGCAGGGCTGCCCATGTTTTCCGGTATGTGGTACAGAGCAGTCGCATTTCTGATCATATACATCTTATTAATGCTGTTTTTGCTGATTTATGTAAGGAAGATTGAAAAACCGATGGATGAAAAAATGCTGGAAGGAATCGGTTCCGGCAACGTGAGGCAGATCGCCTATTCATCCGGAAGCAGACTCTGGAAGATTGGGATTACATTTAAAGAGGGTGTGGTCAGCGTATTGCCTGGTGTGCTGCTGATTCTGATGGCAAATTCTATCCGCTTTACCCTGTTGGAAGGCAACATTCTAGATGTGATTTTGCAGGGAGCAGTTTCACTGGCATCCGGAATGCCCCGTTTTGGTGTAATTCTGTTTATTTATGGACTGGTGCTGATTTTGAATTTCTTTATTCCCTCAGGTTCGGCCAAGGCATTTTTACTGATGCCGCTGATCGTGCCGCTGGCAGAGGCCTTTGATATTTCGGCACAGCTATGCGTGGTGGCCTTTGCCTTTGGTGATGGATTTTCCAACGTGTTTTATCCTACAAATCCCGTTCTTTTAATTTCCATCGGACTTGCCAATGTAAGTTACGGAACCTGGGCGAAATGGAGCGGAAAATTCCAGCTGATCAATCTGTTTGTGACCGGTGCATTGCTGCTGCTTGGTCTGGCGATCAATGTGACATGATATTGGTGCCAGATATTGGAGCCAGGTACAGATAATTTTGACAGGGTGTACTTGTAGTGTTTTGTTACGCGAGGGGTCTATAAGAAATTTCTTATGTGTCAGGAGCCAGTTTTGAGAATTTGCGGGGTATTTTGTAAACTTATTGTGCATAGACCCTCAAAAGTGAGAAAATGGCAGGTTTTGTGATAAATTTGGGGTCTCATAACAAGATTTTTTACATAGACCCTCAAGGGATTGAAAAAGCAAGCTTGGAAAAGAAAATAATATTCAGGGAGGGGTAAAACTAATGAAATACGATTTTGAATCAATCATTGAACGCCACGGTCATGATGCGTTGGCGGTGGATCTGCCGGCAGCGGCTAGAGAAAACGGCGACGGCTATTATGGTGTTCCAATAAAAGAAGGCTTCGATGTAATTCCTATGTGGGTTGCAGATATGAACTTTGCAGCTGCGCCAAGTATTCCGGCAGCAATTAAGAAACGTATGGAACATCCGGTTTATGGGTATTTTGAACCACGTAAAGAATATTATGATGCTATTATCAAATGGCAGAGAGAAAGAAACAGTGTGGAAGGTTTAACACCGGAATGCATTGGCTATGAAAACGGTGTTCTTGGGGGAGTAGTCAGTGCCGCGGGAATCCTTTGTTCTGCCGGAGACAAAATTTTAGTACATTCTCCAACCTATGTAGGATTTACCAATGCCCTTGGAAATGTGGGATATGAGCTGGTGCACAGTCCATTGGTACATGATGAAAACAATGTATGGCGTATGAATTTTGAAGACATGGAAAAAAAGATTGTAGAACAGAACATTCATACAGCAATTCTTTGCAGTCCTCATAACCCAACCGGCCGTGCCTGGGAACGTTGGGAAATCGAAAAAGCCATGGAGCTTTTCGAAAAACATAACGTCTATGTGATTTCCGATGAAATCTGGTCGGATCTGTATCTGGCTGATCACACCCACATTCCAACCCAGTCTGTTTCGAAAGATGCCAGGATGCGAACCATTGCATTTTATGCACCATCCAAAACCTTTAACCTGGCAGGTCTTATCGGAAGCTATCATATCATCTATAATCCGTGGCTGCGTGACAGAATCCGTAAGGAATCTTCCTTAAGCCATTACAACAGCATGAATGTACTTTCTATGTATGCCTTAATCGGTGCTTACGAACCGGAAGGATGGGAATGGCTGGAAGAGTTAAAAGAAGTTCTTACCCAAAATGTAGATTATGCCGTTAATTTTATCGAAAACAACTGGAAAGGCGTCAGCGTTTCAAAACCACAGGCAACCTACATGCTCTTTATCGATTGTAAAGAATGGTGTAAAACCCATGGAAAAACTATGGATGATGTGGAAAAAGCAGGCCTTGAGGTAGGCGTACTTTGGCAGGATGGACGTGCCTTCCACGGAGAATATTGTATTCGTATGAATCTTGCGCTGCCATATGCAAGAGTGCAGGAAGCTTTTGAACGACTGGATAAATATGTTTTCAATGCGCGGGATTATAGTGAAGTGAGTCGAGGGTAACATGCTTTTTCGTACGTGGAGGGGGCCTATGCGGAAAAAGAGTAAACCAGTACCCTGAAATTTTTCATAACTCGCTTAGCGGTGGAGTGAAAGGGGTCTATGCGGAAAAAGAGCAAGCCAGTACCCTGAAATTTATCACAACTCGCTTTGTGGTGGCGTGAAAGGGGTCTATGCGGAAAAAGAGCAAGCCAGTACCCTGAAATTTATCACAACTCGCTTTGTGGTGGCGTGGAAGGGGTCTATGCAGAAAAAGATTTATACAAGATACCGAAAAAGGGAAAAGTCGGGGTCTTGGCAGAGAATTTTCTGTATAGGCCCTTTTGAGTCCCTAAAAAGCAAGTTACACTTGACTTTTGGTATCCCACACTTTCAAAATTTTGTATAGACCCCACACGGTAAAAGATCCTGCGTTTGCTGTGAATTTGGTTCTTTACACCCCGTTTTTCCTGTGCTTTAATAAATTTATCAAAGGGAAAAAGGAGGTTTTATTACGCTTTACGAAAGAATCCGAAAGGAGCGGCAGCGGCTCCAGAAACAAATTGATTCCATTCGGCAAGAGCTAAAGACATTACCGGAAGGGAAGCTGATCTGCTCGCAAAATGGCAATCGTGTCAAATGGTACAAAAGCGATGGTCATACCAAAATCTATATCCCCAAAAAGCATCGTACCTTTGCCGAACAGCTTGCAAAAAAGAAATATCTTACACTCGCACTTGAAGATCTGTTACAAGAACAGCGAGCTCTTGACTTTTATCTAAGTCACCACTCCAAACATACCGGAAAAACTGAACACTTACTAACAGAAATCCAAGGCTATCAGGAATTGCTGGGTTCCTATTTTCAGACATCAGCGCAGCAGATTTCTGAATGGCAGAACATGCCTTATGAGAAAAATCCAAAATATCCGGAACACCTGATTCATAAAACAGCTTCCGGAATCTATGTCCGATCTAAATCTGAATCCATGATTGCACTACAGCTGTATACAGAAAAAATCCCGTTTCGCTATGAATGCTCGCTTCAGTTGGGGGACACAACGCTCTATCCGGACTTTACGATTCTCCATCCGAAGACAGGTGAAATCTTTTATTGGGAACACTTTGGAATGATGGATGAGCCGCATTATTACAACAAAGCCTTTCCGAAGTTACAGTTATACGCTTCTTACGAAATTGTACCATCGGTAAATCTGATTACCACTTATGAAACCAAAATTCATCCGTTATCTTCAGAGGTTATTGAGAAAATAATTGAACATTATTTTAAATAAGTAGAACCTGTCGGTGTAACAGAAGGTTTTTTTGTGGAAACTGTCCGTTCCGCTGAAATTTCAAACTTTTTGAAGAGAAAAAGGGGCCCATGCGAAAAAAGTATGTTACAGGATACCGAAAGTCGAGTGTGACTTGCTTTTTCGTACGTGGAAGGGGTCTATATAGAAAAAGTCTTAAAAAGACCCCGAAAAATAGAAAAAGTGGTATCTCTGAAGGAAAATTCTTACATAGACCCCGGAAACGCGCAAAACCCAACAATTACTTACAATATCGGGGTCTGCAATTTAAAAATCCTGCATAGACCCCGCGAGAGGATTGCCAGTGCGATGCAGGTATCTAAAGTGCTTTGAAGAGGATATAGACTCTGCCGAGCCATAAAAAAGCAAGTTGGTTCTTCATTTTGGCCTTATGGTGACTTAGTCACTAAAAATATAAAACGATAACGATTCCTATTATTGACAATATTCCTAAATAATGGTAAGATGAAATCAAGAAGAAGTTAGTTCTTCCTAACAGAAAGAAACCATCTTATCGAACCTTTCAAGTTCTATAAGTGAAATTTAAAGTAAGAACAAAAAAGGAGGACATCATATGTCATTAATTAACAAAGAAGTAAACGATTTTAAAGTACAGGCTTACGTAGATAACGGTTTTAAAGAAGTGAGCAAGGCAGATATTTTAGGTAAATGGAGTGTATTTTTCTTCTACCCGGCAGACTTCACATTTGTTTGCCCTACAGAATTAGAAGACCTGGCAAATATATATGACAAATTCCAGGCAGCAGGCTGCGAAATCTACTCCGTATCCACAGATACACATTTCGTACATAAAGCATGGCATGATGCATCTGACAGAATCAAAAAGATTCAGTATCCAATGTTAGCTGACCCGACACATGCACTTTCCAAAGACTTTGAGGTACTTATCGAAGCAGATGGACTTGCAGAAAGAGGAAGCTTTATCGTAAACCCGGAAGGAAAGATTGTATCTTACGAAGTAAGTGCAGGAAATGTTGGACGTAATGCAGAAGAGCTTCTCAGAAAACTTCAGGCGAGCCAGTTTGTGCATGAACATGGCGATGAAGTTTGCCCGGCAAAATGGCAGCCAGGGGCAGAAACATTAAAACCAAGTCTTGATCTGGTAGGTATGCTGTAACATTACATTACCCCAAGCAAAAAGGACTCGTCGGAGGTTATAAAATGAAAAACATGTATGATGTTGTAGTGATAGGGGGCGGCCCGGCGGGTTTAACCGCCGCCCTCTACTTAGGCAGAGCAAGATATCGGGTAGTAGTTGTTGAAAAAGAAAAATTTGGGGGACAGATTACTATCACTCATGAAGTGGTCAATTACCCTGGAGTGGAAAAAATAAGCGGAGAAGCTTTATCAGCCACCATGAGAAAACAGGCAGAGAGCTTCGGAGCAGAATTTCTTCTGGCAGAGGTAGAAGAAATTGTGACAGAAGGAGATATCAAGGTTGTAAAAACAACCAGAGGAGATTTGAAAACTTATGGGATCTTGTTAGCCACAGGCGCCCACCCAAGAATGATTGGCTTTAAAGGAGAAGAAGAATTTCGTGGCCGTGGCGTTGCTTACTGTGCAACCTGTGACGGAGAATTCTTTACAGGAAAAGAAGTGTTTGTTATCGGTGGCGGATTTGCAGCGGCAGAAGAAGCGGTATTTCTCACAAAGTATGCAAAACATGTCAACATTCTGTTTAGAAAAGATGATTTTTCCTGCGCGGCAGCAACTGCAGAAGCGGCAAAAAATCATGAAAAAATTACCGTCATTCCAAATACAGTGGTAGAAGAAGTTTATGGTGATTCGGCACTTCGTGGCATTCGATATAAAAATATCAAAACAGAAGAGGTTTATGAATACAAAGCGGAAAATGGAGACAATATTGGGGTATTTGTATTCGCAGGATATCAGCCGGCTACCAGTCCTGTGAAAGGTGTTGTAGAACTGGATGAAGCGGGATATGTGGTAACTGACCGTGTTCAGAAAACAAACGTAGATGGAATTTACGCAGCCGGAGATGTTTGCATCAAGCCTCTCAGACAGGTAGTGACTGCCGTTGGTGATGGAGCTCTGGCAGCAACAGAGCTTGAAAAATATGCTGCAAAGATGCACAAAAAGTTAGGAATTATACCGCAGCAGCCAAACCGGGAAAATCCGGATACTGCAAAAACTCAAAAAGAGACAAATAAAAAAACAAGTGCGCCTGTAGTCAGCGCATTATTTGACGAAGCAATGCTGGCACAGTTAAATGCAGTGTTTTCCCGTATGGAAAGCCCGCTGGTTTTAAAACTGTACCTGGATTCTCGTCCGGTGTCGGAAGAACTTAGAGGCTATATGAAAGAACTTGAAAAACTAACAGATAAATTGTCAGTGGAAATTGCAAAGGAATCCACAGAAGCAGACCCATGTGTAGAAGTGTACCGTCAGGATGGCAGTTACACAGGAATTGCGTTCCACGGAGTGCCGGGGGGCCATGAATTTACATCATTCATCCTCGGTTTGTACAATGCGGCCGGTTCGGGGCAGAAAATCGATGAAGATCTTATGGAAGCCCTGACAAAAATCGACAAGAAAGTTGACATGAAGGTGCTGGTATCCTTATCCTGCACCATGTGCCCGGATCTGGTGATCGCAGCCCAGAAAATGGCATCTCTAAATGAAAATATTTCGGCAGAAGTATATGACTTAAATCATTTTCCTGAAATTAAAGACAAATATCAGGTAATGAGTGTTCCGTGTCTGGTAATTAACGATGGCGAAAAAATTTCCTTTGGGAAGAAAAATATCCGCCAATTGTTAGAAATGATTTAGTCCTCTATAGGCATCACAAATGCATACATATAGCCAAAAGAAAGTCCCGTTGGTCGATTGACCACGGGACTTTCGCATTTACATATTATGAATTATTTCTTCAATTGCATCTACGGATTCTTCCAAAGCGTCTGCAATCTCTTCGACAGATTTTCCTTTTGCAAGTTTCTTCTGGATGAGCTCTTTTTTTTCCTCAAGTCTTCCTGCGCTTATGCCCTGAGCCATGCCCTGAGCCATGCCTTGAGCCATGCCCTCAGCTAACGCCTCGGTCATACACTGCTTTCTAAGCGCATCCATTTCTTCCTGCATCAATTCCATTAAAGCTTCACACATTGGTTTTTCCCTCCTAAATAACTCATTATTTGCACGAATAATAATATTCATTACAGATTTGTAAAGAATATTATGCTGTTTCGGTTGATACTTACGAAAAAGCAGGTCGGGTACGGAACGATCCTGTAAATCGTTTGTAAGATTTCTAAGCCAGAAATTATTTTCAGCTGATAGTTGTGAAGTAACCACAATTTGAATCGGAAAATGATCTCCGGCTAAATAGTGAATCCCGTCGTCCACCTTTAACGAAAACTCCCGCGAAATATGTGAAATTAAGCAAGAATTTTCTGAAAAGAAACAGGCCCCAAAACTGCTCTAGCCCTATATATAGATAAAAGACACCGGAAGGGTTTTCTGATAGGATATAGAAAATTTGCTCACCCTAAAAATAACACAAATTGGAGGAACCAGCAATAGTGAATCATGGGATCGTGCTTTTTATTTTCAACGATTAAAATCCAGCAAATTTGCAACAGGAACTTCTAAAGCATCTGCAATATCAAAAAGTGTGTCT
>ERZ1032130.19-NODE-19-length-52394-cov-6.233994_pt1 | contig 52394 bp, 54 predicted proteins | sample MGYA00517879_ERZ1032130 | MGnify/ENA primary metagenome ERZ1032130 (study PRJEB33719, sample SAMN04262597) | wastewater metagenome | biome: rural village; feature: animal feces; material: feces | host: Bos taurus | place: El Salvador | collected 2012-01-31 ...
TCTGTTCTTTCCATAAAAAATCCATCCTTTCTTTACATATGCAAAAAGGTACGTGCCTCCCTGCCTGTTAGTGGTGTCTTAAGCAAAGAGTTCACGATAGCTGCAAAGCAGCTTTAGATAATGGAATATAACTGAATATAGTCACTTTCCTTTCCCATAAGGTTCACTTTCTTTTTCCCGCTACAAAGCTGTTCCCACTTACTTTTGTAGATTTCCTTCGGTCTTGCATATGGTGCAATTTCCGGATTTACCGGTGGTTCTTCACTTCGTTCTATGGGCACTACTTCTTCTCTATCTTTTTTAGGCATAGTCAGCTCACCACTGATAGTGACAGTGTCTGATACCTTAATTTCATATTTCTTGATTTCATTGTATGAAACACCTTCTTTGAGAAGCTGCTTTTCTTCACAGATTGCAAGTCCCTGACCTTTTCCGTTTTTTATATGTACTTTGCACAGAGTATGTCCCACCGGAAAAACCACAAGAGAAGTATCCGCCTCATAGGAAGGCGGCATATTCATAAGCGCCACCGTAAAAGTACAGGTGCCGTTATAATTCTCCTGTTTAATATATCCCACATTACCTTTGTCCATTTCTCCTTCGTAACGATGTAAATATATTATTTTTCTGTTATACATAAAAAATCTCTCCCTTAGAACATTATATTCCGGGAGAGATTACTTTATGACTAATCCAATTTTTCCAAATATTCAATATAATTTACAACCATAAGGGCAATCTTTAAAGTCATCGCATCGTCAAAATTTCTTACATCAAGCCCTGTAACCTTTTGAAGTTTCTCTATACGATATACGAGTGTATTTCTATGTAAAAACAGCTGTCTTGACGTTTCCGACACATTCAGATTGTTATCAAAAAATTTTTCTAAAGTTGAAAGTGTTTCTTCATCCAATTCCTCAGGAATTTTTTCTCCAAAGATTTCATGAATGAACATTTTGCACAGATTCACCGGCAACTGATAGATAAGTCTTCCGATACCCAGCGTCGCATAAGAAACAATATTCTTATCACTGTAGAAAATCTTACCGACATCCAACGCCATTTTTGCCTCTTTATAGGATTTCGAAACATCCTTCATTTCAGAAACAATATTACCATATGAAACATGAACATTCTGCATAATTTCAGTGTTCATCATATCCACAATGGTGTTGGCAACCATTTCACACTGTTCAGCTCCGCTTTCTTCAGCGAGCATCTTGATTAAAATAATATTTTTTTCATCGACTGTTGTTACATGGTCGCCTGACAGACCGGAATACATCCCCTTTAAAAGCTCCAGTGCCATATTATCGGTTGTTGTATCACTACCATCCACTTCAACCAAAAAAACTACTCGCTTTTTACTGCATTCTAAGTGCAATCTCTTCGCTTTATTATGAATATCCACAAGCAACATATTATCCAAAATCAAATTCTGGTAAAAACTGTTTTTATCCATTTTATCCTGATACGCGTCATTCAATTGTTTTAACTGGGAAACTGCAATTTTCCCGATTGTGTAAGAAGCTTCATCATCCAGTGTAATGACAATATACATTCCTTCATCTTCATTACCTGTTTTCAAAAATCTTACGTTACCAATCGCCTGACTATCTGCTTCAGAATTTACAAACTCCCTGATAACATCCATATCAACCGAATATAAATCCTGATCACCATAAATATATTGTCCGGTTGTATCCAATACACAGAACTCTACTCCGGTAATATTCTTGAGCTCCGTCATACTTTTCTGAATAATCTGATTAGAAACCATATATAAACGTCCTTTCAAAGAGTATCTTTTTTCATCGTATCACAATTTTAATCCTATGTAAAATTAAAAAATAACTTCCAACACAAAAAAGGGGAAGGCTCGTTAGAGCCCTCCCACAGAGGTTGTGTGACAAACTAGTTTGTGATAGTCTGTTCTGTTTCTTTATCGAAGATGTGAATTTTTTCAACATCAAACGCAAATTTAACTGTATCACCAGGTCTAGCTGTTGTACGAGAATCAACTCTTGCTGTAATTGGGAATTCAGCCAAGTCGAAGTATAAGTAAACTTCAGCACCAAGTAATTCGTAAACTTTAATTGTAGATTCAAATGAACATTTAGCTGTTTCGATGAACATTTCTGAATCGTATACGTCTTCAGGACGGATACCAAATGTAACTGTTTTGCCAGCGTAGCCGCCTTCAATAAGTTTTTTAGCTTTTGCAGGTGGTAATGGAATAGATGCGCCTGCAACAAGAAGGCTTGCTTCTTCACCATTAACTTCTACAACTGCATCAAGGAAGTTCATCTGAGGTGAACCCATAAATCCTGCTACGAATAAGTTAGCTGGTTTTTCGTATAAGTTCTGAGGTGTATCTACCTGCTGAACAACACCGTCTTTCATAACTACGATTCTTGTACCAAGTGTCATAGCTTCTGTCTGGTCATGTGTTACGTAGATGATAGTTGTACCTAATCTCTGATGTAATTTAGCGATTTCGATACGCATCTGTACACGAAGTTTAGCATCCAAGTTAGATAAAGGTTCGTCCATAAGGAATACTTTAGGATTACGAACGATAGCACGACCCATAGCAACACGCTGTCTCTGACCACCTGAAAGAGCCTTAGGTTTACGATCAAGTAAAGCTGTTAAGTCAAGAATCTTAGCTGCTTCTTTAACCATTTTATCAATCTGGTCTTTTGGAATTTTTCTTAATTTAAGACCAAATGCCATATTATCATATACTGTCATATGTGGATACAAAGCGTAGTTCTGGAAAACCATCGCGATATCTCTATCTTTTGGTTCAACATCGTTAACCAATCTGTCGCCAATCCATAATTCACCTGATGTGATATCTTCCAAACCAGCGATCATACGAAGTGTTGTAGATTTACCACAACCTGAAGGTCCTACGAAAATAATAAATTCCTGATCTGCAATTTCAAGATTAAAATCTTTTACTGCTTCAAAGCCATTAGGATATCTTTTATAGATATTCTTTAAAGTCAAACTAGCCATTCTAAATTTCCTCCGATTATAAATGTCTCAGTGTCCGAAAATCACTATTGATTTCTCTGAACCACTCTAGATATCATTTTACAGCAAAAAAGAATAATCGTGCATTGACAACTTGACGAATTTTTTTTCTTTTCTTGTACAAGTTGACGAGGACAAATCCTCAGCACGATTATTCTTTATAATTTCTTAATAAAAACTTAATTTATTCTTCTCTTCCTTTGTAATCAAGGAGCTGTGTTTCTGCTTCCTCTTTTACATCGCCATAGAATGCAACGTCATTTTTTCCTCTCTTCTTAACAACGTAAACCGCTTTATCTGCTGTCTTGAATAAGGTTTCAAAATCTTTACCATCTTCTGAGAAAACTGCCGCACCGATACTTGCCGTTACAGAATATTTTACATATTCACCGGCTTTAAAGTTACGGAAGAAATCTCTAAGTCTGTCGGCATTACGTCTAATTGCGGCCGGGTCTTTCACATCAGACATAAATACCATAAATTCGTCACCACCAAAACGTCCGACAACGTCTAAGGCTCTGAACATACCTCGAAGCTGATGCCCCAACTCTTTCAGAACTTCATCACCAAACGCATGACCCATTGTATCGTTAATCTTTTTAAAGTTATCGATATCGATTACGAATAATACGCCTGTTCCGTTCGGATTCTGTGACATATATTCTTTAATCATTCTGATAGTCGCCGCTTTATTGGTCAAACCTGTGAGCAAATCCGTATCTGCTTTCAACTGCAATTCACTCTTCTGCTTCTTATCTACAATCTTCGTAATAAAGTTGATAATCACAACAAGTACAAAGAACACACCGATTGCTATAATCATAGCTGTCAGCATATTTGTAGCTTCCGCATAATATTCATGACCTTTTGTAAGAACATAACTGTTCTCTACACCTATCATAAAATAGAAATCACCTACATCAATCGGTGCATAACACAAGCTTCGCACATCTCCGTCAACTGTGACTACCTGCGCCCCGGGCTGCTTATTCTTAAAATCAATACCCATATTCTTGATAGCCTGCTTGTTGTCATTGGTACCATATCGGCTGATAACATCTTTAATATTACCATCGCTTAAATATGCCTCATTTTCGCCCTGTGATGAAAGTATCTCGTAATTTTCATCCAGCATAGCAAAAAATGCCACCGAACTGTAACTTTCTATTCTAACCAGCTTAAATATTTCTTGTACATTATAAAATGCAAGAACATAATTTTCTGTTTCTGTACCATCTTCCGAAGCTCTCTTAGTTGAAGTCGTGTATACCACTGCCGCTTTACCTGTGATACCATCGTCCTCTGTGTAGAACCAGTGGTCACCATTCTTCGCATGGTAGAAGTACGGAAGTCCGCCTAATTTAACAGAATTTCCTGAATTATTGAGTCCCGAACCCACTTCATCCACCACCACTGCCATATATGCCGAAGAACTGTTGCATAACGTTTTCAAAAGATTCTTTCTCATATTATGTATTGTGCCATATTGCTCATACATTTCTACAGCATACCTTACATTGCCTTCTATCTGGGATAATTCATTCCCGATTCTGAGAGCATATTCTTCACTGGTCATAGCAATATTATCTTCAACTATGTCCTGACCTTTCTGCTCAACTTTAGCTGTGAAGAGCAGGAACATAACGACAATAAATCCAACCAATAAAGCCGTTGGGATTAGCCATTGCATAATTTTATAGGATTTCATCGGTATACCCCTTCCCATAGATTTTTACTTATACATAGGTATCATACACCCTTGTGACCTGTTTCGTCAATCTTTTCTGCCAATTTTATAGTACTTTTCGCCCACTTTTTTTCCAAAACAAATCATTCTGCCGAATCTTCAGCTTTTTCCATCATTTGGCTGATATCGTCCTGTGCAGTCTCATCTTGTACGTCGTTTCCTTCCTCTGCACTTTCTATCGCTTTCGGCTCCAGTCTTTTAAAAGTTCTGGAATATAACCATGCGCAAAAATAGGCAGGTGCCGTAAAACCGTACATCAACACAAGCGGAAAAATCTGTGTGTACTGATACAGTAAAACTAAAGGAAGAGCTGAAACAATCATCATTAAAATGGTCTGCGGGAATGTCATAATTCCGACAAAAAACGCATTTTTAATTGTTCCAAGTACCGTATTATGGAAATGCGACAACAGAGGAAATACGTATAGATATATCATATACAAAAATAACGCAAATGCTCCTGCTACTGCCAAAAGCGGTACGGAAATATTTTCAACCAGACTTTTAAAGATATAACAATCTATCAGAAAAAATGCTATAAATATCAATAAAATTGACCAGATTGCTGTAGCCTGCCCAAGATTTTCCTTAAAAGATTTCCAAAAGTCCTTCCATATGTAGCCTTCCTGATTTCGCACCATCTTCAACATAACATAGTGCATTGCTGTAATGGATGCACCTGCTGTTATAATCGGCAAACAACCGATTAATGTCATAATATTCAAAAGGCATAAATCTGCCAGCGTACCGAGGACCTTTAAAATCGGCGAGTCTAAATTAAATAATTTTCCCATCTTTTTCTCCTATTTCTTTCTTCATGGAAGTATATTTGATGCCGCCGTTAGTCAAAAGCGGCGACGTACTGTAAAACCCTACTTTTTTGTAAAAACCGAAACCGTAAGGTGCAGCATTAACCGTAATTTCTTCCTTCCCATATTCTTCTTTTGAAAAAGCCCCAATTGTATCAATCAGTCTGCGTCCGATTCCTTTTCTGTGATACGCTTCATCTACAAATAACAATGATATGTGATTTTTATCGCGAAGAGATACCATTCCTATAATCTTACCAAAATGTGTGGCTACAAACATATGATATGTTCCAAGCAGAAACATACGTCTGAGCATCGGGTCCGCTATAAAATTTCGGAAATTATCGACACCCTCCACACCATAGTCCGCCGCCTCAAACTTCATAAAGGTTTTCCATGTCATAGCCATAGTTTCTTCCCAGTCAGCCATCTCGGCTTTCCGGATTAAAATCCCATCATCCATTTTTTATACCTGTTTCAAAGAATCCAGCCATTCATAAATATCATTATAAACAACTTCTCTGTCCGTTTCGTTTAAGATTTCATGTCGATCACCCGGATAAAGCTTCATAGACACATTTTCAAGTCCGGCTTTCACAAGTGCATTTTTCGCACTGATTACGCCTTCCCCATAGTCGCCTACCGGATCATCCTCGCCGGATACAAAAAATACAGGTATCTGTCTCGGAATATTCACAAAATTCTTCGGATTCTGCAGGCGGTATATGAGTTCAAAAAGACCTTTAAAGCCATTCACCGTAAAAGTAAAACCGCATCTTTCATCCATAATATATTTTTCTACAATTTCCTCATCCTTAGAAAGCCAGTCAACATTGGTCTGCGGCTCTTCGATACCCCTGTTATACGTACCGAATGCAAGCTTATTAATGAGTTTTGCGACCTTCTTTTCGCCACAGAAAAATCCCGTAAGACCGGCCACCATTTTAGACACTCTAAGAAGTGCTTTGCTTTGATTTCCTGTACCCATAATAATCATTCCCTGAATACCGCTGCCATATCTGCAAAGATAATTTCTGGCAATAAACGAGCCCATACTATGCCCCAAAATATAGTACGGAACACCCGGATATTTTCCTTCCATAATCTTTTTAAGACGGTGTTCGTCACGAACCAGAACCGTAGCCGGGTCTTTCTTGCAAAAATAGCCAAACGTGCCGTTTTCGCCCACACTGTCACCGTGTCCCAAATGGTCATCGCCGACAACTACAAATCCTTTTTCAACCATAAAACGTGCGAAATCATCATATCTGTCAATGTATTCCGCCATACCATGAACAATCTGTAAAATCCCTACAGGGCTTTTTGATTCATCACTCCAGATAATTGCGTGAAGCTTAGTTACTCCATCACGTGATTCAAAATAAAAATCTTCTTTTCTCATAGTCACACCCCCATAAGTTGTGATTAAATTACTACTTTTTTTACCCTAAAAAATATAAGCCCGGGACAAAAAAAGTCCTAGGCTTATTATACACTTATATTCTTCTAAAAAAAAGGTTAAATTAGCAAATTTCGCTTCCCGCGTGGAAATCTTTTTCCGGTGTCATAAGAGCTAAATTTCCTTCTGAGTCTTCTGCACACAAAATCATACCTTCCGACTGAAGACCTGCCATAGTTACAGGTTTTAAGTTGAGAAGAACCATTACCTTTTTACCTACCATTTCTTCCGGTGAGTAGTGTGATTTGATACCTGATAAAATCTGAACCGTCTTATCACCCACTTTTACCTGAGAACAAAGAAGTTTTTTAGACTTTGGAACTTCTGCGCATTCTACAATTTCACCTACACGGAATTCGCATTTATCAAAATCGCCGTATTCAATTTCTGCTTTGTGTTCACCAACCAATTTTGCTTCCATTACCTTTTTCTCCTCTTTTGCTTCTGCCGCCGGAGTTGCCCCAGCACCCACAACAGCACCTGTGGTGCGAGCGATTCTTTCCTGTTCTGCTTCAAATTCAGCCCTCTGCTTTTTCTGAATTTCTTCTACCTTTGGCATTACTTCTTTTAAGTCAAGACGTGCAAATAAGATTTCCGGTTTATCCGTAACCCTTGCACCGCTTTCATATAAACCAAAGGCATCAAGTTCATCGTAAGAACGAAGAGTTGTATTCATCTGCGCAACGATTTTCTTAGCCGTTTCAGGAAGGAAGCTTTCAAGAAGGCTTGCTCCGATAACAATGGATTCTGTTAAATTGTACAATACTTCTGCAAGTCTGTCCTGTTTTGCTTCGTCCTTTGCAAGTGCCCAAGGCATTGTCTCGTCAATGTATTTGTTGCAACGTTTGAAAAGTACAAAAATTTCTGAAATCGCATCTGCCACACGAAGCTCGTTCATTTTGGCTTCTACTTTTGCTCTTGTACCTGTCACAACTGCTTTTAATTCTTCATCAGGTTCTTCTGTAGTACCTGTCTTTTTCACAACGCCGTCAAAGTACTTGTTGCTCATGGAAATCGTTCTGTTTACAAGGTTTCCAAGTACGTTTGCAAGCTCGGAATTGGTTCTTTCCACCATAAGTTCCCAAGTGATTGTACCATCGTTTTCAAAAGGCATTTCGTGAAGTACAAAATATCTTACCGCATCTACACCAAAGAGTTGCACTAAATCATCCGCATAAATTACGTTGCCTTTTGACTTGCTCATTTTTTCGCCGCCCTGAAGTAGCCATGGATGACCAAAAATCTGTTTCGGAAGCGGAATATCCAGCGCCATTAAGAAAATCGGCCAATAAATTGTATGGAAACGGATAATATCTTTACCGATAAGATGTAAATTTGCAGGCCAGTATTCATTAAATTTTTCGCCATGGTTACCATCTGCATCATATCCGATACCTGTAATATAGTTTGTAAGTGCATCAAGCCACACATATACTACATGTCTGTCATCAAAATCAACCGGAACGCCCCATTTAAAGCTTGTTCTGGATACACACAAATCCTGAAGTCCAGGTAACAAGAAGTTGTTCATCATCTCATTTTTTCTGGAAACCGGCTGAATAAATTCAGGGTGTGTATTGATATGCTCAATTAATTTATCCGCATATTTACTCATTTTAAAGAAATATGCTTCTTCCTTTGCCGGCTGACATTCTCTGCCGCAGTCAGGACATTTTCCGTCCTGAAGCTGGGATTCTGTCCAGAAGGATTCACAAGGTGTACAGTACATACCTTCGTAGCTACCCTTATAAATGTCGCCTTTATCGTATAACTTTTTGAAAATTTTCTGTACCTGTTTTTCGTGGTCTGCGTCTGTTGTACGGATGAATTTGTCATAGCTTGTACCTACCAAATCCCACAAACCTTTAATTTCAGATGCCACACCATCTACAAATTCCTTCGGTGTGGTTTCATTTTCTTTTGCTTTCATTTCAATTTTCTGTCCGTGTTCGTCCGTACCTGTCTGAAAGAACACGTTATAGCCTTCAAAACGCTTAAAACGTGCAATACTGTCTGCCAGAATTGCTTCATAAGTATTTCCGATATGAGGCTTTCCTGATGTATATGCAATCGCTGTTGTAATATAATAATTGCCTTTATTCATAACCCTTACCTACCCTTTCTGTTTGTATTTATTTACCATCGTAAATGGTAATACAAAGATTTATTTCATAATTTCAAGGAATGCTTTCACATTTCCTGCCACATCACCTTTAAACACGCTGGAGCCTGCCACAATAATATTGGCTCCGGCTTCTAAAACCTCCGGTAAATTCTGAAGGTTAATCCCACCATCTACCTGAATATCCGTAGTAAGGCCGTGAGCCTTTACCATTTCTCTTGCGGCTCTGATTTTTTCTGTACTGCCTTCAATATAAGCCTGTCCGCCAAAGCCCGGTTCCACCGACATAATAAGGAGCATATCGATTTTTTCAAGATATGGCTCAATGGCTTCAAGGGGTGTTTTCGGTTTTACGCTAATTCCTGCTTTCAAGCCTCTTTTGTGAATCATATCGATAACTTTTTCCGGATCTTTGGTAGCTTCCACGTGGAAAGTAATAATGTCCGCACCGCTTTCTACGAACTCATTAATATATCTTTCCGGCTCTGTTATCATCAAATGGACATCAAAAACCTTTTTAGTCGCTTTACGAATTGACTTGATTACCGGCATTCCATAGGAAATGGATGGTACAAAAATACCATCCATAACATCAATGTGAATATATTCCGAACCGGCCTCATCAATTACTTTAAGTTCTTCACCTAAAATCGTAAAATCTGCTGATAAAATTGATGGGGATAAAATATTCATTGTTTACTTCCTCTTAAAATGTTTCTAAAGATATCTCTAAAGATATTTCGTTGCTACTATTTGTTTAAAAACTCTTTCACGGATGCGTAAACGCCCTTTCCGTCAAAGCCGTATTTTTCAATCAAAGCTGCTGCTGAACCGGATTCACCGAATTCATCATACACACCAATTCTCTTAACAGGAACCGGATATTTTTCAGCAAGGCATTCACAAACTGCGCTGCCAAGACCACCGATAACAGAGTGTTCTTCTGCGGTTACAACCTTACCTGTTTTCTTTGCAGAAGCAAGAACTACTTCTTCATCTAACGGTTTGATTGTATGAATGTTGATTACTTCAGCGCTGATACCATCGGCCGCAAGTTTTTCAGCTGCTTCGAGGGCTGCCGAAACAAGGATTCCGGTTGCAACGATAGTTACGTCTGTACCTTCTTTTAAAACAACACCTTTGCCGAGTTCAAATTTATAATCAGCATGGTCATTGATTACCGGAACCGGAGCACGACCGAATCTTAAATAAACCGGTCCTTCGTATTCCATAACCGCCTTTGTAGCTGCCGCTGCTTCTACCGCATCAGATGGATTTACAACCATCATACCCGGGATAGAACGCATAAGAGCAATATCTTCATTACACTGGTGAGAAGCACCATCTTCTCCTACAGTAACACCTGCGTGAGAAGCACCTATTTTCACATTTAAGTGTGGATAACCTATTGAGTTACGTACCTGTTCAAATGCTCTTCCTGCCGCAAACATAGCAAAAGATGATGCGAAAGGAATTTTTCCGCAAGTAGCAAGACCTGCCGCAATACACATCATATTTGCTTCTGCGATACCGCAATCAACAAAACGTTCCGGATATGCTTTCTGGAACATACCTGTTTTGGTAGCACCTGCAAGATCCGCATCTAAAACAACCATATTCGGATACTGGGCACCGAGTTCTACAAGGGCCTGTCCGTATCCTTCTCGTGTAGCTTTCTTAATTACATCTGACATAACTTTTCACCTGCTTCCTCGAGTTCTGCCAATGCTTTTTCGCACTGTTCATCATTTGGTGCAACGCCGTGCCAAGACGCCTGATTTTCCATAAAGGAAACACCTTTACCTTTAATACTTTTTGCAATAATAACAGTAGGCTGTCCTTTTGTTTCTTTTGCTTCGTTGAAAGCCGCGCGAATTGCATCAAAATCGTGTGCATCAATGTTGATTGTATGCCAGCCGAAAGAAGCAAATTTTTCATCTATCGGATAAGGAGAACAAACATCAGCGATATCGCCGTCAATCTGTAAACCATTGTTATCTACTACCGCAACAAGATTGTCAAGCTTCTTATGACCTGCCATCATAGCAGCTTCCCAAACCTGTCCTTCCTGGATTTCACCGTCACCAAGAACTGTGTATACTCTATAATCTTTACCATCCATTTTTCCGGCAAGTGCCATACCTACTGCTGTTGAGATACCCTGTCCCAAAGAACCTGTACTCATATCAACACCCGGTACACTCTTCATACTCGGATGTCCCTGTAAGTAGGAACCCACTTTACGGAGTGTAAGTAAGTCTTCGACAGGGAAAAATCCTTTATGTGCAAGTGCTGCGTAAAGTCCCGGAGCTGTATGACCTTTTGACAATACAAAACGGTCTCTGTCTTCCCAAGACGGATTTTTCGGATCAACATTCATTTCTTCAAAATATAAAAATGTAAATATATCAGCTGCTGAAAGGGATCCACCCGGATGTCCCGCTTTTGCGCTGTGTGTAGAAGCAATAATACCTTTACGAACTTCGTTGGCTTTTCTTTGAAGCTCAAGATTATTCATGGTTCTTCCTCCTGTTTATGATTTCCAATAATACCCATAGAACACTTTAACATAAATATTTGATATCGTCTATGTTTAAAATGTTTATATTTTCATACTTTTTTCACTTTTCTTTACATAAATTATTAAAAATACACTGGGTAAACTATTTATGCAAAATAAAAAACGAATTATTCTTTCCTTTTCTATTATTCTTTTCGCAGTAATTTTTATGCTGATTATCTGCTATGTAAAAAGAGACCAGCTGGCTTTTAATCACTATGTGAAGGAATTTACCGAAACGCAGCTTGGTGCAAACGCACTTGACTTACACTACACCATTAAAAATCCTTCCGACTACGGAATTTATGAAGCAACGCCTCTTCCTGTTTATGAAAAAGATGATGCTTTATCTTCCTATATGCAATATAAAGAAGAACTTTTATCTCTTGACAAGATTGATGTCTCAGCACTGTCCGAAAAAGATGCTTTTACATACTACATTTTGCGCGATTACTTGGAAGAAAATTCAGAATTGGAAAATTATCCGTATTATGCGGAGCCGCTTACACCCAATTCAGGAATTCATACAACCCTTCCCATTCTTTTAGCAGAATACACCTTTTATGAAGGACAGGATATTGATGACTATTTTGAAATCTTATCCGCAATTCCGGCATACCTTGACGGAATCATCCTTTACGAAACAGAAAAAGCCGAAGCTGGACTTTTTATGAATGCAATTGCTCTGGATAAGGTAGTGACCGCCTGTGAAGAATTTGCGGAATGTGAAGATATATCTAAGCACCTTCTGGTGACATCTTTTGAAGAGCGCATAAATGAACTATGTTTAAAAGAGGGTACGTTATCTTCTCAGGAGGCAAATAAATATTTGGAAAAAAATCGCTCTCTTCTTGAAAAAAATGTTTTTCCAGCCTATTCATCACTTGCCGAAAATCTGACATCTCTGTCAACTCATTGTAACAACAGTTATTCAGGACTGTGTTCTTTGTCACAGGGGAAAGACTATTACAAGGCACTCATCAAACGGAATACCGGTAGTTATCGTACTATCGCAGAAATAAAAGAAATGCTTTTTGCCGATTTTGAAGAAAGCTATATCAATTTGGTGAATTTATTATCTACAAATCCGAAACTTTTGGAAACGGACTGCCTTAGTGAATTTGATACACAATTCCCAATAAACGATGCTACAGAGATTCTGGAACAACTGAAATCAACGATGCAGAATGACTTTCCGGCCCTGTCAGACTCCGTAAAGGTGGACGTAAAAACAGTTGCCGAAAATCTGGAGGACTACTGTTCTCCTGCCTTCTATCTGACTGTACCAATTGATGCATATGATGAAAATGTCATTTATTTAAATGAAAAGAATTCGCTGACAGGGCTCGATTTGTATACAACGTTGGCACACGAAGGCTTTCCCGGACATCTTTACCAGACCGTTTACTTCCACTTGTCTAACACACGTGGTGCAACAAATGACACTCGTGTCGCAAGTCATTCCTCTTTACTGCGAAACATTTTATATTATGGGGGATATACGGAAGGATATGCTTTGTATGTAGAATGTCTTTCTTACGACTATGCTTCTGCTCTATGTAATGATGCCAATCTTCCGGATGCAAAAGTTATATGCGACACCTTGAAATATGAATGGCAGATGCAGATCAGCTTATATTGTCTTTTAGACATTGCCATTCATTACGACGGTGCTACTTACGAACAGATCAAAGCCCTTTTAAACAAATTCGGTATCGTGGATGAAGATTCTACTAAGGCTGTCTACCAGTATTTGCTGGAAGAACCTACCACTTATTTAAAATATTATCTGGGATATTTAGAAATTAAAAATTTGAAAAATCTTGCCAAAAATATGTGGGGAGACTCCTACTCGGACCTTGATTTTCATACTTTTTTACTAAATGCAGGGCCTTGCAGTTTTAAACGTCTGGAATATAAATTAATGGAAGAATGATGGAATTCCCATCATTCTTCCTCTATCATTTCTTCCAGATATCCTCTATCCCAAAGAAGGATTTTTAGTTTTCGCGCCATATCTGCCGCATTTTTTGTAAAATACTGATTAGACATTACCACTCCAACCATTCTGTCATAGTAATCTCTACCTGCATAGGCTTCCTGCACAGCCTTTACACCCACAGGCTCGTCGTATCTTTTACACTGAATAGCATAGGTCACTCCGTCCTTTTCCGCCAGAATATCCACACCGTTATCACCGCTTCCCTTCGTCACTTCAACATCCAGAAATCCTCTTTTTTCCAGCAAATCAGCGCAAAAATATTCAAAATCTCTTCCTTCCATCAAATCGTAATCTTTGGAAAAGTTTCTCTTTTTACGAAGACCGATTACTCCTACAATTATAAAAAAAACTATTAAAATACATATTCCTACAAAAACAATTAAAAAATTTTCCATATTTCCTCGTTTCGTGAATTCATTTCCACCAATTGTGAAATACTATTTAGTACACTCTCTGTGAAGGTAGGTGATACATTTGGTAAACATGGGACAGCGATTAAAGGTACTAAGAAATCAAAACAAATTTACACAAAAGCAAGTTGCCGACAGACTCGGACTGGCTGTCAGTGCCGTTTCTTCTTATGAGTCCGGTGTTCGTTTTCCGCCTTATCAGACTTTGGTAAAATTAGCTTCTATGTATCATGTCTCCTGCGATTACCTGATTGGCATACCAGGAGCCAGAACGATTGATGTATCAGGCCTTGACGATAAAGAAATCGACATAATCACTCAGACAGTAGATTTATTACGAAGCAAACATTCAAACTAAATCATATTTTTAAAGTATTTTCTCGTTTCGTGAACCCAATTACACCAAATGTGTAGCGCTATTTAGTACACTTTCTGTGAAAGCAGGTGATACATTTGGTAAACATAGGACAACGACTTAAAATATTGAGAGTTCAAAACAAGTTAACACAGAAACAGGTGGCCGATAGGGTCGGTTTGGCAACCAGTGCCATATCCTCTTATGAGTCCGGCTTTCGTTATCCATCCTATGATACTTTAGTTAAATTAGCTTCTATGTATCACGTAACCTGCGATTACCTGATTGGTGTTCCCTATTCCAGAACCATCGACGTATCAGACCTTGACGAGGATGAAATACTCGTAATTTCACAGACAGTAGATTTATTACGAAGCAAGCACTCCCGTTAAAATGCGGAGTGCTTATTGTTTACTGTTTAATCAGTTCTGCCTTCATCTGTTCAAGTAGTTCTTCACCACCAAACACACAAGCAACGTTACCGGGAAAATAATCCCTGCCAAAATTCCAAGTTTCAAATTATCATTTGTCACATTAGAAACCAAGCCTACAAGTGTCGGTCCACCACTACAGCCCAAATCTCCTGCTAAGGCAAGAAGTGCAAACATTGCCGTTCCACCGGTGCGTAGGGAAACCGATGCCTTACTAATGGTTCCCGGCCACATAATACCTACGGACAATCCACACAGTCCGCATCCTATCAAACTGATAACCGGTGATGGTATCACACTCACCAACAAATAGGAAAGAATGCACAAAATACTGCTGATTTTCATAAATTTATCTAAGTTGATTTTTTCGCCGTATTTTCCGTAAATTGCTCTGGCACTTCCCATCAAAACCGCAAACATCATCGTTCCCGCCAAATCACCGGCAGCTTTACTGATGTGAAGTCCCTGTTCCGCAAAAGCAGATGCCCACTGACTGACAGACTGCTCGCTTGCTCCCGAACAAACCATCATTATCATTAGCACCCAGAAAACCTTACTTTTAAATAATTCACCGAACGACATTCCCTTTTCGCCCTCTTCCATAAGCGGTGCAATCGGTGCCTTCAGAAAAACAATTCCGTTTACAATCGGTATCAGAGCCCAGAGAAATGCCAGTATACGCCAGTTTTCAATTCCAACTGTTTTAAAAAACAACGTGGACAAAAGCACAACACCCACGTGTCCCCAACAGTAAAATGAATGAAGTAAGCTCATTGCTTTTTCTTTATTGTCCGTTGGACAACTTTCCATAATCGGACTAATCAAAACCTCAATAATTCCGCCACCGATAGCATAAATCATCACTGAAATCAAAATTCCCACAAACGGATTCATCATTTCCGGCAACACCGTCAAAAGAATCAGTCCTGCCGCAGATATGACATGCGCAATCACAATAGAGGTCCGATATCCAATTTTATCCACAAACTTCGTGGCAAGCATATCCACCAGAAGCTGAACGCCGAAGTTGATAGTTACAAGTAACGTTATCTGACTTAGCGGAATATCATAGGTGCCCTGAAATGTAATAAACAAAAGAGGCACAAAATTATTTACAATTGCCTGAACGATGTATCCCAAAAAACAGGACACAATCGTTGTTTTATAACTCATTTTCATACTCTAACACAAAAACCTTCCAACACCCGGTATTCTTCTAAGAAGCGCCGCCACCAACGCACAAGTAGCAAAGCACGCAATTGCATAAAGCGGAATGCACACAATATTCGGAATCATCATACTATGAAACCCTAATCCTTCTGTAAATTCCATAAGTCCCACGTGCATTACATAGACACCGAGGGTGTCTGCGGACAGTTCCTTCCACACTTTACTGCTCTTTGCACCAACATTTGCCTTTTTCGCTTTTTCACAGACAAATACAAACAATGCCACCGAAAGTATAAAGGTAAAAATACCAAAGCTGTCATAAATCGTTGCTACCGGTGCATTCACTCTCCACGCCAGCAATAATCCAAGCACAACATTTGCCACAATGGCCGGCACGACCAACGCATACAAAACCTTCTTTACTTTCGCACTGATTCCAATATGTGCCAGATAATAGCCAAGAACAAAATATCCAATATATCCGCAAGCCATTTCCACTTTAGAAAGGTCCAGAATATAGTGAATTTCATCACTCAGTACAAGTGCCCTTATGGTTTCACTACATATTTGCAACACAAAAAAAATCATCAAAAAATATTCAATCGTCTTTTGTTTAGCATTTTCAATCCAGCCTTTTAAAATGGGCAACAGCACATAAATCCCCGCAATCATCGGTATAAACCAAAGGTGATATCGCCCGTTTAACATTTCTCGTAGAATAGTTTTTATACCTGCCGCTTTCCAGTCCCAGGTTCGCATATCAAACAAACCATACGCCGCAGACCAAATCGCATATAGTACCACAAGTCTCAGTATATTGTGCTTGTACAGGCGTTTTAAATCAAGCGTATATTCTTTGTCCAAAAAGATGGCACCGCTTATCATCACAAAAACCGGTACACCAAAGCGAAAAACGGCATCATAGGAATTGGCAATAATCCACTCCGTGCCTTTTATATCCAAATCGTACCAGAATTGTGCCGCACTATGGAGCATCACCACGCTGAAAGCCGCCAATACACGTAATATATCATAATGCAGTTTTCTTGATTTCACTTCTGCCATAACTTATATCCATCCTTTATTCAGGCTGCTAATTTCCATTTCCCATCAAAAATAGTATAGCATTCACCTTAGGAAATGCCAACTTGAAAATGATTTGCCAAAAGACAGTTCAAGCCCCATTTCTACAAAATAAAAAATCTCACGAGCATATACTCATGAGATTTTGAAAGCAGGGCTACAAGGATTCGAACCTTGAGATGACGGAGTCAGAGTCCGTTGCCTTACCGTTTGGCGATAGCCCTTTATTTATCGTACAAATGGTATTATACATAAACGCCCCTACTTTGGCAAGCACTTTTTTTATGAAATTGTAAAAAAATTGTACAAAAATCAATACACTCCAACTCTTTGAAGTTAACATCTACATATAATTAAAAACACAAAAAGCGAATGCCTTCTGCGTCAGCAGTCAGCTTCGCTTTTTATGTTCTTATTATGTATTATGTATTTTACACTTCAAAAATCAATTCTGCATATGTAGGCATTGGCCAAATATCTTTATCCACTATCATTTCCAGTTTATCAACCGGCGTTCTTAAAGCTTTCATAGCGGTTGTTACCTTATCGCGATAGTATTCGGCTTTTTCTTTACCTTCCGAAAGAGTTTTTGCCGTGTCACTAACATTTTGCAGCTCATCCAAAGCTTTCTTGGTTTCGTTTAAAAGTGCTGTTACATTAGAAAGTAACTCTGTAGATACGGAATCATCCATAGCAATTTCCCGTGTATAGTAAATTGTTTCTGCCAATGATTTCTGGAATTTAAGCACCGCAGGAACAATCTGCTGTTTTGCCATCGCAAGCATTGTTTTTGCTTCGATATTAATAGTCTTTGCATAGGTTTCGTACAAAATTTCTGCTCTGGATTCCAGTTCGGCTTTTGTGAAGATACCGAATCTTTCAAACAGTTTAACGGATTTATCCTTTGTGAGCACTCCCACTGTATCTACCATATTGTCGATGTTCGGAAGTCCACGGCGAGCCGCTTCTTTTACCCACGCCGGTGAATAACCATCACCGTTAAATATGATTCTTCTATGAGCAGTCATATATTCTTTAATTAAATCATGGACAGCCTTTTCAAAATTATCAGATGCTTCAATACGGTCAGCCGCCTCGCAAAATGCTTCTGCCACAATAGTATTCAGTGTTGTATTTGGATTTGCAACCGAATCCGAAGAACCAAGGCTACGGAATTCAAATTTGTTTCCTGTAAATGCAAATGGTGAAGTTCTGTTTCTGTCCGTTGCATCTTTTACAAAATCAGGGAGAGTGGAAACACCGGTTTCCAATCTTTCGCCTTCAATACATGTGCTGGCTGCGCCCGTTTCAACAAGCTGTTTTACTACGTCTTCAAGCTGTTCGCCAAGGAACATCGATACAATGGCAGGCGGTGCCTCATTCGCACCAAGACGGTGGTCGTTACCTACGTTAGCCGCGCTCTGTCTTAACAGGTCAGCGTGTGTATCTACTGCTTTCATAATACAGGCTAAAACAAGTAAAAACTGAATATTTTCGTTTGGAGTTTCGCCCGGATCTAAAAGATTTACACCATTGTCTGTAACCAGTGACCAGTTGTCGTGTTTACCGGAACCGTTTACACCCGCAAATGGTTTTTCGTGTAACAAACAGGTAAGGTTATGTCTGGTAGCAACTTTTTTCATTGTTTCCATAACAAGCTGGTTGTGGTCAACCGCAATATTGGCTGTTTCGTAAATTGGCGCCAATTCGTGCTGTGCCGGCGCAGCTTCATTATGCTGTGTTTTAGCAGAAACGCCAAGTTTCCAAAGTTCCACATTTAAGTCCTTCATATAAGCACCGATACGTTCACGGATTGTACCAAAGTAGTGGTCATCCATTTCCTGGCCCTTTGGAGCCGGTGCACCAAAAAGAGTTCTGCCCGCAAAAATAAGGTCTTCTCTTTGTAAATATTTATTTCTGTCAATCAAAAAGTACTCCTGCTCTGCACCTACAGAAGCAGTAACCTTTGTTGCTTTATCATTTCCAAATAATCTGACAATACGGAGTGCCTGCTGACTGATGGCTTCCATAGAACGAAGAAGCGGTGTTTTTGTATCCAGCGATTCTCCCTTATAAGAGCAGAATGCTGTCGGTATGCAAAGAACTACGCCAACTGCATCTTCCTTTAAAAATGCCGGTGATGTAATGTCCCACGCCGTATAACCTCTGGCTTCAAAGGTTGCACGAAGACCGCCTGATGGGAAAGAGGACGCATCCGGTTCACCTTTGATTAACTCTTTGCCGGAAAACTCCATAATCATTTTTCCGTCTTTGTCCGGGTGGGTTACAAACGCATCGTGTTTTTCAGCTGTAATACCCGTAAGTGGCTGGAACCAGTGTGTGTAGTGGGTAGCACCATTTTCAACAGCCCATGCTTTCATCGCTTTGGCAACAATATCTGCTGTTTCCAAAGACAATTCTCCACCTTTTTCCATAATGGTCGTCACTTCTGTATAAGCTTCAATCGGCAACCTCTGTCTCATAGTTCCAAGCCCAAAAACTTTGCTACCAAATATTTCCTCAACTTTAAGCTTCTCGCTCATAAATGTACTCCTCGACTATAAAATCTACCAAAAAATCTTTTCACTATTTGTCGCTATTGTACAATAGCTTGTTTTATTTTGTCAAAATATATTTACTCTCTTTTGGCAATACGAAGCAAATCGTATTTTGAAGGAACTTCACTACATTTTACATAGATTACTTCTGACGGATGCGGACAGGATTCAATCTCTTCCATTTTTTCGTTAAACATTTTTTCTACTTTTGTAAAGACATTGGTTCCGTCCGGTTTCATAAATTCGATTTCTTCGCCTACAGAGAATTTATTTCTCTGTTCAAAACGTGCAAGTCCGTCCTCTGTCACCGTATCTACAATTCCTAAATAAATATATTCGTTAATGTACGTATTTGTGTCATAAATCTGCGTCGTTTCATCCGGTTTTCCAAAGAAAAACCCTGTTGTAAACTGGCGGTAAGTACATTTCGAAATTTCGGCTTTGTACCAGTCCATATTGGCTCTGTACTTTTCTTCTGATTCAAAATAATCATCAATGGCTTTGCGATAGGTTCTCGCCACAGTCGCAACATAGAGCGCCGTTTTCATTCTGCCTTCAATTTTAAAGCTGTCGATTCCGGCTTTCACAAGCTCAGGAATATATTCAATCATACATAAGTCTTTTGAGTTAAAAATGTATGTTCCGCGTTCATTTTCATAAACCGGAAGATACTCACCCGGTCTTTTTTCCTCTACTACTGCGTATTTCCAGCGGCAAGGATGCGTACATGCACCGTGGTTGGCATCGCGGCCCGTAAAATAGTTACTTAGAAGGCATCTTCCCGAATAGGAAATACACATCGCTCCGTGAATAAATGTCTCAATTTCCAAATCATCCGGAATGTTGTCACGAATCTGTCTGATTTCATGAATGGACAATTCTCTCGCTGAAACCACTCTCTGCGCGCCCATTCTCTGCCAGAAAAGGAAGGTTTCGTAGTTCGTGTTATTTGCCTGGGTAGAAATATGGATTTCGATTTCCGGGCAAACTCTCTTTGCAATGGTGAACATACCCGGGTCTGAAATAATCAGAGCATCAGGTTTTATTTCCTTTAACTCCGTAAAATATTCCTCTGCCCCTTTCAAATCTGAATTATGGGCCAAAATATTAGCTGTCACATACACTTTCACTCCGTGTTCGTGGGCAAAAGCAATGCCTTCTTTCATATCTGAAGGGCTAAAGTTTTTCGCTTTGGCTCTAAGTCCAAAAGCTTCGCCTCCGATATAAACCGCATCCGCACCAAATATAACTGCTGTTTTAAGCACTTCCAAACTACTTGCCGGAACAAGCAATTCCGGTTTCTTTACTTCACTCATTTTCTTTCTCACTTTCGTCTTACGCTGATTGTCACGCCATCACCCACAGGTAAAATTACCGTTTCCAAATCTTCGTGATGTTTTAGCTCATATAAATATTCACGCATTCTTGCGTGAATGGTTCGATTTCTCCTCGTAACTGCAAAACGGGACTCGATAATATCTCCGTCCTGCAACACATTATCCGATATCAAAAGACCGCCTACTTTTAAGAGGCGAAGAATCTCCGGCAAAAAATGAATGTACTGACCTTTGGCCGCATCCATAAAAATGAAATCATAGCTTCCTTCCAAGGTCTGCAAAATTTCAGTCGCATCCCCTTCTAAAAGTGTAATGGCTTCTTCTTTTCCCGCTTTTTTAAAATTTTCTCTTGCAAGCGGAATTCTTTTTTCGTATTTTTCAATCGTTGTTATGTGGCAATCCTTTGGTCCATACTCACTCATTAACAACGCAGAAAAACCAATGGCCGTTCCGACTTCCAAAATTTCCTTTGGTTCTTTCATTGCCAAAAGAAATTTCAAAAGGCTTTGCATTTCCGTACGGATAATAGGTACATTGGTCTTTTTTGCATATCTTTCTAATTCATTTAAGTATGATGCGTTTCCCGCGTCCAGAGAATTGATAAAGGTTGCCAAACGTTCATCAATAATCATGTTACTTCCTCTATTCCTCGCTATCTTCTCCCGATATAACCGCCATCATTTCTTCCGTAGTCATAGATGTATTTAAGGTATAACTTCCCGCCTTTAAATCATCTTTATACTTGGATAAAATGTTCTGAAGATAAAACAGTGTTCCATCTTTAATAAGCCCTTTGCTTTCCAAAAGTGCACCTATTTCTTTCGCACCCATTCCATCTTCAATAACTACATCCATATCCCAGCCCGGCTCGGCATCTACAGGTTCTTCTGCAAAAACTCTGTAACCATAATCATATGCCAGCATAGCACCCTTATATACAAACATTACTACAAGCACCGCAAAAACCACTTTCAGTACAATAGTTACGGTTCTCATTACCATTTTGTCGACTTTCATTGTTGCCTCCACACTCTCTAATCAAACTCTAACGCATCTGCAACTTTATTATTCAGTTCCTGCATCATTCTGCAAAAAGCAAGTTCTGCTGCCAGAAAATCTTCCACCAAAGGTATTTCTCTTATACTCTCATACTCTCTTTGCAAATCGTCCATAGCATTTAATAAATCATCGCCTTCTTTGCGTGTCTGAATAATGTAATTCTTGGTTCTGAATTCTTTTACTTTTTCATACAATTCAGGCTGCTTTAACAATTTGTCTCTCTGAAGAGCATACTCTCTGTAATAAGCTGTAGATAAAATTGCCTCAACATATTTGTCTGCCGCCTTTTCTACTGTCATTTTTTCTTCTTGTCTTTTGGTCTTATTAAACATTACAAATGTCTCCTAAATTTCTAAAATAATCGGTAAAATCATCGGACTTCTCTTTGTTTTTTTCCATATATAATTACTGAGGGTTTCTCTGATATTTCCTTTTATTCTGCCCCAATCAGTAATTCCTCTGTCAAGGCAGTTATAAACCGCCTCACTGACAACCCCTCTGGCTTCTTCCATAAGTTCATCCGCTTCCCTCATATAAACAAAACCACGGGATTGAATATCCGGACCGGAAATCACATATTTTGATTCGGCATCCAATGCCACAATCACAATCATAACCCCGTCGCGTGCCAGATGTTGTCTGTCCCGTAATACAATATTGCCGACATCACCGACACCGAGACCATCTACCAAAATGCTTCCCACAGGAACTTTTCCCGTTATGGCAGCATATTCCTCATCCATTTCAAGCACCTCACCCGAATCCAGCATAAAAATATTTTCCTTCGGAATACCCAGCTCGCCTGCTAGCTTTGCCTGTGCTTTTCTATGCTTAAATTCACCGTGAATCGGTATTGCATACTTTGGCTGTACCAAGGTATAAATCAGTTTAATTTCTTCCTGACAGGCATGTCCTGACACGTGTGCGTCTTCAAAAATAACATCTGCACCCTTCATCAACAGCTCATTGATAACCTTCGTAACCGCTTTCTCATTTCCCGGAATCGGATTGGATGAAAAGATAACGGTGTCCCCGGGGCCAATCGAAATCTTTCTGTGCATATTAGAAGCCATACGACTGAGTGCCGCCATAGATTCGCCCTGACTTCCGGTTGTTATAATAACTGTTTTCTCTTCAGGGTAGTTTTTCAAAAGCTCTATATCAATCAAAGTATTTTCCGGTATATGCAGACAATTCAACTTTGTGGCCGTATCAATGATACTTACCATACTTCTGCCTTCTACCACTACTTTTCTGCCGTATTTATAAGCCGAGTTAATAATCTGTTGCACCCTGTCCACGTTGGATGCAAAGGTGGCAATAATAATTCTTGTATCGCTGTGTTCGTTGAACAATGTGTCAAATGTTTTTCCCACCGTACGTTCCGACTGGGTAAACCCCGGTCTTTCCGCATTGGTACTGTCGCACATCAGAGCCAGTACGCCTTTTTTGCCAAGTTCCGCAAAGCGTTGTAAGTCAATTGCATCACCAAAAACCGGTGTGTAATCCACTTTAAAATCACCTGTATGAATCACGGTTCCTGCCGGCGAATGAATCGCCAAGGCTGCCGCATCAACAATACTGTGATTTGTTTTAATAAATTCTACTCTGAACTGCCCAAGATTGATAGTCTGTCCAAATTTAACTACCTTACGTTTTGTATCATGAAGCAATCCGTGTTCGTCTAATTTGTTTTCTATAATACCCATTGTCAGCCTTGTGCCGTAGACAGGTGCATTCAACTGTTTCAGTATATAGGGAAGGGCGCCGATGTGGTCCTCATGTCCGTGAGTAATCACAAAACCCTTTACTTTATCTGCGTTCTCAAGTAAATATGTGATATCGGGAATAACCAAATCAATTCCCAGCATATCATCCGCAGGGAATGCCAGACCGCAATCCACCACAATAATACTGTCTTCGTATATGAAGGCAGTGATATTAAGCCCAATCTGTTCAAGTCCCCCAAGTGGGATAACACTTAACTTAGATGCGCTTTCTACTATTTGCTTTCTTTTCAATTTATTACCTCCAATTATGCAGAAGTAAATAAAGAACCATTATTCAAAATCGATATCGTCCACTATCTCTTCAAAAATTGCCGCAATGGCATCATATTCTTTATCATCTTCCACGAATTCATAAACAGATGTTTCCTCATCCACACTTGAAACATCCTTTAATATATACGCACTTTCTTTATCTTCGGCATCGCAAACCAAATAATAATCTACACCACCGAGTCTGGTAGTTTCAATTACTTCAAATTCAATTTCTTCTCCGTTTTCGCCCTGCATTATAATGGTTTCCATTAACAATTCTCCTTGTTTTTTCGATAATCCAAATACCCTTGCAAAATAAATGTGGCAGCAATCATATCCACATAATCTTTACGTTTTTCACGGCGAATGCCTGCTTCTATCATAGCTTTATCTGCTGCAACGGTAGTCAATCGTTCGTCCCATGTATGTACGGAAAGTCCTGTTCTGCGTTCAAGCTTCTCCTTAAACTCATTGGTAAGTTCTACGCGGATTCCTTCTGTTGCGTTCATATTCTTAGGCAGCCCTAAAACAATTTCCTCTACGCCGTATTCTACAATCAGCTCTTCAATTCTTGCCAAAGTCTGGCGTAATTTATTCTCTTCTTTTCTTCTGATAATTTCGATTCCCTGGGCAGTCAGTAAAAGTTCATCACTAATTGCCACTCCTACCGTTTTGGAACCAAAATCCAATCCCATAATTCGCATAGGTAGCCCTCTTACTTCCAGTTATGATTCTTAATATACTGTGTCAAAAGTTCTTCTACAAGCTCGTCTCTTTCCACTTTCATAATAAGACTTCTTGCGTTGTTGTGACTTGTAATGTATGTAGGGTCTCCGGACATAATATATCCCACAATCTGGTTCACCGGATTGTACCCTTTCTCTACCATTGCTTCATATACAGACTCCAAAACAATCTTCACACTTGTTTCAGGCTCTGTTTCTACTGTAAAAAATTGTGTATTTGCTAAATCCTGCATTTTATCACCCATTCCTGTATCATTTCTTTAGGCTTTTCTAAGTTTTATCTTACTCTAAATACGAAGAAAATTCAATCTTCTTATTCCTTAATCTTCCATTAATAAGATATCATTTGTAAGAAGTCTTGTTACTTTACCGCTGACAATCTGATTTGAAAGATTTTCTTTTGTTTTGTACGCAACCTTTACGTATTGTTTTGTATGACCTATCTGATAGCTTTCTCCAAGAATTTCCTTTTCTTCTTCAAAAAGTACCGACACTTCACACCCTATATAAAGTTCTCGGTATTCCCTCGACTGTCTCTCTTCCATTTCCAAAAGAACATCGCTTCTTTCGGCTTTGATTTGGTCAGGTACCTGGTCAGGCATTTTTGCCGCAATCGTGCCTTTTCGAATGGAATATTTGAAAATATGCATTTCATACAAATTGATATTTTCCAGAAACTGTCTTGTTTCTTCAAATTCTTCTTCGGTTTCTCCCGGAAAACCTACAATGACGTCCGTTGTAATTGCCGGATTTTTAAACGCCTTCCGCAGTTCTTCTACTCCCTTTAAGTATTCACCGGGTGTGTAATGTCTATTCATTCTTTTTAAAGTATTTAATGAACCACTCTGGAGCGACAAATGGAAATGCGGACAAACCTTGGATAATTTTGCCAGCTCTGTGGCAAATTCTTCCGTCACAATTCTTGGTTCCAAAGAACCGAGACGAATTCTGTGAAGTCCTTCCATTTCCTGTATGGTCCGTACTAAATCAAGCAATCCTGCCTGTCCGAAATCGGTGCCGTAAGAGCTGATGTGGATACCGGTAAGTACCACTTCCTTGTAACCTCTTTCCACAAGCCCCTTAATTTCTGCAACAATATCTTCTTTCTTTCTGGAACGTACCCTGCCCCTTGCATATGGAATAATGCAGTAGGTGCAAAACTGGTTACATCCGTCCTGAATTTTAATATATGCCCTGGTATGCTCAGCCGTCTGTTCCAAGGTCATTTCCTCATACTCTTTGGTATGATTGATATCAATAATGGTTGTGTCGTGTAGAGTCTTGTCCTCCGTGTGCATTCCCTTTTCACAAAGAAACTGCTCTAAGATTTCTACAAGGTCTTTTTTCTTGTTATTGCCGATTGCCAGGTCAATTCCCTCATCTTTTAATATGGCTTCCGTTCCGGTTTGTACATAACATCCCACTGCAACCACAATAGAGTCCGGATTATTCTTTTTTGCTTTGTGAAGCATTTGGCGGCTTTTTCGGTCTGCAATACTCGTTACAGAACAAGTATTTACGATGTAAATATCCGCTTTTTGTTCAAACTCCACAATTTTGTAGCCGTTTTTTTGTAACATTTGTTGCATTACGTCTATCTCATATGAATTAACCTTGCAACCAAGGTTATGTAGTGCTACTTTTTTCATCTTTTTTCCTTTATAAATTTGTATTGTTTTAACATTGACTTTTCCTTTTTTACCCAGTAATATTGACGTTGAAGGTATGAAACAACAAAAAGGAGGTCACTCGACATGAAAACAGTGAAAATTTCTTTAAACTCAATTGATAAGGTAAAATCTTTTGTAAACGACATTACAAAATTTGATTATGATTTTGATTTAGTATCTGGCAGATACGTAATTGATGCAAAATCAATTATGGGTATCTTCAGCTTAGATTTATCAAAACCAATCGATTTAAATATCCATGCAGAAGATGATGCTGCTGAAGTTATGGAAGTTATTAAATCATACTTAGTATAATTTACATCTTATCAAAATTAAGCTCCCGGATATCCGGGAGCTTTTTTATTGTTCCCATTTCTAGTTATCGCAACGGACAACTATCACTTCATCACTGTCAAGGGCTGCCTTGAAAAGTTCATCAATTTTTTCAGAAAGATTTTCTTCATGTCTTTTGATTACATTTAAGTTCGGTTTTGTAACCGGATGTTTTGCAACAAAGATTGTACAACAATCTTCGTATGGCAAAATTGACGTTTCGTAGGTGTTAATTTTTTCTGAAATATCTACGATGTCCATTTTGTCAAATCCGATAAGCGGTCTGTAAACAGGCAGTGTACATACTTCGTTTGTACACATAAGGCTCTGAAGTGTCTGGCTTGCCACCTGACCGATGCTTTCTCCTGTAATAAGACCGAGACAATCATTTTCCTTTGCAATATGCTCTGCAATTTTCATCATATAACGGCGCATAATAATGGTCAGCTCTTCGTGCGGACACTGCTCATAAATATAGAGCTGAATGTCCGTAAAATTGATGATGTGCAAATTAATCGGTCCTGTATATCTGGAAACCAGTTTTGCAAGGTCTACAACCTTTTGTTTTGCTCTTTCGCTTGTGTATGGCGGAGCATGGAAATAAACCGCATCAATCATAACACCGCGCTTTGAAACCATATAGCCTGCCACCGGTGAATCAATACCGCCTGACAATAAAAGCATCGCTTTTCCGTTAGTTCCGATAGGCATTCCTCCCGGTCCCGGGATTTCTGATGAATAAATATATATTTTTTCGCGGATTTCAATGTGTAAATTAAGTTTCGGATTGTGTACATCCACCTTCATATCCGGGAAAGCCGCAAGCATAGACTCTCCGATTTTTGCATTAATCTCCATAGAATCCAGCGGATAATTTTTTCTGCCTCGTCTGGAATGAACCTTGAAAGTATCCTTACAATCAGGATGTGCTTTTTTCATATATTCATTCACATCTTCTTTTAATTTTTCAAAACCTTCGTCCTCTACATACACAACCGGACAAATGCTTGAAATACCGAAAACCGTTTTCAAATTGTCGACCGTTTCATCAAAGTCGAAATCCGTAGTTGCATCTACATAAATTCGTCCCTGTGCTTTTCTTACTTCAAATTCGCCTTCGCATCTTCTCAGTGCATATTCAATCTGACGAACTAAAGCATCTTCAAACATATATCGGTTCTTTCCCTTAATGCCGATTTCGGCATATTTTATCAAAAATGCTGTATACATATATCCTCCTTGTTTTTCGAAGAAAAATCCTGCTCTGCTTTAGCTGAGTTGACCTCCTGACGAGGAGAGGATTTATCTCATTTCCTAATGTCTCGTGTATCTGCGCAACATCGGTATAATATCGCTCATTACGCGTACTGTATAATCAATTTCTTCCTTGGTTGTAAACATCGAAAAACTAAAACGGATTGTGGAATCTAAAAGGTCTTTTTCCACACCGATGGCTTTCAAGGTCGCCGAGGTCTGTGGTTTATTGGATGCACAGGCACTTCCTGCCGACACATAAATGCCTCTTTCTTCCAAAGAATGAAGCATAACCTCGCTTCGGATTCCCCTGACAGAAACACTGACTACGTGAGGTGCACTGTCCGTTCCCTGTTTTCCGTTTATCTTAATTCCCTCAATTTTTGTAATCTGGGAAATAAAATATCCTTTCAGCTGATACATCTTTTCCACTTCTTCATCCAAAGATGCGTAGATTAATTCAACCGCCTTTGCAAGGCCCGCAATCGCCGGTACATTTTCTGTTCCTGAGCGCATTCCCTTTTGTTGTCCGCCGCCAAAAATAATCGGCTGGATTTTTACTTTTTCATTCACGTACAAGAAACCGATTCCTTTTGGTCCGTGAATTTTGTGACCGCTGACAGACAATAAATCAATGTTCATCTTTTTCGGTAAAATTCTGAATTTACCGTAGCCTTGTACAGCATCCACGTGGAATAAGGTATTGGGATTTTTTCTTTTAATTACAACACCCGCTTCAAAAACCGGCTCTAACGCACCGATTTCGTTGTTTGTATGCATAATAGAAACTAAAATAGTTTCTTTTGTGATAGCCCGTTCCAAATCTTCCAGATGAACCATTCCGTATTCATCTACGGGTAAATATGTCACGCGGAAACCGAGGCTTTCCAGATATTGCATCGTCTGCAAAACCGCGGGATGTTCAATCATAGTTGTAATCAGATGATTTCCACGCCTTCTGTTCGCCATTGCCGTTCCGATGATTGCCAGATTGTCAGATTCCGTACCGCCTGATGTGAAGAAAATCTCTTTTTCCGACACTTTCAGATTTTTTGAGATAACCTCTTTCGCCCAGCGGATATATTTTTCACCTTCCACACCCTTTAAGTGCATACTGGAAGGATTTCCGTAATCCTCACACATGATTTTCGTCATCAGTTCTGCCACTTCCGGGAAACATCTGGTGGTAGCCGAATTATCTAAATATATTTCTTTCGTTCCATTCATATTTTCACACTTTCCGGATTTTATATGCCTTTTATTATTAAAATATGCCTAATTTTCCAGTTGGTACATTATCCAAGACAGGATTGTAAATCCGGCTGTCTCCGTTCTCAAAATGCGTTTTCCCAAGGTTACGGGTATCACTCCCACTTCCATAGCCGCCTCTATTTCGCTTTCCTCAAAGCCGCCCTCAGGACCGATAAAAATAGCCACATCCTGACCGGGCTTTAAACTGCTTATGATTTCTTTTGTTTTCTCCATCCCCTCTGCCAGTTCGTAAGGTATTACTTTCACCTGTACTTTTTGGCAATCCTTTATGGCTTCCTTAAAACTGGTTACATCCGCCACCTTCGGAATAATGGCACGCTTACTCTGTTTTGCAGCCGCCTCGGAAATAGCCTGCCATCTGGTAATTTTGCTTTTGCTCTTTTTCTCGTCAAGCTTAACAACCGCTCTTTTTGTTGCAACGGGAATGATTTCATAAACGCCCAGTTCCACGGCCTTTTGGATAACCAGTTCCATTTTATCTGCTTTCGGCAGTCCCTGATAGAGGTAAACCTTGGAAGGCAGTTCCACGCCGTCTTCTTTTACAAAAGCCAAGGCACAAACCACTTCATCTTCTGTAAACTCCTCAATAATGCCTCTGTATTCTTTTCCGTCCGTACCGTTACTTACTGACAGTTCCTCCCCTACTTTCATACGAAGCACGTTTTTTATGTGGTTCACATCTTTTCCCGTAATTACTATTTTTTTGTCCTGTATCTGTGAAGGTTCAACAAAAAACTGATTCATACCGACTTCCTTTAGTTCTTTCTGGCTGTTACGCTGACCCATTCGCCCTGATATGTGACTTCAAGCACTTCAAGACCTGCGGCTTTTACCGCTTCTACAACTGTTGTTTCTTTATCATCAATAATTCCGGAGGTAATGTAAACTCCGCCCTTCTTTAACTGGTTGACAATCACCGGTGTGAGCGGAACAAGTACATCTGCTAAAATATTTGCCACTACAATGTCATAGCATTCATAGCCGACCTTATCCTGCACTTCTTTTTCCGTAATGATATTACCAATCATCACTTCAAATTTTTCAGGGTCTATATGATTGGCAAGCATATTTTCCTTTGTAGCCTCCATTGCACAAATATCAAGGTCGGTTCCAACCGCACTTTTTATACCATACATAAGAGATATAATTGCCAAAATACCGGAGCCTGTACCGACATCCAAAAGATGCGTATCTTTCGTGATATACTTCTTTAACTGTCTGATACAAAGCTGTGTTGTTTCGTGCATACCCGTTCCAAAGGCTGTGCCCGGGTCAATATGCAGAATCATTTTATCCTTATCTTCTTCTTTCACTTCTTCCCATGAAGGAATCACCAGTAACTCGTCAATATAAAACTGATGGAAGTACTGCTTCCAGTTGTTAATCCAGTCGATATCCTCGGTTTCGTCTACAGTCACCGTTCCTTCGCCGATATCCATAAAGCTCTTTAAGTATTCCAGTTCTGCTTTCACCATAGAAAGAATACTTTCCACATCGGTTTCTTCATCCTGTAATACAAGCTTTCCGTTTTCGTTTATTTCCACAAAAAAACTAAGATACGCCACACCATCATCTTCTTTAAAATCAGGCAGGATATCCACAAACATCTGCTCTTTTTCTGCCTGTGTCAGCGGAACCTTATCTTCAATCTGTGCTCCTTCCAGTCCCAAATCATAAAGACTTGAAATAATCATATCTTCCGCTTCCGTAATTGTTTTTATATAAAATTTAGTCCATTTCATAAGATTTGTTCTCTTTCCGGTATAATTTATTTTTACAGTACATTTTATTGTAATATTTTTTAACTACTTAGGCAAGTAAAAACAAGGGAATATACGCAAAAAAGCGCTGGAAAATTACTCCCAACGCCTCTTTTTATCGCCAACGTTTTTTCTTTTTACCATCTTCCGGCTTATCTGCATTTTTCGTAGCATTTAAGCTATCGCCTGTAAGAGCATCAAATTTTCTAAGCAATTCTTTTGCTTCTGACGATAATCTTTCCGGTGTTTTAATTACCAAAGTAACGTAGTGGTCTCCTCTGGAGTCTCTGTTCGGTACCGGAACACCTTTGTTTTTAAGACGTACTTTTACGCCTGTTTCCGTACCCGCTTTTACATCGTAAGCAACCGGTCCGTCTACAGTATCGATAAGGATTTCCCCACCTAATGCCGCGATTGCATAAGACAAGTAGACTGTAGAGAAAATATCATAGTCACGTCTTGTAAATTTATCGTGCTTTCCTACCAGTACTTCTACTAAAACATCACCGCGCGGACCGCCGTTTTTGCCCGGTTCACCAAGGCCACGCATACGTGTGCACTGTCCGTGGTCAATACCTGCCGGAATCGGCACAGCGTATCTTTTACGCATCTGCACATAGCCTGTTCCGCGACAATCCGTACATTTTTCTTTAATCATTTTACCGGAACCGTTACATTCAGGACATGTCTGAACGTTTCTGATAGTTCCAAGGAAGGACTGCTGGGTAAATACAACCTGACCTTTACCGCCACATCTGGTACATGTCTCAGGGCTTGTGCCCGGTTTTGCACCGTTACCGTTACAGGTTTTACAGGTTTCTTTTACCGGAATTTCAATTTCTTTTTCCGTTCCCGAAATAGATTCTTCAAATGTAATTTTTACGCTTGTACGGACATTTGCGCCCTGCATCGGACCATTATTTGCTCTGCCGCTGCTTCTTCTGCCACCGCCAAAGAAATCACCGAATATATCGCCGAAAATATCGGAAAAATCTGCGCCGTTAAAGTTAAAGCCACCGGCACCGCCGTCCATTCCGCCTTCAAAGGCCGCATGACCGAACTGATCATACTGGCGCTTTTTCTCAGGGTCACTAAGTACTGCATAAGCTTCCGAAGCCTCTTTGAACTTTTTCTCTGCCTCTACATCGCCCGGATTCATATCGGGGTGATACTTTTTCGCCAATCCTCTATATGCTTTTTTAATGGTTGCTTCGTCCGCGTTTTTATCGACTCCAAGCACTTCATAATAATCGCGTTTTTGTTCAGCCATTTTGTTTCAACCTTTCTGCTTGCAATATGGATAAGACCAAAGAGCCTTATCCATATCTATACAATGTTATCTTATTTTATCACTTATCTGATATTACACTTCACGGAAGTCGCCGTCAATAATATCATCATCTGCTGCGCCTGTATTTGTGTCAGCACCTGTAGCGCCTGAGAATCCGCCCATATCAGGACCAGCCTGACCTGCGTTAGCGCCCTGTGCCTGTTCATATACCTTTGCAAACAATGCCTGAGCATCATTCATAAGTTTTTCTTTTGCAGCTTTCATTTCGTCGATTTCGCTATCTGTCATTTCTTTGTCTTTTGTTCTTTCAAGAATAGCTTTTAAGTCTGCAAGGTCCGCTTCTACAGTTACTTTCTGTGAACCGTCAATCTTGTCACCAACTTCATTTAACGCTTTTTCTGTCTGGAATACGAAAGATTCTGCATCGTTTCTTGCTTCGATAGCTTCTTTACGTTTCTTATCCTGAGCTTCGTATTCAGCAGCTTCTTTCACAGCTTTTTCGATGTCTGCATCAGACATATTAGAGCCTGCTGTAATTGTAATGTGCTGTTCTTTACCTGTTCCTAAATCTTTTGCAGAAACATTTACGATACCGTTTGCATCAATGTCGAATGTTACTTCAATCTGTGGAACGCCACGCATTGCAGGTGGAATACCATCTAAACGGAACTGGCCGAGTGATTTATTGTCTCTTGCAAACTGTCTTTCACCCTGGACTACGTTGATATCAACGGCTGTCTGGTTATCAGCTGCTGTAGAGAAAATCTGGCTTTTCTTTGTAGGAATTGTTGTATTTCTTTCAATCAATCTTGTTGCAATACCACCCATTGTTTCGATAGAAAGTGAAAGTGGAGTTACGTCAAGCAATAAGATTTCGCCTGCACCTGCATCGCCTGCTAATTTACCACCCTGGATAGAAGCACCGAGTGCTACGCATTCGTCAGGATTCAATGTTTTGCTCGGTTCGTGACCTGTTAACTGTTTTACTTTATCCTGTACTGCAGGAATACGTGTCGAACCACCAACAAGTAATACTTTGCCAAGCTCTGAAGCAGAAATACCTGCATCTTTTAAAGCATTCTGAACAGGGACAGCTGTTCTTTCTACTAAGTCGTGTGTCAATTCATCGAATTTTGCACGTGTTAAGTTCATATCAAAGTGTTTTGGACCTTCTGCTGTTGCTGTGATGAAAGGAAGGTTGATATTTGTTGTTGTAGCCGAAGATAATTCTTTCTTTGCTTTTTCAGCAGCTTCTTTTAATCTCTGAAGTGCCATTTTGTCGTTTGACAAATCAACGCCTTCTGCTTTCTTGAATTCAGCTAACATATAATCTGTGATTTTCTGGTCGAAGTCATCACCACCAAGACGGTTGTCACCGCTTGTAGCCAATACTTCGATAACGCCTTCACCAATTTCAATGATAGATACGTCGAATGTACCACCACCTAAGTCGTATACCATAATTTTCTGTTCTTTTTCATTGTCAAGACCGTACGCCAAAGCTGCTGCTGTAGGTTCGTTGATGATACGTTTTACATCAAGACCTGCGATTTTACCGGCATCTTTTGTAGCCTGACGCTGAGCATCGTTGAAGTAAGCTGGTACTGTGATAACAGCTTCTGTTACTTTTTCGCCTAAGTAGTTTTCAGCATCTGCTTTCAATTTCTGTAAAATCATAGCTGAAATCTGCTGTGGAGAATATTTCTTGCCATCAATTGTACGACCATTGTCTGTACCCATATCTCTCTTAATAGAAGAAATTGTTTTTTCTGCATTTGTTACTGCCTGACGTTTTGCGGGTTCACCAACAAGTCTTTCTCCTGTTTTTGTAAATGCTACTACAGATGGTGTAGTTCTCGCTCCTTCTGTGTTAGCGATAACTGTTGGTTTACCACCTTCCATAACTGCTACGCAGCTGTTTGTTGTTCCTAAGTCAATACCAATAATTTTGCTCATAATTAAGCCCTCCTAAAATATTATTTGCGTTGTTAATGTCTCATAAGCCCGTAGAAGAAAGCATTGCTTTCTTCGTTGGAAAAACAACAGGTGTGGCAATGCTAGCATTGCCCACGCGGATTGTTTTTCCGCAGACGGAAAACTTCGTTTTCCTCCGGGCTTATGTGTTTGCCTTTACCGTTGTAATTATCATTTTTGGAGATGATTCATCTCCTTCAAGCGAGGGAGCTTTGCTCCCGAGCGTGCCCTTTACGGCACTACCGCTACCATACTGTGTCTTACCACTGATTCGTGGTACATATAGCCTTTTAAAAGTTCCTGTGCCACTACTCCTGATTCATATTCTTCACTTTCCACCTGCATAACCGCATTATGGAAATTCGGATCAAATTCCTGACCAACTGCTTCAATCGGTTTTACACCAAGCTTATCCAGTTCATCCATCATCTGTTTGTAAATCATTTTCATTCCGTTTGCAAAGGGTGAATTTTCATCATCTTCCAGGATCGTAGCCAAACCTCTTTCAAAGTTATCAACTATCGGTAAGATTTTCTCAATTACACTTTTTGCACCGGTTTCAAACATCATTGTTTTCTCTTTATCTGTTCTTTTACGGAAGTTTTCAAACTCTGCCATCTGACGTTTCACTCTGTCTTCGAGTTCATCGATTTTTACCTGCATCGCTTCGCATTTGGCATCATTCTTTTTATCCGCTTTTGCTTTTTTCTTGTCAGCTTTTTTTGTTTCTTTTGTCGTTTTTTCTTCTGTAGTTTCCGCCTCTTCAGCTGCTTTAGTTTCTACAGTTTCTTCCTTTACTTCTTCTTCGGAAGCGTTTTCTACCTGATTTTCTAAATCTGCCACTTCTTTCATCCCTTTCTATTTCCTGTGATATAACTCATCTAACTGACTCTTTAGATTCTTAAGTGTATCCACCACTTTATCGTAGTCCATTCGCTTCGGACCGATAATACCAATCGTACCCTTCATTCCTTCGTCCAATTCATAAGTAGCCGTTACTACGCTACAATCTTTCATAGACTGCAATGGATTTTCTTCCCCGATATATACCTGAATACCATTTTTTTGCTGGTCAGATAACGTATCTACAATCAATTCGTTGAAAACTGCTTTTTCTTCAAACGTGTTAATAAGCTCACTGGCTTTTCGGTTATCGGAGAGTTCCGGATATTTGAAAATATTTTTGGTTCCGCTTGTGTAGATTTCCAAATCTTCATCCGCTTTAATGGCTTCTGCCACCGCATCTATAACCTCACTTACGATATCCTCGTGTATGCCCGCTTTTTGTTTTAAAGAAGCAATTACACCTAAATTGATTTCTTCCATAGATAAACCGGTCAAATGTGTGTTGAGTAAAATGTTGAGTTTTAACATCGTCTCATCATCCATTTTTTCTTTTACCGGAATAATGGAATTTTTAATTACATTTCCTTCTGCAACGATAACTGCCAGAATCTGGTGTTCATCCACTCTCGATAACTGAATGAATTTCAGTTTGTTGTGATGATACTGCGGAGCGGAAATCATTGTAGCATAGTTGGTGTTAACCGCCAGAACCTTGACTACCTGTTTTAAAAGATGTTCCATCTTTTCTTCTTTTTCTAATAGAAGCTCTTTCATCTCGGAAACTTCTTTGTCCTTCTCCATCATCATCTGGTCTACGTAGAAGCGATATCCTTTATCGGAAGGAATTCGTCCCGCAGAAGTGTGGGGCTGAAGAATGTAGCCCATCTCTTCCAAATCCGCCATCTCATTTCGGATAGTTGCTGAGGAAAGATTCAAATCCGTGTACTTGGAAATGGTTCTACTACCCACCGGTTCGCCGGTTTCCAGGTAGTTACGGATGATAGCTTGCAATATAATCTTTTTTCTTTCATCTAACTGCACTCGGCTCACCTCTTTCTTTTGTTTATTAGCACTCGTTTATTTTGAGTGCTAACATCTTCTTACCATAAAATATCACTTTGGATATCTATTGTCAACAAAAACAAAATATAAATTTTATTAAAAAAGTATAAATTGAGAAAAAAAGAATTGACCAATATTTTCATTACACACGAATACACTTCTATATATAATGATTGTAGAGATGAGCAATCATCCGGCGAGTCCTATCGTTAAGCGGAACCGATATGAGAGTTTTCCGTTTCTCCACAAATCGGAAATACTTGCTGAACGAATGTGTCGGTCGTTAGCAGACAACAGAAAAATTAGCCATAAAAAAGAGTTTGTAATACTACGTACTATAACTCTCTTTTTTATGGTTATTACTATTGGTTCTCAATCTCGTTCCGAATCAAAATCAATTCCTCTGCAGACAATTTTGGAAATACTTTGATGGCCGTTTCTAATACACCACCATTTTCAAAAAATCGCTTTGCGTTTTCAGCTGTTTCTTCTTTTATCATATCCTCTATTGCTTTACACATATTCACCGAATCCTCCTTTTGGGCTTCTTTAGGAAGCTTTATATTAGTTACTACCTGCAATAAATTGCCGGATATCTTGTCAAAATTTGAATAAACATCATAATAATCTTTCAAAAGTTGTTTTAATTTTTGATGACTTGTAGATGAACTAATATATCTGAAGCAATATCCCAATTCTGTAGAAAACTGTTCAAAATTTTCTATCTCATTTGGTACAATTACGTGTATTTTATAGTCATTCACATATTTCTTTACAACCTCTGTCATTTTCTCCTGTATATCAAACATTTCATACAAACTTTTGGGGGCATCCCAGTTTTTTGTATAACAAGAGTAACTATAGGCTTTATTTTATCTTCTTTCTTAAATCCTGACAAAAATTCATTATTCGTAATATCTTTTCTCTTCCAATGTATCCTACTAATTTTTTCAACTTGTGAAGAATAATTTAATGCATCATACAACATATTTCTTATGGGCATAGCATAATGTATATTCGCCTGATTTTCGACTCCCAGAAGCATATAGGTCGCCGTATCACTGGTCATAATCGTCCACATTTTTAAAATATCACGATATTTTTTAGCAGGAATAATCAAATTATCAGCTTCTTCGCCATAGGGAATAGCTATTTCTGTAATATCCTGCACTGTCAATTCTTCCGGTCTTACTACAGGCTTACCTTGAAAAAAATAGTAATTAAATGCATCCGAAAAAAATCTTGGGTTACTCATGTACGCTTTCGTACATACATCAATTTTACTCATTTACGAAAAAACTCCTTTCCTTTTTCTTTCGACTATGAATCATCAAGCAAAAGAAAAAGGAAACGTATAACCCAATTAAAGTTCTACATTAATTATATTAAATAGATATGTGATTTACAAGACTCTTCATTAATACCATTTTGTCGATTTTCTTTCGCTATATTCATAATCAATATTTTTCTTTTTGCGATTTCTTCGCCGAATGGCAATGATACAAGAAAATAATTTGTCATTTTGAAAACAAAAAGATATACAGCCGGATGTGACTGTATATCCACTATAATGTTATTATGTTTGGTTGTCAATGATGTTGTGCTCATATTTACACTCTCTGTCCCTCTAATCACCGACATTTCATATTCGTAATTAAACTTAGGATATGCCGCAACTCTCTTATGTATCATTTCATCAAATTCAGCCTTCATCTCATTAGCACGCTTTTGCACAGGAAACATCGCCCAAATATCCCACTTCAAAGTTTAACATTATATTCCTTTAGTCGACATACCAAAAGACATAATGACAAATTTAGGTATTTTTATATCAAATTTGGACACCGTAGCCTCTGCCAATATGTTTATATACAACAAAATGCCCCGGAAAATTCCGGAGCATTTTATGTACATTTCCAACACGTCTAATCTACCCTATAGACTCACAAACTCGAAAAAATCAAAGTTTTTTCTCGTTGACGTTTTACGTCATCTTATAAAGAGAAGCTACCTGTAACGTCGCCGTTAACTACGTAGTAAGCCTGATTTTCTTCTGGTTTAACATAGATTTCAACTGTTTTGAATTCTGTAGCTTTACGTCCTAAGTCGTATACCCAGACGTCTTTAGCAATTTTTGCAAGCTGTTCTGTTGAGTATGATTTACCAGCGAATTCAACTGTAACTTCAACTTTTTTAGAAGCTGCTTTAGTTGTTGTAGCTTTTTTTGTTGTTGTAGCTTTCTTTGTTTCAGCTTTTTCTGCTACTGCTTTCGTTGCTGTAGCTTTTGTAGCTGTTGCTTTCTTTGCTGTTGCTTTTTTTGTTTCTTTAACTTCTGCCTGAACTGTAGCTGTTGCTTTTTTTGCTGCTGCCATTTTCATAATCTCCTTTTCTTTTCAAAAAACACACAAGATGACCCACCTCTTTGGCAGGCCGTCTCAACTAACTCATATTTCTGTTACCATAGTACCATTCTAGTACGGAATTCTCAAAAAGAAAAGAGTACATTTTCACGGAATTTTCATACATATAATATGCTTTTACAGTAAATTGTTACAAATACAAGCCCTATTTTATGGAAAAAATGACGAAACTATGTTCTATCCTTAAATTTTACTTGACACCTCTCACGCCAAAAGCACATTAAAAAACATCTTACAAATCTACTCTGTTTCGTCTGTCTCCATTTAAAAATGCACGTATGTTTTCGCAGGCAGCTTCCACAATTCTGGTTCGTGCTTCTACGCTTCCCCATGCCATATGTGGCGTAATTATCAGTTTCTCGCTGTCTTTTATATCATTTAACGGATTTGTATCACGAATCGGCTCACCATCCAGAACATCCAGTCCTGCTCCGGCTATCACATTTTCGTCAAGTGCCCACGCCAAATCAGCATTATTCACAACCGCGCCTCTTGCCACATTAATTAGCAGGGCCGTTTGTTTCATTTTGCCGAGGGACTCTTTATTAATCAGATTTTTGGTCAAATTGCTCAAAGGACAGTGGATGGACAAAATATCCGACTCCTTCAACAAAGTGTCAAAAGATACATTTTCATAATCGGAACAACTATTTGTACCCGTAACCGAATAATAAATCACACGGCAACCAAAGGCTTTTGCTATGGAAGCTACTTTTTTGCCGATATTACCAAGCCCGATAATTCCCCAGGTTTTTCCTTCCAGTTCATAAAAGCGTCTGTCAAAATTAGAAAATTTATCCTGTGCACCATAGGCACCGGATTTCACATAATTGTCATAATAATGAAGCTTTTCAAATAAAAAAAGTGCCATTGCAAACGTATGCTGGGCAACGGAAGCCGTACAATAATCCACTACATTGGTAACAGCAATCTCCCTTTTTCTGCAATAGTCTAAATCCACATTATCATATCCTGTGGCAAACTCACAAATCAGTTTCACATTGGGACAGTTCTGCAAAGTTTCCTCATTTATAGGTGCTTTGTTGGCAATCACAATATCGGCATCGCCTACGTGCGCTTCTACCTCTTCTTTAACCGTGTTCTTATAATAGATTACTTCTCCAAACTGTTCAAAACTGCTGACATCTATGTCAGTTCCCACAGTATTCCGTTCCAATACAACCAGTTTCATACTTCATCTCCAGTTCACATTTTCTTATGTATAAAATACCCTATTCTCATCTTTATGTCAAAAATTCCCGAAGCAGTGTCTCCAGCTCCTGCTTGTCCTTTTCTGAAAAGAGACTTTCTTTTGGTACTTCTGCCGGTTCAATCTGTTTTTCAACCAACTTCTGGTTCAACACTTCTTCCGTCTGCTTCAGTCTTCCTACCATATGATTTTCCAGATAATCCACAAGGCTGAACTTGAGACTCAGCTTTTTTTCCTCAATTCCGGCAAAAGACGTTGCGACGTAATAAAGATAAAGTCCCAGAAAGGCAATCACATAAAACGGCAGAATCTGTCCGATGGTTTCTCCTTGAACTATGCCTTTTGCCGCCCCGATACCCGATAAAAGAACAGAAAACAACATCAGTTGTCCTGAAATGCGATGTATTGATGTAACCTTCACTCTGCCTATTGCGACTTTTTCCAAAAAGCGTTCTACAAACACCGTTACATTTCCCATTCCCTCATTTAATTTGTAACAATTCACAAATTTGAGTTTGCACTGTTTCAACTGCTTGTTTTCCGTGGACGCCATATTTTCCGCCTCATTTACCATACGTCCCAACACATTTCCCATCAGTATCTGCAATATAATACTTATAAAAATAATCATAACAATACTTGCCGATAAATACGGATGTCTAATAAAAATTTCTAACATATCCCTTCCTCCTTTTACACTTTCTTATTATAAATTGTAAAAAAAATTCATACAATATATATAGACTTGTAATTCATTGCCAAATTTCTACATTTTTCCAAGTTTGTATGTTATAATATTCTCGATATACATAGCAGGAGGTAAATTTATGAGATATCAGACCAAAGGCACTTGTGCGGCCTACATCGACATCGACTTAGACGGTGATATTATCCGTTCCGTTTCTTTTTACGGCGGTTGCAACGGAAATTTGCAGGGAATTTCCAAATTGGTTGAAGGAATGAAAGCAGAAGATGCTATCAATAAATTAAAGGGGATAAGATGTGGTTACAAACCAACTTCGTGCCCTGATCAGTTAGCACTCGCATTGGAAAGCATGATAAATAAGTAAAATTTGCACTGGAGATTATTATGAGTAAGAAAATTGTTTTAACAGGCGGTGGCACAGCCGGACATGTTACTCCGAATATTGCACTGCTTCCGCATTTACAAAATAAGGGATATGAAATCAGCTATATCGGTTCCTACGAAGGCATAGAAAAGAAACTGATTGCCGATTACAACATTCCATACTACGGAATCTCGACCGGAAAGCTGCGTCGTTATTTTGATCCGAAAAACTTTACAGACCCATTCCGTGTTATCAAAGGTTTCGCAGAAGCGAAGAAAATTTTGAAAGAACTCAAACCGGATATTGTATTTTCAAAAGGGGGGTTCGTCAGCGTTCCTGTAGTAAGGGCTGCTGCCGCTTTAAAAATCCCGTGTATTATCCACGAATCGGATATGACACCGGGTCTTGCCAACAAACTATGCATTCCGGTGGCCAAAAAGATTTGTTGTAACTTTCCGGAAACCTTAAACCATCTTCCTGCGGATAAAGCTGTTCTAACAGGTTCGCCTATCAGGGAAGAACTTGCAAAAGGTAACAAGCTTGCCGCCTACGAGGTATGTGGTTTTACCGCAAACAAACCCGTTATTATGGTAATTGGCGGTAGTCTCGGTTCCGCAGCCATCAATAAAGCTGTCCGGGATGCTCTGCCAAGTTTATTACATGACTTTCAGGTTGTGCATATTTGTGGTAAAGAAAAAATTGATAACCTTCTGTTAACAACAAAGGGTTATCATCAGTTTGAATATTTAAAAGCAGAATTAAAAGATATTTTTGCAATGGCAGATTTGGTTATCTCAAGAGCAGGCGCAAACGCTATCTGTGAGATTCTGGCACTAAAAAAGCCAAATCTTCTGATTCCGCTTCCCGCAGGAAGCAGCCGCGGCGACCAGATTTTAAACGCCGCTTCCTTTGAAGCACAAGGCTACAGTATGGTAGTGTCGGAAGACGACCTGACAAAAGAACTTTTAGTAGCCAAGGTTCAGGAACTCTACTGCAACCGTAATACCTACATTCAGGCGATGGAAGAAAGCGAACAATCAGATGCTATTAAAACCATTATGAGTCTTATAGAGGAAGCCTCATAATATAACAGTCACATTTCCCCATACATTGTTCTTTGTAAAGAACTGCTCCCAGTTTTTTTGCAAGAAAAATGGATGGGGTATTTTGTGGTTCTATAAAAATCAAAAGTTCTTCCATATCATAATTTTCATACATATAATCTGCGATGGCTCTGCAAACCTCATATGCATATCCCTGTCGCCAAAACTCCTTGCCTATCATAAAGCCAAGTTCCGGAAGTGCAAATCCCTCTCTGTAACTGACTCCCGCCCGTCCAATCACTTTACCCAAGTTTTTTTCTACAACAGTCCACATACCAAATCCATAGAATTCATACACATTTTTAATATAAGATTTGGTATACTCTATCTCTTCATCCCTGTCCTCAAACAAAGGCTCCATATATTCTGTAATCTCTTTATCCTTGTACAGTTCGTAAAAAGCATCCACATCCTCTACCGTCGTCTCACGTACCATACATCTGTCCGTCTCCAATATATCCCATGGCAATCCAAGAAAACGCATTAATACACCTTCAAAAAATACAAGTTCGCATTCGGACGCATTCATAATCGCATACTTGCAAAAAGAAAAATCCTGTCCACTGTTTTCATCTGTCAAAAGTGCAACTACATTGTATCCCTGTCCGCATAACTTTCCTGCCCATTCACTGTTATCACAGATAATGATCGTATCCGTGTTTGCGCACTCTGTCCATCCGTCCGTTATGTCGGCACGAACCACCCTCACGTCGCTATCCCTATATATCGGTAGTTCTATTTTTTCAGAAACTATAAAAATTAATTTTTTTAACATTTTAGATTTCCTTTGTAATTTATAGGTTTTGTGCTACAATCATTTTAAATCATTATAAGAAGAAAGGAAAGAAAACAATGGCACAAAATCCAGTTGTTACATTTACTATGAAAAATGGTGACACCTTCAAGGCTGAATTATATCCTGAAATCGCACCACAGTCAGTAAATAACTTTATCTCATTAATACAGAAAGGCTTTTATAACGGACTTATTTTCCACCGTGTAATCAGAGGATTTATGATTCAGGGCGGTGACCCACAGGGCACAGGTATGGGCGGCCCGGGCTACTGCATTAAAGGGGAATTTGCATCAAACGGCTTCAAAAACGATTTGAAACATACAGAAGGCGTGCTTTCCATGGCAAGAAGTATGTTCCCGGATTCCGCAGGAAGTCAGTTCTTCATTATGCACAAAAATTCTCCACACTTAGACGGTGATTACGCAGCTTTTGGAAAAATCATTGAAGGTATGGACATCATCAACAAAATTGCTGAGGTTCCTACCAATTATAACGACAGACCTATGGAAGACCAGGTTATGGAAACAGTAACGGTTGACTGCTTCGGAGTAGAATATCCTGAACCGGAAAAAATATAAGAAATAGAAAATATCGGCCTGCACGACACTGTCGTAAGGGCCGATATTTTCTATTTCTTATACAAGATGTAACAACGATTACTTCCGACCTTTAACATAAGATAAGAAAATCGGACTCTCACTCCTCTTAACATAAGATGCAAAAAATGGACTCTCACGACTTTGTCGTACAAGTCCATTTTTTGCATCTTATGTTCACACTTTGTTCATATTTATTTTAAAGATTGTTAATTTACATAACATTCTTTAGACAAATCTATTTTTTATACTAAATTTATCAAGAAAGAGAGTTTTCTTTTCCCCCTTTTTAATAAATTATTAGTGAACTTTTTCATAACGAAATGCCAAGTAAAGAATACTTTACTTGGCATCCTCTCATTTATGGGGTGATTTTTATCCCTTCACTATCACTACAAAGCAAAAAGGTGCAACCCATTTGGATTGCACCTTTAAAATAGTCATTAAAATTAAGCTTTGTCAATTGAACCAAAGATTTCCATTTTTTCTTTAACAGTAGCTTTGATTGCTTCAAAACCTGGAGCAAGAAGTTTACGTGGGTCAAATCCTTTACCCTGTAAATCTTTGCCATCTTCGATGTATTTACGTGTAGCAGCTGCAAAAGCTAACTGACATTCTGTATTTACGTTGATTTTAGCAACGCCAAGGCTGATAGCTTTTTTAATCATATCTGTTGGGATACCTGTACCACCGTGAAGAACTAATGGAAGGTCACCTGTTAACTGCTGAATAGCATCTAATGTTTCAAATGATAATCCAGCCCAGTTTTCAGGGTATTTACCGTGGATATTACCGATACCTGCTGCTAAGAAGTCAACGCCTAAATCAGCGATTGCTTTACATTCATTAGGATCTGCACATTCACCCATACCTACAACGCCGTCTTCTTCACCACCGATAGAACCAACTTCTGCTTCGATAGAGATTCCTTTAGCGTGAGCTGCTGCAACTAATTCTGTTGTTTTTGCAATGTTTTCTTCGATTGCGTAGTGTGAACCATCGAACATAACTGAAGAGAAACCAGCTTCAATACATTTGTAGCAGTGTTCGTATGAACCGTGGTCTAAGTGAAGAGCTACAGGAACTGTGATGTTCTGATCTTTGATAAGACCGTTAACCATACCTACAACTGCATTGTAACCACCCATGTATTTACCAGCGCCTTCAGACACACCTAAGATTACAGGTGAGTTGTTTTCCTGAGCTGTTAAAAGGATAGCCTTTGTCCATTCAAGGTTGTTGATGTTGAACTGACCAACTGCATAGTGGCCTGCTTTTGCTTTGTCAAGCATTTCTTTTGCTGAAACTAACATTTTATTTTACCTCCGTAAATTAAATTACAATATTTTACATCGTCCTTTATTATACTCTATGTGGTACACGAATTTCAAGAGATTTATGCAAGTTCTTGACAGTTACTTCCTTATGGCTGCCTCCGAACTCTCCATCCAGTGTCCAAGACACCTCTTCTTGCGACTCTATATACACTTCACTTGCCTTAAAACAGTACATACATTCCGCATCTATATCCCTGTCAACAAGGGCTGCCATAACACGGTTAAGCTCAATTGGATTCTGAGGTTTTTTAATCAAAGTCACTTCAAACTCTCCATCATCCAGTTCCACATTATTGCCCGTAATCCTCTGGAAGCCACCAACCGAATACGAGTTGGTAATCATACCAAAAATAAATTCGTCTTCTATAATTTTATCCCCGGCTGTCACTTTCAATTTATATGTCTTTATTGTCGCCAGACGCTTCATTCCTTCCAAAAGGTATGCCACATGTCCGAGAACGTTTTTAATCTGTTGGTCTGTTTCATAAGTCACTTCCGTAAACAGACCAAATGCCGCAATATAGGCAAACACATCATCATTGAACATTCCCACATCCACGGAAAAAGAATCTCCATTTACGACATCCTCAGCCGCCTGTACCATATTTTTGGACAAATTGAGGCTTACCGCAAAATCGTTGGTACTACCTGCCGGAATATATCCAATCGGTACTTTCTTTTTGCATTGCATCATTCCGGTGAACACTTCGTCCAAAGTTCCATCGCCACCGCTACAAACAACGATATCATATTTGTCTTTCTTTCTTTTGGTTTTCTTAATTGCATCGCCTCTGGCCTGTGTCGGATAAACTGTAACCTCATATCCGCCCTTCACAAAAACATCAAGAATATCCACTAAATGATTTCTAATCTGCGCTTTTCCCGCTCTTGGATTATAAATAAACAGCATATCCATTTTTGACATTTTTACGCCTCCTAATAAACTAAGAGAGAACACCTCACCTGTGATGTTCTCCCAATTGCTTTCGTAATAATACTACTGTGCTCCACCCAAAAAGCTTTCAATACTTGCAACAGCTGCTTCCTCATCAGTTCCTTCTGCAATTACTTCAACGCTTTCTCCATTGGCAAGCCCTAATGTCATCATACCCATAATACTTTTAGCATTTACTCTTTTTCCTGCTGACTGTATGTATATTGTACTGTCATGTTGACTTGCTACCTGAACTAACATCGCAACCGGTCTGGCTTCTAAGCCATTTGCCAATTGAATCTCTACTCTCTTAGTAATCATTTCCTGTCTCCTCTCTTTATGAGCGCAGTTTATCTGCAATCTCACTTAACCTTCTAAGCCTGTGGTTAACTCCCGATTTACCTACCGGTGGGTCCAAATAACTCCCCAGTTCTTTCAGACTCGCATCCGGATAATCAATTCTCACCTGCGCCATTTCACGCAGATTTTGTGGTAGTCCCCCGAAGCCGTTTGTATCCCTAATTAAGATAATATCTTCTACCTGTTTTGTTGCGGCATTAACTGTCTTTGCAATGTTTGCGGTCTCACAATTTACACGTCTGTTAACGGAATTACTTATCTCTTTCAAAATTCTCTGATTCTCAAACTCCATTAAGGATACGTGCGCACCCATTACATTTAATAAATCGACAATTTCTTCTCCGTCTTTCAAATATACAACAAAATATTTCTTTCGTCTAATAGTTTTTGCAACAATTTCAAATTCTGCCATATATTCTATCAGCAAATCTGCCATATCTTCGCTAGTGCATACAAATTCCAAGTGGTTACTCTTTCCCGGATCAGTGATACTTCCTACACAAAGAAAGGCTCCACGCAAAAATGCTCTTTTGCAGCACAAACGCTTTACATCAGCCAAATCCATCTTTTCTTTCCTTATATTATCGGTTTTCTTCAATAATGTAAAGAACTTTCTTATACTTAATTCACTTTCATTTGGAAATTCATCCCATTTGGTCGCATCTTCCTCATCCAGATTTTTACCTGAGAAAGTTTTTATCGCCAACAATTCCGAAACTTGGCAATGTTTACTACCTGCCATACACTTTGCAAGTTCTTCCTTGACCTGTCTTGAAAAAGACATCTCTACACCCCTTTTTTCGCATCCCTATGAGTAATTTTCAGCCCATAGCTGCCCTTGTCCAACAATTGCCTGTAAAGTTCATTTGCCAAGGTCACACTTCTATGTTGTCCTCCTGTACATCCGATACCGATAATCAGCTGATGTTTTCCCTCTTTTACATAATTCGGAATTAAAAAACGAATCATATCGGTAAGTTTTTCCATAAACTCCGTAGTTTCCTTGAAGCTTTTTACATACTCCTGTACTTCTACGTCATTTCCAGTTTTTTCCTTCAGTTCTTCTATATAAAAAGGGTTCGGTAAAAATCGCACATCAAAAATCAAATCCGCATCCTGTGGGATACCATTTTTGAAACCAAATGATACTATGTTTACCATTAAACTATTATATTCTTTATTTTGAATAAATATTCTGTTTAATTCTGTTTTTAAATCACGGGTAAGCAGATTCGAGGTGTCAATGACATAATCCGCCTTTTCCCTCGTAGTTTTTAAAATTTCGCGTTCTTTCCTTATACCGTCTTCTACTCTGCCTTCCGGCGAAAGCGGATGCATTCTGCGGCTTTCCTTATATCGTCTGACAAGTGTCGCATCATCTGAATCCATAAAGAGCACTTCAAAATTGTTTCCTTCTTCCTTTAGCTTATGAAGCGCCTCCTGAACATCATCAAACTTTTGTGTGGAACGCACATCCAATCCCAGTGCCACGTGTTCATGCTCACTTCCCGGACTGCTGATAATTTCCACAAATTTATCTAAAAGGTCTACAGGCAGGTTGTCCACACAGTAAAAACCTTCATCCTCAAGCATTTTTAATGCGGTTCTTTTTCCTCCACCGCTCATACCGGTTATAATTACAAATCTCATACTACTTAAATTCACCCAATCTGATTACTTCAGGCTCCAGCGTTACCTGAAATTCTTCTTGTACTTTCTTTATTACATCTTCCATTAAATTATAAACATCCGTTGCCGTTGCATTCCCTGCATTGACAACAAAGCCACAATGTTTTTCGGACACTTTGGCACCACCTACCTGATAGCCGCGAAGCCCGGAATCCATAATAAGTTTTCCCGCAAAATGCCCTTCCGGTCTTTTAAAGGTACTTCCGGCACTTGGATATTCAAGCGGCTGTTTATTTCTTCTTCTCTGCGCCAAATCGTCCATCTTTTCTTTTATGACAGCACTGTCACCTTTTGACAATTTAAAGGTAACCTGTGTGACAATAAAAGGCTCTCTTTTCAAAATACTGGTACGATAACCAAATTCCATTTCCTCGCAGGACAAAACGCGTAAAGAGCCCTCTGCATCAACAACTTCCACATTTTCAACAATCTGTTTCATCTCACCATCATAGGCGCCTGCATTCATAACCATAGCACCGCCTACTGTGCCCGGAATCCCTGCTGCAAATTCAAAACCTGTAAGACTTGCATCCAAAGCCTTTTTCGCTACCTTGGATAAAAGCACGCCACCGCCGGCTGTGATTCTGTCGCCTTCCACCTTTATCTCATCCGAAAGGCTCTGCGAATACGTGATAATCACGCCGTCAAAACCTTTGTCGCTGACAAGAATATTACTTCCGTTACCCAAAAAGAAATACGGTATCTTTTCCTCTACAAAATACGGAAGTAACTTTTGTAACTGACAAACTTCATCTATTTTTACAAGGACAGAGCAGGGACCACCTACTTTAAAGGTGGTATGCCTGCTCATAAGTTCTTTTTCTGATATATTTTCTTTAGGAACAAACTGACTGATGCGTTCTATAATTCCCATTCTCAAATACTCCACAATTTATATTTCAAAATTAATCCTGTTCCAAAACAAGTCTTGCTGCGCCAACGATTCCCGCATCGTTACCAAGTGTAGCAAGAGCAAATTTTGTATTTTTGCTGCCATGGAAAACATATTTTTCATAATGTGGTCTGATGTAATCAAAGAGCATTTCTCCTGCCTTTGAAACACCGCCGCCGATAACAAAAATTTCAGGATTTACTACACAGGCAATTGCCGCAAGACCTCTTCCCAGATATGCACCAAACTGTTCCATAACCTTGATTGCTACAGCATCTTTTGCTTTTGCCGCATCACAGATAGATTTTGCTGAAATTTCACCATCTCTTAAAACACTGGTTTCATCTGTAGCTGCCAAAACTCTGTTTGCAATACGCACAAGACCTGTTGCAGAACCGTACTGTTCAAGACAACCCTGCTTGCCACAGCCACATCTGTCTGTTTCGTTATCTTCTACGTGAATGTGTCCGATTTCACCGCCTGCACCTGTAGCGCCTGCAAGAAGCTTGCCCTGAACGATGATACCACCGCCAACGCCTGTACCAAGTGTAACAGCCACCAAATCATCGTGACCTTTTCCGCCGCCCTTCCACATTTCGCCAAGAGCTGCTACGTTTGCATCGTTACCTGCTTTTACAGGTAAATTGATTAAATCACCCAATGTATTGCTTACACTGAAAATATCCCAGCCAAGATTTACTGCTTTAAATACAACACCATCTGCGTCTACAGGTCCCGGTACGCCTACACCGACACCCACAACTTCTTCTTTTGTGATTCCTTTTTCCATCAATTTATCTGTAATAGAATCTGCAATATCCGGAAGAATATATTTTCCACCAAGGTCCTTTCTTGTAGGGATTTCCCATTTTTCAAGAATATTTCCTTCTGTGTCAAAAAATCCTAATTTTACGGTTGTTCCGCCGATATCCACACCAAATACATATTTCATTGCTATGTCCTCCTACTATTCGTCGTCTTCTTCTCTTCTGCGTGCCAATGAATTCTGAACACGTGTATATAATTCCTGAGCTGCATTGTAACCCATCTTTTTCTGACGATGGTTAATGGCTGCGGATTCACAGATAATGGCAAGATTTCTACCCGGTCTGATTGGAATGCTGTGGCACACTACCCTGTTTCCAAGATATTCCGTATATTCTTCTTCCAGACCAAGTCTGTCGTATTCTTTATCCTTGCTCCACTCTTCCAGTTTGATAACAAGGTCAATGCTCTGACTTTCCTTAACACTGGATACACCGAAAAGCGTCTTGATATCGATAATACCGATACCTCTAAGCTCGATAAAGTGCTTCGTAATATCCGGTGCTGTACCGATAATCGTTTCTTCACTGACTTTTCTGATTTCTACAACGTCGTCCGTAATGAGACGATGCCCCCTCTTTACAAGCTCCAACGCAGCCTCTGATTTACCAATACCGCTTTCACCCGTAATTAAAACACCTTCACCGTAAATATCTACCAAAACACCATGAATAGAAATGCAAGGTGCAAGTTTAACATTCATCCATCTGATAATTTCAGCCATAAATGTAGAAGTTGCTTTTCTTGTCATCAAAAGCGGCACATTGTTCTGAATTGCAATTTCCTTAAATATCGGGTCCGGTTTTAATTCCCTGCAAAATACGATGCCCGGAATATCACCCGACAGAAGTTCGGAATAAATCTCACGCTTTCTTTCATCCGGAAGGGAAACCATATAACTGTATTCCACGAAACCGATAATCTGCAATCTGGACTTTTCAAAATGCTGGAAATAACCCGCTAACTGAAGCGCCGGTCTGTTAATATCCGGCTGGGTAACCTTCACCTTACTGATATCAAGCTCCGGAGTAAGGTTTTCAAGCTTCATCTTATCAATAATTTTTTGTAAACTTAAACTTGCCATTGTCTTCTCCCAAGAATATAGATTTTTAAGGCATCTGTTAAATGCTTATACTTAAAAAATATTTTAACATATCTACCCTTTTTTGAAAATATAAAAAGTATAAATCACTTATGGAAAAAAGCATAAATTTCTTCTGCCGCTGCCTGTGGAATTTCAGGGATTTCACAAAGCCGTTCCACCGTGGCATTCTTAATTTCGTCAATGGACTTAAAGTGACGCATCAAAGCCTTTCGTCGAACCGGTCCCACTCCCGGAATTTTATCAAGCACCGAATCTACCTGTTTTTTGGTGCGAAGGGAACGATGATACTCAATGGCAAATCTGTGGGCCTCGTCCTGAATTCTTGTAATCAGCTTAAAGCCTTCCGAATTCGTATCGATGGGAATCTCCACATTATTGTAGTATAGCCCTCTGGTCCTGTGATTATCATCCTTCACCATACCACATACAGGAATGTTTAGACCCAATTCATCCAGTACCTGAAGGGCAATATTTACCTGGCCCTTTCCGCCATCCATCAAAATAAGGTCCGGGAACTTAGTAAAACTGCCAAACTCCGCCTGTATGTTTTTATCTTCCAGTTCCTTACTTTCTTCAATTCCGTGCACAAATCGTCGCGTCAAAACCTCATGCATACACGCATAATCATCAGGTCCTGCCACAGTTTTTATTTTAAATTTACGGTAATCACTGCGCTTTGGTTTTCCCTTTTCGTACACCACCATAGAACCTACATTTTCAAAACCGTTGGTATTGGAAATATCAAAAGCTTCCATACGTACAATATTGGGAAGGTCAAGCCACCTGCTGATTTCCTTTACGGCACCGATGGTTCTGCCTTCTTCACGCTTAATCTTTTCCCTGTCCTTACTTAATACAAGCGCTGCGTTTTCCGCAGCCAGTTCCACAAGTTTTTCTTTCTTTCCTTTTTTCGGAATGGAAATTTTCACTTTCCCACCACGTTTCATAGAAACATAGCTTTCTATGGCCTCTTTATCCTCAATTTCTTCCTGCAAAAGAAGTTCCTTCGGAATAAAAGGTGTGCCGGAATAATACTGTTTTACAAAATCAGACAAAATTTCTGCGTCGGAACATTCTGACACTTTTGTCATATAGAAATGTTCCCGTCCAATAAGCTTTCCGCCACGTACAAAGAACACCTGTACAATAGCATCTTCGTTGTCCTTTGCCATAGCAATAATATCTTTATCCTCTCCGTCACTGTCCGTGATTTTCTGACGTTCAGAAATTCGTTTCACACTGGCATACAAATCACGATATCGTATGGCTTCTTCAAACTCCAAATTCTCTGACGCCTCTGTCATCTTTTCTTTGAGACGTTTTAATTCTGCATTGTATTCTCCGTTCAGAAAATCCAGTGCTCTTTGTACCTGTTCTCTGTACACTTCCTTTGGTACATTCCCCGTACAAGGTGCCATACACTGTTTCATATGATACTGAAGGCAGGGTCTGTCTTTTCCGCAATCTTTCGGCAGATTTTTACGGCAGGTCCTAAGACCAAACAATTTATTAATCAGTTCCACTACATCTTTTACTGCCGCCGCAGATGTGTATGGTCCGAAATACCTGGATTTGTCTTTTTTCATTTCACGGGAAAACATCACTCTCGGATACTCTTCCCCAAGCGTCACTTTGATGTACGGATAGGTCTTATCATCCTTCA
>ERZ1032130.20-NODE-20-length-52094-cov-5.679337_pt1 | contig 52094 bp, 53 predicted proteins | sample MGYA00517879_ERZ1032130 | MGnify/ENA primary metagenome ERZ1032130 (study PRJEB33719, sample SAMN04262597) | wastewater metagenome | biome: rural village; feature: animal feces; material: feces | host: Bos taurus | place: El Salvador | collected 2012-01-31 ...
CCTTTAAGGAATCACAGTATTCAGACGTTCTTCTGCACTGCCATACGATTGCATGGTATACCGGCTCTCCTGTATTCTTATCCCATACGATCGCTGTTTCTCTCTGATTCGTAATACCGATTCCGGCGATATCCTTTGCAGTTGCTCCGATTTTACTCATCGCTTCCACTGCAACTCCAAGCTGACTGGCCCATATTTCGTCTGCATCATGCTCTACCCAGCCAGGCTGCGGGAAATACTGTGTAAATTCTCTTTGAGCAACGCTGCACATCTCGCCTTTTTCATTGAAAAGAATACACCTGTTACTGGTCGTACCTGCATCCAGTGCCATTATATATTTCGCCATGTTACTTCCCTCCAAATTTAAATCTTTTTAATTACTTCCATTCCTTTATCTTAATCTATTTCCATTTTACCAATGTTAAAATCCGAGTACAATAGCTTTCACTGATTTTGGCAAGAGAATGCTCTATAGAATTCTTGTTCAGAAGCTTATTTTCCGCTATACGGGGCATATAGAGAAAAAATTTGTTTCGCATATGCCCCGCGTTTTCTCATTTTCGGGGTACTGTTACTGAAAAATACTGCATATACCCCAAAGGAGCTAGATTCTCTTGAAATCCTGCTGGAAATGGGGCATTTTGACTCATTTTTCCTATATATGCCCTTTGAAATACATTTTGATATACAAAAATGCCCCTGATATAACATCAGGAGCATTCTTATAAGTAAATGTACATAACAAAATCTTCCCTGTACTTTGACCAGTTCCCGGAAAGCTTTGTTCCCTCTCAATAAATATAACTCTGCTTTTGATATCTTGCAACAAACCTATAGCAAAAGTTCTTTTAATTGCTCATGTAATACTGCAAAGTCCTCTTTCACAGTAGTGTAAACGTCTTCCATTCTCAATGTCTGATATTTGTGTGCAGTAATATCACGCATCCCTGCTACAGCCTTCCACGGAATATATGAGAATTCCTTACGAGTTTCTTCTGTAACATTTTTCACCAGTTCACCAATATTGATGACCGTCATACCTAATGCACGTTTCAATTTCTCATCCGTTAAAAACACATCTAAACTTGTATCACCAAGCATTTCCAAGCCAATCTCAATTTCTGAAATTACCTTTTTAATTACAATTTCATCTCTATGCTGCATAAAGTTCAACCACCTTTTTTACTTCTATCAGGTCTGTTTCTCTTAATGGACCATGCACAATGTCTACGTCTAACTTCAGCATTTCTTCTAATTCCACTTTTACAGATGAAATTGTAAGTAATGAAACACGACTAGAAAACTCAATAATCAAATCCACGTCACTATCACTCTTATTAGTTCCGTCTGCTCTGGAGCCAAAAAGATACACTCTTTCAATAGGATAATTTTTCGATATAAGTTTCATTGCTTCTTTTAATTGTTCAATCGTCATCTCTCTTGCTCCTTCTATTTTTATGTAATTATACCATGTTCACTAACATAAATACACCTATATTTTTTGTTTGACTAAATACCAGTATCCTCCCTGCCGATTCCTTTCATATTCCACAAGTCCCACTGCCTTCAATTCCCTCAATCTTGAATATGCCCTGCTCTGGCTTACTTCAAAAACTTCTATAATTTCTTTCACAGTCACCTGCCCCTTTGCCATTATATACTCTTTAATCCTTTTCCGCATATCTGCAAGCTGTTTATCTCCCTCATAGACATATTCATATCGAATGCTTACAGTACCTCTATCAAAGCAAATATCCAGCATCAGATCCTCATGTACCGTAATTTCCTGCACCTTACCGATAACTTCCGCCTTCAATGCTTCCTTAATAACATCCCCCTGTTTTAATTCCTCTTTTATCTCCAGCAGACGTTTCTCTAGGTCTTCCATTCCGCTCATCTGAAGCCTAATTGCATCTAATTCGCAGGAAACCTTCTGCAACTGCTCATTTATTTTCCCCGCAAATGACTTGTAGTCCTGATCACTGATTATGCCATCCATAAGCCTATCAAATGCCTTATTTTTATTTCGTTCCAGCTTCTTGTGCTCTCTTTCCAGCTTCTTTATCTTTGCAATATAATCCGCACCCGAAAGCGTGCTCCGCAATATCCGCACAGTTTCATCTACCAAATAACGGTCACTGCCTTCCAAACTGTTGAACCGCTCCACATATGCCTTAAAAATAAATTTCTTCAAAACATCCTCTATCAGAGAAATCCCCTGACATCCTTCCGGATTGTCCTCCTGTTTCGTTCCCTTGTTAATGTAATTGGCACAAACCCACACCGCACGTCTTCCATCCTTCAGACTCTGCTTTCTTCGATAGAACACATTCCCACACAGACCGCAAAAGATTTTCCCCGACAACTCATGCTCCCCAATCTTTTTAGGCATTTTTTGATCATCGGAAACAATGTATTTTTTGCTTCTTTTATCCATAATTTCAAGCATTCGGTAATAATATTCCTTACTCACGATTGGCGGCAATGCATCTTCGCAAAGTACCCATTCCGTTTCAGGTATCTGCACCGCCTTATGCAAGTTAAAATCATATTCCGTACGATGCAAAATGACCGTCCCATACATTCTCGGCGACCGAAGCATCTTTCTCCATGTGGTCGGAGCAATCTTCTTCTGATTTCTGCTGCGCACCCCACGCCGAAACATTTCCTTAGAAATCCGGTCAAACCCGTACCCCTGATCAATCAAATCATATGCCTGTCTGATCGCATTCGCTTCCTCTTCATTTATCTCATAAATGTCCTTGCTGATTTTGTTCCAGCCGAACATTTCACTGCAAATGTTGTAACCGCTTTTGTTGGTCTGACGGCGCTTATGTGCATTTTTAATCTTCTTGGAAAGCTCTCTGGAAAATTCCTCCGCCAAAATCGCCTTGATTCCAGTAATCAAACTATCCTCCGGGGAATAAAACTTGTTATCAATGTAAATGTAAAGCCGTGTGTTGTTGCGCACAATACAATCCAGAAACAAATACCAGTCCTTGGTGTTACGCACCAGTCGATCAATAGATTTAATCACAACAATGGTGTACTTTCTCTGCTCAATCAAGCTCAGCATCTTCTGATATTTACTTCGTTTCGCAGAAGTCGTCCCCGACTGACTCTCCACGAACTGATCTACAATCTGCCATCCGGCGTGCTGTTTTACGATTTCCACACTCTCCTGTGCCTGTATTTCAAGTGCATTTTTCTGATTTTCTTCCTCTGTACTGCATCGATTATAAATACAGATACGCTCCATCATTTTGATTCGTTCCCGTTGATGATATTTTTCATTTTATTTTTTTCCGATTCGGAAATGAGTCCGCGCTTGTAAAGGATTTCAGCAATGTTTAATAGAAGTTTCTGTCTTTCTCTGTCCATAATTCACCCGATTTGTCCGTTGTTTAAATATACGAGCTGTGAAAGCAAAAAATACCTCTACTCCCACGCCTGCTTCGATAAATACCTAGTTACAGCTGTTCTGTATCCCCTGCTTAAAGCTCTGCCCGCCATGCCCTCTCACCTTATGGCACCGAATCTTTCGATCCTCCACGATTGCAAAGCCCGGGCAGGAAAATGTATCATCCACGCTCACCTTTCCCTCTTCCAGTGCAATTGTCGAAGTAATAATCTTAAACGTAGACCCCGGTTCATAGGTATCATTCACACTCTGATTTCTCCACATTTTATTCAATGCATCATTCTTCTGTTGTTCCGTCATCGCACTCGTATCCACAGAATCAGGCAATACAAAAGGATTGTTCAGATCAAATTCCGGCACATTCACATTGGCATAAATGGATCCATCCTGGGGATTCATAATAATCACAGACACATATTCCGCTTCTTTTTCCTCCAAGGCCTTCTTTGCTGCCTGCTCACAATACATCTGTATATTATAATCCAGCGTCACATGCAGATTGTTTCCGGCAACCGCCTCGATACGCTCCTCTGCTTCTCCATCCAATTCGATTCCTCTGGCATCTGTCTGTGTTAAAATCGTCCCGTCAATTCCCTTCAAATAATCCTCATAATATACTTCCAGTCCGATAATTCCCTGATTATCACCACCTGTAAAGCCAAGAACCTTTGAACCTAAAGAATCAAATGGATAATAACGTTTGAAATCCTCATCCACCTTTACTCCTGCTAAATCATAGCTTCGAATCTTATCACCGGTCTCTTTGTCCACATTTGCCTTCACTCGTTCAATGGAGCTTACCTTTTCCACACGCTTTCTTACGGTTTCCTCAGAAATCCCCAATTCTTTACACAATACTGAAATCACCTTTTCCGGCTCTTTTATCTGACTGTGAATGACCGAAACCGTACAAACTGTACGATTGGTAGCAAGCACCGTCCCGTTTCTGTCAATGATCTTTCCTCTGGCAGCCTTAATGCTTCGTTCTCTTTCGTGAAGCGCATCCGCTTTTTCCTGATAATATTCTGAACGAAATACCATCAGGTATACCAGGCGTCCCATTAAACCTGCAAGCATCAGCACACACATCAAAAAAACAATAACAATTTTCTTTCTATGATAAGTTTTTGTTTTCTCCAACATAAAAAGACCCCATAAAATGTTTGCTTCATTTTATGAGGTCTGAAAATCATTTATTCTGTTTCATCCACCGACGGCTGCACGTTTTCCAGAATCTCACTTGGATATGCATCATCCTGTGATAAATCCTTTAACATTCCCGTCTCCTGATCGATACTCGGGTCATTTGAAACATCCGGCGGTGTTACCACTTCACCAGTCTGAGGATCAATGATCGGTTCATCACTTTCCTCTTTCTTTGCGGCATCTTCCCCTTCTGATTCTTCTTCCGGTTCTGCTTTTTCTGCATGAGTGGCATTATATTCATCAATCATATCTGCAGGCGGCTCTTCTGTCTCATAAATATTCAAGTATGGAAGAGATTTCTGCATAACTTCCTTCCAGATTTCCTGTGCAAAAGAACTGGTTGGCTGATAATCGGAGTTTGGCTCATCTACGATCACGTAACACACTACCTGCGGTTCATCATATGGTGCATATCCGATGAATGATACCAGATAGTTCCCGTTTCCACGAGGAATTTTTTGTGCTGTACCGGTCTTTCCACCCATGGCATAGCCGGCAATACGTGCTTTTTTACCGGTAGCACTGTTTCCATTGGCATCAACTTCACCATACATTGTGTTATATAAATAGTGTTTGACTTTCTGGCTGGTCTGCTCCGAAATGGTGGTTCTAAGAAGATTTCCTTCCATTTCCTCTACGGTACCGCCATTGGTATCCATAATCTTTTTCACCACATGAGGCTGATAATAATATCCCCCATTAATGCAGGAAGAAAATGCACTGGCAACCTGAATCATACTTACGTTAAAGCCCTGTCCGAAGGAACAGGTAGCAAGCTCTGACGGCCCAATCTGAAGATTTGGATATGGGGCATCTTCGCCTACATAGTAAACCACCGTATCTGTTCTGGATTCTCCCGGAAGATCAATTCCCGTACGAAGCCCAAAATTAAACAGTCTCTGATATTTTACGAATTCATTGTAACCCATTTTCGCTGCAATCTGCATCAACGCATCATTGCAGGAGAACATCAGAGACCCTTCCAGGGTAATCATGCCGTGTCCTGCACGCTTTGCACAATGGATTGGCTTCTGCCCCGGAACTACAACCTGGGCACCGTCACAATAGTAACATTCATTTTCATTGATAAGCCCGGCTTCCATAGCTGCTGCTACCGTCATGGGTTTTACCGTAGACCCCGGTTCATAGGTATCGCTGACACAGAAATTTCTCCATAGGCCATTTAATGCATCCAGACGCTGCTCATCTGTCAATGCAGCTGCCTCTTCTTCACTAAAGAGTCCATTTGCAACCACGTCATAAGGCTTGTTTAAATCATATTTACGGTTACTTGCCATAGCAAGAATTTCACCGTTTCTTGGATCCATCATAATACAGGCTGCTGTTTTTGCACCGTCTTCCCCCTGGCGATAGGCATTGGCATATCTTTCCATAAAGCCGTCAATGGCATCTTCCACAAATTTCTGTAATGTAACATCAATGGTAGACATGACACTATAGCCGTCAGTTGCTTCATGAATCACCTTTTCAGATTCCAGATCCTCATTCAGATAGGTATAGCTTCTGCCATTGGTTCCATTTAAGGTACTGGAATAATATTCCTCGATTCCATATTGGCCTACGTTACCGGAAACTGTATATCCGATCACATTGCAGCCCAGAGAATTGTAGGGATACATTCTTTTATAACCTTCTTCAAACCATACACCCTTGATTTTAGAGCCTTTCTCTTCCATCCTGGCCTGTAATTCAGAAATTTCATCTTTGGTCTTTTGTTTTTCCAAAACCACATAGCTGCTGGTCTTTTTTTCCTGATAAATGGTTGTAAGCTCACTCTTTGTATAACTGAAATATTCTGAAAGTGCTGTTAAGGTTTCATCAACACAACCCTTTGTCAGTTCTTCATGATCTGTCAATACCTTTGGGTCCAGAATTACATTATACACCTTTTCACTGGTAGCAAGCACCGTACCGTTTCTGTCATAAATATCTCCACGACGGTATGCCAGTGTCAGACTGTTGCTTTCCTGCTGCTGCAAAACTTTTTTGGTATATTTTTCCCCATTGGTTTCATTAATATATACAATTCGTACGCTTAAACCAACCAAAGCCAGCACGATCACAGCAAATATGAGTGCCAGCTTTTGTTTCATTCGTTGATTAATTTTTCGTATCTTCTTATATTCTTTGCTCGTCACAATTTTACCCTACTTCGATTTGATCATACTTTTTACGAAAGAGTCTTCCTCCTGTGGCACCTCATCATACTGACTCACATAATTTTGTGTTGTATTTTTATAGATTACAACATTTTCCGAAGTTGCATAAACCATACCAAGCTCATTGATGGCAAGTTCTCTGATTTCTTCCAGATTTACGGAAGTTTCAATACGGTTTAAATCATCTGCATTTACTTTTTTAAGTTCTGCAAGCTCACTTTCCAATGATGCGATTTTTTTCTGACTGCTGGTTGCAAGAGCCTGCTGTTCCAGATAATACGCACCCAAAGAAAGCGTTAAGATACACGCAACTGCCAAAAAAATGCAGTATGGAATGCTTAACGTACTTTTTTCCGTTTTATGTCTTCTTCTTGGTAGTTCCACCGGACCGCCGGTTCTTTCCGGATGGTTCGGTACAGTTTGAAACTTTCTTACCACATTTCCCTGTACTTCTGTTCGATATGTAGTTGTCTGTCTCTTCTTCACAGTTTTCTGGGCCACTTCTGCCACACTCCTAATCTTCCCTAATTCTCTCAAATACTCTTAGCTTGGAGCTTTTCGCTCTGCTGTTATATTCCAGTTCCTCATCCCCGGGAACAATCGGCTTCCTTGTAATGACCTTACCTTTCGGCTTTTTACCACACACACACACCGGAAAATGGCTTGGGCATGTACAAGGATTCTCGTTTGTCTTATAAATTGTTTTTACGATACGGTCTTCTAAAGAATGGAAGGTAATGATACAGATCCTTCCTCCATCTTCCAGAAGATCGATCATTTCATCCAGAGAGTTTTGAAGCACTTCAAGCTCCTGATTCAGTTCAATCCTAATTGCCTGAAATGTTTTTTTGGCCGGATGTCCGCCGGTTGCACGAACCTTTGCAGGAATTGCTGCTTTGATGATCTCGATCAGCTCTCCGGTAGTCTCAATTTCTTTCTTTTCTCTGGCTGCCACAATATGCTTTGCGATGTTTTTGGCAAATTTATCCTCTCCAAAGTCGCGGATAATACGAAACAGTTCCATCTCACTGTACTCATTCACAATGTTTTTGGCTGTCTTCGGATTTCTTCTATCCATTCGCATATCCAGCGGAACATCTTCTCTGTAAGTAAATCCTCTCTCCGGTTCATCTAACTGATAGGAAGAAACTCCTAAATCCAGTACGATTCCGGATACTTTTTCAATTCCAAGGTCGTGTAAAACCTGTTTCATATGGCAGTAATTGCTGCGAACGGTTGTCACCTTGTCCTCAAAAATGGCAAGTCTTTCTCCGGCTGCTTTTAACGCATCCTCGTCCTGATCGATGCCAATTAAGCGGCCGCCATCTCCCAGACGCTTCAAAATCTGGAAAGAATGTCCGCCTCCCCCAAGAGTTCCGTCCACATAGATACCGTCCGGTTTGATATTTAAGTTATCTATGGTTTCAAAAAGTAAAACTGATTTGTGTTTAAATTCCATGTACTTTCCTCTATATACTAAAATTCAAATTAATGCCCAGCTGTTCAGCAATTTCATCCATATTATCGTAATTATTGATTTCTTCGTAACGTTCCTTACTCCATAACTCAATGCGGGTTAAGAGACCTGCAAAGATTACTTCTTTATCAATCTTTGCAAATTCCCTGAGCATACCGGGAACCAGAATACGCCCCTGCTTATCCAGTTCACAGAGGGTTGCTCCTGCCGTAAAAAATCTGCTGAATGCACGCGCGTTCTTATCTGCCATCGGAAGTTTCTTTAGTTTTTCTTCGTGGTTATGCCACTCGTCCATAGGAAACAGAAACAGGCAGCCATCCAGCCCTCTTGTCATCATGAATTGTTCGCCTAACTCTTCACGAAACTTTGAAGGAACGATAAGCCTGCCTTTTGTATCGATCGTATGATTGTATTCTCCATTAAACAATCAGATCACCTACTTCCGCCGAAGCGCTCCACTTTTCTCCAACTACGCTCCACTTTTCTCCACTTTTCTCCACATGCCTAGTTTATAACAACCACCCTGGGGAATGCAAGAACTTTTTATATTTTTTATAATTTTTCCAATGTCCTCTTCCATTTTCTGACAAAAACGCACAAAAAGACCGTAAATTCAACATTTGCTGACTTTACGGTCTCTAAAATTTTCCTTATTTTGTTTCTCTTATTTTTTTGTGTCCCACGAAAATCGCAATCAATCCGCTGACTGCAAGAACTGCTCCAAGAAGCTGGGAAATCGGAAATCCAATTCCCGGAATCAGCAGCTGATCTGTACGAAGAGCCTCTATCCAGAAGCGGCCGATTCCGTAAAGCACCAGATACCAAAGTACCAGTTCTCCGGTAAACTTTTTCCGGTCGCGGTAAATATACAGAAAAATGATAACTCCCAGATTCCAGAGTCCTTCATAAAGGAAGGTTGGGTGCACCTGAATAAACTGAATTCCATCAATCACTTCCATGTGTTCCCACATTTTTTCGGTAATCTCCCCGGAACGCACTGCCGATACCGGAAGCTGCATGGCAAACAATCCATCTGTATAGTCCCCAAAGGCTTCTCTGTTAAAAAAGTTTCCCCATCGCCCGATGACCTGACCTAAGGCAAGTCCCGGACAGGCAGTATCCAACATACGCAGCCAGGAAAGCTTTCTTTTTTTTGCAAAGAAATATACGGTTGTAAAAGCACCGATAATACCGCCATAAATGGCAAGACCACCCTGACGCACATTAAGAATCTGTATCAGATCCTTACTATAGTAATCCCACTGAAAGGCAACATAATAAAGCCGCGCACCTACCAGCGCAAAGAAAACGGCGTAAAGCAGCATATCCAGATAATCTTCCGGATTCTGTCCTGTACGTTTTGCTTCCCTTGCAGCCAGCAAATAGCCTGCCAGAATTCCTGTGGCCATGGTACATCCATAAAATGCTATCTCAAATCCAAACACATTGAAGGTCTTTCCTACGTTTTCAAGAAAAATCCCCAGATTTGGAAAATAAATCTGCATATCCATCATCTAAGACCTCTTCTTATACATTAAAACGGAATAAGATAACATCGCCGTCTCTGACAACATATTCCTTACCTTCGATACGTACAAGTCCTTTGTCTCTTGCACCTGCATAAGAACCGCAGTCTAAAAGATCCTGATAATTTACCACCTCTGCTTTGATAAATCCACGTTCAAAATCAGAGTGAATTTTACCTGCTGCCTGTGGTGCCTTACAGCCAATTGGGATTGTCCATGCACGGGTTTCATCTTCTCCGGCTGTCAAGTAACTCTGAAGACCTAAAATGTGGTAGCTTGCTGCGATCAGTTTTTCAAGACCGGATTCAGAAAGTCCTAAATCTTCTAAGAATTCCATCTTTTCTTCATCATCTAATTCAGCAATTTCCTGTTCAATCTGTGCGCAGATCACAAACACTTCACTGTTCTGTTCTGCAGCCAGTGCACGTACTTTCTGCACATGTTCATTGCCTGCTGCATCATCTGCAAGCTCATCTTCTGCCACATTTGCGGCAAAGATTACCGGTTTCCATGTGAGGAGATTGTATTCTCCCATCCAGCTCTCTTCATCTTCATTTTCCAGTTCCATTGTCTTGGCCGGCTTGCTGTCTTCCAAGTGCGCTTTGATTCTTTCCTGGAATTCCAGTTCTTTTGCTGCACTCTTATCGTTTCTTGCAACCTTTGTTGTTTTTGCAATACGACGTTCCAGAATTTCAAGGTCGGAGAAAATCAATTCCAGTTCGATTGTTTCGATATCACGAAGCGGATTGATGCTTCCATCCACATGGATTACGTTAGAATCCTCAAAACAGCGCACTACGTGTACGATGGCATCTACTTCACGGATATTTGCAAGGAACTGGTTTCCAAGACCTTCACCCTTCGAAGCACCTTTTACAAGACCTGCAATGTCTACGAATTCAATCACTGCAGGAGTTACTTTTTTAGAATTATAAAAATCTCCCAGTAATTTTAAACGTTTGTCAGGTACTGCTACGATACCTACGTTTGGGTCGATGGTACAGAATGGATAGTTTGCAGATTCTGCACCGGCTTTTGTTAATGAGTTAAACAGTGTGCTCTTTCCTACGTTTGGGAGCCCCACGATACCTAATTTCATAAATTTATCTCCTTGTTATTAACATTTACCATTTCAAGCTGTCATAAGAGCCTAATATAACTTGTATATTTTACTATATTTGGTCTGAAATGTCCATTTTTTCTTTGACAGCAATTTTAGACTGCACTGGGTAACTATTTTATCATATTCATATATCATCTCTAAAAAATTTGTGATAGAATAGGCACATAATAAATTCAACTCAGAAAGGATTATGTTATGCATTTACGAGACAGAATTAATCAGGGAATGTTATTTTATGAACACGGACATAAAGATCCCATAGACAAAGAACAGGAACAGGAGCTTGAAAAAGAACGTATCCAATGTAAGGAAGTCCTTTTTCACTATAACAATACTCCTCCAAGTCAGGGAGAAAAAAGACAGGAACTCATGAAAAACCTTTTAGGCAGCTGTGGACAGAGTTTCTTTTTTGAACCTCCGGTACATATGTCTTACGGCAGTCATGTACACATTGGAGAACATTTTTATGCCAATTTTAATCTGGTATTGGTAGATGACGGAGAAATCCATATCGGTAACAGGGTTATGATCGGTCCTAATGTAACACTTTGTACCACCGGTCATCCTGTATATCCTCTTTACAGAGAAATGGTGGCACATTATTCCCTTCCGATTCATATTGGAAATAATGTCTGGATCGGGGCACACTCTGTAATTCTTCCGGGTGTTACTATTGGCGATAACGCTGTCATTGGTGCCGGAAGCATTGTTACAAGAGATATTCCTGCCAATGTGGTGGCTGTGGGAAATCCATGCCGTGTAATGAGAGAAATCTCCGAACGTGATAAAGACTATTATTTTAGAGATTTGAAAGCAGATTTTCCATACACGCTGGAAAAATCATAAGTTTTGATTAATAAAACAGAATAAAGGAGAACACAAATGCTCAAATCATGGAATACTTTTAGCACCAGGGAAAAATTAACCCATTTAGTTTTGTACCTCATTGGTGTAGGAATTATGCCGGCGGGCGCAGTTCTTACGATCAATGCTCATCTGGGAGCCGGCGGCTACGATGCTTTGAATTTTGTTTTAGCGGACCTCTTACATATCAGAACATCCCTTGCGATCTACAGTACGGCCTTTATCATTTTGATCACAGCCGCTCTGATCCGCAAAAGCTATCCTCGTGTAGAGACTTTTATCTCTTCCTTTTTTCTTGGAATCTCTACAGATTTTTGGAAAACCGTATTGAGCGGATTTGAAGGAAAAGATTTTATGACAGGACTTCTCTTACTGGTGACAGGTATCATTATCATTGCAGTTGCAGTTGCCAGCTATATGATTTCCATTTTCCCCACAAATCCTTCTGATGATTTGATTCTTGCATTAAAAGAACGGGGATGTAAAATTGGTATCGCAAAAATGTCTTTTGATATTATTTGCGTGGTACTGGCCTTTCTATTAGGAGGCGAAATTGGTATTGGTACAATTATTGTTACTTTATGTCTTGGTCCTGTAATTGATTTCTTTCATAAATATCTTACCAAACTTATCAAATAATTTTTCACACAATAAAAGTGGATGCTTTCATCAGCATCCACTTTTTATAATTTAAAACGTCTTGATTTAGTTTTTAGCACGTAATTCTGCGTTTGCTTTTTCTACTTTCATTCTGGACATTACGAAAGTGATGATCAATGTAAGAACAACCGGAAGGATTAAGTACATTGTCTTTAACATGCTGATACAAGATTCTGCCTGTACAGCTGCTGTTCCGTCATAACCGGCAAATTCTAATAACCAGCCCTGAAGAGCAACACCAATACCACCACCAAGTTTTACACCTAAAGATGTACAAGAATACATTGTTCCGTCTACACGTTTTCCTTTTGTAAGGTATGTATACTGAGATGCTTCTGCGATAACCGCATTCATATCTCCCTGCCATGGTCCCATACCAAAAGCAGCTACACCTGTGAAGAGGAACATTAATGGAAGGTTACCCATGTATGCTGCAACAACAACTAAAGCACGTCCAAGTGTTCCAAGTGCATAACCGTAAAGGTTTAATTTGTACATTCCTTTCCATTTTGTTACAAGAGAAGGAGTGATAACTAATGCAATGATTAAAGGAATATTGATTGCCCATGCAAAATATGAGAACAGGTTTTCATTTCCCATTACATATTTCATATAGTAAGTTCCGACACCAAGCATTGCGCCATATAACTGCTGAAGGATATATGTACCACAGATCATTAAGTAGTATTTGTTTGCTACTAATAATTTTGCAGCGTCGATCAGAGTATATTTTTCTTCTTCAACTGCTGTGTTTTCAGCTTCTTCTTTTTCAGCCAATTCTTCTTCTGATAACTCTTTTACTGAGAATACAGAAAGTGAGTTTGTAATCACACCAACAATTGTATAAATGATTGCTACTGTTCTCCATGCTGCTGCATCATTACCAAATGCTGCAACTAAACCGATTGTCATCGCCTGGATTAATAAGCTTGTAGAGAATGCGAAGATAAAACGGAAAGAACCCATTTCAACACGTTCTCTGTTGTTCTTTGTAATTAATGATGTTAATGCTGAATATGCAATGTTGTTTGCTGTATAGAATACCGCATTTAATAATGTGTAACAGATAAAGAACCATGCATACTGTGCTGTTTCACCAATACTTGTTGGGATTGCGAAAATACCTACCAGAGTAATTGCGCATCCGAAAAATCCGTAAAACATCCAAGGTCTTGCTTTACCCATTTTACTTTTTGTTTTATCGATCATAGAGCCAAAGAAAAGGTCTGTGACACCATCAAAAATTTTAGATACAGCGATTAATGTTCCGACAATTCCGGCATTTAATCCAATTGTATCTGTCAGATAGATCATTACGAATGATGTAAGAAATGCATATACAACATTGCCTGCAATGTCTCCTGCGCCATAACCAACTTTGTTATACCATTTCAAATATTTCTTTTCTTCCATTTCTACTCTCCTTTTGTAAATGGTTTGATTAAATAATGTATTTCCTTTGTTCGTTTGTCATTATAAACTGTAAAAACAGAAATAGCCATAAATTGCATTGAACAAAACATACACTAAATGAGACAGTTATAAAAATAATATATTCTCATTTATGATCAGTAAAATTCATTCTGTTTTTTAAAAAAAGAAAAGGATACTGCATCTATTGCAATACCCTCCCCTTTATTATCATTCTAATTGATTTTTTGTTTCAAAACAACAGTTTCCAGACTTCCAATGGATTTTCCATCATAATTTCCTAACAGAACCTCCATTTTATCAACCGGAAGATTGACTTCCACTTCATGACGATTGAAATTCTGTACGAATAAATAACCATATTCTTCATTTTGTCTGGTTGTCACTTCTACTCCTTGTGGAATATTTTCTAATGGACCCTGTACATCTGTGGCTGCTGCAACTTTCTTGTAGAACTCATCATAGAAGCCCTGTTCGAAATCTGCACAAACATAATATGCATTTCCTTTTCCGTAACTGTTCTTTGTCAATGCAGGCATTCCCTGATAAAAATCAGATCCGTATTCAGCCAGTACTTCTGCTGTGGAAACTCTTACCAGATCACACAAATTGGTGCATTTCCATGATTTTTCCATGCCCACTGCATTTCCGGAAACAGGAATTCCAATGTTTTCTTCACCCTGATATAAAGCATCGATTTCTGTGCTGCGAAGTCCTAACACGTCCATAAGACCGTATGGGGTACCTCCCAAATAGCACAGATCTGTATCATCAACGATTCCTGACCAATAAGTAAGAATAAACTGTCCTCCATCAGCTACAAACTGACGTACTCTTTCAGCAAATCCTTTTTTGAACATATATAACATCGGAGCTGCTAAAATCCGGTATTCAGAAAAATCCTGTTCCATTTCGATTACGTCCACATCCAGACCCAGTTTACGGAACGCATAATAGGATTTTTCCACTGCTTCCTTGTAAAACAGTCCTTCATTTCTTGGACCCTGTGCATCTTCCATTGCCCAGCGGCTTTCCCAGTCAAAGATTACTGCAACTTTGGCCTTTGTCCGGCTTCCTGCTACTTCCGCAAGAGCTTCCAGATCTTCTCCAACCTTTGTCACTTCTTTGAAAACTCTGGTATCATCTCCACCATAGTGATCGATCACTGCTCCGTGGAATTTTTCTGAGGATCCCTGACTTTGACGAATCTGGAAATACTGTACACTGTCCGCACCATGTGCAACAGCCTGAAGAGATGCGGCATTTAACATTCCCGGTTTCTTCAATTTACTTACCGGCTGCCAGTTTGTGGCTGACGGACAACATTCCATTAACAGGAACGGTTTATGCTGAATGCTTCGCATAATATCGTGCTGCATACCATCGTCCATAGCTGTCAAATATTCCTGTTTCTTATGCCACTGTGGATAATTGTCCCAGGAAATAATATCGACTACATCTGCGAATTTATGGTAATTCAGAGGTTTATAGTCATACATCAGGTTTACAGTGGTTGGCTTGAAGGATCCTGCATCTCTGATTGCCTGAATCTCATGCTTTGCAAAATCAACTGTTCTGTCTGTTACGAATCTTTTCCAATCCAGTTTCAGTCCATGTAACTCACTTTCACCGCGACTGGAAGGACTTTCAACCTGAGAAAAATCATTATAAATATGACTCCAGAATGTAGTTGCCCATGCCCGGTTTAAATTCTCAATGGTACCATAACGTTCTTTCAGCCATTTGCGGAACTCTTCCTGACACAGTTCACAATGACATTCTCCGCCGTATTCATTGGAGATATGCCATGCAACTACTGCAGGATGATTTCCAAAACGTTTTGCCAGTTCCATGTTCATAAGACGGGTTTTTTCTCTATAAACAGGCGATGTATAGCAGTGGTTGTGTCTCAAACCATATAAGTTTCTGTGTCTGCTTTCATCAACTCTTAAAACTTCCGGATATTTGTCAGCCATCCACTTTGGTCTGGCTCCGGATGGTGTTGCCAAAATTACGGAAATACCATTCTGATACAGTTTTTCAATAATTTCTTCCATCCATGTAAAGCAATATTTGCCTTCTTCCGGTTCCAATACCGCCCAGGAAAAGATTCCTATACTCACCTCATTAATATGAGCCTTTTTAAAATATTCAATATCCTGTTCTAATATTTCCGGGTAAGCAAGCCACTGCTCCGGATTATAATCTCCGCCATGTAATAATTTATTAGTATTTAAGATATCGTTCATCATTTTCTCCTACAAAGAACTTCAATTCGTAGATTCCTTCATCTGAACTTCATAGCCCATCACTGATCTTGGCAATTTTTTCCCTTCAATCAGCAATGTATACAGCATTCTTGCTGCTTCTTTTCCAAGCTCGTCCACATCATAATTCACACATGTAATCGATGGATTCCACGCTTCTAAAAGGGGACTATTATGCAATGACGCAAGCTTGATCCTCTGCGGAATCTCTATATGACGCTTCTGTAAAATTTTTAACACATTCATACAGATGTTATCATCCATACAGATGATCGCATCCATCTTGGCTGCCAGTATCTTTTCGATGGCAAGTTCAGCAATATCTTCTGAATCAGCATCATAAAAAACATAATCCTGATCCAAAACCATATAATTATTTGTATGAGCATTCACGAGTCCCTTTAATCGTGCCTGATTAATTGGCTGCATTTTTTCTGCGCACAAAACAGCCATTCTATAATATCCTTTATGGATCAAAGCACTGATCAGATCGCAGGTAGCCTGTTCATTGTCGGCTCCTACCTGTACAATACCGGGATCATCAATATCCCCAATTAGTACAAAAGGGACTCCCTGCTCTTTTAAATAACTAATTTCCTCCACGTTTTCAACGCGCCTGGACAGAATCACTCCATCCATCACATGATCTTCTACAGCTTTTTTCAGGTAGGAGATATTGTTTGCGCTGATTTTAATAGGTATCACCTGAATACCTCGAATCGAAAAAAAGTCATAAATGCTGAAAAACGTGTGCTGAAAATATGGCATAAACACAAAATTGCCTTCTTCCGGAACTGTAACTGCAATAATATTTGTCTTAACATCCGTATAATGTTTTTCTCTTGTATTTGGAACTAATTGCTTAGTTCCAAGATACTCAAGAATTTCCTGCCGTGTTTCTTCTGAAACACGGCCATTACCGGATAATGCTCTTGATACAGTCGATACCGACATTCCCATGTCTTTGGCTATTCTGCTAATGTTTACTTTGTTTTTCACGTTTCGTTATGCCTGCTCCTTTTCAGCTTTGCATCTTGCCTAATCTTATTTTACCGCACCGGTAATACCTTCTACGAAATTCTTCTGTAATGCAAAGAATACAACTGCTGTTGGAATTGTAGTAATTAATACCGCAAGCATCAGCATACCGTAATCTGTTACATAACCAGCAATCAGGTTGGAAATCAGCATTGGCATTGTCTGAGTCTGGTCAGTAGACATAATAACTTTTGCCCATAAGTAGTTGTTCCATGCATTCATGAATGTTACAACTGCTGCTGCTGCATATGTAGATTTCGTAACCGGCATAAACATCTGGAAGAAAATTCTGATTTCTCCCAAGCCGTCAATTCTTGCTGCTTCAATAATTTCTTTTGGGAAAGATTTTGCACCGGTTCTGAACATCATGATCAGAAGAGGTGTTGCAATTGAAGGAAGCATGAATCCGACTGCCTTATTTAATAATCCCGCACTTGAATACATCTGGAATAACGGAATCATTAATGCAACGAAAGGAACCATCATTGTCATCAAAACGAGTGCATAAATAAGTTCTTTCCATTTGCTTCTGTAAACTTCAAATGCATATCCTGCCATGGAACTGATTACCAATGCCACGACTGTTACAAGTAAAGAGTATTTACAGGAGTTGCCAAAACTGCTCCAAACCGGCTGTAAGGATACCAGATTTTTATAGTTTTCTACTAAATTAGTGCCTAAAGTCAACTTACCCGCAATTACATCAACACTCTTGTTAGTTGCTGCAATGATCATCCATACCAACGGGAAAACGGAAAGAATAGAAGCAATCACAAGAAAACCATATTTTACAAACGATCCTAATTTTCTATTCATCCTTTTCACCTACTTTCAACTGTACTAATGCAAGGGCTGCTACCATGATCAGGATTACAAATGCCATTGCTGATGTATATCCAAAGTTTGGAACTCCCAGGAATGCCTGATTGTAAATATAATGTGACATTGTCATTGTGGATGTACCTGGTCCTCCGGCTGTAAGGTTTACAGATTCGTCGAACAGCTGAAGTGTTCCGTTTGTAGACATGATCGCAGTCATCAGAATTGTCGGTTTTAATAAAGGAACCGTAATTCTGGTAAATGTCTGGAACGGTGTAGCACCGTCGATTTTTGCAGCTTCGTATACGGAATAATCAATATTCTGTAAACCTGCAAGATAGAATACCATGTTGTATCCTGTCCATCTCCATACTAATGCAAGGATGATAATTGCTTTTGCTGCTGTTGCATTGGATAAGAAGTTAAACGCCTCATCCAGCACACCAATTTTAAGTAAGATACTGTTGATAAAACCATCTGTTGCAAACAGAGATCTGAAGATAATCGCATAGGATACCAGTGAAGTTGCACATGGTAAGAAAATTGCTGTTCTGAAAAGACCTCTGAATTTTAAGTTTCTGTCATTTAATGCTGATGCGAGTACCAGCGCCAGTACCAGCATGATCGGCACCTGAATGATCAGGTAAACGATACAGTTAATAAGAGACTGGATAAAAATCTTGTCCTTAAAAACTCGGGTGTAGTTTCCCAGACCTATCCACTGCATATTTACTCCGGCACCTGTCTGGAAAGATGTCATCAAGGCCTTAAATGCAGGATAAATACTGAATGTCAAAATCAGAACGATGGCTGGAGCTAATAAGATCCAGCTGCTTCTGTTCTGCTTTTGAGCAAAATTAGCTTTATTTTTCATATTGTCAGTAACCTCTTAGTTTAAAGACTATTGCATTTTAAATTCTACTGTTTCTTTTGCTGTCTGAAGTTCTGCATCAATGTCAGCACCTGCCACTACGTTTGCTAACAGTGTGTATAATGCAGCATTTGCTTCTGTGTAGTAAACACCAAGATTTACTGCCGGCACTTTGCTGGAGTAATCAGAAAGAAGTGTGTATACCTGCTGTCCGCCGTAGAATTCCTGTGGTTCAGCATATACTTCACTTTCACTTGCCGGTAACCATGTAGCTAATGCACCTGCGCCTGGAAGGATTGTATCATATAATTCATTGCTTCCTGCAAATGTGCTGTTTAAGAAATCGATTGCAAGATCAACGTTTTTACAGTTGCTTGTTACAGCCCATGTAGAACCACCCTGGTTTGTGTAGTTTGTAGCACCTGCTACACCCGGAAGAGATGGATAGTTTGTGATTGCCCAGTTTCCTGCTGAATCTGTTGCTGTCTGAATAGAAGCCATGATCCAACATCCGTTTAATGTACCGCATGCTTTACCGCTTGTGAATGTTGCGATGTATTCATCCCAGCTGTTTACGATCTGCATAACTTTGGCATCTGCCATTTCTTTATAGATTTCAACACACTGTTTTAACACTTCGTTGTCTGTAAAGAATACGCTGCCGTCTTCGTTCCATGTAGAAACGCCTGCTGACTGAAGCATCTGATAGATAAGGTCAGAGCTTGCTGCCTGAGTAGACATTAAAGAATAACCTGTTTTTGCATATACGTCTTTACCGATTTCGATGAAACGGTTCCAGTCGATATCTGTTAAATCTTCGATTGTGTATCCAGCCTGTTCAAGGATGTCTGTTCTGTATGCTGCAATTGCAGTTCCGTTATCAAATGGAACACCATAGTTTTTACCGTCAACTACAGATGCGCTCACTTTACCTGCTGCAAACTGTGAGAAATCTACGCCTGAATCTGTGATATCAAGGAATAAATCAGGATATGTGATTACATATTTCTGATATGCAAAGTCCTGCATCAGACAGATGTCTGGAAGCTGATCATAGTTTCCTGAGCCTACGATTGTACCAAGTTTTGTCTGAACATCATTCCAGCCAACTTCTGCGATTTCAAGTTCGAATTCCGGATGATCTGCCTGATAAATTTTGGCAGCTTCTTCCATTGCATAGATGTTGAATGCCTTGTCCCATGCCCAAACTGTCAGCTTGTTTGGATTTGCTGCTTCCTCTGGTGACGCTTCCTTTCCGCCGCCGCATCCTGTTAACATTGTAAGAACCAATGTCATAACAAGAAAAATTGATAATACTTTCTTTTTCATTCCATTTTTCCTCCTTATATTTAGTCTCTTTAAGACTATATGGTACTTACAATTTCAACACAAAACTTACACTTTTTATGCTTTGCGCAAAACTTTTTGCGCAAATTAATTTTTACTTGATTTTTTGCCTACTTTTGTTTTTTCTCCATTGTTTCGGCGTTTCGCCCGTAATATCCTTAAAATTATTGATGAACGTTGTCAAATTTGTATATCCAACCCGAAAAGCCACCTCATTAATGTTAAAATCATTCTTTTCCAGCAGCTCGCAGGCATGTTCTATCCTGATCATTTTTGCATATTGCACCGGCGAAACACCGCAGCTTTCGGAAAAAAGTCTTCTTAAATAGGTTTCACTGACGTATGCCGCCTGTGATATTTCCGAAATGCGCAAATCTTTTGCAAAATTTTCTTCAATATAGTCCAGTGCAGCGCTTAAGGTTTCAACCTTTTTCGGACTGATCTTCTTTTCAAATTCCGGTTTTGCCTGATCCTTATGATTAATCCGGGCGATTTCTATAAATAATGCAAGTAACAATCCTTCAATACAATTTTTATACTCATATTCCTTCACTCTAAGCTGGTTCATGATCAGGTTCAGTTCCGTAATCAGTATTTCCGCATCCTTTTTTGACTTCATAAAAGGACGATACTCTATTTCCTCAAGCAGCTTTGTCTTTTTTCGTGCCTCCACGTTATTACAATTTTCCCAAAAAAGTGACGGATTCAAATAAATACATTCCCAGAGACTCTTTTCCCCCGGATGACTGATAATCGTATGGGAAAAATTTCTGGGAATCACGATCACATCATCCTTTTGATACTCAAACCGTTCATGATCGATATAAACATCTCCGGTTCCCATTCGACAGACCGCAATCTCCATCAAATTGTGAAAATGCTCTTTTTTATCTTCTTTTGTATTTTTTTCAAGTCCATATTCCTGGATCCATTCGCTTCCCAGCAAAGCCAGCACGTTTTCTCCATATGGTACTTTCAAATACTGAAACTCTATACTCATCCTGTTCTCCACTAAAATCCATTTATTGCATTGTCTAAAAGAACATCAAAGAAATATCATTAAACAAGATCAGCACCATCAAACTCATCAGCACCGCAAAACCGGCCATGTGAATATAACCTTCCACCTTTTCCGGTACACGTTTTCTGGTCACTACTTCAATCAGCATAATGAACAGACGCCCTCCATCCAGTGCAGGAATCGGAAGCAGGTTCACCACACCAAGATTGGCTGACAAGAAGATCACCATATTCAGCATGTTGATGAATACTGCAAATCCGCTGATTGCCGCACTTTGTTCATAGGTATCGCCGATCATGCCAACGATTCGCACCGGACCGCCTACATCCTCACGTCCCACCTGACCGGAAACCATCATTTTCAGACTGTCAAATACCATGTGAATCCAGTAGCCAACTTCTGCAACCGCATACTTCACAACCTCAATGGGATTCTCGCATTTTGTATAGGCACCGCCGGTAATCCCCATCAGATAATACCCATCTTCACCCAGCTTTGGAGCAATGGATGTTTCAAAACGATCTCCATCCCTCGCATAAACAAGGTCAATTGTCTCTCCCTGATGCAGCTGAATATACATGCTCACATCACGATAGACTCCAATATTGCGTCCGTTCATGGAAATGATTTCATCTCCTGCACGAACCCCTGCCTCATAGGCAGGATATCCTTCCATCATTTCTGCAATGACCGGCTTATCCACACCAATGCAGAGAACCATGATCACAGAACCCACAAATGCCAGAATAAAGTTAAAAACCGGTCCGGCTGCCACCACTGAAATTCGTGTCCAGACACTTTTTTTATTAAATGCATTTTCTTCCTCTGACTCTGTATCCTCGCCAACCATGGCGCAGGAGCCTCCAAAGGGCAGAACTCTAAGGCAATACTCCGTTTCACCAATCTGTTTTTTCCAAATTGAAGGACCCATACCAATGGAAAAAGAGGTGACACCAATGCCCCCTCGTTTTGCCAGTAAAAAATGTCCAAGCTCGTGAAAAAAGATCAGTAAACCAAAGATCAATAAAGCAACGATTATACTCAACTTACCACCTGCTCTCAATTAATTCATATACACTCGCTTCCGTCGCAAGTATTTCATCCACATTCGGTGCATCGATTTTTTCGATACATTCCATACACTCCCCGATGATTTCCGGAATTTCCAGATAGCGGATTTCTCTGTTTAAGAACTTCGCAACTGCCTTTTCATTGGCTGCATTATAAACAGTTGGAATATTTCCACCACATTTTGCAGCTTCAAAAGCAAGGGCGAGTCCTGTAAATGTTTCCAAATCAGGTTCTTCAAATGTAATCTGTTTTAACTTCCAGAAATCCAGTCTGTCTCCCGGCAAAAATCTTCTTTCCGGATAGTAGATTGCATATTGTATTGGAAGCTTCATATCCGGAGTTCCAAGCTGTGCAATTACTGCACCATCCACAAATTCTACTGCGGAATGAATGATGCTCTGTGGCTGAACCACCACCTGAATGTGATCCATATCCACGTTAAAGAGCCATTTTGCTTCCATTGCTTCCAGACCTTTGTTCACCAGTGTAGAAGAATCGATGGTAATTTTTCTTCCCATGGCCCAGTTCGGATGTTTTAAGGCATCCTCCACTTGAATATTTTCAAGATCAGCTTTTTTTCGTCCACGGAATGGTCCGCCGGATGCTGTTAATAATATCTTATGCAGCTGACCGTGATTTTCTCCATTTAAACACTGGAAAATTGCACTGTGTTCAGAATCCACCGGTAAAATCCTTACATTGCATTCTTTTGCCAATGGCATAATAATATGTCCTGCTGTTACCAGTGTTTCTTTATTTGCCAGTGCAATATCTTTTCCTGCTTTGATGGCTGCAATGGTCGGTCTGATACCAATCATTCCCACAATGGCGGTTACCAGCATTTCGGATTCTTCCATTTCAGCAATTTCAATCAGACCTTCCATCCCTGTGACAACTTTCACATCCAGATCGGATATCATCAGGCGAAGCTCTTTTGCTTTTTCTTCTGTCCAGACCGCAACCTTTCTTGGATGAAATTCACGAATCTGGGCTTCTAAAAGCTTTACATTATTTCCGGCTGCAAGACCTACGATATCCAGATCACCATTTTCTCTGGCAACCTCTAAAGTCTGTGTTCCGATAGAACCTGTCGAACCTAAAATTGCTATTTTTTTCATTTTTTCCATATTTCAAATCTCCTATGCAAAAGCAAACAACAATGCATAAATCAGAGGTGCTGTAAAAATCACACTGTCAAAACGATCTAAAATACCGCCATGACCCGGGATCAGTTTTCCATAGTCTTTGATGTCATGCTGACGTTTGATTCCGGATGCGATCAAATCCCCAAACTGTGAGATCACTGCTCCCACTGCACAGATAATCGCAAAATATAAGGATGGATTTTCCATCACCATATGATTCTTTACCACGGCTCCGTAAAGTGCTCCAAGAAGCGCTGCCCCCACAACGCCGCCAACTGCACCTTCAATGGATTTTTTCGGACTTAAGACCGGTGCCAGCTTATGTTTTCCAAATAACACACCTACACAATAAGCACAGGTATCGCATCCCCAGGAACAAAGGAAAATCAGCCAAAGAGAAAATAATCCATCCTCTGCAATACGAATCTGATAGATATAGGAAAGCATCATTGGGAGATATAACAAACCAAGAATACTTACAAATACCTGCTCTGTGTTATATTTTGGATATTTCAGCACATAAGCTCCGGCAACAACCATCAATTCTATGGCCAGAAATAATGCGCCATTTACATTGCCCTGATAAAAAATCAAAGCCAGATAGTAGATAATGGCAAATACATATCCAATCACACCTAAATTTTTTTCAATTTTGAATACCTTATAGAATTCATGCAATCCGATCAATGAAATTGCAAGGCAGAATCCCCAAAGAATGTTCCCCCCCAAGATACCTGTTGCAAGCAAGATCGCTACCAAAGCGATTCCGCTTAATAATCTTGTAATAAACATTTTTTACGCCTCCTTAACGCCTCCAAAGCGTCTGTCTCTGCTGTTATATTTTTCAATGGCCTTTTCCAAATCTTCTTTAGTAAATGCAGGCCAAGGAACATCTGTAAAATAAAATTCTGTATATGCAAGCTGCCACATGAGGAAGTTTGATAAACGCTGTTCCCCACTGGTACGGATCAGTAAGTCCGGGCTTGGAATTCCGGCTGTGTCCAGATAAGAGTCAAACATTGCTTCATCCATCTGGTCTGCTTCGATTTTTCCGGACTTCACATCTTCCATGATCTTGCGCACACTTCTGACGATTTCGTCACGGCTTCCATAATTGATGGCAATCTGGAAATTTAAACCGCTATTGTTTGCCGAAGCCATTTCCAGTTCGTCGATTTTCTCCCGAATGTCATCATCAAGCCCTGTCTTGTCACCGATGACCCGAACTACCATATTATTTTTTGCCGCTGTTTTCAAACAGCTCTTCATATAGTTACGCAAAAGCTTCATCAAAGCATCTACTTCTTCTCTTGGACGTTTCCAGTTTTCTGTGGAAAAAGCATAAACGGTTAAATATTTTATCCCCATCCTCCATGCTTCCTCGCAGATCTTTTCCACTGTTTTTGCACCTTCCATGTGCCCGTAATTTCTAGGCATTCCTTTGGATTTTGCCCAACGTCCGTTACCATCCAAAATGATTGCTACATGCTGTGGAATATTCATATTTTCATTCTCCTGTTTAAAAGTGGAAAAGAGCAGATGTATTTCACCTGCCCTGTACTCCCCCTCTTTTATACTTTCATGATATCTTTTGTTTTAGCATCTACTGCTTTATCGATATCTGCAACGAACTTATCAGTCATCTTCTGAAGTTTTGTTTCAAGATCTTTCTGATCATCTTCTGTCAGCTCGTTTGCTTTATTCATTTTCTTAAATGTATCGTTTGCATCACGACGAATGTTACGGATAGCAACTTTTGCTGCTTCACCTTTCTTTTTCACGTCTTTTGCAAGGTCTTTACGACGTTCTTCTGTCAGTTCCGGGAAGATCAGACGGATAACGGAACCATCATTGGATGGATTGATACCGATGTCTGATGTCAGGATTGCTTTTTCGATTGGTTTAATAAGGCCTTTGTCCCATGGTGCAATCTGAAGCATTCTTGGTTCCGGAACAGATACATTACCAACCTGCTGGATTGGTGTTGGTGTTCCGTAGTAGTCTACTCTGATTTTGTCAAGTACGTGTGGGTTCGCACGTCCTGCACGGATAGACTGGAATTCGCCTTCCAGGTTTGCGAAAGTTTTGTTCATTTTCGTTTCAAACTGTTCTAATCTTGGATCTGCCATTTTATATTTTCCTCCTATACGGTTACTTTTGTTCCTGTGAATTTTCCGCTGACAGTATTTACGATACTGTTTTCTTCATTTAATCCAAATACAAGCATTGGCATTTTATTTTCCATGGCCATAATGGATGCACTTAAATCCATAACACCAAGTCTCTGGTCAATGACGTCGCTGATGCTGATTTCGTCATATTTTTTTGCATCCGGATTTAATTTTGGATCACTGTCATACACGCCATCGATTGCTTTTGCAAGCAGAATCACATCTGCTTCGATTTCGATTGCACGAAGGGTTGTGGTTGTATCTGTGGAGAAGTATGGATGTCCTGTACCTCCCGCGAAGAATGTTACCACACCTTTTTCAAGATTTTCTACTGCAGAATCCTTTGTAAATAATTCTGCAATCGGGCCAATGCTAAATGGTGTATACACCTTTGTTTTCATACCAACGCTTCTGAACATTTCAGAAACATAAATACAGTTCATAACTGTAGCTAACATACCAATCTGGTCGGATTTTGGACGGTCAATGTTTTCGCTTGTACGTCCTCTCCAGAAGTTTCCGCCGCCGATCACGACACCCACCTGAATTCCATCATCTACCAGTTTTTTTACCTGAGCTGCTACTTCCAGACAGGTTGCTTCATCAAAACCGATATGTTTTTCACCGGCAAGAGCTTCACCGCTAAGTTTTAACAATACTCTCTTCATGTGTTTACCTCTCTTTGAAACCGCATACCATGTGCGATTTTATCTTTCGATATTATATCATAGACTATTTTATTTTACAATAACTGCTTAAGTTCCTGGTAGACTTTCCCGATCGGAAGACCTACCACATTATAATAGTCTCCCTCAATACCTTTTACATGGATGGCAAAATCTCCCTGAATGCCATAGGCGCCTGCTTTATCCATTGGATCCTTTGTTCCAATATAATCATTGATTTCTTTCTCACTCATCGGATATAAATATACTTCTGTTTTTTCTGCAAAGGTGATCACCTTTGGCTCTTTACCTGTTCGCATCAGGGTCACTCCGGTATAAACCTGATGGGCACCGCCGGAAATTTCCGATAACATACGAAATGCATCTTCCTCATTCTTCGGTTTTCCCATCATTTTTTCACCTTTTGCAACAATGGTATCAGAACCGATGACGATACATTCATCTGTCTGCATGTCAGCAATTTCCTTTGCTTTCTGGAAGGATAATTCTTCCACCATCTCCCAAGGCATGGTTTTGGTCACGATTTCTTCTCCCTTTGCCGGAATAACATCAAATTCTAATCCGATTTTTCCAAGAAGCTCTTTTCTTCTCGGAGATGCGGATGCCAAGATTAATTTCATAAAACCTTTCCTTTCTCATCATTACAAAGGACCCGCCAAAAAGCGAGTCCCTGAATCCTGCGTTTTATAATTCTTTATATTCCCCTTCAATAGTGTCCGGATATGCCACTAACACAATTCCCAAAATAACACAAAGGATTGCGGAGCTTAAAAGATTTACCTTAATGCTTCTTATAAAGTTCATCATTTAGCCTCCAATCTGGACATGCAGCCCGGTTGTTTTGGCAACTGTCAGCAATTCCTCCATTTTTTCCTGTGTCGGCGGTTCGATATGAGCCATCAGATAGTCTCTGCCAAGCCCCTCATATTTGTCAGAGCCGAGTCTGTGATACGGCAGCAAATGATGCTGTTTTACTCCCGGCAGACTTCTTGCAAACTGTGAAATTTCCAAAATTTCTTCCGGAGTATCATTAAAGGTCGGTATCACCGGTGTACGAATGATAAGATTTGCACCGCTCGCCGCAATCTTCTTCGCATTCGAAAGAATCCTTCCGTTTTCAACACCTGTAAAAAGCTTATGCTTCGCACTGTTCATATGTTTGATATCCATTAGAACCGTGTCCACGAAAGGTAAAATTTTATCCTCCATCATCTCAAAGGAAGCATATGCTGTTGTTTCAATGGCAGTTGTAATCCCGTATGCATGGGCAGCCTGCAAAAGTGCAGAAGAAAATTCTGACTGCATGAGACACTCTCCACCGGAGAGTGTAATACCGCCATGGCTTCTTCTAAAATGAGGGAGATCCTTTAAAACCTCTTCCATCACCTCTTCTACGGTCACATCACGTCCCATCACTTTCTCTTCACCTGCCACGATCATGGTCTGAATCGCTCTGGACTGTGATTCCGGATTACAGCACCATTTGCATCTTAAAGGGCAGCCCTTTAAGAATACAATGGTTCGAATACCCGGACCGTCATGAACGGAGTATTTCTGAATATCAAAAATTCTGCCTTTTTGAAGCATGATATCTTTCATGTCGATTCTCCTTAGAATCCCTGAGTCGTTCTGTTAATAATATCGTCCTGCAGAGATTTGGATAATGTAGTAAATAATGCACTGTATCCTGCTACACGTACACAAAGTGTCTTGTAGTTTTCTGGATGTGCCTGAGCGTCTAATAAAAGTTCGCGGTTGACAACGTTGAACTGTACGTGCATACCCTTCTGATCGAAGTAAGCACGAAGGTAAGAAGCAAATTTCTGTAAGCCTTCCATACCAGCCAGTGCTGATGGATGGAATTTCTGGTTGAACAGCGTACCGTTGGATGCGATACCGTGGTCTAATTTTGCTACAGAGTTTGCTGTTGCTGTTGGTCCAAGGATATCTTTTCCTGATACAGGACCTACACCGTCAGCTACCGGTGTATTTGCAAGACGTCCGTCCGGTGTTGCACCTGTCTGTGCACCTAAAGGCACGTTTGCAGATACCGGATAAAGACCTGCCTGGAAGATACCGCCACGTGGGTTCATGTAACCTAATAATGGTTTTGTGTATGTATAAGCTACATCTCTTGCAAATAAATCAACTTCTTCGTTATCGTTGCCGTATTTTGGTACAGTATCGATCATTGCACGGATTTCTTCGAAGCGGGCTTTCTTTGGATGGTTCATGCTGTCTGCCATCACCTGTTTGTAGATCATAGCGATTTCCTCAGCTCCCACAGATCGTCCTGCAGCCATCAGCTGTTTTGCAATCTCTCCGGTTACTTCCTGTGCTTTTGTTGTTCCAAAGCCCTGTCCATAGTTATAATCCAGTGCTTCTTTCATTTCTTCGATGGTAAGTTTCTTTTCTTCATATACAAGTTTTTTAATCGCATATAAAGCATCTGTCATATTCGCAATACCAAAGCCCTGTGGACCGGAGAAGTTATAATGAGCTCCACCTTCCTGTAAAGACTTTCCTTTTGCGATACAGTCATCGATCATGGATGACTGATATGGTAACGGACAACGCTCTGCATGAGCTACATCAATTGCATTGATTGCGTTAACCATTAATTTAATGAAATAGTTCATCTGTGTCTTGTATGCATCATAGAACTGTTCAAATGTCTTAAATTCGGAAACTTCCCCGGTTTTTAGTCCAACCTGTTCCCCAAGCTCGTAACCGTTGGAGAATACCATTTCCAGCGGACGACACATATTAAAGAATGCTGCATCATGCCATCCGTCTGTCTTACCCGGTGTGGATGGTTCCACACAGCCGATGATGTTATAAGAACGTGCGTCCTGTAAGGAAACACCAACACTCATCATTGCCGGAATGATCACTTCGTCGTTATAGTAAGCCGGAAGACCAATACCTGTACGTGTAAGTCCCGCTGCTTTAATGAGCAATTCGTCCGGTGTTTTGTTCCATACACGAACAGAAAGGGATGGTGCAGGAAGCATAACATGGTGAGATGCTTCGATACACATAAAGGATAAATCATTTGTCACGTCATTTCCTTCTACATCCTGTCCGCCAACGATCAGATTCTGGAATAAGCTGTAGCCTGCGAAGCCTTCCGCGCTTGCTGCGTCACGGATTTTGTTTAAATCGTTTAATTTGATCCAGATACAATCAATAAGCTCCTGCGCTTCTTCCCTTGTAATCTTTCCGGATTCCATATCCTTTTTGTAGTATGGATACATATACTGGTCAAAACGTCCCGGCGAAATAGAATGTCCGCTGGATTCTGTCTGTAATAACATCTGCACAAACCAGAAGGACTGACATGCTTCATAAAAGCTTTCTGCCGGTTTTGCCGGAACCTTCGCACAGTTTTCAGCAATTTTCAGAAGCTCCATCTTACGTGCAGGGTCAGATTCTTTCTGCGCTTCTTCCAGGGCCAAGAGTGCATATCTTTTTGCATAATCAATGGCTGCCTGACAGCTCATGATAGATGCACGTAAAAATGCAGAGCGTTTTCCGAAATCCGCATCACCCATATCCAGTTTATCTAATTCCGCCTTTGCTTTTGCGATAATACCTTCGTAACCAATCTCTAAAACTTCCCAGTATTTTACTGTGAAATGTCCGATACCATTGTAGAAATAGTTACCCGGTGTGAAAATGTTATGTTTCATAGCAAGCAATGTTTCTTCTTCCATGTAAGAACTTGCCAGCTCACTTGTTGTTTTTCCGCCCCAATATTTATACGCTTCATGAAGTGCCTTTTTTGCTTCCTCCGAAATATGGAATGGGTCAGCACTTCTTGTTTCCATTGTGTCAAACTCCGCTTCTACCCAGTCAAAAGAGTATTCCGGGAATACCTGGCAGCTTCTCGGAGATTTTGCATTGCTTCCTACGATCAGCTCGTATGGTCTGATGGTAATCGGAAGCTCTTCGCAGATTGCCTTGAACGCCTTGGCTCTCCTTGTGATGATCGGTTCCCCCTCTGTCTCCTTATAGACTCTTGTTAAAATGACTGCTCTGTCAGCCTCAACTTCCGGCATCTTTTCAAAGAGATGATCATATAATTTCTGAATTCTTGGACTCTTTGCGATGTCGCCATCATAGAATTTTTTCATGAAAGTTATCCCCCTAATTTGTATTTTCACACAGTTGTGGTATCCTACGATATATTTAGTTCCATTGTAGTCTTTTTACTAGATTCTGTCAATGTTTTTCCATGTTTTTATACAACTTTTCCGCATATTTACCACATATTCCCACACAATCCCACATCTTCAGACATTACTGATTTATCTCATAAAATAAAAACTGACACCGGATATTCCAGTGTCAGTTTTTATTTTATGGATGCTCAATGACAAATTTCATTTTTATCTGTAACGAGTTTCATGAACACCTTCCAGAATATAATGCTTCGCCTCCGTAGCTTTCTCCTTCGGCAGCGCTTCCACGCCTTCTAACGGATATTCCATACCAAGCTGCTTATATTTATTTACACCCATGGTATGATACGGAAGTACATCCAGTGCTTTTAAATTCTTTAAAGAACCAATAAATCTTCCTAAATTTCTCAAATCCTGCGGATCATCACTAATACCAGGCACGACAACGTGACGAATCCATAAAGGAACATTTTTCTCTTCCAGATATTTGGCAAAAGCTAAAATTCCTTTATTCTCCTGTGCAGTCAGATTTTTGTGTTTGACCGGATCAATATGCTTAATATCCAACATGACAAGATTTGTGAATTTCATCAACTCATCAAGCTTTTCATTATAAGCCGTGTTTCCCGGACGGTAAGTGATGCCTGAAGTATCAATGCAGGTATGAATTTTCTGTCTGTTCGCTTCCTTAAAAAGCTCCAGAAGAAAATCAATCTGAAGAAGCGGTTCTCCCCCAGTTACAGTAAGACCGCCCTTTTTATAAAAAGAGCGGTTCTTATTGTAATTGATCATAATTTCATCTACGGTTACTTCTGTGCCTTTTTTTACCTCCCAAGTATCCGGATTGTGACAATACTGACATCTCATCGGACAGCCTTGAAAAAATACCACATAGCGCAGGCCGGGGCCGTCAACGGTCCCAAAGCTTTCCTGCGAATGAATATAACCCTTTACCATACGATTAGATAGAATCGTGGAATGTTCTTGAAATAACTTCGTCCTGCTGTTCTTTTGTCAGTTTTACGAAGTTAACAGCATATCCGCTGACACGTACTGTAAGCTGTGGATATCTTTCCGGATGTGCCTGTGCATCCAGAAGTGTTTCTCTTGTAAATACATTTACATTTAAGTGATGGCCGCCCTTTTCTACATATCCGTCAAGAAGAGCTACCAGGTTATCGATCTGGCTCTGTGTTGCTGCCATAGTTTTGTCCTCCTCTATGTTCAATTATTTATTCTGCGTCTAATCCCTCAAAGAGTGTCGGTGATGCACAAGCACCATTGCTGCAGTCTAAGTCGATATCGATATCGCCTGCAAATACTTTGTCATCTTTACCAAGTGCACCCGGAATGATGGAGAATGTATTAGAAATACCGTCCTGTGCATCGATAAATGGCATTTTTGCAACAGATGCTAAAGATGCAACCGCACCATGAGTGTCTCTTCTGTGCATTGGGTTTGCTCCAGGAGCAAACGCTTCACCCTTCTTACGTCCGTCTGGTGTAGAACCTGTAGCTTTACCGTAAACTACGTTGGAAGTAATTGTAAGGATAGAAGTTGTTGGGATTCCTCCTCTGTATGTGTGGTTCTTTCTGATGTGTTCCATGAAGATATGAACGATATCATGAGCGATTTCGTCTACACGGTCATCATCGTTACCATATTTAGGGAAATCACCTTCTACTTCGTAATCAACTGCAAGTCCATCTTCGTCACGGATTACTTTAACTTTCGCGTATTTGATTGCTGATAAGGAGTCAGCTACTACAGAAAGTCCTGCAATACCAGTTGCGAACCAGCGTGTAACTTTCTTGTCGTGAAGAGCCATCTGGATCTTTTCATAACAATATTTGTCATGCATGTAGTGGATAATGTTCAAAGTATTTACATATACTTCTGCAAGCCACTTCATCATTGCATCATATTTTCTCATTACTTCATCATAATCCAGGTATTCAGAAGTAATTGGAACAAATTCAGGACCAACCTGTTTCTTTGTTACTTCGTCTTTACCGCCATTGATTGCGTAGAGTAAACATTTTGCAAGGTTTGCTCTTGCGCCGAAGAACTGCATTTCTTTACCAACTCTCATGGAAGATACACAGCATGCGATTGCATAGTCATCGCCATGTGTAAATCTCATCATGTCATCGTTTTCGTACTGTACAGAAGAGCTTTCAATAGAAGTCTTTGCACAGAACTTTTTGAAGTTTTCCGGTAACTGTACAGACCAGAGAACTGTTAAGTTTGGTTCCGGAGCTGCACCTAAGTTTGAAAGTGTATGAAGGTAACGGTAAGACATCTTTGTAACCATGTGACGTCCGTCAATACCAACACCACCGATAGATTCTGTTACCCACTGTGGGTCACCGGAGAATAATGCATTGTATTCCGGTGTACGTGCAAATTTGATCAGACGAAGTTTCATAACAAAATGGTCAACCATTTCCTGAATCTGTTCTTCTGTAAATAAACCTTTCTTTAAATCTCTTTCAGCGTAGATATCAAGGAATGTAGATGTACGTCCTAAGGACATTGCAGCACCATTCTGTTCTTTAACAGCTGCCAGGTATCCAAAGTATAACCACTGGATTGCTTCCTGTACGTTAGTTGCAGGCTGTGAAATATCGTAGCCATAGCTTGCTGCCATCTGTTTTAACTGATGTAACGCACGAATCTGTTCAGATAATTCTTCACGGTCACGGATAACATCAGAATACATTGCAGAACGTGTAGTTCTCTTCTGTTCTTCTTTATCTTCGATCAGGCGGTCAACACCGTAAAGTGCAACTCGTCTGTAGTCACCGATGATACGTCCACGTCCGTAAGCATCCGGAAGACCTGTGATGATATGGCTTGAACGGCAAGCTCTCATTTCCGGTGTGTAAACATCAAATACACCAGCGTTGTGTGTTTTTCTGTGAATTGTGAAAAATTCGCTGATTTCAGGATCTACTGTGTAACCATTGTCTGCACATGCTTTTTCTGCCATTCGAATACCACCATATGGCATCAGTGCACGTTTGAAAGGCTTGTCAGTCTGGAAACCTACAATCTTTTCTTTGTCTTTATTTAAGTATCCAGGACCATGAGATGTGATTGTGGAGATGATCTTGGTGTCCATGTCAAGAACTCCGCCTGCTTCTCTTTCCTGTTTCGTTAAATCCATTACCTGATCCCACAGATCTAATGTATCCTGTGTAGGACCTGCAAGGAAACTGTCGTCTCCATCATATGGAGTGTAGTTGTGTCTGATAAAACTTCTTACATTAATTTCGTTGGTCCAAGTAGCTCTTTCAAAGCCTTCCCAACCTGGATAATTTCTTCCCATTGATGTAATCTCCTTTTTTCATAATATTTTTTTGCCTCTCTGATTGTTATAATACTCCAACTTCGACGCAAAAATCAATGCCCCAAATACAATATCTTGTATTTAATTTCATACAACCCCAAAGATTTTGCATTTTTTTCAGGATTATTCCGGGATTTCTACCCAAACCGTAAAAATACCTTCCTCTTCCACCACCTCTGAAACAGTTCCTTCCAGATGTTTCAGACGCTGTTTGGTATTGTTTGACATTGCAACTGCTTCGCGAATTGTATAATAATACATAATTCCGGCCATAGTATTCGCAACATCTTCTTTTAGATCCACATGATCTCCCGGCTTCACAAGCCCCGGACGTTCCATTCGAAAGTCCATTTTTCGCATAAGCTTATCACCTCAAATATACTATAACACAGGGTTTCCTTTTTTTCTTCATTTTTTTATTTTTCCAAGGGGGAATTTATTATGAATATTGCTTTTTTCGGTACAAAGGATTATGACAGAATATGGTTTGGAGCTCTGACAGAAGACAGCACAGACGGCTCCTACGGAATTGACATTCATTTTATTGAGGCAAATATCAACGAAGATACTGCAGTCCTGGCAAAAGATCATCATGCAGTCTGCGGATTCGTAAACTCTGACTTTAGCCGTCCGGTTTTAACAATTCTTCACAAACTTGGCATCAAGCTGATTCTTCTTCGCTGCGCAGGCTATAACAATGTTGATCTGGCAGCTGCAAAAGAGTTTCACATGACCATTTTACGTGTTCCGGGATACTCTCCGGAGGCGGTGGCCGAACACGCCATGGCTTTAGCACTGACAACCAGCCGCCGTATCCACCGTGCATACAGCAAGGTACGTAATAACGACTTTTCCTTAAGCGGACTTTTAGGCCGTAACTTCCATAATGGAATTGCAGGAGTTGTAGGAACCGGCAAAATCGGTGCTGCATTCGCCAATATCTGCCGCGGTTTTGGCATGAGAGTAATCGCTTATGATAAATTTGAAAATCCTGCCTTAAAAGATTTTGTAACTTATGTTTCTTTGGACGAACTGTTGGAAAAATCAGATTTGATTTCTCTGCATTGTCCATTGTTCCCGGAAACTTATCATATGATCAACAAAGGCAGCATTGCAAAAATGAAGGATACCGTAACTTTGGTAAACACTTCCCGGGGCGGTCTGATCAACACCGAAGACTTGATTGATGCCCTTCGCGGGAAGAAATTTTCAGCGGTAGGCCTGGACGTTTATGAAAACGAAGACGACCTGATATTCGAAGATTATTCTTCCGATATCATTGCAAATGAAACTGTTCCAAGACTTCTTGCTTTTCCAAATGTAATGATCACCTCTCATCAGGCATTTTTTACAAGAGAAGCATTACAGTCCATTGCAATCACCACTCTGGAAAACGCGTATGCATTTGAACACGGTCTTCCGCTGGAGAATGTGGTACAGTAATGATCCTTACCAGTATCTGCTTACGCGGATCGGTGTTCGATAAGTATAGCTGCTGATCTTAATTCCTGTGCGTTCCGTACTTGCATGTACAATCTGACCGCCGCCAATATATATGCCCACATGATCTCCGTAATAAATAATGTCCCCCGGCTGAACCGCACCAATAGAAATTCTTTTGCCGCCATAAGATTGAGCAGTTGAATTTCTCGGAATATTAATTCCAAAATGTTTATGTACAGACATGGTAAAGCCCGAACAATCTGCTCCGTTTGTCAGGTTGGTTCCTCCATAAACATAAGGATTTCCCACAAATTTCAATGCATAGCCGGCGATTGACGAACCAAGACTTCCATCAGAAGGGGCTTTTTCCTCCGAAGGATCCTTTACCTCTGAAGATGAGCCGGAATTACTGTTATTTTCATCAGAAACTGATGGACCATCTGTTTCTTTCTGATTTTCCAGAGCTTCCGCCGCTTTTCTCTCTTCTTCTTTTAACTGTGTGATCAATGCCGTCTGTTTTGCAATGGTTGACTGATATTCCTTCGCCTTTTTCTGCGCATTTGCCAATTCTGTTTCAAAATTTGCAACCTTTGTTTTTGCAGAAGCAATCTTACTGTCTAGTTGCTTTTTGTAGATCTGCTGTGCTTCCTCTACCTCCTGCAATTCTGCCTGTTCTTCTTCAAGAATCTCTTTTGTCTCTGCTACTTTTTCCTTGGTTTCCTCATATTCCGTCAGTTTCTCATCATCATATGTGGAAATCTCCTGGACAAAGTCTGCTTTATTTAACAGATCCGAAATACTTTCTGCCTCTATTAACATGGTAATATAACCGGAACCGCCTTTTTCGTACATATACTGAATACGAAGCTTCATAGCAGCATACTGCTGTTCTTCCAGCTCTTTGAATTTCTCGTAGTCTTTCTGTGCCTGGTCAATCTCTTCCTGTTTTCTCTTTAAATCCGCTTCCAGCACTTCCAAAGTCAGCAACGTATCTACCAGTTCCGCATTCAAACTGCTCAGCTGTGCACGCACCTGATTTTTCTTTGACTCAATTGCATCAATGTCTTTATTGATCTTATTTAATTTATTTCTGGTTTCTGTCTGCTGTTTTTGAACCTCACTGCTGGAAGCTGCCAGGACCTGTCCCACACTTCCGAAACCAATGACTGCCGCCATCACCAGACATAAAATTCTTTTGTTCATAATCATCCGTCCTTTAATCGCATACGTCCAGTATATTCTATCGACCTGAAAATGTAAAGAACAGCCTCTGTGAAACACTTAGATTTCTTCCACAAAGGCTTTGATGGTTTCCATCATCTTTTTGACAGCAGGCGAAACTGTACGGAAGCTGCTGACAGCAAGTCCGATTTCTCTGTAACAGTCTTCCTCCATAGGATACCACTCCACTTTTCCGCCTTTACTGATTAAAAGCTCCGGTAAAATACAAATTCCCATCCCTGCTTCCACCATGGCAATGGTAGACATATCGTCCACCACATGACAACAGGTGGACGGTTCAATCCCATGATCCTTTAAGACCCTCTGGGCATCTCCATCGCAGCTTGACCACTGGGTTACAAACTGCTGGGACTTCATTTCCGCAAACGTAATATAGTCCGGATTGATTGTCTGGAATCCTTCCGGCACCACGCAGAGAAGTCTGTCATGATATAACGGAGTATAATCAAATCCCTCTGCATCCACTGCAGACATCATGCATAAATCAACGGTTCCGTTTCTCAGCCATTCCACAAGGTCTGCATAGGTTCCCTGATAGATTTCAATTCTGATATTTGGAAATTCTTTCTGAAATTTTGCTACAATCTGAGGGATCCACACACTGCAGACACTGTTAAATCCGCCAAGCTTAACAACCCCTTGTTCCAGACCCTGAAAGGAGGCGATTATTTCCTGTAAGCTTTCCTCGCTTCTTAATACTCTTCGAATATAAGGCAAAAGCATTTCTCCATGGGATGTCAGTACCGTTTCCTGCTTTCCCCGAACAAACAGTGAAAAGCCCACCTCTTTTTCCATTGCCGATATGGCATGGCTCACCGCAGAGGGCGTCATATTCAACAATACGGAAGCTTTTTGAAAACTTTTTTCATGTACAACGGCTTCAAATATTTCATAAGTAAATAATGTCATGTTACCCTTTCCTTCTTAGTTGAATTTTTTTCATGTATAACATGAAAAAATTGAGTTTTACTTCATCCTAAGTTTACTATATTATATACATAGAAGCAATAATTAGTTCTTCCTCTGGGAGCAACGGTTTTACGGAATCGTTGTTCCTGCTTCACATAATATTGGATTGTCTCAGGCAGCGATTGTTTGAGAAACGATAATGCGTTTTATTCACAATTTCATTTATCCTAAAAGTATTCAGAGAAAAGCACTTCTTATACGAAGTGCTTTTTTCTGTTTATGAATCTCTTTTCTCTGCTACTCCGCTGTGATCATCGGAGTAATCACTATGTTTTCCGGCGGAACCCCTGTCTTTCTTGTAATAACATCCTCAATCTGTGCTCTTTGCACATCCGAAATTTCCGACTGATTAATCACCACATCCACTTTCATTTCCGAAATGCTTACAACAACATCTTCAAATCCCTTGGCCGCAAGCAGTGTTTCCGCTCCTGTCTCTCTCTCCGAAATATCCGTCAGTTCCAGCATTTGATCGATGGCCGCCTGTTTCTGGGCTTCCGAAACAACCTCACTGTTAATGATCTGAAGCAGGGATTCTGTATTTTTCACTCTGGTCTGATCTCTGCTTAATTTTGCCTCCGAAGCAAAGGAATAGCCGGATGTATCACTGCTCGTTAAAACAGCCTCTCCCGGTTCTGTTTCAGAAACCTCCGCCGTCTCATCTGTTACTTCCTCTGTAATTCCCGTGGAAGCATAGATATCCTCCGCAGAAATGTCCATTTCAATCTCCTCTGCCGTAACAACCTCTTCTGCAGGTGTACTGGTCTTTGCCAGCTGCTTTGAATCAATCATACTGTCAGAATATTTTAAATATCCGGCAATGGCAATCATGACTGCAAGAGCTGTGATAATGAGCTGATTCTTCTTAAAACTTGTTTTCACTTTGAAACCTCCATTTTCATTATACTAATTTTATGTGCATCCAGTCCGAATAATGCTTCAATCGTCTCCAGGATTTGTTTTTTCACAGCTGTATTTCCCCCTCCCTGGGCAACCACCAGCACCCCTTTGATCGTCGGCGATAACTCCTGAATCACATAAGGAGCTTCTGCACTGCCGTAAACAGTCTCATTTTCATTCCTTTTCGTAGTGGTGGTTCTTGTTCCTCCGCTGCTGTCAGTCTCCTGTATAAGCTCTTCTGATATGCTCTCATCCTTTTCTACGATCATCCGTCCCTGATCCTCATATGTAATCAGCACCTCCACTCTCCCCACTCCGGCTATTTTCTGCAAAATATTTTGCAGCTGTTCTTCCAAAGTCACCCTCTCTTCCTCTACTTTCTCTGCCGTTTTTTCTTCTATTGCATGTTCTTTTTCTTTTGGTACAGGGATGGCGATCACCAGCAGCAGAATACCTGCCAGTGCCACCATAAGAAGCTGCTCTTTTTTTACCTTTTTAATCACTGTTTTTCACCTCCACCCTCACCTTCTCAATCTCCTGGATCCTGATCCTGTCCTGCTCCTGCGAAAGAACAACCTCATTTTCTTCCCGAAACCGATTTCCCTCTTCAATGATCTTCTCTTCCAAAGTTTCCTGTTCTTCTACAAATGCAAGAATCTCAGTTTCTAAATAGGAATCAATATTTCCTATCCTTAAAACAGGCTGAAGCACCAGCAAGATCAGCAAAAACCCGTTAAACAGACGTATATACTGCATATATTTCCGGTTTGGAAGCATCTGTATCACAATGCTTGTAACCAGCAGATACCCTACCATACATTTTACCCATGCATTCATCGGATTCCTCCCGTAGTTACACAAACAATGGCGATCGTCAGCAAAAACAGCCCGCATACCGAAAACAAAAGTTTCATCAGCAGACCGATTCCCTCACCCATCTGCCCCAAAGCTCTGGTCAGCCGGTTATCCGAAACCGGCTCCGCCACAGCCGCAAGCACCTGATAAAATACAGCGTAACAGCCAACCTGTACCACCGGGATCAGGCAGATTGATATAAGTACAATGGCTGCCACCACACCAATGCTGTTTTTTAGCAGCGCGCCGGAACCCAAAATCACATCTGTCACATTCTGGGCTACATTCCCAATATTTCCAAGGCTGGAAACACCCTTGCTAAACACCGTATGCTTCATCTCATCGATTGCCGGCGAAATCATTCCCTGAATCATCTGCAATCCTGCCGCCACTGTGATCATAGCCTTTTGTGTCCATAAAATCATTTTTTTTAATCCTTCCCTTCCTTTGGAAAGCATATCCTCCTGATTCAAAAACGTAAGCATGGTAAGGAGCACATAGCAGCGGATTGCAGGAAGCAGCAGTATCTCTACCAGTTTTTGCAAATAATAGATGAGGAGCAGAAAACCTTCATAATAAACCACTGCACTTGTCCGATATGCACTGACTGCCGCCGCCATCAAATACGCAGGCATCAGTACCTTCATAAAATCAACCAGATTCCCGATCACATTTTCCGTTATTTCATAACAGCTCCCAAAGGTTTTCATCATGATTACAAATAGTAATAAAAAAATCATATAAAAACCCATATCTGAAATCTGCTGGTTCCGAAATGCTTTTGCAATAGCAGCTAAAACTGCAGCCGTAATAATCAAAATGCAAAGATAACCTATGGTCCTTCCGTGGGTATGTAATTGTTCTATAAACACATTACCCATGATTCCAAACCATTTTGACAGAGAAAAAATTTTTCCACTCTCCATGGTCTGCTCAACCATTTCTTCAAATCCCGGGGAATTTCCCAAAATCTGGTCAAGAACCACTTCTACTTCTCCATAATCCAGCGATTTTTCCATACTCAGCCCCCCAGAAAATAGTCTATGGTCTCTAAAAGCGAGGTCATGATCGGCATACAAAGCACCAGAATACTTAATTTTCCAAACAGCTCAATCTGAGATGCCAGTGTATTTGCGCCTGCATCCTTACACAGATCAGAGGAAAATTCTGCCAGATAAGTAATCCCTATGACTTTAAGCAAAATCTTAAAATAGGCACCATAGCCGGAAAAATATCCCTGCAGGAACTTTATTTCCTGTACAATGGTGTCCACCTTCAGAACCGTGGCCATACTCAGGAATACCCCTGCCGCAAGCACCATCCATACGCCGTACTCTGCCTTCACGTTTTTTAGCCACGCTGCCAAAACAGCTGTTATAACGCCGATGACTGCAATCTTTATCATCTTCTCCTCCTACAATTCAAACAGCTCCTGCATTGTCTCAAACAGTTCCAGCACATAGGGCAGCACCCAAAACAGAACCACCAAAAGTCCCGCGAGACTTACCAAATGCCCCAGATCATCTCTGCCGCTGTTTTTCAGAAGCTGACACAAAATCGAGACCAGTATTCCCACTGCAGCAATTTTAAATAATATTCCAACACTCATTTTCCATTCCTCAAATAATCAGCAATGTCAGCAATGCACCTGCACTTACTCCCATTGCTTTATACATTTTCCCCCTCGTTTCCTGTTGTTCCTTCGCTGTTTTTATGGCATCTTCCACTTGAAGGATCACCAGATTCAGACTTTCCGTCTGCATGGCAAGATCCAGATATCCCAGACTTCCTTCCAGCATTTCAAACAGCTTTGCATCTTCTTTTAAAAATCCATCCTCCTGCAGAAGCTTTTCCCATAACTGTTTCCAGACATTGGCAAAGCATTCTGATTCCTTTTGTTCAATTCCTTCCGCAGCCTGTCTTAAAAACCTGCGAAAGGGTTCTTCCACCCGCTCCGACACACTTTCAAATGCTTCTGAAAGTTCTGCTCTGTGAAACCGCAGTTCCCCCTGCAGAAACACGATCATTCTTTTCATTTCTGTTAATCGTTTTACCCGTTCTTTTAGTTCCTCCGCCTTCAAACAGCCAATGGCGGCAGAAGAAGTTATTAAAAACAGACTGCCAATAATTTTTATGTACATACATCCTCCCAGAGAGTTTCAAATCCTTTTCCATAGATTGCCGCTACCTGTCCCGGTTTTTGTCCCTGTTTTAAAAAAATGTATCTCTCAAATACCTGTTCTTTTACCAGGGAAGCAAATCCGGGTTTCCCAAAATAATCCTCCATACATTCTCCATGCAAGGTTGCCAGCATACGGCATCCGCATCGAAGTGCATTCTCTATTGCGGGAACATCCCCTGTTCCAATTTCATCTACCGCAAGAACCTTGGGATTCATGGTCCGAAGCAGCATTTCCATACCAAGGGTTTTTGGGCAGCCATCCATCACATCGGTACGCATCCCCAGATCATGGGTTGCCATTCCCCGATAAGTGCCTGCTATTTCAGATCGTTCATCCACAACCCCCACTGTCAGTCCTGTATTTTTTTCATCTCCCTCTGAAAAAATCCGTATCACATCTCTTAAAAGAGTTGTTTTTCCACATCCCGGCGGAGAAATGATCAGTATATGACAAGGACGCCCTTCCTTATACAAATAGGACTTCCATCTCCGGGCACATCCAAGGATGGGATGGGCTACACGAATGTTTAATGCCGACACATGCTTTATGGTCTGAAGTTCCTGTTCTTTTAGCACGGCTCTTCCTGTCAGTCCGACTCTGTGTCCGCCCTCAATGGTGATATATCCTCTGCTGATTTCCTCTTCGTAGGCATATCCCGAATATCCGCAGGCGGCCTCTATCACAGACTTTATATCCTTTATGGTAATCTCCTCATAAAGGAATGTTTCTTCTCCATTTTGTAAAAAAATGACGGGTTGTCCCGCCCTGATGCGTATTTCCTGTAAATTTTCAAAATCACTGACGGCAGCTTCCATTGCCCCTCTGATTTTTCCGTGAAATAATGATAAAATCTGTTCTTTTAACATCTTGTCCTCACCTCTTTGTGAAGTATATGTATGTCCGCACAAAAAAAGAACCCATGATTTTCATCATGAGTTCTTATCCTTTTATTTCGTAATTAAGATTTTATGCTTCTGCTTTTACATCTTTCATAGAGAAGCTGATTCTGCCCATTTTGTCTTTTCCAAGACAAACAACTGTTACATTGTCGCCAAGTGTGAGCACGTCTTCTACACGGTTGATTCTTTCTTTAGAAATCTTGGAAATGTGAACCATACCTTCTTTTCCCGGAGCAAATTCTACGAATGCGCCGAATTCTTTGATGCTTACTACCTTACCTTTAAAGATCATGCCTTCTTCAAAGTCAGTAGCAATGATTTTGATCATTTCAACTGCTCTGTCCATGTTTTCCTGATCTACGCCGCATACAGATACTGCACCATCATCTGTGATGTCGATCTTAACGCCTGTCTGTTCAATGATCGCGTTGATTGTTTTACCTCTCTGACCAACAACATCACCGATTTTCTGTGGATCGATCTGGATCTGGATGATCTTTGGAGCATATTCGCCAACAGTTGCTCTTGGCGCAGCAATTGCCGGTTTCATACAGTTATCCATAATGAAGAGTCTTGCTTCACGACACTGAGCGATCGCACCTTCCACGATCGGTCTTGTTAAACCGTGAATCTTGATATCCATCTGGATTGCTGTGATACCATCTGTTGTACCTGTTACCTTGAAGTCCATATCGCCGAAGAAGTCTTCCAGACCCTGGATATCTGTTAATAATACATAATCATCATCTGTATCGCCTGTTACAAGACCACAGGAGATACCGGCTACCATTTTCTTGATTGGCACACCGGCAGCCATTAAGGACATGCAGGATGCACATGTGGAAGCCATAGATGTAGAACCGTTAGATTCAAATGTTTCGGATACTGTTCTGATTGCATATGGGAATTCTTCTTCTGATGGAAGAACCGGTACCAATGCTTTTTCAGCCAATGCACCGTGACCGATTTCACGACGTCCCGGTCCTCTGGATGGTTTTGTTTCACCTACAGAGTATGCTGGGAAGTTGTAGTGGTGCATATATCTCTTGCTTACTTCATTTTCGTCTAAGCCGTCGATTTTCTGGCTTTCAGATAATGGAGCAAGTGTTGTTACGTTGCAAATCTGTGTCTGTCCACGTGTGAACATTGCAGAACCGTGTACTCTCGGAATTAAGTCTACTTCTGCTGACAGTGGACGGATCTGGTTGATTGCACGGCCGTCCGGACGTTTGTGATCTTTTAAGATCATCTTACGAACAGTCTTTTTCTGGTACTGGTAAATTGCTTCACCAAGTACTGCTAACCATTCTTCGTTTTCAGCAAATGCTTCTTCAAGTTTTGCTGTAATCTGACGGATATTTTCTTCACGAACCTGTTTTTCATCTGTAAAAACTGCTACTTCCATTTCTTCCGGAGTAACGATTTCCTTGATTGCTGCAAATAATTCTTCAGGAATTGCACAGCTTGTGTATTCGTGTTTTGCTTTGCCAACTTCAGCAACCATTTCATTGATGAATGCAATGATTGTCTGGTTTACTTCGTGAGCCATGTAAATAGCTTCGATCATTTTCGCTTCCGGGATTTCATTTGCACCGGCTTCGATCATGATTACTTTTTCAGCAGTAGAAGCAACTGTAAGGTTTAAGTCACCGTTTTTCCACTGTTCCTGAGATGGGTTTACGATAAATTCACCGTTTACCATACCTACCTGTGTAGTTGCACATGGTCCGCAGAATGGAATATCAGAAATGCTTGTTGCGATTGCAGAACCAAGCATGGCTACTAATTCCGGACGGCAATCAGGGTCAACAGACATAACCATGTTATTTAAAGTTACATCGTTTCTGTAATCCTTTGGGAATAAAGGACGCATTGGTCTGTCGATAACACGGGAAGTCAGGATTGCATTTTCAGATGCTTTTCCTTCACGTTTGTTAAATCCTCCCGGGATTTTACCTACTGCGTATAATTTTTCTTCATATTCAACACTGAGAGGGAAGAAATCGATTCCGTCTCTTGGCTTGTCAGATGCAGTTGCTGTAGAAAGAACAACTGTATCGCCGTAGTGCATAAGAGCACAGCCGTTTGCCTGTTTACCAACTCTGTTTACGTCTACGCGAAGAGTTCTTCCGGCAAGTTCCATTGTAAAACTTTTGTACATGTTTTGCTCTCCTTTTCCTATTCTTAAAATTCAATATTTTAAGTAGAAGATTCCGAAACCACTGAAAAATCCAAAACCGTAAGTTTTACACTTTTCAGTTGTCTCGGGGATGATCTTCTACTCTGGTTACAACTAAAATGTAGTAGAACTCTTTCGCGAGAAGCTATGCTTCTCACGAAAAAATAGGGCGGACAAAAATCCGCCCCTATTTCCTAAATTATTTTCTGAGTCCTAAACGTTCGATTAATGAACGATATCTGTTGATATCTTTGTTCTTTAAGTATGCTAACAAACCACGTCTCTGACCTACCATTTTAAGAAGTCCTCTGTTAGAATGGAAGTCCTTTGGGTTTTCTTTCATGTGCTGTGTAAGTTCCTGAATTCTTGCTGTTAAAACTGCAACCTGAACTTCTGGTGAACCTGTGTCGTTAGCGCATGTAGCATATTCAGCCATGATCGCTGCTTTCTTTTCTTTTGAAATCATTTTGATTTCCTCCTTTTTCTTTCTTAATAACCGCCAGATATTAAGCACCGGTCGGAGTGTCCAAGTCCTGAATATCGGCTAAATTTCATACCAGAATATATTAGCACAATGATATCTGATTGTAAATATCTTTTTCACGAAATTATCAATTCTTTTCTAATTTTCATGTTCCATATCCATCAATGCTGTCATTTGGTTCCACTTCCAGCGTAATTGTTTTATTAGTCAATTTCTTCATCAGACAGATAAAGATCCAGGTTTTCTACAGATACAGTACATACACTGCCTTTTAGTTGAATTCGCAGTTCATGATAAATATTACCATTCACTTGTCCGTGGGCAAAACCACCCGATGGGGACATATTATATATAACACCATTTATTTTTTCGGTTTTGGTATAATCATCATTTAGTAATGGCATCGAAACAGCATTTTCAAACAAGCATGTTAATTTAGCTGACTCCTTACGACGACAGGCAGCAACCTACGTTGTGCCAACCGTCACAAACTACTTCTTTATGGGGGCAGGCCCCAGATTTTCGGATTGCAGACTTTTTTACATTGCAGATTTTCTATTATCATGCTATCATATACGCAAAGCAACGCATTTCTTAAAATTTCTTCATATTATTCATAGCTGCTCCTATGGAGAAAGTGTCTGTCCTTTTCTTGAAATCCTGCTTTTAACCCCATTTATACAGCAGGATAAACAAGATATTATTTATTGTTTCATCCTGCATCATATAACTTACAGGAGGAAAATAAATGTACAAAATGAAAATTGCGATTCCGGACAATGTCAGGACGGCTTTGGATTCCATGACACTGTTGAATCGGTTTTTATTTAATGAAACCGTGGAAGACCCTCAGACTTATAATGACATGATAGAAATTTTACTGGAAAATCAGGTTCATTTGATTCCGTGGTCGGAAACCGAAAAAGAACTGCGGATTTCACCGGAGCTTAGGGAAATACGATTGGATGTGATCAGTATGGATGAAGCCGGCGAGATCTACCAAATGGAAATGCAGAAGAATAATACTTATAATCTGCCAAAGAGAAGTCGTTACTATCAGGCGCAGATTGATGTTTCTCTTTTAGAACCCGGAAATATAGATTTTAATAAACTAAATGATCTGACAACGATTTTGGTTGCGCCCTTTGATATTTTTGGATATGGGTGCTATCGTTACACATTTGAAGAACAGTGCCTGGAAATCCCGGAACTCAAATTAAATGATGGTGCCAGACGTATTTTCATTAATGCCAGTGGTGAAAATCCTGAAAACTTTTCAAAAGAATTTTTGGATTTTATGAAATACATCGTCGAACCATCAGATGATGTGGTTGAGAAATCTGGCAGTGAAAAGATTAGGCGTATTCATGAGCGTGTATGTAGGATCAAACGTTCAGAAAAGACAGGAGTGAAGCTGATGCAGCAATGGGAAGAGATATATTATGAAAAGAAGCAAGCCAGGGAAGAAGGTTTTGCCGAAGGACGTGCTGCGGGATTTGCTGCGGGACATACTGAAGGGCATGCTGAAGGGCATGCTGAAGGGCTTGCTGAAGGGCTTGCTGAAGGGCAGCTGCAGTTACTAAAAGAATTCGTTCGGGCTGGTATGATTTCTCCTCTCGAGGCAGCAAATCGCTTGAAAATGTCAATCGAAGAATTCCAACTGCAATTAGATAAAGGATAACACTGTCACAGGTTGCGTAAGATAGGACTTGATAATTACAGGGTGGAATGCTCAATGATATGCAACCCATTAAGAGGACAATGAAATATTAGAAATTGACCTTTCAACTGTACTAAATCTCATCGAAGAATACCATCTGTAAAACAAACTCCGACAGGGTTGCCGCTACTCGACAACCCTGTTCTCTATTCCCCATATAAAAGTTCTCTCAATATCATCGCATTCGCCACACCATTCAATTCCATTATTACTGTTATGGCAAATTGCCACTGTCCTGTATCATTAATGACGACAGATACCAACATTCATTGTACCAGCCCACATAAACGACCTCTTTATGGTGACAGGTACCCGTTTTTCCAAACGGCTCATAAAGAGCAGTTAAAATGTTTGTGAGGATCTTTCCAATTAACTCAATCTTTTCCTTCATCATCGTTTACAGATCACTGAACAGGTCAGCCTTGTACATGCCATCCGCCAGCATCTTCTTGAAGCTGTCCTTTACTGCTGCGACATCCTCGTGATAGGTCATACCGTACCAGGTATCGTTGGTTTTCAGAACCTTCACGGACATTTTACCCTGCTCCAGCAATTCACCGATGAAGATGGGAATCAAGTATTCCGCTTTCAGAGGATTGCCCGGGACTTCCTTCTCGAAAAACTCTTTGAAGCCTTCCTCCAGAACATCCAGAAAATCAGGAGTTAATCCCCACATATTCATAGAAACCAGAGAATTCACATCAATCACTTTTCCGTCTGCTTCTGCCCCATCCGCTGTTTTCACGATGTTCTTGGTCTCTACGACCTCAGTCAAGTTATTTTCCGCATCCCTCTTGCAGATGCCGCGGGTCACACCACCATTATCGGACAGTGTGTTCTTCAGCACAAAACCTGCCATACAGGACTTGCCGCCGTTCACCAAATAGTCATGGACGGCTTTGAAGCCCTCTTTGCCGTAGTAATCGTCTGCGTTAATGACGATGAACGGAGTCTCAATCACGTTTTTCGCCGCAAGCACGGCCTGTCCAGTTCCCCACGGCTTTGTACGTCCTTCCGGCAGAGCTCCCGGGATGTCGTTGATATCCTGGAAAGCGTAGTCTACAGTGACATCATGAGAAGTGCAAATGGAAGCGATGCGGTCACCGATGACCTCTTTGAACTCTTTCTCGATATCCTTACGGATGATAAATACCACATGGTTGAAACCTGCCTCAATCGCATCATGGATTGAGTAGTCCATGATGATATGGTTAGCATCATCCACCGGCTCCAACTGTTTGATTCCTGTTCCGAAACGGCTGCCGATTCCGGCGGCCATAATAAGTAATGTTGTGTTCATAACTCTCTCCTTACTGCATTCTTTCCGCCTTATGTGGATACGCCTTTAAGAAATACTTATGGTGCTATTCTTACCAATCCCTATTAAAATTTAAAGGTATCCTTCAGTCCCAACCACTTTTGATCCTTATCACTCAGATTCAATGCAGTACCATCTTTCAGCGTGTAGCCTTCTGCACTTGCGCTTCCCTTGTACTCACCCTTCAGTTCCGGCCATTCAATACCAATCTCCGGGTCGTTCCAAGCCATACCACCCTCATCATTCGGATGCCAGAAGTCATTAACCTTATAGCAGAACTCTGCTTCATCGCTCAGAACAAGGAAACCATGTGCAAATCCCTCCGGAATGAGGAACTGCTTCTTATTCTCAGCAGACAGAGTCACACCATACCACTTACCATAAGTTTCGGAATTGCTTCTAAGATCAACAGCAACATCAAACACAGTTCCGCGCACGGCGCGTACCAGCTTACACTGCGGATACTGCTTCTGGAAATGCAAACCGCGCAGCACACCCTTAGTGGACATGGACTGATTATCCTGTACAAAATGAATGTCGATGCCAGCTTCCTTCATATCTTTTTCATTGTAGGTTTCCATAAAATAGCCACGGGCATCACCGTGCACAGCAGGCTCAATAACACAAAGACCCTCGATGCCACCTACATTTTTCTCAACTTTAATCTGTCCCATTTTCTCTATCTCCTCTTACTGCTCGATTTCTTTCAGATAACGGCTCAGTGCATCCTGCCAGGTCGGAAGTGGAGTAAATCCAGCTTCTACCAGCTTGCTCTTATCTAAGCGGCTGTTGAACGGACGAGCAGCCTTGCTCAGACCGTACTCTGCCGTGGTCACCGGCAGGACTTCCGTCTTATATCCAGCCTGACGGTAGATTTCTTTCGTGAAGTCGTACCAACTGATATAGCCGCCCTCGTTAGTGGCGTGATAATAGCCATACTTCTCGGTTTCATTCATATCGACGAGCAGTCGAGCCAAATCATATGTATAGGTCGGTGTGCCGATCTGGTCATTAACAACTCGAACGGTATCATGTGTCTTACCAACATTCAGCATTGTCTTAATAAAGTTCTTGCCGTTCAGACCAAATACCCATGCAATACGGACAATAAAATACTTTTCCAGTGTCTGACTAACAGCCAGTTCACCTTCCAATTTGGTCTGACCATATACATTCAACGGCTTATAGTCCTTGCAGTCCGGCTGCCAAGGTTCCGTCCCCTGACCATCGAACACATAGTCTGTGCTGATATAGGTCATCTTGCAGTCGAGTTTCTTGCAGACATCTGCAATATTCTGTGTGCCACCTGCGTTGATAGCACGGACTTTCGCCACTTTATCGTCATCCTCTGCCATATCCACAGCAGTCCATGCTGCACAGTGGATCACTGCGTCCGGATTTACTTCCGTAATGACTTTCTCAACTGCATCCTTGTTCGTAATATCCAAGGCAACATACGGTGCTTTTGTTACTGCGGAACTGTCTTTCACACCACTGTAATTTTCCTGAATATCAGAACCTACACCCTCATGGCCGCGCTTCAGCAGCTCGTTCATCACATCATGTCCCAGCTGACCACCAACGCCTGTTACAAAAAACTTCATGTTCTTTCCCCCTCTGGCTTCTTAGCGGTTGCTGTACATTTTCTCATAGTAGTTCTGATACTCACCGCTGATGATGGTCTCCCACCACTCGCGGTTATCGAGATACCACTGGATGGTCTTCTTGATGCCGTCCTCAAATTTAGTCTCTGGCAGCCAACCCAGCTCGTTGTGAATCTTGGTCGGATCAATGGCATAACGCATATCATGACCCTTACGATCACCAACGTGAGTAATCAGGCTCTCCGGCTTGCCCAGTTCCTTGCAAATAATCTTCACGATTTCGATGTTCTGCTTCTCGTTGTGGCCGCCAACATTGTAAACTTCACCAACACGACCTTTATGAATAATCAGGTCGATGGCTTTGCAGTGGTCTTCCACATACAGCCAGTCACGGACGTTCAGACCCTCGCCATAAACAGGCAGCGGCTTGTCAGCCAGAGCATTAGCGATCATCAGCGGAATCAGCTTCTCCGGAAAGTGATACGGACCATAGTTATTAGAGCAACGGGAAATGGTCACAGGCAGGCCGTAGGTACGGTGGTAGGCCAGAACCAGCAGGTCAGCGGCAGCTTTGGAGCTGCTATACGGAGAGCTGGTATGGATCGGAGTCTCCTCGGTGAAGAACAAGTCGGGGCGATCCAGCGGCAGGTCACCGTAAACCTCATCCGTAGAAACCTGATGGTAACGCTGGATGCCATACTTACGGCAGGCATCCATCAGCACACTGGTACCGATGATGTTAGTCTGGAGGAAGATGCCAGGATCTTCGATAGAACGGTCAACATGAGATTCTGCCGCAAAGTTCACCACGATGTCCGGATGTTCTTCTTCAAACAGTTTATTCACAGCTTCGCGGTCACAGATATCAGCCTTTACGAAGCGGAAGTTCGGATTATCCATAACAGGTGCCAGTGTGGACAGATTGCCTGCATAGGTCAGCTTGTCCAGACAGATGATCCGGTAATCCGGATACTTCTTCAGTATGTGAAACACAAAGTTACTACCAATAAAACCAGCGCCGCCGGTAACAATAATATTCATGATCTATTCTCCTCTACACTTATCTTTTGGTTCTTCTTTTATTAATACAGATGCTCCTGATACTTACCGTCCATGACATCCTTCAGATACTGACCATACTGGTTCTTCTTCATGACCTCATAGACTTCCATCAGCTCATCCTTGCTAATCCAGCCGTTCAGGTATGCGATTTCCTCCAGACAGGCAATCTTACGATGCTGATGCTGTTCCACGGTCTTTACAAAGTTGGTAGCATCAACAAGGCTCTCGTGTGTTCCAGTGTCCAGCCAAGTGAAGCCCTGACCCAGCAATTCCACATTCAGAGTACCATCTTCCAGATAAATACGGTTCAAATCGGTAATTTCTAATTCACCACGCGCAGAAGGTTTCAGGTTCTTTGCAAACTCGACAACACGGTTATCATAGAAGTACAGGCCAGTCACGCAGTAGTTACTCTTCGGATGTTCTGGCTTTTCCTCAATAGAAATGGCCTTACCGTTCTTGTCGAACTCAACAATACCGAATCGCTCCGGATCGTCCACATAATAGCCAAACACCGTTGCGCCCTTGCCGTTTTCTGCCTTTTCCACTGCTGCATTTAATCTCTTCTTTAATCCGTGACCCGCAAAGATGTTGTCGCCCAACACCATAGCCACAGATTCGTTGCCGATAAAGTCGGCACCAATAATAAAGGCCTGTGCCAGTCCATCCGGAGACGGCTGAACCGCATAGGTCAGATTCACACCAAACTGGTGTCCATCACCCAACAAGTTCTCGAAACGAGGAGTATCCTGTGGTGTGGAAATAATCAAAATATCGCGGATGCCGGCGTTCATCAGAACGGACATCGGATAATAAATCATTGGTTTGTCGTAGATTGGCAAGAGCTGTTTACTTGTTACTTTTGTTAACGGGTACAGGCGTGTGCCTGAACCTCCTGCTAAAATAATGCCTTTCATAACCCAACTACCTCTCTTTCACATGTTTATCTTCGTCTAATCATCCTCGTATTACCAGTATACGTTGCACCCGCCTCGATATCTTTCATAACAAGAGTTCCTGCTCCAATAGTAGCATTATCTCCTATTTTTATATCTCCTAAAATCATCGCATACGGGCCTATAAAAACATTTGCACCTATTTTAGGCACACCCTTTGTCCCTTTATTCACGCCAATTGTAACATGGTGTTGAATAAAACAATTTTCTCCAATTTCTGCATCCGGATGAATCACAACACCTAATGCCCTATGCTGAAAACTAACAGATTTTGCGATTTTTGCGTGACGTGGAATATCGCAAGAATATATAATTCTTAGCATGAATCCCCCCCCAGGTACAATTCTTGATATTCTATATAATATATTAAATATTCCCATTCTTATCAATCTATGAGCGTATATTTAGGGAGTTTCATT